>Ga0213879_10000044_pt1 | contig 30910 bp, 22 predicted proteins | sample VelepicoBEBS_R03_FD_161046 | JGI IMG/M metagenome (GOLD analysis project Ga0213879, IMG submission 161046) | Vellozia epidendroides bulk soil microbial communities from rupestrian grasslands, the National Park of Serra do Cipo, Brazil - BS_R03 | ecosystem: Environmental > Terrestrial > Soil >...
CGTTCTGCAGGAACGAAGGCTGCCGCAGCAGCGCGACGTCGCCCGGATTGGTGACGAACGCGGTCTCGATCAGCACCGCGGGCATCGTGGTGTGGCGCACGACGTAGAAGTTCTCGTGCCGCGTTCCGTCGTCTTGCGTTCCGGCCAGCGGGATCACCGCTTTTTCGAGCGCCTGCGCGAACGGCGCGTCCTGCGGCTTGTACCAGTAGAACGTCGTCCCGCGCGCGCTCTCGACCGGCGCGCTGTTGACGTGGATGCTCACGAAGAACCGCGCGCCCGCGTTGTTCGCGACGTCGCAGCGCGTCTGCAGGTAGGCGCGGTCGTCGGCGTTCGGCTTGCCGTCGGCGTGCATCTTGGCGAGGTTCTCCTGGCTGACCGGATCGACGTCGGTCTCGCGCGTCATCCGCACGGTCCAGCCTTGCGCGACCAGCAAGGCGCGCACGCGCTCCGCGATGTCGAGCGTAAGCTGCTTCTCGACCAAGCCGTTGTGCGCGGTCCCGGTGTCGCCCCCGCCGTGCCCAGGATCGAGCACGATCAGCTTCGGGTTCGTGTTCGCGCCGTATTTCCACGGCGCCGGCGCGGCGCTCGCCTCGGGCGGCGCGGCGCTCGCGACGACCGGCACGCCGCCGGTGCGCCCGCTCCCCGCGCGCGCGGTGTCGGTCGCATCTTCGGTCGAGACGGTGATCAGCAGGCCGTTGTCGCTCGGTTGCAGATCGACGCGCTGCTCGCCGGTCATCGTGAACGCGACGCGCACGCTGGGCGCGTCGGTCGAACCCTGCTGGCGCACGCGCACCGACGAGACCGCACCGAACTGCGGGTGCTCGTCGCGCCCCGGTCCGCTGAGCGTCGTGTTTTGAAAGTCTACGTACCAACGGTTGTCCGCCAGACGATGCCATTCGTAGCTTGTCGCGCCGCTGAGCGAGACGTGCACGGCGAGCGCGTCGCCCGCGGCTTGCTCGATCGACAGATCGGTCACCGTCGCGCGGCCCGCGACGACCAGCGGCGGGGCGGTTTGCGTTCCGTCGGGCGGGTTCCCCGCCTGCGCGGACTGCGCGGGCGCGCCGAGCGGCGGCGGCGTCGGCGGAACGTACGAGCCGGTTTGCTGCGCGACGTCCCGCGGCTCGAAGACCACGGTGTACGCGTCTGGCGATCCCGAGTTGACGACGCGGTGCGCCGAACCGCGCGCGCCGGCGATCGTGACGGTCGTCGTCGGCACCTTCGCCGAGCCGCCGACCGCGACGTCGATCGAGTCGACCGCCGTGCCGGGCGTGCGGCGCGAAGGCGCCAGCGAGGAGCCGAGCCCGACGAACGAGAGCTGCACGCGCTCCGGCGACTCGGCGCCGGTGCTGGTCACCAGCGGCATCGCGCCGCGCACCGTGACGATCGTGCGCGGTCCGTCGGTGCGCACGTCGAGCGCGCCCAGGCGCGGCTGCAGCACCGTCTCGTACGCCTGCGGGACCGGCTCGACGTAGAGCGCGCGAGCCAGCGCGTAGAACGGCAGCACGACGTCGTTGCCGTCGGCGAACGGCGCGAACGGCGCCTGCGCGCGCACGCCCGCGACGGCGTAGCCGGGATCGCCGAGCGTGAAGACGATCGTGCGGCGGTCTTGCGCGGTGACGACGGCGTAGCGCTGGCCGGGCTGATAGGCGACGTTCGCGCCGAGCCGGTCGAGGAAGCGCCGCAGGCCCGAGTCGTGCGTGGAGACCGCGAGATCGCCCTGCATCGGCGTGGCGCGGTCGAAGATGAGGCGCGTTCCCTGGAACCAGAAATTCGGCGCGCGCTCCTGCGCGAGCGCGCCGGGCGCGCACGCGAAGAACGCGGCGAGGAAGAACGCGAGTAGGCTAAAAGCTCGAACGCGAGAGAGGTTCATCGAGCTCGAGGTGTCCTCCGGGAAGCGTTGCGACGCGGGCGCCCTCGACCCGCACCTTCACCGCCGAGAAGCCGAGCGACGGTTGCGTGAGGGTCCAGACGAGCGCCTTGAACTCCGCCGACTCCGCGAACCCGCCTTCGGCGGAGGACGCGACGTCTTTAGAGATATCGACGTCTGCGGTTGATCCCTGAACGTCGACGGCGCGCACGTGCGTTCCCGCGGGGAAGCGAATCGCCTCGACGCCGGGCGGCGGTCCGGCGATGCACTGCGTCGCCGCGTAGAACGCGACGCTCGCGCGGTCGCGCGCGGGGCCGAGCGAGACGTGCCACGGCGCCAGCGTCGTCCCGTCCGCTTTCGCGTAGTAGACGTCGATGCCGGCGCTCGCAACCGGGCCGGTCTTGCGGGTGGTGTACCACCACGCGACGCCGGCCGCCGCGACGAACAGCACGATGAGCACCAAGGCGCGCGAAGCTCGCATCTTGGAGTGCGTGCGTTCGCCGCTTACGCTACGCGTTCCGTCCTTGGCGCCGGTAGGTGATCCGCCCGCGCGTCAGATCGTACGGCGAGAGCTCGACGTCGACGTCGTCACCGGGCGTGATGCGGATGCGAAAGCGGCGCAGGCGACCCGCGAGGCTGGCGAGGATCGTGTGGCCGTTCTCGAGCTCGACCTTGAAGGTCGAGCTGGGAAACGTTTCGACGACGCGGCCGACCAGGCTCAGCGTGTCTTCTTTGACGACGGGGGTCATCGGCTCGCGGCGCTTCTTGCCGCCGCCGCCCTTGCGTCTGCGCGGAGGGGGAATGGGAGCTCCTTTGCTATGGTGGGCGAGGCTCTGCTCCCGACGCATTCGCTCCCCGCGCCGGTTTCGCTTGCGAAAGCGGCTTCCGCGCGCCGGAGGGCCGCGCGCAAAGGAACTTCGCCGACCCCGGGCGGGTCATGCAGACGCCATGATCACCACCGCCATCATCGTCGGAGCCGTGGGCGTTGCCGCCGGCTTCACCTGGGATTACGTCATCAACCGAGGCAAGTAGGCCCCGGGTCGGCTTCACGCTGACCTTACGCACCGGGGGACCGCCCCTGGCACCATTTCGGCGGAAGGTGTGTTAAAGTAGCGGAGCCGGACGGACCGAAGGCGTCATTCGTCCCGGCTGATAGTACGAGTCGTGTCCCGCGTGGTCTGGCGCTCAGGCGTTCTCCCAGTTCAGGTACATCGCACGTCTACAAACCCCCCGACGCCGGAGTTCAATCGATGTACACTGACGAAACCCTGAATTGCACCGACTGCAATGCGCCCTTCACGTTCTCGGCCGGAGAGCAAGAGTTCTTCGCCGCGAAGGGCTTCACCAACAAGCCCAACCGCTGTCCCGACTGCCGTGCGGCCCGCAAGGCCCAGCGCGGTGGCGGTGGTGGCGGCGGCAGCTCGTACTCGGGCGGCGGCTACGGCGGCGGCCGTCCGCAGCGCGAGATGTTCCAAGCCACGTGCAGCGCCTGCGGGAAGATCGCCGAAGTCCCGTTCCAGCCGCGCGGTGACAAGCCGGTGTACTGCCGCGACTGTTTCTCGTCGCGCCAGTCGTACCGCTGAGCCGCAGCGCTTCAACGGGAACCGCGAGGCCCGGGGATCCGTCCCCGGGCTTTTGCTTTTAGGGTGAGGCGGAGTCGGAGGCGATCTTGAGCTTCCAGTCCTGGAGCGCGGTGCCGTCGAGCGCCATGTTCTCGAGCAGCGCGCGCAGCGTGCCGGCGGCGATCCCGCCGTGGGTGCGCTCGCGTCTGAACGCCGGCTCCCAGGCCTGATACCACAGCGTCGCCTCGACGCGCAGGCGGGCGGGCGCGAGCGCGGTCCGCGGCGTGATGCGATAGGTCACCACCGCCTCGCCCTTGCCGTCGGCGTAGCGCGGATCGGTGGTGACGTTCACGCCTTCCGGATGCGTCGCCTCGAGCCAGTTGTGCGGGAGCGGCAGCCCGGGGACGCCGTCCTTGCGCCAGCCCAGCGGCAAGAGGCGGTTGTCCTTGACGTGGTGGTCGCGGCGGATGAAGCTCTCGGTGAACCGGCCGTCGGCGTCCTTCACCAGCTCTTCGTAGATCTGCACTTGATCGGGCCGCGTGATGGGATGCGCTTCGTCGAAGTGCGGCTGGTACTGCTGCGCGCCGCCGGGTCCGGGCAAGAAGTACTCGGTCGGGAGCACCTTGTCGTCGGTGTAGTCGACGATCTCGCCGTTGCGGTTCGTCGTCCCCGACGCCCACACGACCTTGCCGTCGGGATCGAGCACCTTCAGCTCGACGAAGGCGCGGCGGAAGCCGACGCCGCTGGGGAAGCGGTGGCCGACCAGGCTGCGGACGCCGACGTTCGCGACCAGCGTGCCGCCCTCCATGCGCACGTTCAAGTCCACCTTCGCGGTCTTCGCGCGCGCCTGGTGCACGACGTTGTCGATCGCGTCCGGGAGGTCCGTCGTCGAGCCGGTCATGTAGTCGTTCAGCCGCACGCCCAGGATCGCGGAGTTCTGCTGGAACGCGCGCAGCAGGAACGCGTTGAGGCCGAGCAGCTCGTGGCGGCGGAACGGGTTCTGGTCGACCTTGTTCGGATCGGGGTGCCCGCTTTGCCGGCCCTCGCGGTAGCGCACGAAGATCGAGTCGATCGGCGCCAGGTGATCGGCTTGCGGGTAGTTCTGGTCCTGCACCACCGCGATCTGCGTCTGAATCGCCGGCTGGTGGACGTTGAGCCGTTCGTTTTCGACGCCGGTCGGCATGTGGCAGGCTTGGCACGACTGCGCGTGCGGACCGGCCTTGTACTCGGTCTGGTACGCGCTGTTCACCCACTCGACGTACGTGTTCTGCTCGACGTCGTGCGCCATCGCCGGCACGATGGGGTGAATCTTGCTCGGCGAGTCGACGACCGGCAAGTTGATGCTGTGGCAGGTCGTGCACAGCCGCGCCGACTTCGTGAGGTCACTGAAGACCGGCTTCGCGCCGAGCGACTCGCTCATCGGCTGGGTTGCGACGCCGAGGTGCGGGTTCAGCTCGTGCGCGGGGATCGGGTCGTTGCGGAACGGCCCGTTCAGCTTGTCGGGCGGGCCGACGGTGAACAGTCCGGTGCTCTTGTGCACGAGCACATACGCGAGCGAGGCTTTCTCCTCGGGCGTCTGCGTGATGTGGTGGCAGACCGTGCAGCTGATCCCGTCGCGCGCGAGGCCGCCGTAGTGCAAGCCGGGATCGATCTTGTGTGCGACCTCGGCCGTATGGGCGACGCTGGACGGCGGCGTCTCGAAGACCCAGTTCAGGTTGAAGTGCGCGTTCGGGCCGTGGTCGATCTCGTTGGTGCGCTTGCCCATCACGCCGTGGCAGCGCATGCAGGTGTCGACGACTTGCTGCTTGAGCGTGTCGCGCGTCTGCTGCGGATGCTCGCCGGCGATGCGCTGCGCGGGGATCCCGTCGATGTAGTGCAGCTCGCTCTCGATCTGCGAGAAGAAGATCGGATCGCGCCCGGCCAAGCCCATCGGCGACCAGCGCCACTCGCCGTACTCCGAGACGTTGACGCCGGCCGGACCCGGCGGCGGCGAAGGCGGCGCCGTCCAGCTCGGTGACGGCGTGAGCCACATGGTCGGGTTGGTGGCGGGTCCCGACGCGCCGCCGTGGCAGCTCATACACTGATCCGAGGTGAGAAACTCGGCCGGCAGCTGCGCGTGCGGGTTCGTGATGTTGCCGTCGAGCGGCTCGGGCGGGAACGGGCGCACGGCGACCGGCGCGGCGACGTGGCGCGTGATCAGCGTCGGCTGCAGCTTGTTCTTCTCGTGCTCGGTGTCGATGACTTTCGGTGCGGTCGAAGGCAGCGCCCAGGGCGGCGGCGTGCGCCACGAGTCGTCGACCTTGAACGTGATCGGGTCGCCGGGGAAGCCTTTGATGTTGGTGAGCGAGGCGAAGGTCGCGGCGTCGTTCGCCGAGGCGTGGCAGCGCAGGCAGTACAGGCCGAAGCCGGCGTTGGGATACTGCACGCCGCCGAACGTCATCCCGGGCGTGTAGACTTCGGCCCAGAACCAGCCGTCGCGCGAGGCCGAGTTGCGGCGGATCATCACCGTCCAGTCGGTCGGCTTCAGCTCGCCGTCCGGCAGGCCCAGATATTTTGCGGCGGGCGGATTGTACTGTTCTTTGATGATGACGGCGCCGTCCGCGGGAACGCCCGTGCGCCCGTTGCGCAGCCAGCGCATCACCTCGGGCGAATAGTAGATCCGCACCGCGGGATGGGTGCCGTAGTACTGCGCGTGCACGTACGGCCCCGTGTCGCGGACGTACTTGTCGACGCACCAGCCCAGCCGCCGGTACTTGTACGTCTGGAGATACGCCAGCATCCGCTTCTCGATCGCGGTCGGCTCGCCGCGCGGGATCTCGTTCGCCGGCGGGAGCCGCAGCTCGGGCGGCGCCGGCTGCGGGCTCGCGCAGGGCTCGTGCGCGGACGGCGGCGGAACGGCGCCTTGCGCCGTCGAGGCGCCGCGCGACCCTTCGACGCCGAAAAACAGCACTGCGACGAGGGCCGCGAGCAAACAGAGCAAACCTCGCACGAGTCCGGTTTTCCTCGGCTTCTCAGGCGAACAGGAGGCGGTCGGCGTTGTGCAGGTCGTTCTTGTCGTAATACGACGCGACCCACTTGTCGTTCGTGTCGAGGTACCAGTGCGCGTCGCGCGCGGCCTGCCGCTTGTCGGCGACCGGGCGCTTCGGTCCGCCTTTCTTGCGCGCGTAGGCGTCGAGGAAGTTGAAGTGGTCGACCAAGCCCAGCGCTTCGATCGCGAACACGACCGCGACGTCGCCGTCATGGATCTCGAGCAGGTTGTCGCCGTTGTTCGTCTCGCCGCCTTGGGCAAGGTTCGACGAGCCGCAGTAGACGACCGGGTCGGCGCCGTTGAAGCCGCACACGACGAACTTGTGGTGAATCTCGTGGCCGACACCGCCGATGTTCGGCACCTGGCTGAAGGGCGGCGGCAGCATCGTGCTCGTCGGCTTGCCCGTGGTCAGAATGCCGCCGGACTTGCCTGGCTTGTACAGGTAAATCCCACCCGGGTTGTCGGAGATTCCAAAACTGAACACCGCCTGATCCGCGTGCAGCTTCTTCAGCGCCGTGTACACCGGGCTCACACCCTTGTCGATCGCCATGACCGCGAAGAGCACGCTGCCTTTGCCGCGCCCGGCCTTGCACTCTTGGTCGATGCGCTTGACGATCCCGCCCAGGACCGACTTGGCCTCGGCGTCGGAGTGCGGCGCGAACGTGATCGAGGTCTTCGGGATCGAGCCGCTCTTCGCGACGAACGGCTGGGCCGCGAACCGCGACTTCACGAACGCGGGCTTCTTGACGCCGTCCTTCCAGGCTTCTTCGAAGACCGCCGCGTACTCGCCGGCGACGCCCGGGTCGTCGAAGATCAGGACGTGGTTGGCATTGACGTACAGCCCGGTGATCGAAAAGTTCGTCGAACCAGTCAGCACCTTGACCGCATTGCCGCCCTTCGAGACGATGAACACTTTGTCGTGCGAGTAGCGGCCGAACTTCCCGCGCAGGATCGGGGCGTTCTTGCCGCCCGCCGCCTTACGGAACGCCGCCTCGAACAGGTCCTCCGGCGACTTCTTCTTCGCGGTCGACTTGTGCAGTGAGGCGTTGTCGAGGATGACGCGGACGCGCCTCTGCTTGGCGAGCTCGAGCAGCGCGCCGATGACGGCCGGCTCGTTCAGGTCGTACGCGAACACCTCGAGGCTGAGGCTGCGGTCGTTCGCGACCTCGGTCAGGATGTCGACGATCTTGGTGCGCGCGGTGAATCCCAGCCAGCCGTACTCGTCGGCGAACGTGTACGTCTGACCGGCGGCGTTCTTCCCCGACTGCTGGCTCGTGTCGAAGACGAGCGGGTGCTGCTTGGGCTGGATGAGCGCGTTCTTACCGAAGTGGTTCACGAAGGCTTGGGACTGGGTGAACCCGCGCGTGAAGCCCAGACTCAGGCCGCCTTTCTCGAACGGTTGGACGTCGATCGCCACGCTCGCCGAGAGCGTCTGGTCGAGCGGCGTGAGCGACCCGTGCGCGTCGAAATAGCGCGGCGTCGCCGTGTAGGTGTACCGGCCGGTCGCGGGCGTGAGCCCTTGGTGCGCCGAGCCCGGGACGTGCAGCCAGCGAAACTTGCGGAACGGCGCGTTGATCGACGAGTTCGGCGGTTCTTTTGCGTCCTGCGCGTGATCGCCGGGGTTCTCGAACTGCAGCTCGTTGAGGAGATAGTACGGCGCTTGGCCCGGCGGCTCACATTGAATCGTGAAGCCGGCGAGCCCGCGCGTGCTGCCTTTGTCCAGATTGAACGCGAGCAGCGTCTTGAAGTCGCCGGCCCACGCGCGCACGGAGAACGAACCCTTGGTCGCGGTCGTGCTTCCCACAGCCACCCTCCTCGACCGACCCCTTGGTCGCCAAGACGGGCCGTTCCTCCGGCGCCGCGCGGCTGGAACGAACGGGAACCGAACCTACTTCGGAAAGAGCACGCGCGTGCTGCCGGAGCGCTCCACCTCTTCGACGCGCGCGTAGGTGCGGCCGACGAAGTCCATGCTCGGGTTCGTCACCCCGAACCACATCCGTTCGTTCTTGAAGTGGTGCCAGAGGTGGTACTTCTTGATCCAGCGCCCGAACGGCGTCTTCGGCACGAACGGGATGTGGGCGACGAAGTGCACCCACTCGTACCACAAGAGCCCGAGCAGACTTCCGAGCAGCAGCGTCGCGCTGACGCTCCAGCTCCGCGTCACGGCGAAGTAGATGCCGAACGTCAGCGCGGCGACCGGGACCGCAAACCACAGCGGGAGGAACAGCAAGTCCAGCCGCGCCGGGTCGATGTGGTGGTCGTAGTGCAGCCGGTGCTGCAGCTTCAGCACGAACGGGTGGTTCTGCGGGGGCGCGTGCAGCATGAAGCGGTGCGTCGTGTACTCCGAGACGAAGAACACCAGCGCGCCGAGCGCCACCGCGAGGAGGCTGGCCGGCGTAAACGCGAGCGCGCGCGTCGCGAACAGCACGAGCAGCGCGACGATCCCGAGCGCGAGGACCGCGTTGCTGCCGTGGCGCCAGAAGCTCGCAAAGGTTGCCATCAGCGCTCCTCCTCGGGGCGGCGGCGCGGCAGCGCGTACCAGGCCTCGTCGCAGGCGCGGCGGTCGGCGTCGTCCAGCTCGATCTTCAGCGCGCCGAGCGAGTCGCGCAATTGCTCCGCGCGGCTCGCGCCGACGATCGCCGCCGTGACGCCGGGCTGGTCGAGGACCCAGCGCAGCGCGACGTGGGTGAGCTTCTTGCCGCGCGAAGCGACGTCGTGCGCGAGCTGCTCGACGACCTCGAGCTGCGCGTCCTGCCAGTAGCGCTGCTGGTAGAGCGAGGCCGCGTTGCCGAGCGTGAAGCGCGTCCCTTCTTGCGGCTGCTCGCCGGGTTTGTACTTTCCGGTCAGCACGCCGGCGGCGAGCGGGTTGAAGACGACCGCGCCGACGCCGTTCGCCTGCGCGGCCGGGAGCAGCTCGGCCTCGATCGCGCGGTACAAAAGATTGTAGCGCGGCTGCACCGCGTCGAAGCGCACGGTGCGCTCGCGATCCGCCGCCCACAGCGCGGACATCATCTGCCAGGCCGCGATGTTGCTGCAGCCGGCGTAGCGGATCTTGCCGGCGCGGCGCAGGTCGTCGAACGCGGCGAGCGTCTCGTCGATCGGCGTCTCGGGATCCCAGCGGTGGATGTAGTACAGGTCGATGAAGTCGGTGCGCAGCCGCCGCAGCGACTTCTCGCACGCGTCGATCACGTGCCGGCGCGCGTTGCCCATGTCGTTCGGTCCCGGTCCGACGCGGTTGTAGACCTTCGTCGCGAGCACGAACCGCTCGCGCTTCCCGGCCAGCCACTCGCCGACGATCTCCTCGGTCCGCCCGACCGTCTCGAGCGTCCCGCCGACCGGGTAGACGTCGGCGACGTCGATGAAGTCGATCCCGGCTTCGCCGGCGACGTCCATGATCTTGAACGACTCCGCGCGGTCCGTCTGCAGCCCGAACGTCATCGTCCCCAGGCATATCCGCGAGATATTCAGGCCGGTGCGGCCGAGCCGGACGGTATCCATCGCCGCTGCCTTCACCGCCTCCGCGCGGTTTCCCAGGCCGCTGGGACTTGATGGCATCCGGTGGGTACACCGTTCAACCGGAACCCTAGGAGGTACCGTTGCTTCGAGTAGTTTGGAAGGGCGCGCTGTGGGTCGCCGCAGCCGTCGTTCTCGCTTCCTGCAGCGGAGGTTCGTCGGGTGCGGTCTCGCCGGGAGCTCAACCCACGTCGACGCCGTCGTTTCCGGGCGCCGGTCCGGGACAACCGGGCGCGACGCCGACGCCGACACCCGGTCCGGGTGCAACACCGACGCCGACGCCGGTGCCGACGCCGGCCGGCGTCACGACGCCCGCGGCGAGCGTGGTGCGTTTGGGCGCGTATCATGTCGCGCCGCAGAAGGTCTTCGTAGCCGGAATTTCATCCGGCGGGTTCTTCGGCGTGCAGATGCACGTCGCGCACTCGGCGGCGTTCAAGGGCGCGGCGATCTACGCCGGCGGCGTGTACTACTGCGCCACCGGCAACGTCGCGACCGCGCTCGGGAACTGCGGCGGCGAGACGGTGAACGGCCAGGCGCTGTACCACAGCACGCTCGCAGCTTCAGAGCTGTATCTCGATCAGCAATCGGCGCTGGGGGCGATCGACAACGAGGCGAACCTGCGCGGGCAGCCGGTGTACCTGTGGTCGGGGACGCACGACTCGATCGTCAACCCGCAAGAGATGGCGGACCTGAATAGCGAGTACCAGCACTACGGCGCGCAGGTGACGTTCGACAATGCGTTTCCCGCCGAGCACGGCTGGGAGTCACCGGACGGCGAGCTTCCGTGCAACGTCGCGACCAGCCCGTACATGCTGACGTGCACGCAGAACGGGCAGCCGTACGACTCGGTGCAGCGCTGGCTCACGATGTTCTTCGGTAGCCTGAGCCCGCGCGGAACGCTAGCGCTGCACGGCAGCCTGATGCGGTTCGACCAGACCGAGTTCGGCGCGAGCGCGGCCAACTCGATGGACACCAAAGGGACGGTCTTCGTTCCGCAGGCGTGCGCCGCCGGCGCGACGTGCGGGTTCGTCGTCGTCTTCCACGGCTGTCTGCAGTACCAGGCGATCATCGGCGACCGCTTCGCGATCGAGTCGGGGATCGACGAATGGGCTGACACGAATCAAGTCATCGTGCTGTATCCCTATGCCGTCCCCGGCTCGGGGGCGGTGGTGAACCCGAACGGCTGCTGGGACTGGTGGGGCTACGACGACCCGAACTACGCCCTCAAGACCGGCACGCAAATCTCCACCGTCTGGAAGATGGTGCAGCGCGTAACCGGAATCCCGTAACCGAAGCCGGTCATATTTCCGCCGTCACCAGCCTTCGTCGTCCAAGACGCTCGCCGCTGAACGATCGAGGGGCTCTTCGCGGCTCTTCTCGGTGGCGTACACCTCGTTCAGCTCGGTTGTTACTTCATCCGAGTCACCGCCGAGGCGCTCCAGCGTCGCTGTGCCTTGGGCCAAAAGCGCTGGATCGGATGTGTGCCAGCCGTAGTGCACGGTGAGAGTTGCATGGTATATCGCTCGGTAGCGTGCGAGCTCGAGCGTGCGCGCGTCGGCCGGGCCGTATGCGGCAAAGAACGCTTTGGCCTCGACGGGCGTGAAGATGAGATCGACAACGGCGAGGTCGAGCGCGGGATTGCCGAGATGGACATCACCCCAGTCGATCACGCCGCCGAGTCCGCCCTCTTGGTTCACGAGCACGTGGCGCGCATAGAGATCGCCGTGAACGATGCACAGCGCGCCTTCGCCCGGCTGCGGCGCGATGCGGGCCAGCTGCTCCGTCAACGAGATCGGGCTTGGAATGACGCCGGCAGCATGCAGTTCGGCGAGCCGGTTGCAGGCCAGCGCAAAGCGCCGCTCGTGCGCGAGCCGGCCGATGTCGTCCGGCGGCAAGCCGCGCGCGACCGCGGCGCTCGGAACGATCCGATGGAGTGCGCGCAAGAACGCGCCGAGCTCGCCCGCGAGCCGCGTGCCGAACGTGGCACGGGGTAGCTCGGAGACCGTCGTCCCGGCGAGGTGCACGTAGCCCGCGAACGGCCACGGAAACGCTTCAGTCGGAATGCCGGCGAAACACGGCACCGGAATCGGCGCGGGAAGCGCGGGTGCGAGCAGCGGTAAAATCGCGACCTCGCGCTCGATGAGCGGAACGGCGATCGTGCGGCGCGGAAACCGGAACACGTACGTACCGCCGACCAGGTAGGCCGTATTGTCCCAGCCGTTACCGAACGGTTCGACGCTCAGGCCGGTGAGCTCTGGGAACTGTGCCGCAATCATCGCTTCCGCATCATCTCGGGAGACGGCGCGCTCGGCGGTCCATTGCGGCTCTGCTCCGTGCGCGGACGTCATCGCCTGCGGCGCAGTCGCACTCGCTCGGTCTCTGCGATCTTGTCGCGCAAGACGTCGACGACGATCGCCCGCCCGAGAGCTTCATATGCCTGTGCCCACAGATCGAGCAGGACGACGTCTTCAGGATTGTCGCGATAGACCGTTTGCATGCCGAGCAACACGCTCGCGGGATAATCCGTTCGCAACAGCTTTTGGCAGAGCTCGGTGAATTCCCGAAGCAACGCCGTTTGTGCTTCGAAATCTCTCAACGATACGGTGAAACGCTCGAACGCGATCGCCGGACCGAAGCTGTCTGCCGGCGCAAGAACGCCCATGCGGTCCTGCACCGGAACGAACCGCCAGTCGTCCGGGCGCGGTGGAACGTACGGGTACGGCACGCCGAGCGGCCCGGTCGCGATCGGGACGGCCGGCAAGTCGAGCCGTCGCGCGGCTTCGGCGTAGGCGTCCGGCTCGGCTTCCTCGTCCTCCGTGAGCGAGTCGTCCTCCGTGTGCGAGTCGTCCTCCGTGTGCGAGTCGGCATGCCACGCCGCGAGATTGGTGAGCGCAGTCCGGAAGTCCGGAGCGATCGCGTCGACGGTGTCGTACACGGGATCGAACGTGAACACCGGCAAATCGCCGACGTTGAGTTCGGGGGCATAGGTTACGAAGCCGTGATGAAGGCCGTCGACGTAAGGCGTCCCAAAGCTGAAGAAATCCGGCACGAAATTAGAATACCCGGCCGAAAGGCTTCGAGCGCGGCGGCCGTGCTGGAATTCCCACGTGAAGCCGAAGGCGGCGTCCTCGTCGATTCCGCGCGTGGCGACGACCGCCTCCGGAAATGCGCGCGGCACGCGAAAGCGATAAGCGCGATTCAGCGCATCGTGAAGCTCGTCGAGAGACAGCTTCGGCGTCCAGACCGGCTCGCCGGAAGGCTCGTCTTCGTCGCTGCCGAGCGATTCGCTCACGACACCGCGGCGTGCAGCGGGCTGGTAAGCGCGCCGCCGGTCAGCGCGCTCACGATGCGCAGCGGGTCGTAGTCGGAGACGTCGATCACTTCGGAGTCGTCGGCGGTGCGGCGGGCGGCGCGGAGGGCTTCGATCGCTTCGGGAAGCGCGAACTGTTCGCCGACGTAGCCGTTGACGAAGCGGCCGCCGCGGATCTCGCCGCGCGCTTCCATGCGGCGCAGCGCGCGCAGCAGCTCGCGCCACGGCGGGGCGAGCGTCTCGCGCGCGACGACGTCGCGGAAAACCACGCCCCAGCGCTCGAGCAGCCGGCGTGCGAACGCCTCGGCGTCGATTCGCTCCGTCTCGGAGTGCAGCCGCGTCCAGCGGCCGCTCGAGGAGCGCGGGCGTGCGCGCAGGCCTTTCTCGCCGAGGCGGCGTTTCGCGTCGATCAGCGAGCGCAGCGCGTCGAAGCCGTCGGCCGTGACGAGCCCCGCGGCGACGAGCTGCCAGAGCGCCTCTTCGACTTCCGAGGGCAGCCGTTTGGTACCGCGCACGACGTCGGCGAAGAACGGCGCGCCGCGGCGGCCGATCTCTTCGAGGACTTCGCGCGCGGCGTGGGAGAGCGCGGCGTTCTGCTCGCCGTCGCGCGCGACGATCAGCGCTTCGCCGTCCTCGCGCTTGAAGAGCGAGATCGGCGCAAGCTTCGTCGGGCGGATGCGGCGTTTGCGCTCGGCGTCGTCGTCCTGGGCGAGCGCGGGGTGCGCCGAGAGCCGGCCCCACATGACTTCGCCGGAGTAGCAGAGCTGGTCGAGATACTCGCGCTTGTAGCGCGCGACCCGCGCGGGCAGGATCGAGGCTTCCCACGCAGCGGCGGGGATCTCGTAGCCTTCGAGCTGCTTGATGACTTGGAGGGTTCCGTCGATGCCGTGCAGCCGCGCGGTCGGCGCGACGTGCTGCCAGCGGTAGAGGAACCGCACGTACTCGGCGGTGCTGACCGGCTCGATCTCGCGCCGCAACTGGCCCAGCGTAAGCCGGTGGATGCGCGCGAGAACGCGGCGGTTGCACCACTCTTCTTCGCCGCCGCTGAAACGACCGCGCAGAAGCTGGCCTTCGATCTCGAGCCGAATCAACGCCGGCTCGACCGCGGACGGATCGACGCCGAAGCGCTCCGCGAGGGCGGCGACGGTGACCGGGGCGGACGATTCGAGCCAGCCACGCAGGACTTCGACGAGCGCTTCCTCGCGCGTCGCGGGCAGCGGCTGCGATGACGGGACGGACGCGATCTCCGGCGCGGCCGTCGCGCCGGGGAAGGCAACGCGCGCGATGTCGAGCCGCTCGGCACAGGTCCAGAACTGCTTGTCGCCGTATGCCAGCGCCGTCGCGCGGCGCTGCGCAACGAGCTCGTCGTACCACGCGGTCCACTCGGCAACCGGCGGCAGGACGATCAGCGTGTCGAGTGCGTCGTGCAATTCGTCGGCGTCGCGCACGACCGGCCACACCGACTCGCTGACCTCCGCGATCGCCGCCGGGTCGAGGATGCCGGCGCCCGTCTCGGCGTCGCTGCGAATCGTGCGGCGCAGCGTCACGGCGCGCGCGCGGCGCTCTTCGAGCGGCGCGTCGTCGAGGTACGCGTACGGGTTCGCGTTGAGGATCTCGTGGCAGAACGGCGAGGGCTCCGGCGTGTCGACCGCAACCGTCTTGATCGCGCCGCTCTCGACGGCGCGCAGGATCTCGGTGAGGCCGTCGAGGTCCATCGCTTCGCGCAGGCAGTTGTCGATCGTCTCGCGGACGAGGACGTGATCCGGGATGCGGATCGGGCCGGTCAGATTTTCCGCGCATGCGGCGGCGTCGGGAAAGCACGACGCGAGCAAGTCTTCGGCGCGCATCCGCTGGATCTGCGGTGGCGTCTTCTTGCCGCCGCGCATCCGCAAGATCGCGAGCGCCCGGGTCGCGTTCCAGCGCCAGCGCGCGCCGAAGACGGGCGCCGCGAGCAGCGCTTGGGTGAGCGTCTGCTCGACGCTCGCCGACTTGACGTACTCCCAGACGATCTCCAGCGGAAAGGCGTGCTGGTCGCTCAGCGAGAGGCAGATCCCGTTGTCGGTCGCGGCCGCCTGCAGCTCGATGTTGAACGAGCGGCAGAACTTCTTGCGCAGCGCGAGCCCCCACGCGCGGTTGATCCGCGCGCCGAACGGCGTGTGCAGGATCAGCTGCATCCCGCCGGCTTCGTCGAAGAAGCGCTCGGCGACGATCGTCGTGTCGGTCGGCACGGTGCCGAGCACGACCTTACCGGCGCGCACGTACGCTATCGCCTGGTCGGCGCCGGCGCGGTCGAGCCCGCACTCCTCGATCAGAAACTGCTGCGCGGCGGCGTCGTCGCGCTCGTCGATCGCCGCGCGAACCTGCGCGACCTCGTGCGAAAGCTCGATCGTGCGGCCGGGACCTTCGCCGTTCCAGAACGGGATGGAGGGCGGCGCGCCGTGCGCGTCGGCGACGCGAACGACGCCGGGCTCGACGCGCCGAATCTGCCACGACGTCGTGCCGAGCAGAAAGATGTCGCCGGCCATGCTTTCGACGGCGAAGTCCTCGTCGATCGTGCCGACGACGTGGCCGTCGGGCTCGACGACGACGTTGTAGTTTGCCGTCTCGGGGATCGCGCCGCCGGAGGTGATCGCGGCCATGCGCGCGCCGCGCCGGCCGCGCAGCCGCCCGTTGACGCGGTCGTGGTGCACGTACGTGCCGCTGCGCCCGCGCGAGGTCGCAACACCGTCGGCGAGCATCGCGACGACGTCGTCGAAGTCTTTGCGCGACAGGTCGCGGTACGGATACGCCGAGCGCACCAGCGCGAAGAGCTCTTCGACGTTCCAGTCGTCGGCCGAACAGGCCGAGACGATCTGCTGCGCGAGGATGTCGAGCGGCGCGCTCGGGATCTTCAGCGCGTCCATCGCGCCGCTGCGGATCGCGCGCACCAGCGCCGCGCACTCGAGCAGCTCGTCGCGCGTCGTCGCGAACAGCCGGCCTTCCGGCTTCGCGCCGACCCAGTGGCCCGAGCGCCCGATGCGCTGTAGCGCGACGGCGATCGAGCGCGGCGAGCCGAGCTGCACGACCAAGTCGATCGAGCCGATGTCGATGCCGAGCTCGAGCGAAGCGGTCGCGACGACGGCTTTGAGATCGCCGTTCTTGAGCCGGTTCTCGGCGTCGAAGCGCAGCTCTTTCGCCAGCGAGCCGTGATGCGGCATGACGACGCCCTCGCCGAGCCGCTGCTGCAGCGCGAACGTAACCCGCTCGCTCATCCGCCGCGTGCTGACGAAAACGAGCGTGGTGCGGTGCGCGCGAATCAGCTCGGCGAGCCGGTCGTAAATCTCGCCCGACATCTCGTTGCTCGCTACGCAGCTCAGCTCGTCCTGCGGCACTTCGACGGCGAGCGTCATCGCGCGGCGGTGGCCGACGTCGACGACCAGCGCGTCGGGGCTCAAGAATTGTGCCACGCGCTCCAGCGGACGGACCGTGGCGGAAAGGCCGATCCGCTGCGGCCGCCGGCCGCTCTCGCGCAGCACCAGCTCGTCGAGCCGCGCCAGCGTGAGCGCGAGGTGCGAGCCGCGCTTGTCCGCCGCCATCGCGTGGATCTCGTCGACGATCACCGTCCGCACGCGCGAGAAGAGCGCGCGCGAGCGCTCCGCCGTGAGCAAGATGAACAGCGACTCGGGCGTGGTGACCAGCACGTGCGGCGGCTTGCGCAGCATCCGCGCGCGCTCCGTCTGCGTGGTGTCGCCGGTCCGCGTGGCGGTGCGAATCTCGTCCAGCGCGATCTCGCGCGCGGCGGCACGTTCGAGCAGCTCGGCGAGCGGGGTCTCGAGGTTCTTGCGGATGTCGTTGGTCAGCGCCTTGAGCGGCGAGACGTAGACGACGAACGTCTCGTCCGGCAGCCCGCCTTCGGCCGCGCGCCGGATCAGCTCGTCGAGGCACAGCGTGAAGGCGGCGAGCGTCTTTCCCGAGCCCGTCGGCGCGGAGATCAACACGTCGCGGCCGGCTCGAATCAACGGCCAGCCTTGGACCTGCGGTTCGGTCGGCTCCCCATAGCGAGCCGCAAACCACTCCCCGACGAGCGGGTGAAAGTCGCCCAGCACAGTCCTCTCTTCAACCCCGGAGCGGGGTGTCCGTTTGCAGTCCAGAAGCGGCGCTGCATGAGCCGCACGCTGCGCTGTCTTGCCGTTCTGCTTTGCCTCGTCCCGGGCCCGGCCCGGGCGTCGGTGCCGGCGGACGGCACGTACGCGGTCGTCGTCCAATGGCCGCCGCATTCGCCGTGGCAGCGGTTCGCTTTGAGCCTGCAGGGCCAGGCGGGCACGCTGCACCTCGGCGGCCGCGAGCCGGCGCTGACCGTCGCGCGCGCCGGCGACACGCTGGACCTGCGCTGGCCCGCGCGCAGCGGCGAGGGGCACTTGCACGGCGACCTCGCCGACGACCACGGCGTCACGACGTTCTCCGGAACGTTCACGCAAGGGCCGAACAGCGCCCCGTTTCAGGCGATCCGGGTCGCAACGGCTCGCGCGAACGACGACGCTCTCCGCGACGGTGAGTACCGCATCTCGGCGAGCCGGTCGATCTTCCTTGCGCGCTCGAGCGAGATCGGCGGCGCGCGCATGGTTTTCGACAGCGACACGGGGCGCATCGGCGTCCTGACACCGGTTTCCGAGTCGGTGGAAGTCCTCGGCGCGACGGTCGGATCGCTGCTTCCGATCGCGGCGCGCTTCAGCTTTGCACCGCCGGACTCCACAGGGGCCGAAACGCTCGCCCTGCAGTACGGCGACGAACCGGTGCTGCACGCGCAGCGCATGCCGTATCGCAGCGAAGAAGTGACCTTCCACAACGGCGCGGTCACACTGCGCGGAACGCTCATGATTCCGCCAGGTTCCGGCACGCATCCCGCGATCGTCCTGGTCCACGCGGCCGGACCGCAGCGCCGGCCGCTCGGACTCTACCCGTATGCGCTGATGCACCTCGGGTTCGCCGTCCTCGCGTTCGACAAGCGCGGTGCCGGCGAGTCGACCGGCGACTACCGGACGGCGAGCTATCCCGATCTGGCGGGCGACGTCGTCGCCGGAATCGATGCGATCAAGGAGAATCCGGCGGTCGATCCGCACCGCATCGGGATATTCGCGAGCAGCAACGGCGGCTGGGTCGCGCCGGTCGTCGCGACGCAGAGCCATGACGTGGCGTTCATCGTCTGCCGCGTCTGCTCGATGCTGACGGTCGCGCAGAACCAATTGTACGAGCGCGAAACCGAGGAGCGGGATGCCGGAGTGGGCGCCGCCGACGTCGCGCGCGCCGTCGCGCTGCACGACGCGTACACCAGCGCGGTCGTGTCGAACACCGGCTGGGACGCGTTGCGCGCCCGAATCGCCGCCGCGAAGAACGCCGACTGGTTCGAGAACGCGGGCGTTCCGGACGAAGTGCCGCCTGATCCCGCCGCGCGCGCCGCGCAAGCGGCGCAGCTGGCGTTCGATCCGGCGCCGTACTGGAAGCGCGTCAAGGTGCCGGTGCTCTTTCTATTCGCCGAGAACGACGGCTACGTGAAGACCACCGCAAGCGCACCGCTCGCCGCGCGCTACATGCACGACGCCGGCAATGCCGGCGCCAAGATCGTCGTACTGCCGCACGCCGATCACGGCTTCCTCGAGTCCGCGACCGGGCTGCCTTCGGAGACGCAGCGCGCCACCCGCTTCGCCGGCGGCTTCATCGAAGCGCTCTCGGCGTGGACGTCGGAACACCGCCTCGCGCTCGCGCGTTGAACCGCCCGTGATCTCGATTCGGGGATGCGCGCTCGCCGTCGTGGTCGTCGCGCTTGTCTCAGCGGCCGTGCCGGCGTCCGTCTGCGCGCAGTCGCTGCCGCCGCCTCCGCCACCGCCGGTTCCGTCCGCCACCGCGACGCCGTTTCCGTCGTTGTCACCGCCGCCTGGGACCCAGTCGCCCTCGCCGTTTCCGACGCCGTCCGGCGGGCCGTCGCCGCCGCCGAGCACGTCGCCGCTACCAGGATTGCCGATTCGGGTGGACCGCTCGCGGGTCGGCGTTGTGCCCGGGACGACGATTGTCGTCAACGTGTCGGGTGGGGTCGGGCCGCTCGTTGCGCAGGCGTCGTTCGACGGGGTTGACGTGCGGTACGACGATCTCACGCGGCGGCTCTCGCTCACCGGGCGAACGAACGGGCGGGGGACGGTGACGCTTTCCGATGCGGCCGGGGATACCGCAGTCGTCAACGTGCTCGTTGCGCCGCCGGCAGGTGTCGTGCCGAACGACGCGCTCGTCGAGCTGGCGGGAACCGTCTCGCCGCAGTTCGCACGCGACCGCGTGCAAGCGGCGGTCGCGCAGCTCGCCCAGATGCAGCCGGGCACGACCCTCTCGGTCGGCGGCGTGAACACTGCCGCGCTGCGACCGGGCGACGCGCTGGAAGCGCGCGCGAACGTCGCAATCAGAGGCAACGACAACTACGTCGATCAAATTGGAACGACGAACGTGCACCTGCGCGTCGACTCGCTGCCGCCGCTCGACCCGCTCGTGCTCTTCTACAGCGACGATCCGGAACGGCTCGGACCGCTCGACGACGGGGTTTTGCTCCGCGGCACGATCGACGCCACGCGCCCCGCGCGCGCGTACGTCTATCACGTCTCCGACGCCGGCAGCCGGCGGCTCTACATCGCGTTGCAGGCCGCGGGCGGAACGTCGCGCGTGCAGGTGCTCGGCGCGTCGGCCGGACCGAACGACGCGTTCTCCTACGTCGGACACCTTTCGACGAAGCGTTATCTGCTAGAGCGGGCACCGCAAGAGAGTTTCGTCGCGACCGTCGCGCCCGGCTTGCCGTATTTCATCCCGCTCGGCGCCGGGCCGCTGCTGCCGGGACAGCTCCTCGCGAGCATCGACGATTTGCGCGTGCTCGACGGCGGGCCGGTGAACGTGATGGTCGTCGCGGCCGGCACCGGCGTCGATCCGTCGACGCTTCTCGGTCAGCCGGAGCACCCCAGCGACGGCCACTTCCGGCGCGGCGAGTTCTCGCTTGCGAACGTTCCGCCGCTGGCGCTCGCATACACCGTCGGCGGCCCGGAGCCACAGCCGTTCGCCGCGGGCGTGCGCTATTACGCGAACGGACAAGCAGCATTTCCGAACCTGCGCCCGGATCTCAACGCACAAGCCGGACAGCGCGCGCCGCTCGCCGGCGACTACGGCGTGCTGCGCAGCGTCTCGCTGCAGATCGCGAACCCGACCTCCGCGCCGCAGAACGTCTACTTGTACGAACAGCCGGGCGCGAACGGCGGCGTGACGACCAACATCTGGTTCACCGGCGATCCCGCGCCGACCGAGGTGCTCTGCGTGAGCGATCCCTCGCAGCGCTATCTGGTCAAGGGCTTCGGCCTCGCACCCGGACAGACGCTGACGGTGACCGGCTCGTACATGACCGACGGCACGTCGTTTCTCCCGGTGTACTTCGGCCTCACCCCAACGCTGCCGCCGGCCGCACCGCCCAACGGCTGCGGCCCGAAGCCGGGTTATCCGCCGCCGTCGATCTGATCAGTCGTCGTCGCGGTCGGAATGGCGGTGGTGCTTCGCGTCGCAGTCGTGGTCGGCGTGGTGACCACCGTCGCGGTCGGCATCGTGGCGGTGCTCGTCGTGCTTGTCGCGGTCGCCGTCGTGCCGGTCGCCGCGGTCGGCGTCACAGCGCGGGCTCGGTGAGGGCACCGGCGTCGCGGTCGGCACCGGCGTAGGCGCCGGAGTCGGCGTCGCGGTCGGAACGGGGGTCGGCGTCGGGAGAGGGACCGACGCCGCGCGGCGCAAGGCGGCCGGTGCGAGCGGAGAAATGGGCGCGACGCCCGGCGTGCTCGACGAGCCGGCTCCGCCGCCGCACGACGCCAGCAACGCCGCGGCCGTGAGCGCAAATCCTATGCCCGACAGTGATCTCTTCATGAGTGCCGACTCCGTAAGGGTACTAGGGCTCGCCCGCCTACTTGTTACGGATCGGCACCCGGCGTCAATTCCTCAACGCGACGCTGCTTTTGTGACGGCGCGCACGGCGAACACGTCGGCCATCGCGCTCCGGTACGCCGCCGAGGCGAACGTGTCGGAGCGTGCCGGGATGCCGCGCGCCGCGCCGGCGCAGGCGGCCCGCACGGCGTCGGCATCCTTCGGGTTGACGCCTTTCAGCGCCGCCTCGACGCCGCTTGCGCGGAACGCCGCGTCGCCGACGCCGGTGATCGCAATGCGCGCCGAGGCGATCTCGCCGCCGCTGAGGGTGAGCACCGCGGCGGCGCCGACGACGGCGTAGTGCGAGGCGGGATGGTGGAACTTCACGTACGCCGAGGCGGGCGCCGGCGCGAACGAAATCTTCGTAAGGACCTCGCCGGGATCGAGCGCAGTCTCGAACATGCCGCGGAAGAAGTTGCCGGCGGGCACGTCGCGCGTGCCGGATTTTCCGGCGATCGTCAGCGTCGCGTCGAGCGCCAGCAGCACCGCGGGATAATCCGCCGAGGGATCGCCGTGCGCGGAAGCTCCGCCGATCGTGCCGCGGTTGCGGACTTGCGGATCGCCCAAGTCGTTCGCCGCGTCCCACAGCACCGGCGCGTTCTTTCGCAGCTCATCGCTGTCGGCGAGCTTCGCGTGCTTCGTCAGGGCGCCGATCGCGATCGGATCCGAGGCGGCGTCGATTTGGTCGAGGTTCGGGATCCCCGCGATGTCGATCAGCACGGCGGGCTCGGCCAGCCGCAGCTTCATCATCGGAATGAGCGAATGACCGCCGGCGAGCAGCTTTGCTTCGCCGCCGTGCGCTTCGAGCAGTCGGATCGCGTCCTCGACGCTGTTGGCGCGAACGTAGTCGAACGTAGCCGGAATCATCGCACGCTCCCGTTGGGCTTGGGCTGCATCGCCGCCCACAGCTTCTCCGGCCGCAGCGGCATGTCGATGTGAGTGACGCCGAACGGCGCGAGCGCGTCGATCACGGCGTTCGCGACCGCGGGCGTCGAGCCGATCGTCCCCGCTTCGCCGACGCCTTTGATCCCGAGCGGGTTCACCGTCGTGCCGGTCACCGTGTGGTCGAGCTCGTAGTGCGGGACTTGCTCGGCGTGCGGGACCGCATAGTCCATCAGCGTCCCGGTGAGCAGCTGGCCGTTCTCGTCGTAGACGACCTCCTCGAAGAGCGCCTGCGCGAGGCCTTGCGCGATCCCGCCGTGCACCTGCCCTTCGACGATCATCGGGTTCAGCAACCGCCCGCAGTCGTCGACCGCGAGATACTTGACGACCTTCACTTGGCCCGTCTGCGCGTCCACCTCGACGACGCAGACGTGGGTGCCGAACGGGAAGACGAAGTTCGGCGGCTCGAAGCGCCGCGTCGCGTCGAGTCCGGGCTCGAGTCCGGGCGGCAGCTTGTCGCCCATGAACGCGAGGAACCCGGCTTCGGCGGTCGTCATCGACTTCGATGGATCGCCGCGGACGCCGATCTTGCCGTCGCGGTACTCCAGATCGTCGGGGTTCGCTTCCCACTGGTGCGCCGCGATCTTGATCGCTTTGGCTTGAATCGTCTCGATCGCGAGCTTGAGTGCCGCGCCGCCGACCGCGGTGCCGCGCGAGCCGAACGTGCCGACGCCGTACTGCACCTTGTCGGTGTCGCCGTGCACGACGGTGACCTGGTCGATCGGGACGCCGAGTTCGTCCGCGACGATCTGCGCGAACGTCGTCTCCTCGCCTTGGCCGTGCGGCGAGATGCCGGTCAGCACGGTGACGCTCCCGGTCGGCTCGACGCGGATCGTCGCCGAGTCCCAGCCGGCCGCGGGCATCGCCGCCGAGGGGCCCATGCCGCAGACTTCGACGTAGGTCGAGAGGCCGATGCCGAGATACCGGCCTTGTTTGCGCAGCGCTTCCTGCTGTTTGCGCAGGCCGGCGTAGTCCGCCAGCTTGAGCGCCTTCTCCATCGTGTTCTCGTAGTCGCCGGAGTCGTACGTCAACCCGGTCGCGGTCGTGTGCGGGAACGTGCCGGAGATGAAGTTCTTGCGGCGCACGTCGGCCGGGTCGAGGTTGAGCTTCTGCGCGACGATGTCGATCGCGCGCTCGATAAAGAACGTCGCCTCGGGCCGGCCGGCGCCGCGGTAGGCGTCGGTCGACATCGTGTTGGTGAACACGCCGACGCATTCGGCCTGGATGTTCTTGATGTCGTAGCAGCCCGGTGCCATTAGCACGGTCAGCGTCGGGATCACGGGGGTGAGGAGCTGGTGGTAGGCGCCCATGTTGGCGGTGATCTTCAGCCGCAAGCCGGTGATCGTGCCGTCGCGCTTCGCGGCGATCTCGAGATCGTCGATCTGGTCGCGGCCGTGGATCATCGCCTGGAAGCACTCCGAGCGCGTCTCGATGTACTTCACCGGGCGTTCGAGCTGCATCGCGACCCAGCTCACCACGGCTTCTTCGGCGTACACGTTCAGCTTGGCGCCGAACCCGCCGCCGACTTCCGGTGCGATCGCTCGGATGCGGTTCTCCGGCAAGCCGAGCACGACCGCGAGCTGGGTGCGCAGGAGATGGGGAATCTGCGTCGCGGAGTAGATGGTGAGCTGCTGCATCCCGGCGTCGTAGTTGGCGACCATCGAGCGCGGCTCGATCGGAACCGGGGCGACGCGCTGGTTGACGATCCGCTGCTTGAGCGTGACGTCGGCCTCGGCGAACGCTGTGTCCGGAACGCCGGCGCTGAACGGAAAGACGTACGCGACGTTCGTGCCGAGCGCGTCGTGGACGTACGGCGGACCGGCGATCGCCTTCTCCATGTCGACGACCGCCGGCAGCTCTTCGTAGTCGACGGCGATCAGTTCGGCGAGGTCGCGCGCGGCGTACGGCGTGCTCGCGACGACGACCGCGACCGCTTCGCCGACGAAGCACACCTCGTCGAGCGCGAGCATGTAGTGCGGCGGGGTCTTCAGATCGGGCATCTTGTGCGCGACGGGCAGCGAGGATTTGACGCCGTGCGCGTGATGCAGATCGCTGCCCGTGTAGACCGCCAGCGCGCGCGGGTCGGCTTTCGCCTGCGCGGTGTCGACGCCGAGGATTTTCGCGTGCCCGTACGGGCTGCGCACGAACGCGGCGTAGACCGTGCCGACCTGCTTGACGTCGTCGACGTACGTCGCGCGGCCGGTGATGAGGCGGGGATCCTCGCGGCGCCGGATGCGGGCGCCGACCATCGCGGTGAACGCCATTACACTTCGACCTCCTGAAGCTGCGGCGGGATGATCGCCTCGCCGCTCGGCGGCGGTTCCTCGGCCGGCGGGTGGAGCGGCATCAGCTCGCGCACGCTGCGGCGTTCGGCGCCGTCGCGCATCGCCTTGCCGGCCGCGCGCACGGCTTTCACGATGTTCTCGTAACCCGTGCAGCGGCAGAGATTCCCTTCGAGACCCGCGCGAATCTCGTCGTCGCTCGGGTCGGCGTTGCGGCGCAACAGGTCGACGGCGCTGACGATCATCCCGGTCGTGCAGTAGCCGCACTGCAAGCCGTGCGCGCTCCAGAACGCTTCCTGCATCGGGTGCAGCGCGTCGGCGTCGCCGATCCCCTCGATCGTCGTCACCTCGTGGCCGCTCGCCTGCACGGCGAACACGGTGCAGCTCTTCACCGAGACGCCGTCGAGCAACACGGTGCACGCGCCGCAGCTCGAGGTGTCGCACCCGATGTGCGTGCCGGTGAGGTTCAGGTAGTCACGCAGCGCGTGCGCGAGGAGCAGCCGCGGCTCGACGTCCAGACTCGTGCGCTTCCCGTTGACGGTGAGATCGATCTGCATGTAGCCGACTCCGTAGAAAAGCGGGGCCGGGAAGCTACCGACCGGGCGCCGGAAATTCCTGGCGGGTTCCAGAACGATCTCCGGATGCCGCGCCCGGTCGACGTCGACGAGCTTCAAGAGCGCCTGCTGGGTGCCGGCTACGTCGCCGATGCGGGGCTGGCGACGGCGCTGGCGTGCGCGGTCAGCTTGGAACGGGCCGTGCTGCTCGAAGGGGACGCGGGGGTCGGCAAGACCGATGCGGCGCGGGCATTGGCGAACGTGTTCGGGGCGCGGTTGCTGCGGCTGCAGTGTTATGAAGGGCTCGATCTGGCGGCGGCGGCGTACGACTGGAACTACGGGAAGCAGCTGCTGGCGATTCGCGCGGCCGAGGCGGCCCACGAGCGCACGCCCGATCTGTACGCGGACGAGTTTCTGATCCGGCGGCCGCTGCTCGCGGCGCTGGGCGCGGAGCGGGAGCGCGGGATCGTGCTGCTGATCGACGAGATCGACCGCGCGGACGATGAGTTCGAGGCGTTCTTGCTCGAGTTTCTCGCCGACTTCGCGATCTCGATCCCGGAGCGCGGGACGGTCGCGGCGGAACACCGGCCGATCGTCGTGCTCACGTCGAACCGCACGCGCGATTTGCACGATGCGCTGAAGCGGCGCTGTTTCTACCACTGGATCGGGCACCCGTCGGTCGAGCGCGAGATCGAGATCATCCGGTTGCACCTGCCGGACGTCGCGCCCGAGTTGGCGCGCGACGTCGCGCGCGCGGCGGCCGCGCTGCGCGAACGCGAGCTCCGCAAAGCGCCAGGGATCGCGGAGTCGCTGGACTGGGCACAGACGCTGGGGATTCTCGGCGCGGAGCGGCTCGATGCGAGCAATTTCGAGCCATCGCTGGGAAGCGTGCTGAAGTATCCCGAGGACATCGAGCTGGCCCGCGCGTCCGCGGCTGCGATCATCAGCGCGGCTCATCCTTCGACAAGCTCAGGATGACAAAAGGGACGATCGGGACGACACGGGACGCGTCGGGATGACTCGGACGACGGAAGCATGACGGCGGATGTTGCGGCGATTGCGGGCGGGTTTGATGGCGCGTTGCGTGCGCGGGGCGTGAGCGCTGGGACGCGGCGTGCGCAGACGTTCGCGGACGTGCTGCGTGCTCTGCCGCCGGCGTCGGCGGAGGAGACGTACTGGCGCGCGCGTGCCGCGATGTTGCCTTCGATCGACGACGTCGACGGGTTCAATGCGGCGTTCCTAGAGTTCTTCGGCGCGCTCGGCGACGCAGATGCGCTGCGGCGGTTAGTGCGCAGCGTCGAGGCGCCGCCGCGCCGGCCGCCGCGCGAGCTGCCGAAGCGCGAGACGCTGCCGCCGCCGCCGTCGGACGAGCCGGCGAACGAACGGCTTGCGGAGCGCGCGCCGACGCAGTGGGTCGTCGCCTCGAACGAGCACCGGCTTACCGACAAAGCGTTCGAGGAGTTCGACGAAGCGGAGCGCGCGGCGATGCTGCGGCTGATCGCGCGCGTGCGGGTCGCCGGCGAGCTGCGGCGCTCGCGCCGGCGGCGCGCGCACGCGCACGGCGACCGCTTCGACTTCCGCGGCACGCTGCGCGGCGCGGCGCGCACGGCCGGCGAGCTGGTGCGGCGGCGCGCGACGCGGCGGCGTGAGAAGCTGCGGCCGGTCGTCTTTCTGCTCGACGTCTCCGGCTCGATGGGACCGTTCGCGCGCGCGCTCGTGCAGTACGCGTGGGTCACCGCCGTCGCGCGACCGCGCGTGCGCGCGTTCGCGTTCGCGACGCAGCTCACCGACCTCACGCCGCTGCTGAAGCGCGCGAGCGACGAGCGCCTGATGTCCGCGCTCGCCGAGAGCGTTCGCGACTACGGCGGCGGGACGCGGATCGGCGCCGCGCTGCGCGCGTTCAACGACCGTTTCGGGCAGCGGGGCGCGGCGCGCGGCGGGACGGTGGTGATCCTCTCCGACGGCTGGGAGCGGGACGATCCGGCGCTCGTCGGCACGGAGATGCTCCGGCTGCGGCGGCTGGCTCGGCGCATCGTGTGGGTGAACCCGCACAAGCGGCACGCGGCCTACGAGCCGCTGGCGCGAGGGATGGCGGCGGCGCTGCCGTATCTCGACGCCTTTTTGTCGGGTCATAGCCTGCGGACGCTCGAAGCGGTTGCGGACGCCATCGAAGGGAGAAGCGCATGATCGACGTTCTGGAGACGATCGAACGCTGGCGCGGCGAAGGCCAGCGCGTCGCGCTCGCGACCGTCGTCGGGGTCGAGAAGTCGGCGCCGCGCGATCCCGGCGCGACGCTGGCGGTGAACGAGCGCGGCGACGTCGCGGGCTCGGTCAGCGGCGGCTGCGTCGAGTCGGCGGTCTACGAAGAGGCGCAGGACGCGATCGCGACCGGCCGACCCCGCCTGGTGACGTACGGGATCAGCGACGCCGACGCGATCTCGGTCGGCCTGACGTGCGGCGGAACGATCCACGTCTTCGTCGAGCGGCTCGACTGGTGATCTTCGAGCGGCTCGCGCGCGCGCTGCACGCCGACGTCCCGGTCGCGCTCGTCACGCGGCTCGACGGCGCGCACGCCGGCGCGAAGTTGCTGGTGTTCGAGGACGACGCCGAAGGCGATCTCGGCACGCCGCTGCTCAACGCCGCTGCGGTTCGCGAGGCACGCGCGCTGCTCGAGGTCGGGGAGAACGCGCTGCGCAGCTTCGGCGAAGACGGCGAGCCGATCGGCGTCGAGGTGCGGCTGTTCATCGCCGCCTACGCGCCCAAGCCAGCGATGTACGTGTTCGGCGCGATCGACTTCTCGCGCGCGATGGCGCGCATCGGAAAGTATCTCGGCTATCGGGTCACGGTGATCGACGCGCGGCCGGTGTTCGCGACCAAGCAGCGCATCCCCGACGCCGACGAGATCGTCGTCGCCTGGCCGGACGAGTTTCTTTCGCAGGCGCCGGTCGACAAGCGCACCGCGCTGATCGTGCTGACGCACGACGTAAAGTTCGACATCCCCGTACTTCGCGCGGCGCTGCGCACCGAGGCCGGCTACATCGGCGCGATGGGAAGCCGCCGCACGCACGCGAACCGCATCGACGAGTTGCGCCGCGTCGGGATCTCCGACGCCGACCTGCAGCGCATCAGCGCGCCGATCGGCCTGGACATCGGCGCGCGCACGCCGGAGGAGACCGCGATCTCGATCGCGGCGGAGATCGTCGCGTTGCGCGAGCAGCGCCGCGGCGGCCGGCTCAGCGAAGGTTCGCTCCCGGTCCACAACGACCGCACGCCCGTGACGTCGTGATCGTCGACGACAGCTTCGACGCCGACGCGCCGCTCGAACGCGTCTGGGCGCTGCTCAAAGACATTCCGACCGTCGCGAGGTGCATCCCGAACGCCGAGATCACCGAGGTCGTCGACGAGAAGACATACCGCGCCAAAGTCTCGCTGCGAGTCGGCCCAGTCTCGGTGAGCTATCGCGCGACGATTCTCGTCGACGGCTTCGACGACGCGACGCACACTGCCAGCTTCACGATCAAAGGCAACGAGCTGCGCGGCCGCGGCGGCGTCAACGCGACCGTCGTCTCGAAGGCGACCGGCAAGAACGGCAAGACGCACGTCGCCCTGCACACCGACGCGCAGATCAGCGGCATCGTCGCCACCGTCGGCGGCCGCCTCATCGAAGGGGTCGCCCAGAAAACCATCGCCCAGTTCGCCGCAAACCTCGCGAAGCTGCTGTAAATCTGCCGACAGAATGTGTCGGAAGGTTACCTATTTCCAACCGCGCCCTTCAGCTAACTGGAGCTCGCCAGGAGGCGCCCGATTTCGTCGCCGAGACGTTCAGCATTCTCAAGCGACATCTCGACACGATAGGTCCGGTCCTCATTATCGGGCGTTCGAACAACGATCTCTGACTCAGAGCCGTGTGCAGAAAAAATCACACTGGACTTTCCGAATTGAATCAACGCTTCGGTCGGGTCTCTCCCAAAGACCCCAAATGGCCACTTCCCTGGAAGTTCGATGCGGTGCTTCACGTGCGCAACTAGCGCATCAAAGAAATCCCAAAACGTCATAACTATCGGCTCGCCGTCAGCGAGAGCACCATTAGAGAGCCGATCATTGCGTAACGGCCTTCTGCATTTGAGAGCGCGCTCCCTAGTTGGTGCATGGACCCTATTGAAGAGTGCAGCGAGTTCGCGTGCGACCGGGATCAGCGGAGTGTTCCTGAAAGTCGCCGATCCCGAGGCATTGGCGAAGTGGTACGCGCAGCACCTCGGGATCCAGTTCGCGCGGCCGGCGTCGCGGTAGACGAGACGTTCAAGAGGAAGCGTACGGGCGATTCGGCTGGCAAGGTGCACGCATTTCGAATCGTCGTTAAGTATGTTCGCATGTATCAGCTCGGCATTGGAATTGCACCATAATCTTGGTTCCCGCGTTGCTCCTCGACCACGTGAAGTAGCAGGTCCCCGTCGTCCGATTCCGTCATTCCGATGACGCGCACTCGGTAGCTCGGCGCTCGCAGGCCTCTCGCAGGGTCATACCGGAGATTTCGCAGGTCAGAAATTCGCAGGGCTCTATCATCTGGTGCCGCCGAAAGGTCATCGCTGAAATCATCCAGTGCGATCTCAAGCCGATCGCCAAGTGAAATTTCGGGGTCTTCCTCGGCATCCGCCCTTTCAAGTCGTAGCGTTACGAAGGGCCTATCGGGAACTTTCATTCAATACTCTGCCGAACTGAGCCTTAAATCGGATAGGCGCTCTTTAAATCACCATTCCGATCAAATGCAGCGCGGATGGTGCTCGACGGGTTACCGGATTTGTCGACGCCGATTACGTGCCCAACATTGTACTCGAATTTCATTTCCGCGCCTTGCTGAATCGGCTTGCTGTTCGCTACGGCAGCCTTGATCATTCGTGCGACATCGCCGACGCTCGTTCCTTTAGAGAAGATCCCCCTTCCGCTCGTAAGGGCACCGCCGACTAAGTGCCGTTCAACGACGTGAATAGTAAGGCGTTCAACGCTCCTTTCGGATCCGAGCCTTACGGCGCTCCGCACCGCTCCGCCGGTACCCCGAAATAGGGGCACTTCGGCAGCGAGCGCCATTCCTGCGGCATCAAAGATCTGCTCGACCAGCCAATCAAGGGCCGTCCTATTTGTTGATGGGGTGTTGTCGCCCTCCCATCCTCGCCAAATGTTCCCGATCTCGTAGCCACTTGGATCGCTATACGCGTACGGGTTGTTTCGATTCCACATGAACGGCTTCTGGCTCATGGGGTCGTGCACGTCGCCGGCGTAGGCGTCCGGAGTGGTCCATTGGCCGACCGAAGTATCGTAGGTGCGTACGCCTTGCCAGGTGTTGTTGTCGAAGGTCCATCCGTCAAGGGCGACCTTCGTGCCGGTCATGATCGCGTTCCCGGCGGGCAGACCTCCGGCGGTATCCGGAGATGCACTGCCGGGCGCTCCCGTGGCGTTGTAGCCGCCGTAGAAATAATTTCGAGAATTGCGACCTACTGGTTTCATTCCCGAAAAGCTCATGGCGTCGTGGCTGGCGACGATTTGGCCCGAAATGCCACGGTCCTGAACGGAAATGTAGCCGTTTCCAGGATAGTAATTCCCGAGGCCTTCGACGGAAAACTCGTACGCGCTGCACTGCGAGTGTGAGTTGTCGTATCCGCACTGCGCGAGAACGTTGTCGCCATCCCATAGCCAGAAGAGCGTATACGACGGCAAAGAGACACCAAAATCCGGGGTCATAGGTGCGGCGAATCGGACGGGATGGCTGCTCGCGCTGTAGTCGACCGCTTGCAACTCGTACGCCGATCCCTGGCTTACGTCGTTCCAGTAGCCACCCGGGTTGTTTTCGCCCCACAAAGGATACGTGGCGCCTTGTGCCGGCGAGGTC
>Ga0213879_10000045_pt1 | contig 27128 bp, 19 predicted proteins | sample VelepicoBEBS_R03_FD_161046 | JGI IMG/M metagenome (GOLD analysis project Ga0213879, IMG submission 161046) | Vellozia epidendroides bulk soil microbial communities from rupestrian grasslands, the National Park of Serra do Cipo, Brazil - BS_R03 | ecosystem: Environmental > Terrestrial > Soil >...
CACCGATGACCAACCGAGCCCTGGTTGCAACACCGCGTAGGCGACGGGCGCCTCGGCCACAACCGGGCCCCAAACTGATCGCGCTATCAGCACCCCGAGAACGGACCCTAGTAATTGTGCAACGACATAAGGAACCACCCCGCCCCCCGGAAAAACGCCGAATCGCCACATTGCCAGAGAGATGGCTGGGTTCATGTGCCCCCCAGTGATTTTACCCGCCGGACTGAGGATCAGCCCGGCAATGAGAATCCCTACGCCTGCACCCACGATCAGCAACTCCGCATGAATCTGCGGTATCGCCCGGGAAATCGTCGAAGGTCCTATTACCCACCGGACGATAGTCGTGACACCGAAAAGCATGACAGAAGTCAGGAGCAACTCGAGCGCGCTATCTCGAAGGATTCGGGCGAACGGTACTTGTTGTTCTTGGTTATCCATGGCGCGGCGGCAGTGTTAACTCCCAACGCCGGGAGGGATAGCGTCCTCGCGATCGGGGTTAACGGAGCCGAGAAGACTGTTGCTGCCCTGAAACGAAAATACGTTTTTAGTTTCAACTCGCGCTCGCGGCGCGCGAAGACGCGCGCCCTCCCGAATTCCACCGGGCCACACATTCATTGCATTGCCGCAGAAGTATAAGGAGCAGCGTTGCGCTGCGCCACTTGAGCAGCCATGGATTCAATCCCTGCTTCGACTTGTTTGGCGGCGTCTTCGAAGTACGTCGGACCCGCCTCGATAACGACAGTCTCTATGCTAAAAGCGGGCGCCAGTTCTTGCTCCTGGAGACGCTTCTCCGTATCGTAGGCTGAAAGCATCTGCTCGATAAAAGCTCTATCGCCCTCGCCCACATCAATCGTAGTATTGCCTTCATCCCGGATAACCGGCGCCCAAGCAACGAGCTTGACCTGCAGGCGAACCGCCTCGCGAGCCGCGATGCGCCCGACTACCCTTACTGAGTCGAGTGACAAATCTTTCTCATCCCCCAGCCCGATTATCATAAACCGTTTGGCCGGGATCGAACCGCTAGGCGGCGTGAAAAGAATTGTCTCTCCAAATTCGCCAACAAACTCGCCCCGATTTCGCAACGCGGAGAGTAAGCCATGCAAATGGTCGTCAGTATCTTTGGCTGCACCTTCGTAGGTGTCGCCGCTGGCTTTGTGCTTGAAGAGACAGATCATTTGGAGATCGGCCGGTTCTGTGTAGGGACCAATCATTTTGACCGAAACCTTCAAGCCCCGCGGCCCGTCGAATGTCTTTTCAGCCGGTGGGCTGCTGTCTGCAGCGCAACCTAATCCATACGCAAAAAGTAGCGCTGCCGCTGTCAGTACAATTTTCATAGGTGCGTTAGTTTTGCTTCTCAATTTTTCGCGGCCTGCCCGCCGAAGGACTTCGGCGAGGTCAGTCGAGCCGCTTCGCGGAGACGAGTCCCCATTGGCGTGCCTTCGTGTCTATTCGTGGTTCCTATTCCCGGTTTAGAACCCGAAACATTCGCAACCGCCGTCCAGAAGCCCGCGCGGTCCGAGCATCCACTGGGGTATATTTAAGGCATTTTTCCGGGCGAGCTGTTCTCCGTGATGCTCATGTCCACAACAACCATGAACATGCTGATCTCCTTCCGGCTTCCAATATCCCGGATAGTGTTGAACTGGCGACCAATCCGGCATTACAGGAAGATCACCCGGATCAAGCGGCTTAAATTCTTCGGCTGCATAAACCGGCTTCCCACCCAAGATCGTTAACACCGACTCGAGCGATCTTATTTCTTCATCGGGAATGGTGAGGTAGTCGTCAGTCAGAACCGCTAAATCTGCGAGCTGACCCGGAGCAATTGCCCCGAGTTTTCCTTCATCCCTAGACATCCAAGTGCTGCCTTGAGTGTAAAGCCGCAAGGCTTCCTCCCGCGACAGCAGTGCGTTTTTCTCGTAAAGCTGAAGCCCGCCCATGGTTTTTCCGGTCGTCATCCAGTATAGCGAAATGAAAGGGTTATAGCTGGCGACGCGCGTGGCGTCAGTGCCGGCTCCAACGGGCACACCCATTTCCAACATGCGCCGGATAGGCGGCGTTCGCTGAGCCGCTTTCGCCCCATAAAGATCGACGAAGTATTCGCCTTGGAAAGCCATCCGATGTTGGATGGCAATACCGCCTCCCAATGCCTTCACTCGCTCGATGTTGCGATCCGATATCGTTTCGCAATGATCAAAGAACCAGTGTAACCCGTCGAGGGGAGCATCGTGGTTGACTTTCTCGAAAATATTCAGAAATCGGCTGATCGATTGGTCGTAGGTCGCATGCAGCCGGAACGGCCATCGATTCTCGGCTAGAAAACGAACTACCCGTTCCAACTCGCTTTCAAGTTTCTCCGGAAGATCCGGACGCAGTTCCAGAAAGTCCTCGAAGTCCGCTGCGGAGAACACCAGCATTTCACCGGCTCCGTTGCATCGGAAAAAGTCATCTCCCTGATCCGGCTTCACCATTTTTGACCAGCGCACAAAATCTTCTAACTCACCGCCCGGCTTTTGGGTGAACAGATTGTAAGCGATGCGGAGCGTCATCTCGCCGCGCTCATGCAGTTGCTGGATGATCTCGTAGTCTTCCGGGTAATTTTGGAATCCGCCTCCAGCGTCGCACACACTGGTCAACCCGAGACGATTGAGCTCCCGCATGAAGTGCCGGGTTGAATTATACTGGTATTCCGGTGGCAGTTTCGGCCCCTTGGCCAGCGTCGCGTAGAGAATGGTCGCATTGGGACGGGCTATCAGCATACCGGTCGGATTGCCGGCTTTGTCCCGGACGATCTCGCCGCCGGGTGGATTGGGAGTATCCTTGGTGTAACCACAGGCCTTCAGCGCCGCGCGGTTGAGCAATGCTCGACAGTACAGATGGAGAATGAAGACCGGCGTATCCGGAGCGGCGGCGTTGATCTCCTCTAGCGTGGGCATCCTCCGCTCTACGAACTGAAATTCGCTCCAACCTCCTACCACCCGTACCCATTGCGGCGCGGGTGTGCGAGCTGCCTGCTCGCGCAGCATTTGCAGCGCGAGTGACAGGGAAGGCACGCCTTCCCAGCGCAACTCCAGGTTGTAATTGAGTCCACCGCGAATCACATGCAGATGCGAATCGTAGAGACCGGGAATAACCCTCCGTCTTTTAAGGTCGATGACTTTCGTTTGCGGCCCTCGTTCGAATTCCGCGGCATTATCGACTCCGGCGATACGACCATCAGCTATACTTCCTTCCTTTGCCTCGGGATGCTTGGGATCAAAGGTGGTGATCTCTCCGTTTTGGAGGATGAGATCGGCTATAGGTTTCATGAGTATTTTCGACGCTTTGTTTTTTGGGTAAAGACAGCCGTAGGCGATCTTGACCAGCAGCGGCATCGCGACCCAGGTGAGGATGACAACGATGCCGGCGGCCATGAATCCCTCGGCGACGACTTGAGGAAAAGTTCGGTCCCAGCACCGGCGCAAGTATGGCCGGCACAAGCATGTTGACCGGCCATACCATTACCAACTTGAGCAACGCCATTTTCCAACCAGACGGTATCCGGAGGGACGCCTCACGGAAGCAGGCATCAAGCCCGCACAGGTTGCGCGGCGGTGATCGCTTTTTTAGCGACCTCTTGGGCTCGCTGGAAACTCTCGATGACGGCCCGGTAATTTGGGGACACCATGCAGTACAAGTCGGCAAGCTGTGCCGCGTCGGGGCGATTCCAGGTTCGATGAAATTCGCAAATCACCGCATTGGCGCTCGTCGGAATGATTCCCGCTTGTATAAACCGGGCGAGAGTCGTTCTTGATGCCATCTCACTCGGATCACCCGAGGCATCGATTACAGCATACACCTTATAACCCGCAGCTTTCGCATCCAGAGCGGGAAACATGACGCATACGCTGGTCCACACGCCGGCCATGATCAGCGTCTTCTTACCGGTATCGCGGACTGCTTTAACGAAAGCCGCGTTATCCCATGCGTTTACTTCTCCCTTGCGTGGAACGTAAACGAGGTGAGGAGCAGCCTCCTGAATTTCAGGCATCAGCGGTCCGTTTGGCCCATCCGGAACCGAAGCGGTTTGGATAACCGGAATTTCCATCAGCGCCGCTAGCTTCGCCAGAGCCGTGGTGTTAGCCCGCAACTCGGCTACGCTGATGTCTTTAACATTTTCGAACAATCCCGACTGATGGTCGAGCAACAATATCGCGCAGTCGGTAGTATCGATCAACGCCTTGCCACCCGTGGGTTCATGTTCGATTCCATCGTGAATGGCGTTTTCGCCGTCTGGTAAAAAGATGGGTTCGTTTAGAGTGCTCATTATTATATTGCTTCTGGTGATTTTTATTTGTCAGCAGATGTTAGGAACTTCATCCCGAATCTTTCGAACGAATTATCTTTTGCTCCCGGTTTAACCGATACGATTGGTATTGGCATAAGCTTCGGTACGAGAACTTAGATTTTCGATCACCTGACCGAGTTACTCTGAAACGAAAAGGAAATCTATTGTACCAAGGTGTTGGTTTTATTAGTTACGGGTTATAACTTGCCGCTTAGTAGCCGTTAGCCTGCGGTCCACGCAGCGATCTGAAAAGAAGATCGGCTCACAGGTTTCATAGCAATAGGGCGCAATCCGCGGTGCGCGCTGCTTTGGGACGTTTGTCATGAGGAAAGAACTAACCGGCGCCGGGGAGTGCGTTGGTATCACAGGCCCTCAACTGTTTCGCCGGGCCGCGACTAAAGATCCGCCCCACTTATCCTTAGCCCGCGCCGCTCATTGTGGGCATCGCCTATCGGAAGTCTAAGCATTCGACAGCAACGGCAAATTTCATCGCAGCCGCCAAGCGGGCTAGGGTCTGGCCGGCCTTGATTGCGGAACGCTGTCAGCTAGGCCGGGCGGGTTACTAACAGAGCCAGGCGGCTATGGATTCCAAAGGCGTTTGGAACGCATGCAAAAGCCTCTCTCAAATTGGCAGAGTAAACTGAAATATCGCCCCTCCTGGCGTATTTACCTTCGCCCACAACCGTCCGCTGTGAGCTTCAATAATCGAACGGCTGATCGGCAGGCCCATGGCCATTCCTTGAGAATTAGTCGTATAGTGGGTCTCGAAGACGCGCTGCAATTGCGTCGAGTCCAGACTCGGTCCCAAATCTCGGACCGCGATCGGCACGGAGGCGGATTGCGAATCGGTTAGAGCGCCTAAACTAGCCTCTGAGCTAATCAGGTATACTGATTCTCGAGTGGTCAGCAAAGAAAAAGCCTCTGTCTGTCCCTCGTCGTCGCCATCCCGTTGGTAATAGGCGCAAGAAGGCGCGGAAAGCACAAAAAAACACGCTTTCCTTTTTTCTGCGCTTTCTGTGTCTTTTCGTGGCTATACGAATCGGACGGCGAAGTACAATTTGATTGCGGCTATGCCGCTCTGCTACCCTTGCCCAAAGGATCTGTCTTTGCTCCCTTTTGTGTCTATTTGGCAACAGCCCGTTAAAGGAGTGACCCTACTCGTCGTTAAGTTGTTAGTAGAAAGACGCGGAAAAAGTCGTCGACCAATACGTTGGTCCAATAGACCCGGTTACGCCTTCAGGCTTGGTTGCGGAGATGAACACGACACCTATCGCGAACGCGGGACAGATCCGTCTCGAACAACGCTCGCCATTCTACTGGCGAGTTACTTTCGATATTCCGCCAGTGAACATTTTCGGCCCAAAAAATCTTGTCCCATTCAATGAGATTATCACAAAAATCGAAACCGATGAGCAGTTAAAGGTCGTGGTCTTTGACAGCGCGATTGAAGGCTTCTTTCTCACGCACTGGGATTTCCTGGCCAAGCCAGAAGACGATCCCGGTATGCCTCCTGGCGCGACCGGCCTGCAGCCGTTTCCTGACATGCTGGCTCGGCTGAGCCGCGCTCCGGTTGTCTCCATTGTCTCACTTCGCGGGCGCGCTACCGGATGTGGAAGCGAACTTTCACTCGCAAGCGATATGCGCTTTGCGAGTCGGGAGAAGGCCATCTTATCACAATGGGAGGTCGGTGCCGGTTTGGTTCCGGGCGGCGGCCCCATGGCACGGTTGCCTCGTCTGATCGGCCGAGGACGGGCTTTAGAAGTGCTGCTCGGGGCGGACGATATTCCAGGCGATCTCGCCGAGCGCTACGGCTACGTCAATCGTGCATTGCCGGACTCAGAACTCGATTCCTTTGTCGAAGCGCTGGCCACACGGATTGCTACCTTCGACAAGCAGGCCATCGCGGAAACAAAACGTCTAGTCAATATTGCCAGCCTGCCAACCGACGCCGAAATCGTGCCCGAGTGGAACGCCTTTGCTGCTTCGGTTGGACGCCCCGCCCATCAAACGAGGTTCAAGGCATTGATAGAGCGCGGATTCCACCAAGCCGGCGATGTTGAAAATCGGCTTGGACATTACGTAGGCCTGATAGGGGTAACCTCAGCCTGAGACCGACCTCCTTTCTCAAAGGTGCAGTACGCTCGCAAAATGGGATTTGAAACCGTTGCGCTGGGACGCGGCAACGATATAGGACAGCTCGCGCAGAAACTCGGCGCTCATCATTACATCGATTCGTCAACCGTCGATGCGGCGGCTGAATTGCAAAAGCTCGGCGGCGCGCGAGTAATTCTGGCGACTGCGCCGAGCAAAAGCAATCTCTGATATAGTTGGTGGACTGGCTATAGATGGCAATCTCTTGGTTCCGGCTGCACCCAACGATCCGCTCACCGTAAGCGTGTTTCCGTTATTGATGGGCCGCCGGCAAATCTCGGGCTGGTATTCCGGGAGTGCTCGCGACTCTTAGGACACACTGGAATTCAGTGCACTTAGCGACGTACATCCGATGATCGAGAAGTTTCCTTTTAGCCGTTCGCGTTGCCGGTGGAGAGTAGTTCGCGGGAATCGAGCTTGAGATAGGCGCCGTTTTCACGAGCGTGACCTAGAGGGGAGCCAGACTTCGCCCGTCGTTTAGACTCCGGCGGCTTCGTCGGGCAAGCCGCTTTGGCGCGTGCCTCAACAACCTCCCGATGTTCATCCTGGCGCGTTGCAAGACTACAAGGGTGGCAGCAGGCGGCTCCCGCTAACGTCCCACGGTGTGGTTTGTCTCTTTGGCGTTCGTGCAATGGCGTAATCGAACTGAGCTCTTGGGCCAAAACATCGCGCTGGGTAGTTCGCGGGGAGCCGCCTGTTTTAACGCAATGTTGGGCCTTCCTCGTTGTGGGGAGAACAAGTGAGGTTTTTTGGGCCCGTGCTAAAGCCGCTCCCCTCCAAACCGACCGATACTTTTGTACAATAGATTTCCGCTGTTGTTTCCGCTTAGTTCGATGAGGCGATCGAAAAACGAACTACGGCGATAAGGCTACCAGAAACCGTAGCGTCTATGACTGAAACCGAAATTTCACCCGTATTCATCGTGACCGGCGCTACTCGAGGTATCGGTCACGCCATTGTCCAAGAGCTTCTGTGTCGTGACGCGCGCGTTGTTGGAGCGGCGCGCAGCCCGGATGCTTCCTCGGCCAAGTTAGTTAAGGCATCCAGCGAAAACTGCCACTACCTACAAGCAGATATTACGGTTGAAACGGATCGCTTAAGGATAATTGAAACAGCTAAAGAGTTGTTTGGCCGCATCGACGGACTGATCAATAATGCTGGTAGCGCCTTTCGTGCCCCGGCATCCAAAACGTCCATCGACGACTTTCGCGACCTGCTGGAAATTAACCTGCTTGCGGGCTTCAGCTTAGCCCAAGCCGCCTATGAAGAGCTGCGCGCCACGCGAGGCACTGTAGTTAATATTTCCTCCGTCACCGGCCAGATGGTGTTGCCTAACCGAATCGCCTACGGGACGACAAAAGCCGCGTTAGATCATCTGACCCGCGCACTGGCGGTCGAGTGGGGACCTGACGGCATCCGGGTCAATGGTGTACTTCCTTGGTTTACGCGAACCGAGATGGTGAAAGGCGCATTGGAGGATCGTGCGTTCGAAAGCCGGCTCATCGCGACCACCCCCCTTGGACGCTTGGCCGAGCCAGACGACGTGGCCCGGGTCGTGGCATTCCTTGCCTTACCCGACTCTGCTTACGTTACTGGTCAACTCATTGCGGTCGACGGTGGCTACCTGGCGCAGGGCCTGTAGCGAATCGGTAAAAATCTTGGTCGATCGTGGTACTGCAGCAATATCGGCGGTAAGGCGTTGCGCCAAGCCGTTCGACGCCACCACTTCTATCTTACCGTCGATATCCGCATGATCGGAGTGCTATCATGTAGGGTGAGGGCAATCTCGAATATCTTAGGGATTTGTTTGCGTTTTTTTTGCTGAAGGCAGGAAAATTCGTATACCTGCTATAGTCTGGACTGGGTTTCGGCGGAGGCATCTGTGCTCGATTTAACAAGAAACATCTTCGAGACGCTCCGAAGCGATCAGGAGTTGGTCCTGTACCGTGGCCGAAGCATAGACGACGCTTCCCAAGTTCTAATGCTTTCACCAGCGTCGGTGAATCCCAGCCCCGCGATCGTTCGGCGGCTGGAACACGAGTTTTCTCTTAGGGAAACACTTGATCCCGCTTGGTCTGCCCCACCGGTTGCGGTGACTAACTATTGGGATCGCCCAGTACTATTGCTGAGGGATCCGGGCGGCGTTCCTCTTGATCAATTGCTGGGCCGGCCATTAGCCTTGCCGTTCGCCCTGCGTCTGGCGATCAACCTTTCGAGCGCGATCGATGAGTTGCACCGATGCGGCGTGATTCACAAGGACATCAAGCCAGCAAATGTGCTGGTGAACTCCGCCACGGGACAGTGCTGGCTCACTGGCTTTGGAATCTGCTCGAGCCTTCCTCGTGAGCACCAATCGGCCGAGCCCCCAGAGTTTGTGGCCGGAACATTGGCCTATATGGCGCCAGAACAGACCGGGCGTATGAATCGATCCATCGATTCCCGAAGCGATCTCTATTCACTGGGCGTCACGCTGTACCAAATGCTGACGGGAACTCTTCCGTTCACGGCATCGGATCCGATGGAATGGGTGCACTGCCATATAGCCAGGCAGGCAGCGCCGGCAAACGAGCGATCGAAGAATGTGCCCACCGCGGTCTCAGCAATCATTGATAAACTCCTCGCTAAAACTGCTGAGGAACGTTACCAGACCGCTTCGGGCGTTAAGAATGATCTGGAACGTTGTCTTGATGCGGTAGGAATGACCTCCTGGTCGTCCGGAGTATCTCGGGCGAGCGGGAGTTCGTCCGACTCGACTGAGCTCGCCGAAGTCCTGCCGTACGAAATCCCTGAATTCCCGCTGGGTGAGCGCGATATCCCAGAGCGGCTTTTGATGCCAGAGAAACTGTACGGACGGACACGCGAGATCGACACCTTGCTGCTTGCGTTCGAGCGGGTGGCATCGAGCGGCCGCCCGGAGTTGGTGCTGGTTTCCGGATACTCTGGGATCGGGAAGTCCTCCGTCGTTCACGAACTGCATAAGGTACTAGTGCCGCGCGGCCTCTTCGCCTCGGGCAAGTTCGACCAGTTTGCGCGTGACATTCCTTACGCGACGCTGGCTCAAGCTTTTCAGAGCCTGATCCGTCCGCTTTTGAGTAAGAGCGATGCCGAACTGTTGGAATGGCGCAATGCCTTGCGAGAGGCTTTGGGTCCAAATGGAAAGCTGATCGTGGAACTGGTTCCAGAATTGAAGCTTATCATCGGGGATGAGCCTCCGATCCCAGACCTTTCACCACAGGATACGCAACGCCGATTCCAGTTTGCATTCCGGCAATTTATCAGTGTCTTCGCGCGGCGAGAACAGCCGCTTGTTCTCTTCCTCGACGATCTGCAATGGCTTGATACGGCAACCCTTGATTTGCTTGAGGATCTGTTGACCTCAGGGTTCACCGAAGCAAAAAGCACCGATCTCTCGCTCGGCCTGCCCGCCACGGTTTTGATGGCAGACGAGAACTCCGAAAGGGCGAGCGGAGAAGAGGAAACAAGAGTCCGCTGGGCGACCCAGCCCCAGGTTAAGCACTTGCTGTTGATCGGCGCCTACCGAGACAACGAAGTCAGTTCTACCCACCCGCTGATGCGTCGGCTCGAAGCGATCCGCCAGGCCGGCGCGGTTCCGCATGAAATCGTTCTGTCTCCTTTAACTCAAGATGATGTGGTCCAACTAACCGCCGATTCGCTCCGCAGTCAGATGGGACGAGTGAGTGGATTGGCCCAATTAATCCACGAAAAGACGGCCGGGAATCCATTTTTTGCCATTCAGTTTATTTCAGCGCTTGCCGACGAAGGATTGCTGACCTTCGCTCGTGGAGAGGCGCAATGGTGCTGGGAACTAGATGGCATTCATGCTAAGGGGTATACGGATAACGTGGTGGACCTGATGGTCGGGAAGTTGAACCGTCTGCCATTTGAAACCAGGAGAGCTCTACAACAGCTGGCTTGCTTAGGAAATGTGGCCGAGGTCGGCACGATCTCTATCGTTCACGACGCATCAGAGGAGGATGTTCACGCGGCTTTATGGGAAGCGACCCGCGCTGGCTTGGTGCTGCGATCAGGCGGAGCTTATCGCTTTATTCACGACAGGGTCCAAGAGGCTGCCTATTCGTTAATCCCCGAAGATGCGCGCGCTGAAACTCATTTACGGATAGGACGGTTGCTGGCGGAAAACACCAGCACAGAGGAGCGGGAGGAGTCGATCTTTGAGATCGTTAAGCAGTTTAACCGAGGTTCCGCCTTGATTACCTCGCGGGACGAACGGGAACAGCTGGCTGAACTTAATCTGACGGCGGGCAGACGTGCCATGGTCTCCACGGCTTACGCTTCGGCGCGCCAGTATCTCATCGCCGGTGCCGGACTATTGGCGGATGATGCTTGGGAACGCAGGCGAGAGCTGGCCTTTGGGCTGGAGCTTCACCGGGCCGAATGCGATTTCCTGACTGGAGAGCTAGCGGTAGCGGAAGAACGTTTGGTTATGCTTTCCTCCCGCGCTGCCACCGTGATTGAGCGTGCTGCCGTGGCGTGCCTGCTTATGGATCTCTACACGACCGTCGACCAGAGCGACCGTGCGGTTCGTGTCTGTCTCAATTATCTCCAGCACCTTGGGCTCGAATGGTCACCTCATCCAAGTCCGGAGGAAGCCCGACGCGAATACGAACTTATCTGGTCACGGTTAGGGAGCCGCTCTATCGAGGAGCTTATTGATATGCCCCTGATGGTTGACCCGATGTCCTTGGCGACACTCGATGTGTTGACCAAGGCCTTCCCACCGGCATTGCATACCGATGCCAATCTGCTTTCTCTGGTTACCTGCAGAGCGGTCAACCTGAGCCTTAAAAACGGTAACAGTGATGCTTCCTGTGTTGCCTACGTATTGCTGGCCAAAATAGCGGGACCGTATTTCGAAAACTACCAGGCGGGCTTCCAATTCGGCCGGCTTGGTTACGATTTGGTTGAGCAGCGAGGTCTGACGCGCATGCGAGCCAGGACTTATCTGTGGTTTAGCGAATTCGTCATGCCATGGACGGATCATATCCGCAAAAGTCGCGACCTGACTGATCAAGCCTTGGAGGCCGCTTACAAAACCGGCGATCTAACGTTAGTCGCGTTTAGTTGTGACTATCTAAACACAAACCTGCTGGCGGCAGGTGATCCGCTGGCTAACGTGCAGCGTGAGGCCGAAAATGGACTGGAGTTTGCGCAGAAGGCCAAGTTTGGTCACGTCGTTGCGGTCATCCGTTCGCAGCTCGGGCTGGTCCGAAGCTTGAGGGGTTTCACTCGTCAATTCGGCTCATTCGATGATGAAGAGTTTGATGAGCTTAAGTTTCAGAACTATCTGGCGAATATTACGGACGTGCTGCCGAAGTGCTGGTACTGGTTACGCAAGCTACAATCTCGTTTTCTTGCCGGGGACTATGGGTCGGCTATTGAAGCCGCGTTGAGGGCGGAGCAGCTGCTGTGGACCACGTCATCCAACTTCGAAATGGCGGAGTATCATCTTTATAGCGCGCTAGCACTAGCCGCCGTAGCCGCAGACTCGTCCTCTGTGACGAAGCAGGGACAGCTAAGGGCGATGGGTGAACATTATAAGCAACTTGCGCTCTGGGCCCAGTATTGTCCGGAGAATTTCGAGAACCGGGTTGCATTGGTAGGGGCCGAGATCGCTCGACTGGAAGGGCGCGAGATCGACGCCATGCGTCTCTATGAACGGGCAATCCACTCGGCGAATGCAAATGGTTTCGTCCATAATGAGGCATTGGCCAGCGAACTAGCCGGGCGTTTTTGTCTTAACCGTGGGTTCGAGAGGATCGCCCGTGCTTACTTGCGCGACGCACGCTACGGCTACCTGCGATGGGGGGCCGATGGCAAGATACGGCAGCTCGAACAGTTATATCCGTTCCTAAGAGAGGACCGGCCTGCGAGGTCGTTGGCGGACCGGGGCAAGTCGGCTACGGCGAACACGATCGAGGTATCGAGCGAATACCTGGCTTTCGCGACTGTAATCAGAGCTTTACAGGCGATATCGGGCGAAATCGTTCTCGAGAGCCTAATCGATACCCTGATGCGTGCGGCCCTTGAGCATGCTGGGGCTGACCGCGGGCTCTTGCTCCTTTCCCGAGCCTCTGAACTACGCGTGCAGGCAGAAGCCGCCACTGCTGACCATGGGATAATCGTGGCCTTAGTAAACGCATTCACCGAGCAACCCGCGGCGCCGCAATCCATCATCAACTACGTCGTACGGACGCAGGAGGCGGTGATTCTCGACGATGCCCAGGTTTCGCTTTCTACCGACAACTATATCAATGAAGAGAAACCTCGCTCGATTTTGTGTTTACCGTTGATCAATCAGGCGAAGCTGACCGGGGTCCTCTATCTAGAGAATAAGCTAACTCCTAACGTTTTTACTCCGGCGCGAATTTCGGTGCTTAAATTGTTGGCGTCGCAAGCGGCGATTTCGCTTGAGAATACGCGCCTTTATCACGACTTGGAGGCGCGCGAGGCAAAGATCCGACGTTTGGTGGACGCTAACATTATTGGGATCCACATCTGGAATTTGGAAGGTGAAATTGTCGAGGCTAACGAAGCCTTTCTTCGGATGCTAGGGTACAGTCGCGCCGATCTTGTTTCGGGTCATATGCGATGGACGGAACTGACACCGGTCGAATGGATTGACCGCGACCGGCATGCAGTGACAGAAATCGTGAGTACGGGAATTTTTCAGCCATTCGAAAAAGAGTATTTCCATAAAGATGGCAGCCGTGTACCTGTCCTGATGGGCGGTGCCATCTTCGAAGGAGGCGGTAGTGAGGGGGTCGCTTTTGTGCTTGATTTGAGTAGACAAAAGAGGGCGGAGGAAGCGCTGCAGACAGCGCAGACGGAGCTTGCCCACGCGTCTCGGGTAATGACCATGGGCGAGTTGACCGCATCAATCGCTCATGAAATCAGCCAGCCGATCAGCGCGGTCATCACCAATGCGAACGTCGGACTTCGCTGGCTCGTGCGGGACGTTCCCGATCTGGAAGAGACTGCTCAGGCCATTCGCCGCATTCGTCGGGATGGAGAACGAGCCGGCGCTGTTCTTTCTCGAATGCGCGCTCTGTTTAAGAAGGCCCCCACTGCGAAAGAGCGGCTCGACATCAATGAGGTGATTCAAGAAGTTCTTACTATCACCCAGCACGAACTGCAAAGACATCGCGTGTTGATTCGAACTCAGTTTGCCGACGATTTACCTCCGGTGACTGCAGATAGGATCCAGTTGCAACAGGTAATCCTGAACCTCGTTGTTAACGCCATTCAGGCGATGAGCGCAGTACCGGATTGCCCGCGTGAGTTGCAATTAGCATCTCAGACAACTGACGGATCAGGCGCTGAGGGCGCGAATGACTTTGACGCGGAGTCGCATTCGAAAAGACCAGCGCAAGTCTTGGTCACTATTCGAGATTCGGGGCCGGGACTGAACCCGGAACGCCTCCATCATCTCTTTGATCCCTTTTTTTCGACTAAGCCTCAGGGTCTCGGTATTGGTCTGACCATTAGCCGCTCAATTATCGAAGCTCACGGTGGACGGCTATGGGCAAAGGCCAACGAACCGCAAGGGGCGATCTTTCAGTTTACGCTGCCGGTGGAGTTAGACCGCTGAGGTCACGTCCGCGATCGGCGCTGGGTGATTCGCGTGTCAGATCGTCGTTGTCCTCGTCCTCGATTCGGGGGTGTGTTCGTCGCTACGGTTGAGAGTCGCGCGATAGAGCCTGCCATGGATGGGACTCATGCAACCTAGGGGACGAATGTGTTCGGCCTGGAGAATGGATTAATTTCGTGCAACGCCGTGCGAATCGAGGACGACGACGACGGGCAAGCTATCTAACGCGTGATTTGTCGCTATGGCTCCGCTCCAACCAACCGATACTTTCGTACAATAGATTTTTAGCCCGGGCGATCGAACATCTAAGTATTCTACCTATTGCAAAGCAGCGCGGGGAGAGACGGTAAGGCTGGTTCGCCGGGTCTGTAGCCGGGCTGCTTCCTCGTCTCAACTAACAAGGCAAAACTATGAGCTACGTCACAACTAAAGACGGACTACAAATTTACTACAAAGATTGGGGCACCGGCCAACCGATCGTGTTTAGTCATGGCTGGCCGCTCTCAGCAGACGATTGGGACCCGCAAATGCTGTTCTTCCTCTCCAAAGGCTATCGGGTCATCGCACATGATCGTCGCGGGCACGGCCGTTCGACACAAATAGCCGACGGCCACGATCTGGATCACTATGCCGACGACCTGAAGGCCGTCACGGATCATCTCAATCTGAAGGACGCCATTCACGTGGGACATTCGACCGGCGGCGGCGAAGTGGTGCGTTATCTCGCCCGCCATGGTGATGAACACGTCGCGAAGGCGGCGATTATCAGCGCGGTGCCACCGCTGATGGTTAAGACCCAGGCCAATCCGCTGGGACTGCCTAAATCGGTGTTCGACGATCTCCAAGCTCAACTCTTCGCCAATCGGGCCAAGTTCTATTACGACGTGCCGGCCGGCCCGTTTTACGGATTCAACCGTCCTGGCGTGGAAACAATCGAGGGCAATGTTTGGAACTGGTGGCGCCAGGGTATGATGGGTGGCGCCAAAGCCCACTATGACGGTATCGTCGCGTTCTCGCAGACTGACTTCACGGAGGATCTTAAAAAAATCTTGGTGCCGGTTCTCGTCATGCATAGCGAGGACGACCAAATCGTGCCCTATCAGGCATCCGGTCCTTTGTCAGCTAAGTTGCTCAAGAACGCCACGCTGAAGACATACAAGGACTACCCGCATGGCATGATTACGACTCAAGCCGACGTCATCAACGCCGACTTACTCGCCTTCATCGAGAGCTGATCATCGTTGGGATCCGGGGCCAACTTTAGAGGCCCGATCTCAGCAGCGCGTAAATTGAAAATAGGCATCACTATGAAGATTCAACCGGAGGACACTGCAATCGTATTTATCGATCCGCAGAACGAAGTGCTGAGCGAAAAAGGTAAGGCGTGGCCTCTGCTACACGAAAGTCTGCGAGAGAACAATACGATTGAGAACATGGAGCGCATCTTCAAGGCGGCGAAGGCGCATGGGTTCGAAGTCTTCATCTCTCCCCATTATTTCTATCCCACCGACAAAGGATGGAAATTCAACGGACCGCTTGAAACCGATGAGGCTACGTATGGTCTGTTTGCCCGCAAAGGTGTCTTGAATCTCGATGGTTTAGCAGGCTCCGGCGCTGACTGGTTGGAGCGTTTCAAGCCCTACATCGACGATGGCAAAACCATCGTAGTCGCGCCGCATCGCGTGTTTGGGCCGGAGACAAATGACCTCGTGCTGCAGCTCCGCAAACGCAAGATCAGCAACATCATTCTTGGCGGAATGCTCGCCAACATGTGCGTCGAATCTCATTTGCGCGAATTGATTGAGCAAGGGTTCGAAGTAGCCGTCGTGAAAGATGCCACCGCCGCGCCAAAGCATCCCGAATGGGGTTACGGCTATACGGCAGCGCTCATTAATTACGCGTTTCTGGCACACGCGGTCTGGACAACGGACGAAGCCGTTAAGGCGATGGTAAGTGCGGCGTAGCCGCAGTTGATCGTTCTCGTCCTCGATTGTGGCTGACGCCTACGAACAAATGCTCAGCGGCAAGGCACATTTTCGCGCTGTTCTTATAATGGAGACCTGAGGGCAAACAATCGGTCGCCGGAGCTGACTGTTCTCGGGCCAGCTCCGCGGCGGCTGTCCGAAAGAAACTGATGTCGACTCTGATGAGAATCCTTCTACTAAGTTTGCTAGCCGTCCTCGCGTGCTTCGCGATTTTCGACCCGCCCCGGACTTCCGCGGGTACCAAACCGGATCAACGCAACAAACCGAATTTCAGTGGCGCCTGGGTAGTGGATCTCCAAGCATCGACTTCACTCGACCCGCTGATGACGCAAATCGGAGCCGGTTTCCTCGATCGAAAATATGCCGCCCACGCGAAGCTTAAAGCTAGGTTGCAGCAAACTGACGACCTGTTGACGATCGTCGCCCGCGGCCCAGGCTTCGCCTTCAATCAAACCCTTTATCTCGACGGACGCAATGACCCCGGCTACGTGCAAATCTTGGGAGCAACTTCCGTCAACGCCAAAACGGTCTGGTCTGAGGACTACAAGCAGCTCACCGAGACTCACCATATTAGAACCAAACAGGGAAAAGACGGCCAACTGACCATCAAAAGAAACCTGGATGACCAAGGAAAAGCCTTGGTGGTTACTTACACCCTGAAGCTCGACGAAGAATCAAACCCGACCTCCGCCCGCCAAATCTGGCGGGCGAGCTGAAGTGTAAACCGCTAGGCCTATTGCGAGTTTTAAGTCCGGAGGGATCTACGATATCAAGAACGAATACCTCAACCTACATCGTAGGGACCAAGATACGGTAGAGGTACGGATTGCGCAGATAGCCCTTTGGATCGAGAAGCTTACGCACTCATTCAAATGCTTCGGGTGGGGTTCTTGGAATTTGTGGTAATTGGAGCTCTGCTATCGTGATCGGAATCGGATTAGAGCCAACCACCCCAAAGGGACGTACTCGAGCAAGCCGCCCCGTAGGGCTCTTGGCTTTGTTCTTCAAAGCCAGCCAATCCGGTTCACGCGATAGTTCAGTCCGTATTTCGCCGTGGATTCCTCGTAATATCGTAGGCATTGGATCCTCTTGTCGGAGATGTAATACGGCTCACAGCTGCATTTTTCAGCCGCATGTACAATGACCAGGGTCCGACCGGCACCAGGGCCTGCTCGATGAATCGCCAGTCGACCGAGTCCATGGACCTGAGACCCAAGTAGTCCCGAACAGCGGGGGAAACGTCGATCCCGGCGTCACGGTTGGCGTTCGGATTCGGTCGGTCGTCGCCGAATACATACTTCACTGAATCGGTGCGAAACGGTCCTACATCTTGCCATTGGGCAAAACACGTTCTCAATCCGTGGCGTATCTCAACCCAACGCCCTTTACACACACTTCGCTCAACGCCCCGAAACTCCGCATTAAACCACGGCACTACTTTGACTACTTCTGGCTTTAGCCGTCCGGCCTGTATATCACAATATGGCAACGCTACGTAAAAGGGATTCTCGAGCGGTCTGAATGCTGCCGGTTCGTACCCGTCGCGCCGCACCGGATCATCGATGCCACCGTAATTGCTCATCCAACTCCTATCCCATGCGCTCTGAGTGTTAGCCGAGCCCGCGCCTGTTTCGCCAACCCAAAACACCGTTGAGACGATTCCGATTTTCCAGGGGTAATACAACGAAGACTCGTCGCACTTAATGGACAAATCCGGCGCTAATGCGGCGACATTGACCCCGCTCCATAGTCGTGTCTTCACATCGCCGCGGCTACCTTCTGGTTTGATCGCAAAAGCCGCGCGATCCGCCTTACTCAGCTCTCCAGAATGCGCTGCGGTGGCGATGACGACCAGAAACGCACTGCCTAAGAGGACGAACCAATCACTTTTGGCCATTAATAAAGAACGATTTGCTGTGCCCGTTGTATTCTAGCCGTCCGCTCGTCTCTCCACCGCTAAGCAGTGCCTCACGAACGGCTTCCTGGACAGCTTCACGCGCCGCGTTGCGCATTCGTCGCGCGCCCTGCTTCTCACTGTAGCCGTTTCGCACGATAGCTTTCAAGACTTCAGCATCACACTCGGTCACCTTATGTCCCCGGCGCCCTTGTGCCTCGATCTCCCACTGCATGTGCAACCTCCCAACTTCGATCTGCACCTCATAAGAGAGTCGATTAAAGACCAACACTCGGTCGAATCTGTCGAAGATTTCCGGGCGCATTTGATCTCGAGCCTCCTGAATTACTCGGCGCACTAAGGTCTCCCGGACATTCGTCTTTGATCCGACCAGTAGAGGCGAGCCTATGTTCGAAGTGGCGATCACGTAGAATTTTTCAAGATTGAGCACTCGCCCAGAACTGAGCGTAAGCCTGGCGGCACTCAGGAGTTGCAGGAAAAGATCCAACACGCGCTCATGAGCTTTCTCGATCTCATCAAAAAGAAGTGTGCCCGAGCCATCGACTCGATCATAGTTAAGTCCGAATACTCCTTCCGCTCCATTGTGACCAAGCAGCCGATAGATCGATTCCAGCGTCTGATATTCGCTCATATCGAATCGAACAAGCTTGTCGCTGCAGAGCAGATACTCCGTGAAAGCATTGCAGATCTCTGTCTTTCCAACCCCTGGCGGCCCTAATAGGAGGAGATTCGCTTTTGGTTTCCCTTGAGAGTTAATCCCCAATTCGCCATTGATTAGAATCGGAACCATCTCTCTGACCACTTCTGGCTGGCCGACGATGTTCGCGTTGATGAACGCCTCAAGACCTTTAAGTTTTGCACGCTGCTTCGGATCAATCATCGCTTACTGGACCAGGCTGCAAACCATCGATTTTCGACCGCTTGCTCATGCCCTCGATCTTTCCAAAGTCTCTATCTAACTTCCCAGTGTCCTTCATCGCGGCCTTACGCCGGAGATCATCATTTTGGGCCTTGAGCTCCGAAATCTCATTTCGCGCTTCGTTGATCACCTGATCAGTTTGCGCAAGACCTTGAGTCAGTCCTTCGAGCTTTTCCCTTGTAATTTTGGCTTTCTCCAGCTCTTGAAGCACTGTGTCTTTTTCATCCCGAGCTTCGTTTCGCAGCTCAGTCAGCTGCTGATCATCAGGCACAACTCGATACGCCTTCGCGGCGACGCTTGAGCTCGGCCCGCTGACAAGCGCGCTTCTGTTTATCCCGACAGATCGTCCAGCAGAGTTAAACCGGTTCCAATAGGCGCTCTGCTCCACATGGTAATAATTCCCTGCGTCCCGCATCGAATCTCCATCTGGAAGCCGGCCTACTCGATACACATGAAGTTGGTCCGGCACGCGCACTAAGTCGCTCTCGCGGTGACTCCTGCCCGAATGCACAGGCGTCTCCCGCGCCTTCGCCTTCACTGACGTTACTGCCTGCTGACCGCAACAGGACCCGATCATCCCACCTGCCAAAATGGCAATCATTGCGCTTTTCATAAAGTTTTCTCTGACAAACTACCAATTCGGAACTGACGGTGAAGCAGCGGCTTGAGACTTGAGCTGTTCCAACTGCGATTGCCGCTGCGCCATATCGTTTAGCATCTGTTTTAGTTCGGGGCTTATCCCGTCCTGCTGCGATCCAGTTTTCGCTGCTTTGACTTGCTCCCACAGCGTCTGCGCCTTCGCATCTTGCTTATAAGCACCAACACTGGCTCGGTCAGGTTCTATTACCGAGGTAGTGAATACATAGAACTCCTTGCTTGCAGGAACGCGCACATAGGTCTCGTCACCGTCATTGGCGTTCATGTATTTCTGGACCATCAACTCCATCACGTTTGACATACCTTGTAAGCCTGCATTTTCGGGTGTGTGTTGCAGGTTGTTACCGCCGTAATAGTTGCCTTGAACGGTCTGAAAGCCTTGCGCTACGCCGGCCAAGGCAGCTGCGCCGAAGGCCTTCAATTCTGCGTACCGGTCGGTATAAAAGATCTGTCCATGCAGCCCCGCAGAGCCATCGGTCAGGCCGTAGTGACCCAAGTCCTGATCGTAAATATGGTCGCAAGCAATACCACGGAACTCGTATTCCTTGCCGGTCTTAACGAAGATCAGAAGCCACGACCCCTTTACTTCGATCCGATCACGCACCCGATTCGAGCTCGCAAACGCCGCAACCAAGGTGCCAGCTGGGATAACTACCTTCCCTGTTCCGAACGCTTTTACGTCCTGGGTCACCTCCCCCAAGACCGGTGTATCCCGACTGGATGAATCAACGGTCAAGATCAGTGCGCACGGGATTAGGGTCGCTCGAGGTAAAAATAAGCTAGGATCCGCTATCGGACTGGGAGAGCTCGCCGGTCGCGCGGCTGTGTAAAAAGCCACCATTTCATAGTTCTCCTTTTTCTGCGCTGACTCCTGTCGCGGCGTAGCGGATGGGGCCGCTGAGAAGACGGGCTTAATGCCTTCAAGCTTGGACCCTCGTACCGTAGTGATCTCGCCTTCACTTTCAGACGCTTGGCGGGCATTCGCTTTCGGAGTGGGGCTCGCCTCTGCGAATGCTTGGCGCCTCGCCGGCCTTCCACTGTCGCCGAATAGTCCACGCCAACCGAAGAACAGAAAGGCTCCAATCAATGCAAGCGCGAAGCCGCCGATCAAAACGAACGCTTTTCTTTGATCTCGATCCATTGTGTTATCCTTTTCTCGGAGTGGGTCTTGGACTCGGAGAGGGGGATGCTTCCGCATGCGACCAGGGCCATGGGAACCAACCGCTCCCTTTCACAGGAGACGGGCTCGGTTTGGCAGTACCTTTTCGGTGGCTCGAAACCGCGAGCACTCGCTTCTGGATCAAGCTAGTTTTTGCTATGGGCCGCTTGGTCGGCTCGGGCGGAGTCGGAGAAGGCGGTGCAGGCGCTTGGAAATTCGGTAGTTGAATCCTGAACGTGTTACGAAGCGCTAGGTGGGCTCGACTTCCGTCCACGTCCCCCTGACCGACAACTGCGAATTTAATCGCTGCCTGCGCCTCAACGTTTCCCGCGCAATCCACGAAGGCGCTCGGATATTGTCGATCGCCGATGCCGATAGTAATTGCAGCCGGATCAAATGTGATTGGCTTGATGCTCTTATTCTCGATCTCGCCGACAAGCACGATCGCATCGTCAGCTGGGAAGCGATGCACTTCTTGGACGGTAGCGATCACTTCGCCGTAATCGCTAACGTTCGATACCTTGCGCTCTTCATAACCCCTGTACAGCTCTGGTGAGCTCTCTTGAAGCAAGGGCGCTTCTTTGGCCAACTCTAACAGGGTACGCAGCTTTTCCGGATGATAAACAGGGCGTGCATCTACGACATCTTCCTTTGTAACTTGATGGGAGGGCGAAGGCACCGGTTGCACATCGGCGGTAGACAGCTGAATGGATCCGGGTCCTGGCTGCTCGGCTTGCCGAGCGCCCTCGGTTAACCTTACGCTCAGCGCCGCCTGGCCCGGGCTGTTCACAAGCGCAAAATTATACAGATCATCGCCCGTCAAGACCGTCATATAGGCAACCCTCAAATCAGGTTTGAGAACCCGCAGTGTGACCAACCCAGAATCCCCTGGATGCGCATATTGAATCGACCCTTCTTCACTTGCTGGATCGCTGGTCAACCCATAACCGACGATCCCAGATACCGGATGAGGAAAGAGGACTGTCGTGACATATCCAGAGCACACAGGAATCTGGGTTACGCCGCCAGGGTCCAACCCAATCGTCACCACTCGAGCATCGCCGCTGCAGTATCCCGCCGATACGCTGCTATATAACAATATTTCTATTAAAATCCTTCTAATACGGATTCTCCACATATTCAGTCTCCCTACGTGACTGCTAGAGCGAAAATTTTTTAGTCCTCACCGTCGTGAATATCGAACTTCATCACGAACTCCGGATACCGTGAGTTCGATGCCATTTCCCGGTTGAGCCCGAGCTGGAAGTAGATCGTGACCGGCTTGGATTTGCTGAAAGCTCGCCCGTCAAATACTCCCGCCTGAATAATTTGGCCATTCACAGCCGTCAAAACTGTGTCCGCGCTCTGCTTCAGCATCTCAATTTTGCCGATCTCGATCTTCTGGTGGATCTGCTGCTCTTTGAACGTTTGCCCGTCGGCACTGAATAAATGCTGCGCATCCTGGTAGGCGTCCCGGCCAAATAGAAGCTTAAGCCTATCGGTGTGATCGGGCTCGACAGGATTCCGATCAAACAAACAGGATGCTGCCATCCGCGAGGCCTCTGCGTGGAAGAGCTTTGCCTCCTCGAATGTGCCTAACCGCGACACATAGAAGGTGTTCGCATCCATTGCGAAAAACAGCGGTTTGTTAGCCAGCTTAGTCACCAGATTCTGGCGATCCCACGCAAAGCCAATCACCGCCGCAAACGCTACTAACATCCAGAACCGCGCTTGGCGCTCCTTAGAGATGAAGAGATCCACCTTTACTCGTTTTGAACTATCACCTGCTGTCGACATATCCCTTTCCTCTACAGCTTCGGCGAACTTGACGGCCTCGATGCCAAGCTTTGGCTCCCCGCCCGTACCGCAGGGGCTGCGCCTCCGCTCACCATAGATGTCGCGATACTCGCCGTTTGTTGTCCCGCAGTCATAACAGGCGATACAGACTGCGATACCCAGCTCAGCGCGTGGCCGCCGCCGCCAATCAGCACCTTCGAAATCACCAGAGGCCAGAAAACGGCGTTGATCACGATCCACAAACCGACCACAACGAACACCGTGCTTTCTATCATGAGCCACGCTCCTCCCGTGCTGCTCACCATCGACAACATCTGCTTCGTGACAATATTTCCTAGCGCCCAACCAAGGGGCCACAGCTCCAGGCTCATCAAAGTCAGAAAATACCGCATCCCGATGCTTCTCGTCCCTGAAAGCATCCAAAGGCCGATGAAGACTGGCGCCGCGGCGATGGTCATTAGTAGCAGGAATTGCTGCAATAATTGCATCAGCCAGTAGAGCGCATAGGCGATTGCGCCTAACACCCACAGCATCACTCGCATCATCTGGTCTCCAACCGATGCGCCAGCTTGCGCGATAAAGTTCCACCACGGTGTCGTGTTGCTCTGGTCGTTCTTGCCCGGATTCTGGAGAATGGCAGCGTAGTCAGCCATAAGCTGATCTTGGCCGTTACCGCCACCTATCTCCTGCACCATTTCGTTAATGGCGCTGCCAATCTCACCCGTCCAGGTGTGAAAATTCGTTAGCAACACGACTGCAACTCCGATCCGCAACAAGGCCCCAGTTATGTTTGCCGTGCTGCCCTGATAGACCTTGAAGGCGTCAAAAACCAGCATACCGAAGCCGGCGAGGAACACCCAAGGAATGAGCGCTTCGTAGACGACGTTACTGCCTGCCCTGGTTGCGCTAACCATCTGCGCTATATTCCATGCTCCATCCGCAACAAATAGATGGATCATCACTAATCCCCTGGTTGCGAGTTGAATTGCAACAATTTTGCGTAGCCGCTTGCGCCTTGGCCTAAGTCATTACCCTCAATCGCTGCTTGCGCTTGATTTGCCGCGTCCGCCGCTGCCTGACTCTGCTGTGCAATTTGTGCGCTTGTCGCGGCTGCTTGTTGTATCTGCTGATTCACTGAATCCAGCTGACCCGATAACGCCGCAATCTCGCCGTTGAGCTTTTCGACCTCGGCCTGGGTCGTAGCCCCCTGCAATTGACTAACCGTGTTGGAGATCTGCTGTTGGAGCTGGTTGCGCTGGTTGTTTAAGGTCGAGAGCGCGTTCTGATAACCATTCACCGCCTGGGCGGTAGCCGTCGTCATCGGAATCGTATACTGATTGGATATCGGCCCGTAAGGCGTCGAGCCGGTCAGAAGATTTTGATAGTTCCCGTAACGCGAAAGCAGGGCTTGGAACTGACCGGTGAACTGGCCCGGATTAGTGAACCCCTGAATCTGGCCGTAAATCCCGGATCCTTGACTGTAGATGGTCCCGCCCTCACGCACAATCTGCCCGATCGTGCTCACCCCTGGCAAATTATTGATATTTGCGTACTGCCCAAGCTGCAAGACCTGTTGCTCCAATTGTTGCGCGCTCTTGAGCGTATTAGACACCGTAGAGAGGTATTGGGTCAGGTTCTGATACTCGTTTTGAACCTGCTGCTGAAGGTTCGCCCCATCGATAACCGGCACTACGTAAGCCCCCGCGCGGAGGGCTAAGATCGCGTAAATCGTTAAAAGAATGAGCTTCCTCATATGTCTCTTGCTGGCATTATTTCGATACATCGAATTCCTCTCGGTTTAGATGTTCTCTATGCTGTCAGTCTCTGCCTGATACTGACCTGTACAAAAAAAACTCACTGAACCACCTCGATTACTTCCCGATGTGCTTCGATTAATTGGCCATCGGAGTCGTAATGTGCGGGCACTACAACCTCGGCCAGTTTACGTTTCAGTTGCGGCTCAGTCTCTTTGTTAACCAAGTTCCGCTGAGCCCAGTACAGATTCTTAATTGCGTCGGAACGCCCCTCTACATATCCCAGTTTCTCGGTTGGCTTAAACAGCGCCCGATTATTGCTTAGCGATGTCGAGCAACCTGATATCCAGCAGCACCCAGCAATGGTACTCGCTGCAAGTAGTCTAGCTCTCGTTGTATTGTTCATTTTTCTTGGTTGTTACCGAACAGCCGATTCGCGTTTTCGATGATTGCTGCAACGATATCCGGTTCGTTTTTCAATTGCTTGGATCGCTCCTCAAAGACCGAGCCGGTGCTGGAGGAGACATACAGCATCTCGTTATGTGCATAGTTCCGCCCCAGGGTCACCTTTGGTCGCCCATCGAGGATTTGGATCAATCCGAACCCAGAAAAAACATCTGTGCCGCTTCCTCCCGGGATCGGAAACCTCATCACTGCATCCTTGGTGATCTCCGGAATCGGATAGGATTGACTGACCAGATCGAGGTCTTTCTTATTATTAGACTTTAGCAACATCACCTGGTCGCTATTAGATAAGATCGCGCCCGTAACTCCCGGATTCTGTTCGTACAGACGAGCGAAGTTCTGCAAGATACCCAATACCCAACAGTTATATTTTCTCGCGCGCTCCCAATAATCCCGGGCGATTTTCGGTCCATTCTCCATATCCATGACCGCAGAGAGCTCTTCAAGAATCAGCCGCTTCCTGATGCTCCGAGGCATCGTCATGATGTAGTTGCGCACATCATTCATTATCAGGAACCCCGCTACCGCGAGCAGCTCTCGTTCGCTCTCCTTGATCTTCCCTAACTCAAAATGAACGATCTTCTTTTTTAGATCGATGTTCGTCACCCCATCCACAATCGGGCCGTAGGGGCCGTCTCGTAGCCAGATCTCTAATAGCTTACCAAGAAGCGCGTACTCCTCGCTCTCCGACGTCGCCGGCCGCTTGCGGCCCTGAGTCTGGATCTCGTCCTGTACTTCATACAAAGTCGGGAAGTCTTCGGGTCTAAAGTGAGCAAACACCATGTTCCCTAATAGGGCGTCGTTTTTAGGGTTCTCGATAAATGCTGATAGATCGGCATCCGAATAGCTCGCCAACCATTCGCAAGCATCCTCCGGCCTCGCCTTTTGGAATTCCTGGAACTCAACAAATGCGTCGACAAATCCATCCCCATCGCCGCTCCGCTCTCTGTGCCAACGCTCGACACATAACGCTTCCCTCGCTATCTGAGACAGGTGTGCCTCTTGTTCGCGTCGATATCGCCGGTAGTAATCGGCGTATATCTCTCGTACCTGGCTTGTCATCAGCGCTTCCCGATAGCGCCGTTTCTCCGGACTGTCGGCTCCGCCGATCAGTAGGCTCAAAAGTGCCGTGATGTTACTTAGGCTTTCGTTGTTAAGCGGTAAGCCACGCGTATCAAACGGATTGAATGTGTAGTTACCATTCGAGCGGATAATAATAGGAGCCGCACCCTCGTCTACGCACCCCGTATACACGCCGTAACTTAGACCGTTGTCGACAATCACGGTGTAGTCGTAAATCGGCTCGGTCTGCACGAGGATATCATTTACTAATAGGCTTTTACCCGAGCCCTTGGCGCCTACGATGATGGAATGCAGCGGCATTTCACTTCCCTTTTCTCCCGAGAACGTTCGAATTCCGATTAGGTTCCCAGCATCTCCGTCGTAAAGAGCCTCAGCCTTTTCCAAGTCGCCTACCGGCGTCCCGCCGATCGGCAACAGGTTCACTAAATTCACATCGTCCAACTTGTGAGTGAAGTCATCGTACGCGTCGAAGCTCCAGCCAGGAATCGCAGCGTTATAATAGTTCATCGTCGAAATTTCCCAGCTCGGTTCGTAGTACCGGATCCCGCCCAACTTGCCAACGGCGCCCTTGAGCGCCGCCATCTTCGAACGCAATCCTTCCTTGGTCTCGTCGTGTGCCAACACGATGAATTGCGCGCGAAATGGTAACACCTGGTTCGACATCAACCGGCGCACTCGAAGCGCGTTTTTCTCCATACCGGCCTGCACACGCAACTTTGCCTGGCGGCCCTGCTTGTTCTCGCTTGAGCGTTCCAGCTTCTCCTGCTCTTCCTCGGTCTTGATAATCTCCTTATCGACCGAGAGCGGATAGCAATTCACGACAACCCGGATGTTGGAAAGCGCCAATCCGGTTACTATCTGCATCATTCCCATGAAAGTCTGCTTGGGCATCGTTGATAGCGCCAATTGTCCGAAGTACTGCCCATCCAAGAAAAAGCCGCGATCCGGCCCATCCAAAGGCGAGGCTGATCCGAATCGGGCCAGCTCCATCAGATTCGTATGCGGATCACCCAAGATCTCTTCAGGCAGGTATAGTTTCGATGCGCTTGGGCCAAAGTACCGCAGCAGCTCACGCAAGTGGCCAGCCGTGTCGAGTGCCTTCATACCACCGCCGTAGCTCTTCAGAAGCTGATCACCCACCTGGATTCTCTGATCGAATGACTGTTTATACGCGCTGACCGTCCGCTCGTAATGTGCGCGGCGCCATAGTCCACCGCGCAACTTCGCCGCATGGATCTTTGAGGAAATATAGAAACGCAAATTCGACTGAATCAGGCGTCCTTCCG
>Ga0213879_10000046_pt1 | contig 27052 bp, 22 predicted proteins | sample VelepicoBEBS_R03_FD_161046 | JGI IMG/M metagenome (GOLD analysis project Ga0213879, IMG submission 161046) | Vellozia epidendroides bulk soil microbial communities from rupestrian grasslands, the National Park of Serra do Cipo, Brazil - BS_R03 | ecosystem: Environmental > Terrestrial > Soil >...
TTCTTCTCGTACGCGCACAAGCCGGGGATGGCGCACGAGCTGAACGACTGGCTGAACGCGACCGCGCGCGAGCTCGGCCCGGGCGCGATCCCGCTCGCCACCGTGCATCTCGACGACCCCGATCCGACCGGCGACGTGCGCGCCGCGCTGCGCGGCGGCTGCGCCGGGCTGAAGGTGCACGAGACGGTGCAGAACCTGCCGCTCGACGACCCGCGCTTCGGGCCGGTGCTCGACGCGGTCGCGGAGCACGAGGGATTCGTGCTGGTGCACGCCGGCGCGATCCCGTGGTCGAGCGAGACGAACGAAGGTCCCACGCGGATCGCGCACGTGCTGGAGCGGCATCCCACGCTGCGCGTCGTGGTCGCGCACTTCGGCGCGCCGGATCACGCGCGCTACCTCGAGCTGATGCGAAGCGAGCCGCGGCTGTTCCTCGACACGACGATGGCGTTCGCGCTCGACTCGCCGATGCGCGTGAACGTCGCGCGGGCCGACGTCGAGCGCGGCGCGCGCCAGATCGTCTACGGCACCGACTGGCCCAACATCCCGCACCCGTACGACGGCGAGCTGAACGGCCTGCGCGCGCTGGGCCTGGCCGAACCGGCGCTGCGCGCGATCACGGCCGAGAACGCGCGCCGCCTCGCGCCGGCGTTCGCGTAGGCTCTGCCGTCCGCGAGCGCGCTACGCGCTTGCTTCGCGGCGCATCGCGCAGAACGAGCGCACCATTGCGGGGTCGAACTGCGTGTCGCTGCAGCGCTCGAGCTCGCGCAGCGCATCGGCCTCCGCGATCGCGCGGTGGTACGGGCGGTCGAGCGTCATCGCGGAGAACGCGTCGATTACGCTGACCGCGCGCGCCATCGGGTCGACCGCCGTTCCGGCGAGGCCGTTCGGATAGCCGAGCCCGTCCCAGCGCTCGTGGTGCTCGCCGACGACGCGCGCGACATCGGCGAACCCGGCATAACCGGCGAGGAGCGTGCAGCCGTACTCGGCGTGGCGCTGCATCGTGCGGTACTCGTGCGGCTCGAGCTTCGCCGGCTTGAGCAGGATCGCGTCCGGGATCAGCAGCTTTCCGATGTCGTGCAACAGCGCCGCGCGCACGAACGTCTCGAGCGCTTCGCCTTCGAGCTGCAGGCGCGGCGCCCAAGCCTGCGCGATGTGGTTCACGTGCAGCAGGTGCAGGCGCGTGTACGGATCGCGCACCAGCGCCGCCTCGACGAGCGGCTCGACGTCGCCGAAGCTGCCGAAGCGCAGCAGCGGCGCGATCTCGGCGCCGACCGCGGCGCCGCCTTGCTGCAGGCTCAGCCGCAGCCGCAGCTCGGCGAGCGCGAGCAGATCGGCGCGCACCGAACCTTCTTCGGGTGCGGTGACCCAGCCGAGGTTCACGGAGATCGGGATCACGTCGTCGTCGCCGCGGAAGGCGAGGTCGGCGGTGCGCGCGGCGGCCTCTTCGACGAGCTGCGCGATCTGCGCGCGCGTGTCGCGCCGCGCGACCAGCGCGAAGTCGTCGCCGCGGAAGCGCCCGACGAGCGTCTCGGCGTCGGCGAGCGTGGCGAGGCGTTCCGCCAGCGCGTCGAGGACGCGGTCGCCGACGCGCGTGCCGTAGACGTCGTTGATCCGCCCGAAGTTGGTGACGTCGAGGAAGATGACGCCCAGGCACCCGTCGTTCGCCGCGAGCCGCTCGTCGATGTTGCGCAGCACCGTCGAATGGTTCGCGAGCCCCGTCAGCGGATCGACCTCGGCGACGCGCTGCAGCCGCGCGAAGAGGCGCTGGTTGCGCACCGCGATCGCCAAGTAGCGCGCGATCGCCTCCATCAGCGTGACGTCGTTCTCGTCGTACGCGTGCTCGTTCGGGCTCTGCACCGAGAGCACGCCGATTCGCTCGCCGCCGGCCTGCAGCGCGACGAAGATCGCGGAGACCGTGTCGTCGGTCCACGGCTGCGCCTTGTTGAGCGGCAGGCGCCGCACCGCCGCCCAGTCTTCGGCGGTGCGGAAGAGCTGCGAGCGGCCGGTCCGCATCGTCTCCCACGAGCGGCCGCCGCGCTCGATCACGTGCTCGGGCTGCGCGCGCCCTACGCCGTGGTCCTTGACGTACTCGATCCGCAGCGCCGCGCCGCTGCGCAGCGCGACGAAGCAGACCGACGCGTCGATGACGCGCGTGAGCAGCTCGCACAGCGAAGCGATCGTCTCGCGCGGGCTGCGATCGGCAGCGAGCAGGTGCGCGACCTCGCCGATCAGGGCGCGGCCGCGCTTGTCGAAGTCCGGCGGTTGCGGCTCGACGATGCTAGACCGCTCTCGCGACGCTCTGGCCCAGCCCGCGCAGCCGCAGCGCGAGCCCGATCAGGAAGATTCCCGCTAGGATCGCGTAGATGCTGACCGTCCAGACCAGCGCGAGCACGCCGTAGAGCGGATAGAGGAAGATCACGACGCCGGCGATGACCGAGATCGCACCGAAGAGGATCATCAGGATCTCGTTCCCGACCGCGGCACGGATGCGGAACGCGGTGATGATCGCGAGGATCCCGGTGATGACCGCCCAGGCGCCGAACAGGTAGACCAGCCACAGCGCGGTGATCCCGGGATAGAAGAACGTCAGCACGCCGACGAGGATCCCGAGCACGCCTTCGAGCACGAGCCACCACCAGTTCGCTTCGGCGTGGTTCATGCGAAGCGCCGCCGCGATGGCGACGATCCCGTCGACGAAGGCGTAAGCGCCGAACAGGATCGCCAGCGTGAAGATCGCGGCGCCCGGAAAGAACGGAAACGCGATCCCCAGCGCCAGCGCCAGGATCCCGCGGATGAGAAACAACCACCAGTGTGAGGCGAGTCGGGCAACCATTTCAGCCTCCTTTTTCGGACTCGGTCCGTCCAGGACCGAGGAGGGGTTCGCTTGCGAACCCTGATCGTACTACCGGCAGCCCGGCGGCGTCCAGCCGCGTGCCGACCAAGAGCTTCAGGAAGAAGCCGTACGACGCGACGCCGCCCCGCACGCCGTTCGAGCGCAGGAAACGGTCGTAGAAGCGCCACTGGAACGCGAAGAGCTGCGGCTTGTAGTGCAGCAAGAACCGGGCGCGGCTGGCCTTGAAGTCGGCCACCACGCGCGGGTCGAGCCGCAGCCGCCGGCGCTGCGCCTCGGGCAGCTCGAAGTAGGTCCAGTACGCGCCGGAGTAGCGGATCAGCGGGTCGTCCGAGCGCAGGCACGCCAGCGTGCCGATGTAGTTCGCGTCGCCTTCGTCGGTGAAGCCGCCGACGTGCGCCCACTCGTGCGCCTGCGCGCGCGGCACCTCGAACGGCAGGAACGAGGCGTTCAGAAACGTCTCGAACGAGAACGGCGAGTACTGGCCGCCGATCCCGGCCGCTTCGTAGTACGGCTCCAGGATCGTGGTCTTCGGCACCGTCACGGCGACCTCCCAATCGTCGCCGAGCCGCGCGATCACCGGCTCGTACGCGTCGCGCAGCTTCTCGCGATCGAGCCTCTCGGCGTGCGCCGCCGCGACGTCGTGGTTCAAGATGCCGACGATCCGCTCGCTGAAGCGCGCCACGGCGGCGGCGGTGACGCGCTGCTCGCTGTAGTCGACGCGCGCGGCGACGGTGGCGCGCCGGTAGTTGAGTCCCCACAGCAGCTCGAAGACGACGATTCCGAGCGCGACGATGCCGGCCGTGTGCGCCAGCAGCGCGAGCACCGCGTAGCGCTTGCGCCCGCGCGGCGCGCCGCGAACCGCGCGCAGCCACCACCAGATCAGCGCGACGAGGACGACGAGCAATTCGAGATCGCCGGCGGCGAACGGAACGGCGTTCGTCAGCGGGACGAGCGCGCGGTTCAGCGCGGCGAAGAACCCGTTCGCGTACCCGTGCTCGATCCAGCCGCGAGGGAGCGGCGCCGACGAGGCGGCGTATGCGAGCACCACCGCGAGCGCGTCGAGCGCGAGCGCGCGCCAAGGGAGCCGCGCGCGCCGCCGAAACCTCACGGAAACAGGTACGTCGCGAACGTGCCGACGCGCACGAACCCGAGCCGTTCGTAGAGGGCGAGCGCGGGCGCGTTGAAGTCGTTCACGTAGAGCGAGAGGCTCGCTTCCGTGCCGAACAGGCGGCGCGCGATCGCGCCGAGCGCCAGGCGGGCATATCCCTTCCCGCGTTGCTCGGGCGGGGTCCAGACGCCTTGCAGCTGCGCCGTCGCGGCGGTGCGCGGGCCGACGTTGAGCTGGAAGCGCAGCACGCCGTCGACGATCCACACCCACCACACGCCGCTCGCGATCGCGCGCCGAATGGTGCCGGCGAACCCGGCGCGGTTGGCGCGCGGGTCGTAGCCCAGCTCGGCCAGGATCATCGCGCCGCTGTGCTCGGCGATCAGCTCGGCCTCGTCGGGACGGGCCCGCCGCACGTCCACGTCGGGCCCGCTCGCGCGCAGCGCCGCCGGCGTGAGCGCGTAGACCGGCTGGTGCTCGCGCACGATCTCGGGCGCCGGGTGCCAGCCTTGCACGGCCGCCCACAGCGCGTCGACGGTTTCCTTGGGGCCGACGAAGCTGCGCAGGCCGCGGTGCTTGCGCGTCTCGACGGCGAACGCGTCGACCGCGCGGCGGTCGTCGGCGGCGAGGACCAGCTGCGCGCCGTAGTAGACCAGCCCGTCGAGGCGGCCGCGGTAGTCACGGCTGAGGAAGAGCTCGTCGGACGCGCCGGGGCCGTGGCCGCCCTCGAGCACCCACTGGAGGAACGCGTTGTCGTACGGGCGGCGCGCCGCGTAGGCGATGGCCTCACGGCGCGTCGCGCGGGTCACGGGCTCGAGCAGGTCGTGGTCTCGTCAGGAGAGCGGGCGGACGAAGGTCGGCGTCGTGGTCGGCGCCTTGCTTCCGCCTTCCGGTTCGACGCTGAGCGCGACGGCTCCGAGCCCGCGCGCGTCGACCGGCAGCGCGACCACCGCGACGCCGTCGGCGTTCGGGGTGAAGGTGACGCTGGGGACCACGGTCTTCGCGCCCTTCGGCAGCGTCCAGGCCTGGTAGACCTTGCCCTTCGGCAGCGCGGCGAGCTTCGAGAGCGCGAAATAGGCGCGGTCGCCGCGAACGACGACGTGGCCGACCGAGACCGGATAGACTTTGGAGTCCGCGGCGGCGAGGTCGGTCAGCGTGCGGCGGTTCTGGCTCGCGACGCGGTCGTTCTGCGCCAGCTGGGTGCGCAGGCTCGCGTTGTTGCTTTGCGCCTGCGCGAGCTGACCGCGCAGGTTCACGTCCTGCGCGACCGTGATCACGGAGAACACGATCGCCGCCGCGGCGGCCAGCCCGGTCCCCCAGAGCCATGCGGGGTACACGACGGCCGCGCGGCGCTGGAACGCGGTCGCGCCCGGCTCGGCGTCGGAACGAACGCGCGCCAGCAGCCGCTCTCGCATGCGCGCCGAGCGCGCCGAGTCGACCGGCTCGTCGGCGGAGAGCGCGAGCGCGTCGGCCGCCGCGCGCAGCTCGAGGTACTCGCGGCGCGCGTCGTCGTCGTTCGCGATGAACGCGGCGACCAGCGCCGCCTCTTCGCGCGGCAGCACGCCGAGCGCGTACAGCGCGACCGACTCCATCATCGGGTCTTGCGTCGAGGCGTCGTTCATCGCGAGACCCGCTCCCCGAGCGCTTCGCGCATCCGCCGCAAGCCGCTGCGAATGCGCGTCTTCACCGTGCCGAGCGGCGTGTCGGTGCGCTTCGCCAGCTCTTGGTGCGTGACGCCGCCGAAGAATCCCATCTCGATCAGCGCGCGCTGCTCGGGCGGCAGCTTCGCCAGCGCGTCGCGCACGCGCTGTGCGTCGAGCCGCGCGAAGACGTCGTCGTCGAGCGCGCCTTCGAGCGGCAAGTCGACCGGAATCTCCGCCTCCGGGCGAACCGCTTTGGCGCGCAGCGTGTCGAGCGCCCGGTTCCGGGCGACGCGCGAAACCCACGCGACGAACGAGCCGCCGCGAAACGCGTCCGGGGCGGTCCAAACTTTCATGAACACGTTCTGCGTCAAATCTTCGGCCAAGGTTGGATCGCCGAGCATCCGCAGCCCGATCCCGAACACGAGCCGGTGGTAGCCGTCATAGAGCGCTTCGAACGCGGCGACGTCGCGCGCACGGACTCTCTCCATCAGGCGGACCCCGGGATCCATCGCCCGGGCCTTCGCGTCGTCACGGCGGTCACCTCGCCGGGGTAACGTCCCGGGGCGCCGAACGGATGCCGGTGACCGAACCGGACGATCTGCGCGCACGCCTCGGCGCGGCGCGCAGCGTGTGCGTGCTCACCGGCTCCGGCATCTCCGCCGAGAGCGGGCTGCCGACGTTCCGCGGTGTCGGCGGGCTGTGGCGCACGCACCGGGTCGAAGAGCTGGCCTCGCCGCAAGGCTTCGCGCGCGATCCGCTGCTGGTGTGGAGCTGGTACGCCGAGCGGCGCCGCGCGCACGCCGCGGTCGAGCCGTCGCCGGCGCACGTCGCGCTGGCCGCGATCGAAGCGCGCGTTCCCGACTTCACGCTGGCGACGCAGAACGTCGACTCGCTCCACCTGCGCGCCGGCTCGCGCAACGTCTTGGAACTGCACGGCAAGATGCGCGAGGCGAAATGCAGCCGCTGCGACGCCCGCCGCCCGCTCGACGACGTTCTGGCCGAGCTCGGCGAAAACGTCGCGGCCGCGGACCGCGCGCTGCTCGGGCACGACTGCGGCGGGATGTGGCGGCCCGACATCGTGTGGTTCGGCGAAGCGCTTCCGCCGCGCGTGCTCGAAGCGGCGTTCGCCGCGGCGGCGCGCGCCGAGCTGATGCTCGTGGTCGGCACGTCGGGAATGGTGCAGCCGGCCGCGTCGCTCGCGACGAAGCGCTGCACGCGCGCGTACGTCGTCGAGATCAATCCCGAAGAGACGGCGCTCACCGCGCACGCCGACCGCTCGATCCGCGCGCGCGCGTCGGACGTGCTCCCCGAGCTGGCGCGGTGAACGAGGTCGCGCACGGCGTCGGCGCGTTCGTCGCGCTGCTCGCCGCCGCGGTGCTGATCGCGATCCTTGCCGAGCGCGTGCGCGTTCCGGCGGCGGTCGCGCTGGTCGCGATCGGCGCGCTCTTTCAGATTCCGCCGCCGTTCGCGTTCGGCGACACGCTGCTGTTCGTGTTCCTCCCGCCGCTGATCTTCGAGGCGGCGTGGAATCTCGATCTGGACGCGCTGCGCCGCACCGCGGCGCGCATCGCGCTGCTCGCCGTCCCGGGTACGCTGCTCACCGCGCTGATCGTCGCCGGCGGCGTGGCGCTCGCCCGCGCGCTCCCGTTCGCGCCGGCGCTGCTGTTCGGCGCGATCGTTGCGGCGACCGACCCGGTCGCCGTCGTCGCGGCGTTCCGCCGCGTGCGCGTCCCGGCCGACCTGCGCACGCTGGTCGAAGGCGAGTCGCTCAGCAACGACGGGATCGCGCTGATCCTGTTCGCGTTCGCGCTGCCGTTCGCGGCCGGCGCGCCGAGCTCGATCGGCTCCGACGTGCTCTTCGGCGCGCTCGAGATCGCCGGCGGGTCGCTGGTCGGCGTTGCGTTCGGCGCGCTGTGCGCGGGCGTGCTGCGCGCGACGCGAGCCGCCGAGTACGAGGCGGCCGTGACGATCGTGCTCGCGTACGGCGCGTACATCGCGGCGTACGCGCTGCACTGCTCGGGAATCTTCGCCACCGCGGCCGGCGCGATCGCGCTGCGCGCGATGGTCGCGCGAATGCCGCGCGCGATCACCAACGCAGACGAGGTCGACCACGTGTGGGCCGGCTTGGCGTTCGTCGCGAACGCGGTCGTCTTCATCGCGACCGGCTTGGTCATTCGACCTGACCGCATCGCGCACGAGCCCGCGCTGGTCGCCGCGGCGCTCGCCGCGGTGCTGCTCGCGCGTGCGCTGCTCGCGCTTGCCGCAAGCCGCGCGCGAGCCGAGCAGATCACGATCTTCCTCGCCGGGATGCGCGGCGCGCTCCCGCTCGCGCTCGCGCTTTCGCTTCCGGACTCGCTGCCGTTCCGGCCGCGGATCATCGACGCGACGTTCGCCGTCGTGCTCTTCACCGTCGTCGTGCAGGGCGCGCCGCTCGGGCTCGTCCTGGCGCGGCTCTACCCGCGCGGGGAGCCCAGCGCGAGGAGCGAAGCCGCCGCGCATGGCTGACGAACGCATCAAGAACCTCCCGTTCAGCGAGTCGGTTCGCGCCGGCGACACCGTGTACGTCGCCGGGCAGATCGGCCTCGAGCGTGGGACGACGAAGCCGCCGGCCGACGTGCGCGAGGAAGCTCGCCTCGTGCTGAACGCGCTGCGCGAGGTGCTCGGCCGCCAGGGGCTGACGATGGACGATCTCGTGATGGTGACCGTCCACGCGCCGAACGTCGAGCGCGACTACGCGCCGTTCAACGAAGTCTACGTGACCTATTTCGACGGGCCGTACCCGGCGCGCGCGTTCCTCGGCTCGGGGCCGCTGCTGTTCGGCGCGCGCTTCGAAGTGACCGCGATCGCCGCGCGGCCGAAGGGCTAACCGAAGCGCACGCCGAGCGTGAACGTTCCGGCGTAGCCGCGGCCTTCGCGCTTCAGCGGCACGAGCGTCTTCGGCGTGTAGAACGCGTCGTTCGCGTTGCGCGTGTCGCGCGCGCCGTGCGGGCGGTACGCGGCGCTCGCGAGCACCGTGTCGTTGATCGCGTCGTCGAAGAACAGCTGCGTCGCGAACGAGTGCGTCACGTCGTTCCCGCGCGCATACGTGCGCACAAGAACGTGAACGTGCGGCGTGCGCGAGGGGTACCAGCCGGGATGCACCGTCGTGAACGCGACCGCGCCGTCGCGGCCGGTGACTTGATAGCCGCGCAGGAAACGCTGCCCGCGCGCGCCGTCGACGTCGGAGTACGTACCGAGCGCGTCGGCGTTCCACAGGTCGACGTGCGCGCCGGCGAGCGGCGCACAGCGGCCGGCATTGATTGCGTACACGCGCAGCGCCAGCCGCAGCGGCACCGCGTTCCGCACGCCCGGAACGCCGGTGTCCGCGGTGACGTCGGACCGGTCCAGGTGCTCGTCGACGAAGAAGGGCCCGGCGGTCAGCTCCGGGCTGATCACGCAGTCCGGCGCGGCCCCCGCGGGGAGGCCGGCGAGCGCGGCGCCGAGGCCGGCGAGGGCGCCGAGCGCGGTCCGGCGGGTGAAGCGGTCGTCGTGGTGCACGCGCCCATCTTCAACGGGGCGGCTGGGACCCGCTCCAGAAATCTCCCAGGAGGCGTGCGCATGATGCTGGCGATGGAACAGGTCCCGGAACGGGTCGCCGTGATCGACGATGAGGCCGCGATCCGCGAGATGCTCGAGGTCGGGCTGACCCAGGAAGGCTTCGCCGTGCGGACCGCCGTCGACGGGGCCGACGGGCTGGCGCTCGTACGCGACTGGCAGCCGCAGTGCATCGTGCTCGACGTGGTGATGCCGAAGATCGACGGGATCGCGCTGATCCCGCTGCTGCGCCGGCTCACCGAGGTCCCGATCGTGATGCTGACCGCGCGCGGCGACGTGCGCGACCGGATCGACGGCCTGCGCGCGGGCGCCGACGACTACCTGGCCAAGCCGTTCGACCTCGAAGAGCTCGCGGCGCGAATTCAAACCGCGCTGCGCCGGCCGACGCTGCGCCACGTCGAGCACCTCGCCTTCGCCGACCTGTCGGTCGACTTGGAGACGCGGATCGTGCGCCGCGGCGAGCGCCGCATCGATCTCTCGATGCGCGAGTTCGATCTGCTGGTGACGCTGGCGCGCCGGCCGAACCGCGTCTTCACCCGCGAAGAGCTACTCGACCACGTGTGGGGCGTCGACCGCGACCTCTCCCCGAACACCGTCGAAACGTACATCTCGTACCTGCGCGCCAAGATCGACGCCGACGGCGCGCCGCGTCTGATCCACACGATCCGCGGAGTCGGTTACTCGCTGCGCGAGGGCTGATGCGCTCGCTGCGCGCGCGCCTGACGCTCTCGTACGCTTCGCTCGTCGCCGCCGCGCTGATCGTCGCTTCCGTCCTGCTCGCCCGGTTCGTGTTCGACGCGCTGGCGCGCCCGACGACCGACGCGCTCGCGGTCAGCGCGCGGATCGCCGAGACGATCGTCGCGGCGCACCCGCACGCGCCGCGCGCCCTCGTCGAGCGGCTGATCCAAGTCGAGGCGCAGCGCGACGGCGTCGTGGTGCGCGTCCCGCCGCCGAACCGCCGTTCGCCGGCCGGCGGACCCGACGAGGTTCCGCGCGGGGTCGAGAACCTCAACATCGTCTCGCTGCTCGGCGCGCGGCCGCACGTGGTGCACGTTCGCGGCGACGTCGTCGTGATCGGGCCCGACTACTGGCGCTTGCGCACGGCGGTCAACGCGTACGTCGAAGTTCTCGGCGCGTGCGTGATCCTCTCGGTGTTGATCGCGTGGCTCGTCGCACGATGGATCACCGGCCAGGCGATTCGGCCGCTGCTGACGGTGACCGCCGAGCTGCGGCGCTTCGCCGGCGGTGACTTCACCCCGCGGCCGCTGCGCGCGAAGGACCAGCGCGAAGAGCTGGGCTCGCTGATCGCGGCGTACAACGGCGCGACGGAGAAGGTCGCCGCGGCATTCGAGGAGCGGCGCTACGTCGAGGAGCACATGCGACGGTTCGTCGCCGACGCGGGACACGAGCTGCGCACGCCGCTCACGGTGATCGACGGCTACGTGCAGATCCTGCGCAAGACGAAACCCGACGACGTCGCCGGCCGCGAGCGCGCGCTCGCGACGCTGCAGGCGCAGACGGCGCGGATGCGCGCGCTCGTCGAGCGGCTGATCGTGCTCGCGCGGCTCGAGCGCCCGCAAGCGGCGCGCTCCGACGCGGTGGTCGATGTCGCCGCGATCGCCGCCGACGCGATCGCCGGCGTCACCTCGGCGCGCGGCGGCGAGGTCGTGCTGCACGCGGCTTCCTCGCCGGAGATTCTCGCCGACGCGGCCGATCTGCACGAAGCGATCGGCAACCTGGTCGACAACGCGGTGAAGTACGGCGCCGGAACGCCGGTGGTCGTCACGCTGAACGAGGGCGACGACGAGGTGCTGGTGCGCGTGCGCGACGGCGGCCCGGGGATTCCGCCCGCCGAGCGCGCACGCATCTTCGAGCGCTTCTTCCGCGGCGAAGGACGCGGTGAGATCGAAGGCTCGGGGCTCGGGCTGGCGATCGTCGAGCGCGCGGCGGCGCGCTGCGGCGGGCGCGTCGTCCTGGAACGCGCCGAGCGCGGCGAGACCGTCTTCGCACTCCACCTGCCGGCCGCGCGCCCGCGCGTGCGCGACGCCACCCCGCTCGAGGTGTAAGCCGGCCTAGAGCTGGTGCGGCGGGCCGGCGCTGTCTTCGTAGGTGGCGCGCGGGGGCGGCGGATCGGGCAGGATCGACACCGCCTCGTCGGGCGGGAAGATCCAGCCGTCCGGGACGCGCGACGGCCCGAAAACGGCCGTATCGGCGTTCGCGGCGGTGCGCCGCAGCGGCCGCGCGAGCGGCGGCTCCGCGGGCGGCGCCGTCGGCGGAGGCGGAGGCGCAGGCGGATCGGGGACGAGCTGCGCCGCGGCGGCCGGCGCCGCGGACGCCGCGGCGGCCGCAGCGACGGGCGCGGCCGGAACGGCTGCGGCCGGACCGGGCGCGGTTTCGGGCGTCGTTGCGGACGTCTCGATGGTCGTCTCGACGAGCGCGTCGACCGGGACGGTGAAGCGCTCGGTGCCGCCGGTGCGGCCGCGCACGACGAACGCGTCGAGCAGCCGGCGCACGCCGGGAACGGGGATCTTGCTGAGCGGGACGAGGTTGTACTCGGTGGTCAGCGAGGCGCACGTCGAGCGCGACGCGACGATGAACGCGTTGAGCTCGAACGCCGACTCCTGCAAGCGGTGCGCGAACGTCGCCTCGCTGCCGACGACGGTGAACTCGCGCCGGTCGCGGAAGCCGGCGTCGCCGGCGATCACCTCGCCGGTGTTCACGCCGATCCCGACGGTGAACGGCTTGCGGTGCTGCTTCGCCCACCGGTCGCGCATCGCGACGACGTGGCGGACGATGTCCAGCGCGGCCTGCAGCGCGTCGTCTTCCTGGGTCGGGTTCTCGAGCGGGACGCCGAACACGCCGACCATCCCGTCGCCGAGGAACGAGTCGATGATCCCGCGGTGCCGCTGGATCGCCGTTCCCGCGAGCGCGTAGAACTCGTTCAGATAGCGCAGCGTCTGCTCCGGGCTGAGCGGCTCGATGAAACGCGCGAAGTCGCGGATGCGGCAGACCAGGATCGTCGCGCGGACCGCGCGGCCCGTGAAGACCCGCTCGTCCTTGCGCGAGAGGATCGCGTCGACGACCGACGGCGCGACGTAGCGCGCGAACGTGCCGCGCACGCGCGCGAGCTCACGCTGCTCGGCGCGCCAGCGGCGCCACGCCACGAGGCACCCGGCGATTCCGCCGAGCGCCGCCAGAGCGATCACCACGACCAGCAGGGCCATATACCGGGATAATCGGCCGGATCGGCCGGGACCGACAGCGGCCGCTCCCCAGCTAGGTGAAAGGCCGGTGAAGCCCGGCTGAGAGTTTGCTGAGATGTGTTGCGGGACGAGGGAGCGCTCGCGTTACGATGGCGTCACGCCGCTTCGGCGTACATCATTCGCACACCGCATTCATTCAGAGGTATCCATGAACGTTCGTCTCATCGTCCTCTCCGCGGCGGTCGCCGCGACCACGCTCGGCACGGTGGCCTCGGCGCAGCAGCTCCCCGGCAACCCCGCCAACCCGGCGTACAACCAGCGTTTGCGCGGCCCGCGCGGGAGCGACCGCAACATTCGCGCCGAGATGCGCCACGTCGAGCAGGCCATCGACATGCTCCAGCGCGACCAGCGCGACTACGGCGGCCACCGCGAGCAGGCCATCGATCTGCTCCAGCGCGCCCGCCAGCAGCTCGAAGACGCGCTCGAGTACGACAACAACCACGGTCACTGATCCGCGCTACGTTCGGGCCGGCGAGGAACGGGTGACCTACGCCGGCCCTTTCGCGCGCAGCGTGCGCGCCATCATGTGACTGTACGGCTCAGCGTCCATACTTCTTCGATTAGCCCGTTCGCTTCGTTAATGAGCCGCGTCAATTCGGCCTTGTCGTCGATCCGAATCGGCTGAAAAACTTGCAGCTCACGTATGAGGCGCGAAATTTTTACCTCGTCCGCTGTGAGTCTTGCGTAGCGATCAGAAACGGCAATGTCTGATGTTCCTTTAGAGGACATCATCCACTGAGCAAGCACGCCCGAAATGGAGGAAACGACAGAACCGAGCGCCAGCCATGTGGCAATCGACGTGTTCGATTTCGCCAGTGACGTGATAACTCCGATGCCTGCAATTGTGGTGAGTATCTGCGTAATCAATTGGAGCTTTAAGCCGAAGCTGATTCGCGCAGCGAGCCGCCGCGTCGCCTCTGACGACAACGCCGCGCTCTCCTTCAGACCAGCTAGCGCTAAATCCCGCCCCAGCTGCAGGCGTGGCACGGTCACATCAGCCTCGTCCTCACCGAGCACAAAAGACTGCAGCATTGGATCGGAGCCGTACGTCCTCTGCAGCAAATTTAGTGCGTCCGGAGCGCGTCGCGTCAGCAGGTTCACTATCTCGTTGACTTGCATTACAGCGGACATGGCAATTAACCCCGTGCAACTCCGTAGATTACCGACGCCGTCTCGAACATCGCCCGACTTGAGGTAGCAAGATTTGCAATGCGTTCGTCGATGCTATACTCTCGTGCATCCTCACTGAGCAGCGCTTCATAAATCGCCATGAAGAGTGCGGCCGTCACAAAAACCGGCCATGTTGGCAAGAACAATATGCGCACTAGCCATGGTGCGAATCGCAGAAGCAAGAGTATCCATATTATTGCCGCTATCGGTAGCGAGAGGATTGCAATGGCCGGCTGGACGGTCACGGTCAATGGAAAACCAAGGAGTCGCAACCACGGAATACTCGAATTTGTCAAGGCCAGTAACGCTATGGAGATCGCAATGCCAAAAACATATGCCGCTACCTCACCCATCAAGTCTACGGCACCGCGAAAGCTACTGCCATACCGATATGTAACGCTGCCGAGTGGTTCCAATTTTTCGAGGTGACTGATCCAATACGGCTGAATTCGATGATATATTACACCGTTCGCGATGTAACCGTCGATCAGCAACGGCATCTGGGCTGAGGAAAGCCGGTCGTAAAAGTCGAGTGCATTTCTCGCTTCAACCGCCAACCTCAGCTGAGCGATTGCAATTTGGGCTACGACGGGAATCGTCACGCCGACCGGGGAGTATCCCGCCGAACCGCAAGATACCGGGAACACTCGCTTACCGCAGCAGTCGTATAGAAATTCCTGGAGCTCTGCCATCGGTTTCCGGAAGACTACGTGCCCGCCGTCAACGATCGCTACATCGCCGCGTTCATTATGCGCAACGATGAAGACCATGTCCCCTTTCATGGGCCGCACCTTCGAGGCTAATTCGGACAAAATTGAACTCGACGCGACGCCAGCGCGGACATCAACAACGGCGTGAGGAACGCGAAGGGCGTTAACCGCTTCGTTCACGGCTGAATCATGAACAAGCGAGATGACGCCGATCCGCTGTGAATAAAAATGCTCGTTTGATAGCGCATTGATGACGTCGTTCGCCGACGAATCGACCGGGATGAAAAGGTCATGTGAGACTCGTAATACCGCCATCTCTGCTTTAGCTCCGTGCCCCAGAGTCGTCAACGGATAAACACTGTTATCCGGGAAGCGCACGAAGAAGCCTGTGCGATTGAGCTTTGCTATCCGATCGATCAAGTCGTGTCCCACCGTTTCGACGTCGAGGACGATGTGCGGCGCAGTCGCCGCTAATCCGAGCGCCGTCGTGAGACCTACTGTCGAGCTCGCCCGGGCGCTTGGTACGGCGACCGAACGCCGTATCTCTCCGTCTACGATGTAGTGAGCGTAATACCGCCCGTCGGTTGCAGTTACGGCGATAGCGGTCCGGCCTATTTTGGTGCTTCTGCCGACAACGGCTCGCCCGATCGCTTCTGCCCCGGTGAACGCGCCTTTGTCCAACAGTTTGCCAAACGCACTCGCTGCGCCGGCCGATACCGGTCCCGCAGTAAGACCAAGCGCCAGGACTGTGAAGAACAGTGTAATGCTGCGACGGTCGAGCAGGGTTCTAAGACGGCGCATCTCAAGGCCTCCGTCTGATGGCAAATTGAGGCTATGCCAATTCACCGCCTCATGGGGATCATCCCCTGCCATCGCAGGCCGCATTCGCAATTGCGGCCTGCGGTTAAGGGTGGCTTTGGGCGCGCAGCGTGCGCGCGATGACGATCCCGCAGAGGAGCGCCAGCGCGCACCACGCGAGCCCTTGCGCGATGTCGCCGAGCACCAAACGCCCGATCCCGAACAGCGCCCCGAAGATGAGCCCCAGCCCCGCGACCCAGTCGAGCAGGGCGATTCCCAAATTGTCTTCCGAGCCGCCCGGGACAAGCCGCGCGATGGGGTTCCAGCCGTTCCCGGCGGGGCGCACCCGCCCGTAGAAGCGCGTGAGCGTCTCGTTGCTCTCCGGCTTGGTGAGGAACGTGACGACGAGCCACACGACGGTCGTGACCACGACGGTGATCAACAGCCGCTTCGCGGTGGCGTTCGAATCGTCGCCCGCGACGACGTACTTGCTGTAGCACAGGCTGCCGACGATCGCCGAGGCGGCGAGGGCGGAGATCTCGCTCCAGGCGTTGATCCGCCACCAGTACCAGCGCAGGATCATCACCAGCCCGACCCCCGCGGTGAGCGTGAGCATGTACTTCCACGCCTCGCTGACCGACGACATGAACAGCGTGACGATCGCGGCGAGCACCATCGCAAGGACCGTCATCCAGCGCGAGACGACGACGTAGTGCGCGTCGCTCGCGGCGGGCTTGATGAAGCGGCGGTAGAGGTCGTTGGTGAGGTACGAAGCGCCCAGGTTCAGCTGCGTGCCGATCGTCGACATGTATGCGGCCAGGAAGCCGGCCATCATCAGGCCGCGCAGCGCGACGGGGAGATGGTCGACCAGCGTCTGCACGTAGCCCAGCTCGGGATCCGGCTTGCCGTTCGCGCCGATCACGCCGTGCGGGTAGAGGACGAGCGCCGCGAGCGCGACCAGGATCCACGGCCACGGCCGTAGCGCGTAGTGCGCGACGTTGAAGAACAGCGTCGCGATCACCGCGTCCTTCTCGCTGCGAGAGGCGAAGATACGTTGCGCGACGTACGAGCCGCCGCCCGGCTCGGCGCCGGGATACGACGACGCCCACCACGCGACGCCGATGAAAACCAGGAAGGTCGTGAGCGGCATCCAGCTCGCGTCACCCGAGGGCACGAACGCGAGGACCGAACCACCGCCGCTCGCGACGTGCTGCGCGTCGACCTTCGCCAGCCCGGCCTTGAGCGCGGCGATCCCGCCGACCGCGGCGACGGCCGCGACGGCGAGCACGACCGCCATCGACATCTTGACGATGAACTGCAGAAAGTCGGTGACGAGCACCGACCAAAAGCCGCCGATCGTGACGTACAGCGCGGTCAGCGCGAGGCAGGTGTAGAGCGCGGGCAGCGTCGGCACGTGCAGCGTCAGGCTGAGGATCTTCACCATCGCGAGATTGACCCAGCCCATGATGATCGTGTTGACGAGCACGCCTTGGTACACCGCGCGCACGCCGCGCAGCGCCGAAGCGGCTTTGCCGCCGTACCGCAGCTCGATGAACTCGACGTCGGTCAGCACGCCCGCGCGCCGCCACAGCGCGGCGAAGAAGAACACGGTCAGGATGCCGCTGGCGGCGAGGTTCCACCACAGCCAGTTTCCGGCGATCCCGTTCTGCGCGACGAGCCCTGTCACCGCGAGCGGCGTGTCGACCGCGAAGGTCGTCGCGACCATCGAGGTGCCGGTCAGCCACCACGGCGCGCTGCGGCCCGACAGAAAGTACTCGCCGATGTTCTTTCCGCTGCCGCGCGCGAACCACAGCCCGATCCCCAAGTTGATCGCGAAGAACGCGACGATGACGGCGATGTCGAGCGGGCTGAGCGCCATGGCCGTCGGTTCGTGCGGCCACGGCGCTCCCCTTTCAGCTCACCAGATCTTGCAGCGCTGCTCCGCGGGGCGCACCATCGGGTCGTTCGCCTTGCAGAAGAACGCGCTCGCGAACTCCGGCAGGTTCGCCACCGTCCCGTCGATGCGGTAGTAGTCGTTCGGGTGCGGGTCGGTCGTGATGCGGTTACGCGCTTCCTGGTCGCGGAACTCGCGGGTGAACCACTGCGCGTAGCCGAGGAAGAAGCGCTGGTCGGGGGTGAAGCCGTCGATCGTCTGCTGTGGTTTGCCGAGCTGCGACTTCTTGAACGCCTTGTACGCGATCGTGATCCCGCCGAGGTCGGCGATCGCCTCACCGAGCACGAACTTGCCGTTGATGTTCAGGTCGCCGACCTTGAAGCCGGAAAACTCCTGCTCGACGCAGGCCGCGCGCTGCTCGAACGCCGCCGCGTCGGCCGGTGTCCACCAGTCGCGGTTGTTGCCGTGCTCGTCGAACTTGCGGCCGGTGTTGTCGAAGCCATGGGTCATCTCGTGGCCCATGACGGCGCCCATCCCGCCGTAGTTGATCGCATCGTCGTTCGTCGGGTTGAAGAACGGCGGCTGCAGGATTCCGGCGGGAAAGACGATTTCGTTATTGATCGGGCTGTAGTAGGCGTTGACGGTCGGCGGCGTCATCCCCCACAGCGTGCGGTCGCGCGGCTTGCCGATGCGCTCGTCGTTGATCAGCGTGCCGAAGCGGTTCCCCGCGATCGTGTTCGCCACGAACGGGCCGGCCACGACGTTGAAGCGCGAGTAGTCTTGCCACTTGTCGGGGTAGCCGACCTTCACGTTGAACGCGTCGAGCTTCGTGAGCGCCGCCTTGCGGGTCGCCTCGCTCATCCAGGAGAGGGTGGCGATGTCGTCGCGCAGCACCGAGCGCAGGTTCGCGATCATCGCGCTCGCGCGCGCTTTCGCCTCCGGCGAGAACGCCTTCGCGACGTAGACCGCGCCGAGCGCCTCCCCGAGGTAGCCGTCGGTCAAGGCCGTGCAGCGCTGATCGAGGGGGCGCTGCTGCTTCGCGCCGGTCAGCGCCGCGTTGAACGCGAAGGCCGAGTCGACGAACGGCTGGGAAAGGACGCCGTCGTAGTTGTCGATCAGCTGCCAGCGCAGGTAGGCGCGCACGTCGTCGATTGGTGTGGCAGCCATCAACTCGGCGATGTTGCGCGCGTAGCCGGCGTCGCTCAGGTTGATCGGCGCCGTCGCGGCCGGCAGCGAGCGCGCTGTGAAGTAGCGGCTCCAGTCGAACGCCGGCGCGGCTTGCTGCATCCCGCGCAGATCGGTCTTGTGGTAGTTGAGCTCGACGTCGTTGAGCGCGACGTTGTCGCGCGAGAACTTCGCGATGGCGGTCTCGAGGGCCATGATGCGGCCCGCTTGCGCGCGCGCTGTCGCCTGATCCGTGCCGGCCAGCGCGAGGTCGCGCACGATGTAGTCGACGTACGCGTCGCGGATCGCCTGAGACTTGGCGTCGGTCTTCAGGTAGAAGTCGCGGTCCGGCAGCCCCAGGCCGCCCTGGCCGAAGCCGATGATCGTCGCGTCCGAGTTCTTTTGGTCCGCGGTTCCGCCCGCGCCGAAGAACGCGTTGACGCCCTCGACGTGGAGGTCGGCGAGCAGCGCCGGGAGATCGGCGGGCGTCGCCGTGGCGATGCGGTCGAGCTGCGCCTTCAGCGGCGAGATGCCGGCCGCGTCGCGCGCCTTCATGTCCATGCAGGAGCGGTAGAAGTCGCCCACCTTCTGCATGTTGGAGCCGGGCGCGGCGTCGGCACGCTCCGCATCCTCGAGGATGCCCCGCACCGTCTGTTGATTCTGCTGCAACAGGACGTTGGCGCGCCCCCAGTTCGTGCGATCGGCCGGGATCGGATTGTTCGTCTTCCAGCCGCCGGTCGCGAACTGCGCGAAGTCCTTGCACGCCGGGCACGTCGGATCGAGGCTCGCGAGGTCGAAGCCGTGCGCCGCCGAGCTCTTCGACAGCGCGGAGTCGGGTGGGACGGGTCCGCTCAAACCGTACAGTCCGGCGGCGAGCACGTTGCCGTTCCCCGCGAACAGCAGCGCGAGCGCTGCGAGAACTGCCAGCGATCTGACGATACGGCGCAAAACGAACATAACCACCTCGCGGAAGAGTGCCCGGGCGTTTTCCTCGGTATTCTTTAGGAGATCGCGGTCACCTGCAATCGAGGACGGTGTCGGGCCCGGCGAGCTCGCCGGACGCGAGGTGCTGTTTGCGGCCGTGGTCGGTCAGCTCGTCGTAGGCGGCTTCCTCGTGCTTGAAGCGCTCGAAGCCCTCGCGGCCGAGCGCGTCGGCTTGCGCGCCGAACGCGAAGTAGTCGGCGGCGTTGATCGTGCCGTTCGCGTTCAGCGCGTCGCGCAGCAACTCGCCGATGCGCACGTGGCCGACTTCATGGTGGTATATCGCGCGCACGAACGCGTCGGCGCGCTCGCGGTCGGCCGACGTCATCCCTTTCCAGACGATCGACTTCGGGACGCGCAGCGTCACCTCGCCGAGCGCGAAGGTGACCCGGCCGGCGTAGCGCGCCGTCGTTCCGACGCGCGCGCCGTGGATCTCGTAGCTGAAGTGAATCGACGCCAGCCCGGGTTCCGGATCGCGCGCCTGCACGTCCGTGCACGCCTGCACCAGCACGTTCTCGGCGACGATGCGCGCGTGCACGCGCTGCACGACCTCTTCATCACTGCTCGAGAGCAACGACGAGGCGAGCAGCAGCGCGGCGCGCGCGTTCACGGCGGCGGCGACGACGCTGCAGGCGCCGGCGAAAACGAGGTCCGCGGCGAAGGCGACGGACGCGGCGTCGGCGCGGGGCCCGGGCTGGCCGGAAAACCGAGCGCGCTGCGCGCGGCTTCCGCGGAGAACTGCGCGTCCTGCGCGCGCGCGGCCGCGAGCGGATCGGCGCCGCTGGCCGCGTAGCGCGTGCGCGCCGAGACGATCGCGTTGATCGCCGCCTCCAGCGGAACGGTGCTGTGCCCCTTGTCGTCCGGGTAGTGCGCGTTCGAAGCGAAGACGACGGCGAGGTCGGTCGCGGGATCGATCCACACGCTCGTCCCCGACGAGCCGGTGTGGCCGAAGCCGCCGCGCGGCAGCACGTCGCCACGGTTGCGCGAGAACCCGCTGTCGAGGTCCCAGCCCAGCGCGCGCACTTCGCCGTCGCCGACGTAGCGCGGCGTCGTCATCGCGCGCACGGTCTGCGGGGCGAGCGGAAATCGGGGCGCCGGCAGATCGCGCGCCGCGCGCAGGTATCCGACGGCGAGCCTCGCGACGTCGCCGGCGGTCGCGAGCAGGCCGGCGTGGCCGTTCACGCCGGGAACGGTGCCGAACCGCTTGCGCAGCAGCTCCGTCGTCTCGCCGCGCAGCTGCGGCGCGAGCCGCGCGCGGTGTGCGGCGTCGAGCGTGACGTCGAAGAACGAGTCGCGCATCCCGAGCGGCGCGAACAGCTCGTCGTGCACGAAGCGCTCGTACGGCTTTCCGCTCGCGCGCGCGACCACTTCGGTGAGAACGATGAAGGCGAGGTTGCTGTACTCGTTGCTCGTCCCCGGCGCGAAGCGCAGCGGCGCCTCGTACGCGTGCCTCAGGATCCTCGCGCGGTCGGCGCCGTAGTCGGACTCCTTGAACGAGGGCGGCATCCCGGCGGTGTGCGTGAGCATTTCCGCGATCGTCACGCCGTGCTTGCCGTTCTGGGCGAATTCCGGGATCCAGCGCGCGACGGTGTCGGAGGTGCGCAGCACGCCGCGCTGGACCAGGATCATCACCGCGGTCGCGGTGATCGCCGGCTTCGTCACCGAGGCGAACTCGTAGACCGTCGCGGGGTCGTTGGGAATCGTGCGCGGCTCGTAGCTGCGCGCACCGTACGCCTTACGGTACAGCACGCGCTGCGAGGACGCGGCGACGAGCACCGCGCCGGGAAAGTCGCCGGCCCGGATGCCGTCCTCGACGAGGCGGTCGATCTGTGCGGTCGCGTCGCGCGGCAACGCGGTCGCGACGGCGAGCGCGTTCGTCCCTCGGTCGGCCGCCGTCGCGGGCGCGACGGCGCACAGGAGCGCGGCGGAGCAGACGGCGGCGAGGAGACGGCGCACGCGCCGGTGTAGCGCGCGGCGTGCGATCGTTCCTCGTCGCGGCGTTCGTCCTACTCGCCGGAGCCGCCGCGACGGAGGCGAGCCCCTCCGCCGCCACGACGAACGCCGTCCCGATCCCGCCGCTGGTTCCCCAGCCCGGGCTCGTGCGCTCGAACCCGTGCCGAGCGCCGTACGCGTTGGATCGCCCGCTGCGCTTCCCGGCGAACGTCGATCGCGGCGGGTTCGAGCTGCTCCGCGAACGCTGGACCGCGCTCGGCATCCCGGCGCCGGTGCTTGCAAAACGCTCGAACGTCGAGGTGATCGAGATAACGGGGGCCGACCTTCCGCCGCTGCCCGCGTATTCCGAGACGAGGTATCACCTACGAGTCGGCTCGTCCGTCGAAATCAGCGATCAGCTGAATCACGGCCGGTACGGACCGCGGAATGATCACGAAGGCGCCTTCGATGCCCTTATGACGCTCGCGCAGCTTCCCGTGCGCAGCCGTGGGCGCTGGGTGCTCCCGTGCGTCGACGTCGACGACGCACCGGCGATGCGCTGGCGCATCGTGTCGGACGACGTCTCGCGCGGGCCGTTTCCGACGATGGCGTACGCGAAGTACCGGATTCGCACGCTGGCGTCGCTGAAGATCAACGGCTGGTCGCCGTACATGGAGCAGGTCGTCGCCGACCCGCGCCATCCGTTCGTCGCCTGGCCGAACGGCTGGACGCCGGCGCAGCTTCACGAGCTCGCGGTCTACGCGCGGCGGTTTCACGTCACGCTGATTCCGGAGCAGCAGACGTTCGCGCACATGCACGAGTCGCTCAAGTGGGAAGTGCTCGCGCCGCTCGCCGAGCTCCCGCACGGCTATCTGCTGGCTGAAAGCGATCCGCGCACGTATGCCTACCTCGAGCCGCTGATAAAGAGCGTCACCGACGCCGCGAAGCCGGTGCCGTTCGTCCACCTGGGGTCCGACGAACCGATCGACCTGGGCCGCGGCCGCACCCCGCGCACGCCGCAGGTCTTCGCCGATCACGTCACGCGCGTCGCCTCCTTTCTGAACGGCAGCGGCGCGCGGCCGATGATCTGGGACGATGCGATCCAGCAGGACCCCAGCATCCTCAAGCTGATCCCGCGCGATACCGTCGTCGTGACGTTCCACTACGGCGTCGAGAAGACGTACAAGCCGTACATCGACACGGTCGCGAACGCCGGCTTCGACCAGATGATCGCGCCGGGGGCGGCGAACTGGAACGAGATCTATCCCGATCTGGCGACCGCGTACGGGAACGTCGCTCGATTCACCGCGGAGGCGAAGGGCGCGCGCGGGGTGCTCGGGATGTTCATGACGGTCTGGCACGACGACGGCGAGACGCTCTACGAAGCGACGTGGCCGTCCCTCGCGTACGCCGCGGCCAGCGCCTGGCAAGCGGTGCCGGTCGACGAGCGGAGCTGGCACCGCGCGTTCGCGCGCGCGTTCTTCGGCAGCGACGATCCGCGCTTCGCGGACGACCTCGACCAGTTGCAGGCGATTCGCGCGCTGCTGCGCACGACGCCGTCCGATCCGCCCGACTACCTGTTCTGGCGCGACCCGTTCGATCCGCGCGTGCAGGCGCGCGCGCAGACGATGGATCTCGCCGGCATTCGGACCCGCGCCGAAACGGTGCTGCGGCACCTGTGGTCGGCGCGCCCGCCGCTCCATTCGGACGCGGTCGCCGCGATGCAGCTGGGCGCGCTGCGCTACGACGAGCTGGCGCGCCGCTTGCAGATCGGAAAAGAGGCGCACGACTACTACGACGACGCGCGCGCGCACGCGACGAAGCCGGGACTCGGGCAGGTCTACCGCAGCCTGGGCGTCGCGAAGTACCTGTGCTGGGAGCTGCGCGACGCGCTTGCGAACACCGAGCCGCTGTATGCCGCCGCCTGGCGCCGGGAGAGCACCGAGCCCGGGCTCGCGCACGTCCTCACGCACTACCGCCTCGCGGAAGACGACGCACAGCGCTGCGCCGACCGCATCGACGGCGTGATGCGCGAAGACTACCTGCGCAACGGCACGGTCCCGCCGTGGGACGAGGTGATGCGATCCACGCGCTAGCCGGCGTCGCGATCGTCGTCGTCTTCCTCGCCCTGGCGGGGCTGATGATCGCGCGCAAGATTCCCGCGCTGCTCGCGGTGCCGCTGATGGCGCTCGCAACGGCCGCGCTCGCGGGCGTTCCGCTGGTGCACGTTCCGCTGCCGTCCGACGATCCGAAGGTCGCGCACGACCTTCCGTCGGTCATCGTGCAAGGCGCGGTGAAGCTCGCTCCGGTCTACGCGACGCTGTTCTTCGGCGCGCTGCTCAGCCGGGTCGTGCTCTCGACCGGAATCGCCGAGACGCTCGTGACGTACGCGGCGGAGTTCGGCGGCGACCGCCCGCTGGTGCTCTCGCTGCTGCTGTGCCTGGTGGTCGCGGTGCTGTTCACCACCGTCACCGGACTTGGCGCGATCATCATGATCGGCACGATCGTGCTGCCGGTCATGATGACGGTCGGCGTACCGCGCGCCACGTCGGCGACGCTGTTCCTGATGGCGTTCGGGCTGGGCTACATCTTGAACATCGCGCAGTGGAAGTTCTACAGCACGCTCTTCGGCGTCGACCGCACGACGTTCCAAAGCTACGCCTTCGCGATCTTCGCCGTGCAGGCCGTCGTCCTCGTCGCATACGCGCTCGTGCGCGCCCGCGCGACGCGCGACTACGCGACGAGCGTCGTGCCGGGCGAAGCGCCGCGCAAGCGCGCCGACGTCCTGGCGCTGATCACGCCGGTTCTGCCGTTGGTGCTGCTGCGCGGCTTCGGGGTCGACGCGATCGTCGGCTTCGCGCTCGCGTCGGTCTACGGCGTGCTGGTGACGCGGCCGCGCGCGGCGGTGCAGACGCTGGTTGCCGCGTGGATTCGCGGGATCGAGGACGTCGCGCCGGCGACGATCCTGATGATCGGCATCGGGATGCTGCTCGTCGCGGCAAACACGCCTCAAGTGCAAGGCGCGGTGACGCCGCTGGTCGCGGCGGCTGCGCCGCGCTCGCCGCTCGCGTACGTCGTGCTGTTCGGGCTGCTCTCGCCGCTCGCGCTGTACCGCGGCCCGCTCAACCCGTACGGCGTCGGCATCGGCGTCTACACGGTCCTCGCGACGCTGCACGTGCTTCCGGCCGTCGCGCTGGTCGCCGCGGTGATGGCGGTGGTGCAGGTGCAGAACGTCTGCGATCCGACCAACACGCAGAACGTGTGGGTCGCGAACTTCACCGGGATCGGCGTCGAGCGGATCACGCGGCTGACGCTGCCGTGGCAAGTCGCCGTCGCGACCATCGCCGCGGTGATGGCCGTCGTCGCCGGCGGCGCGCTGTTCGGAACGCCGCCCTTTGCGGCGCGCGCTGCCGCCGCCGCGACGCTCACCGACGGCATGTTCGCGCCGGCCTCGTCGGCGCACGCGGTCGCGGTGCTCGACGACGGAACCGCCGAGGCAAAGATCGCCGCGCACGAAGTCGCCGCGTCGATCGCGCGCGGCTGGCCCGGCTACCGGGTCGTCGACGCGCGCGGAGATCCCTCGGCGAGCGACTGCCGCACGAAGCCGTACGCCGCCGCGCTGCGCCTCGTCGTGACCCCGCTCGGCAGCGACGGGCGCGACGTCGGCTTGCACCTGATGGACTGCGCCGGCTGGGACGTCGACGAGTGGCACGCGCAAGGCGTGCTGCGCGAAGCGGCGCTCGACACGCTGTTCCGCATGCGGGTCTGGTCGCGCGAGCATCCCGCGCTCGCATCGGAGGTCTTCGAGCGCGGTCTGGCGTTCGACCCGGCCGACCCGCGCCCGACGTACTTCTACGTCCTCTTCAAGCCCTTCGACGGCTACATGCGCGCGCTGGTCCGGCCCGGCGGCCCGGCCTACGCCGCGGGCCTGCGCACCGGCGACGTGATCGACAAGCTCGACGGAAAATTCTGGTGGGAGTACGGCACCTACCAGACCCAGCTCCGCGCCTACGACGGCCAGCCCCACGACTTCGACGTCGAGCGCGGGAAGGTGGGCGGCCCGCCCGCCCACGTCCAGCTCGGAGAACCTTTCACGGGGTAATCAAGAACGAGATGTCGGCTTTACGACCTTCGCGGTCGTAGAGGGGACGCAGCCGGGATTTCCACAGAAGTTCGCGCGGATGTTCCCCTGAGCCGCGACGGAATCGAGAAATCGTATTAGGCCAGCGCTCCAACACCACGAACCACATTGGGTCCGAAGTGACGTTCCAATGGCGCTGGAGCAAACGATTTTGATGCGTATTGTTGCGCAGTGTCGACGCGTGATTCGTGCGGCGGATCGCAAGCTTTGTCGCACGTCCTACATAGAGCCAATCGACATCCGTTGCAATCGCATAGATTCCTGGGACGTTCCACGTCCGCTTCTGGCCCGCTCGAAAACCAGCCGGCTTCACTTCGCGCATATCTTCGTGTTCGAAGTCTCGTACGAAGTATAGGCTGAGCGGAGAGTCAGCCACCTCGTCGCTTCGCTCAAACCCACAACCGTCGTATCGCGCACCGATCCATGCTCGCAGGCGGATACGCTCTTCGGGTTCGAGCTTTTTAATCAACTCCTTGACGTGATCGATCTGTATCTGCGTCAGAAGCTCGCCCATGGGACAAGTCTAATAGCCGAGTGTGCCACCATGGCGGCACTTTGCAACAATAATCATCAACACGATTTTCTTGACTCAATGACAACGTCACGCCGCTTCGTCTACTTCTCGGACCGCGCTCGCGCCGTCACTTCGTGGCACTCGCCGCCGCCCGAACGGCAATAGTCTGCCCGCGCCATGGTTGCGGCTCCGCGGCGCCGAAGATTTCGAGCGCAGTTTTGTCAGGTTGCATCTTGTGGTCCTAATCCAGGGCCGCCTAAGCCAGGTCCGCCTAATCCCCCCGGACTTGGCCCAGGCTTTGGCGGCGGCGGTGAAAACAGCTTACCAAATAAATCACCGAGGTCTTCGGACCAGGAAGCAAAGAGGCCATTCAACCGTAGCAAGCCGTTTTGCGAGTTGAGATGGTCTACGTGCAACGCCAGGACGGTATACCTGCCGGGCGCATAGTGATGATAATACGTAGAACGCGCGCCGGCGTCGGCGCCACTTGCTGGAAGCCGAAAATGGTCTTGCGAGACCTCATCGACCGCCGGGCCGCCGTGGATCACAAAAGACGGCAACAGTCCGTGTTTTCCAGTGATTTTTAGGAGCACCGCCAGGTCGCTGTCCTTGCGATATTGGTCTACGTACTCCAGGCGCATCTTGACACCGCCCCACGAAACCTCCTGAAAGTTGCCGGGCGTGATTTGAAACATTTGCACGGGCTTGTCTTTGCCGACGCTAAGCTCGGTTGCGCCCGGTAGAGCAATTGCCTGCGGCCACTGGATTCGCTGCCATTCGTCAGCGGGCTGCGACATACTCTTGGCCGCCGCTAGCTCCAACTTCAAGCCATCACGCTCCCGTCCAAGGGCTTCTATCCGCGTTCGTTGCGTTTGAATTATCCCCTCGGTTTCAGCTTCGTTCGGCGTCCGCTGTTCATCCTCGGATTTACCCACGTCGTGTGGCTGTTCCCAGAATCGCCAACCCCTCCAGTCGCGCGGGCCAAAACCTAAGAAGAGTGTTGCGACTAGAAACGCGCCGAATACGGCCAATGGAAGCCATGAAGGGCCCTTCGTCAACCAATCGACAAGGCGATCTGCGGCGTTCGGTTTCTGCGCCTCACCTATAATCGCAACTGCAGCCTGCACTCGGCTTGTTTGGTCGAGAACAAAATGGATGCCGTACAAGACGCCACTCATGATCGTAAACAGGGCGCCGAGTAGAGTAGCGATCCCGCGAGGCGAGCGAATCCCCATAGCAACCTCACTTGGCCGACCACCGACCCGGGCCTCCGCTAAGCCAAGCATATC
>Ga0213879_10000047_pt1 | contig 26721 bp, 23 predicted proteins | sample VelepicoBEBS_R03_FD_161046 | JGI IMG/M metagenome (GOLD analysis project Ga0213879, IMG submission 161046) | Vellozia epidendroides bulk soil microbial communities from rupestrian grasslands, the National Park of Serra do Cipo, Brazil - BS_R03 | ecosystem: Environmental > Terrestrial > Soil >...
TCGACCCCACAGCAAAGATCGGGGCTGTTCCGTTTGGGTGGATTCCCGAAAAGTGTCATGCTGCGATCGTCTCTTCCTGCTCTGAAGTATCAGGTTGCGACGCTGGCGGCTTGATCGGTACACCCGAATTCAACTCCGCTTCGATGTCCGGGGCCTTCCACTGCCAGTGCCGATGGCGGTCCGTCGCCATCGTGGCCTGCACCTGTTCCATCGTCTCCTCCCACCGGCCCGTCAACGCCGCGGAACGCAGCACCAGCATCGCCTCGGCGTTCTCCTCGCGCCAGTAGATCCCATTGCCCTTGAGCCGCAGGTTGATCACCCGACGCATCGCACTCTCGATCGCTCCGCTGCCCAGCGGCCGACCGCGGGACCGGAACCAGTCATAGCGCAGGTGGGATTCGTGCTTCTCCAGAAAAGCGATCTCGGTCCACACACCCGAGTCGGGGGGCTGACCGTCAGCCAGCTCCCTGAGCGTGGCCACCACGGCGCGGCTCCGGCCCGCACGCAACTGGTGACGCAAGGCTTGATACCTCTGTGTCCGCTCGGACTCGGACAACCCCAAGGCCTGCAGGGCCAGACTGACATGGTGCACCGCGTGGTAGAAATCCAGCACCCGCTCGACCCGCTTTGGGTCCAGACCGGCACGGGCGATGACCCAGTCCAACCGGTTCCAGATCCAGCATGCCCCGTCCGAGACGAACGACACGGACTTGGCGCCTGCCGCCCCCAGGCGGTGCAGGTGCATGGCCAGCAGTTCCATCGCGTGGTCCGGACCCTGCAGCGTGCCGTCGATCCAGGGACGTGTCCCCCGGAGCATCCGCCCCTTGCCGTCGCTCTTGTAGAGGATCAACAACTTCGGCTCCCGCCACTCGACGCGGATCTTGCGGCGGTACTTCACGCCCTTGCGTTTCTTGGTCTGGACTTGAGTGCGGATGCGGACCCGGCCGCCATCGACCTGGGCGACGACATGCCGGCCGGCCAACTCTTGGCCGGCCGGGAGCAGGCCGTCGCGAAAGCGTTGCAGGTCACGAGTCCGTGTCGTCAGGACCTCGGCCCCCAACTGGCGGGCCATGCGGTGGACGGTCTTCTCGTCGAGCCTCGGCCCCTGGCTGCGGAGTTCCTCGCGAGCCAGTTCGATCGAGGGGAGCAAGGCGCTCAGGCGGCCCACCCGGCTCTGCAACGCCGGGGTCGCCCCCTTGCGGATGCCCAGGGCGGCCAATTCGGGGTAGCTCCCCGTCCCCTCACGGCCCCGGCCCTTGGCACTGCGTGCCTTGGGGCCGCAATAGATCGTGGCGATCCAGAGGACCAGACCGCCCAGCAGACGGAGCTTCAGCCGCCGCGTCTCCGGGGCACGTCGCGATCGGTTGCCGCCAGCCGCCCCTTTTTCTCGGGCTCGGCCCGATCCTCCGAGATCGTCGCCGCGGCCAGGAGACTGGCGGTCATCTGGTCGGCCAGGTGCCGGAAGCGGTCGTGGATCTCGACTTCGATCTGAGCGAAGCGCGCGGGGTCCTGGTTCAATCGGTCGAGCAACGGCTGGGTCATGTCCTCGATCTGCCGGCTCAGCGCGGTCGTGATCTCGGCCAGCGGAGGGACGACGGGGCCGGTCTGGGACTGGGTGCGGATCTCCATAGTTCGCCTCGCCGGTGCAGGGAGCAAACCGTTCGGAGGCTATGCTAACGAGACCCGCCATCCATCGCCACTTTTTGGGAATCGGCCCGCTTGGAGATGGGTGGAGAATCGCCTTAGGTGCCGGGTAGCATGCCCACTCCTTCGTAGGCATGTCCAGGTGGGACACGGGGTTGCGAACATACCCACGTCTTCGTGGGCATGCCACCCAAGACGATTCTCCACCCATCCCGGGACATGAGCCACCACAGTATGTTGGCCGGGGCGTTCGTCCGCCACGCCGGGACGTGGTGTTGACACTCCCCACGCCTAAAGGCGGGGGATTCTCGGTTCGACGCCGATATTACCCCGGCAAGTAAGATCGGCGTCGGATCTGGAGCCTCACGCTGACCGTTCGGGCTGGTGTCTTGCGCATCTTTCTTGCCGGGGTAATAGCCCCCATCGGAAGTCTGACACCGGCTCCCCGAGCGTTTAACCTGTCGGAATGCCCTTCCGCCAGGAGTCTCAAGCCTTCATCCCGGATATCCACAAACCCCATGCGTCGGGCAAAACGCCTTCGATACCGGCCTGCATACCACGTCCACCTTGCCCGATCTCTTGTCCGCCGTGCTCTGGTCGCGTCCATGGTGTCGGTCCCCCCCGCCCGAAGGAAATTCAACAACTTGCCCGGGAACTCGACATTTCCGTAAGGGTGGGACTTGCCCTGCCCGCCGATGATTCAGAAAACAACGACCTGACAAACGGCTAGAAACAAGCGTTCCAGTGGGGAGGCGCAAATGGTTTGCCCGCAAATATTTATGGAATATTACGCCTCATAAGTTCTGCCCCGGAAACAAGTTACGGCACGAGGGCTTTCTCGCTTGTTTCTAGCCGTTTATCAGGTCGTTGTCAGAAAAGCCTCGAGCGCCGAATTTGGCCGTCGATGACGGTCAGGCCGGCGCACCCATTGATCGTGTGGGTAGTAACCACGCCCTGCCCCCAATCCGGGGAAATCCGGTCGACCTCCACCTCCGCGTACTCGTCAATGTCCCATGTCTCAATCTTATTAATGACAATATTATAACCATATCTCGGGGCGCAATTCTGCGAAGGGCGGTACCACGCCCCGCCGCGACGGAAAAGTCGGCCCGCGGGCCGAGCCGATCGGACGTCCGACTTTACGGGGTTGCGACGGTGCGGCCGCCATGGGCCCAGGGGGCTTTCCGCGTGGAACAGGTGCAGGTTCTCGGAGTCGTAGAGGGCCCCCTCGACGGCGATGTTCACGAACATCCACCAGCGCCCGCCATGCTCGGCCAGCGTTGCGTCCACGGCGTGGACGCCGTCCATCAGCACCCGGTCCAGCTCCCAGCGATGGGGGAACTCGACACAGCGGTACAGCTCCACGGTCCGATTGCCGGACGTCTCGGGGACCATGTACAACGCCCCACCGTACGAGAACGTGAACGGGTAGGAGAGGTGGTAGTCCCGCTCCAGGACCGTTCGGGGGCCTTCGACCACGCCCCGCCGGTTGATCTCCAGGACGGCGATATGCCCCTTCTGCTTGCGGTAAATCAGCTCCTCCATGAAGATGTAATGCCGATTGCCGCCGGCGATGGGGAACGGGTCGGCCCAGAATCGGTCCTTGGGTGGGATCAGATGCCGGAGACGTGCCAGGGTCGAGCAGGGGGCATCCTCCTCGTCGTGGGCGGTGTATGCCAGAATCCACTGGTCTCTGTAGAGCATCCGGCCCAGCCCGTAGGCCACCGCCCGGCCGGCGAACCGGGCCAGCAGGTGGGCCATCTCCCGGTTGTCCGGGATCCGGCCGGGCTGACCACCATCCGAGGAGGCCGACTCATCACGTCGACCCTCCATGGGCGCAGCGCCGTTGTAAAGGCGGCCTAGGGCCCGCCCGGCGAGCGTAGATGAGGTCCAGCAGAGATGGTTGCAATGGCGCCAGATCGACCGCTTGTCGGCCTTAACGAAGGACTTGACGAGCCACCTGCCGTCACCACCCGCGGCCACGTCGTGCAGGGCAACAACGGTGGTCATGGGCTGTGCCTCCAAAACCTCCCGGACCCCGGCGATTTCCCCATTCCCGAGTGGATGGTTGGCGTGGCGGAAGGCCCAGACCCCGTACCTGGCGATTCGCGGGGCGTCCTCCGACCGGGGCTCGAGCCCGAGGCAGAGGACGACATCAATATTATATATAATTATATTTTTAATTTCATGATCCGAGAGCGGCATCGGCCCTCCGCCTTCGAATGGCCCGACCTCGATCGTTGCACAGGCGTGCGTCAAACCCGAGATGTCCGTCTCGTCGAGGGCGTCAGGTTCCCCTCGGCAGAGGCGATCATCCAACGCCCTATAAAGGTGGTACAGCAGGTGTCGCCACTCGGAGATCTGCCTCCGCAGGCGATTCGGCCGACGCCGGCGGTCAGGCCGTAGCCCGACAACCAAGGCGAGTTGAGCGATCGGCGAGCTCGCAATCTCGGCGACCACCCGGCCACGCCATCGGGGCTGGACCAGCGAATCGACCAGTATCCCGACGCGCAGCGGGTCCCCAGGGGGTGGGCCCGCCGCGGGCGCGTCCGACCTGTCCATAAGGATGTGTACAGGGACCGTCGCCATGTCCACCCTCCCGATGTTGTAAGTGGGTATTGAGCCGGGCCTCGCGGACACCCGCCTCGACCAGCCGGTCGATCCAGTAGTCGAGCAGCGGGCGCCCGCCGATCGGCACGAGGCACTTGGGGATTGTGTTCGTCAGGGGCCGGGGCCGAGTGCCCAACCCTGCCGCGAGGAGGATCGCCTTGACGGGCCTCCATGGCGCCAACCGAGATCAACGCATCGATCTGCCCAATCCTGCCGAGCCGCCGGGGTCCGGGGCCGGCCCGGGTCCTGATCGCGCAGACGGCAACACCACGCCCGACGCGGCTGAAGGGGAGATCTCCATGCGGCATTCCAGCCCGGACCGGAGCAGGTCGCCGCGGTTCTCTACCACGGCGGAGACCCGGCAGATCCGAGTCTTCGGGTCGATCTCGCTGTCGACGAAGGTGATCTTGCCCTCGAAGACCTTCCGCTCGATCGGCAGGTCGCCGCCCTCCAGCTCGGGCATGATCCGGGCGTCCTGACCCTGGTGGACGCGCCAGGCATCGCCCGCGTCGAGGTATCCGGTGACCTGCATCCGGTCGATGGCGACCACTTTGTAGTTGTGGACCACGAAGGCGATTCGCAGGCGGCGGTCGGCGGCGTTCATAGCGGGTCCAACAGGGCGGCGACGGTGTGGCGGACGGCGAACCGATCCTCGTACAGCCGCCGGCCGGCCCGCCCCAGCTCGGCGAGGCGGTCCGGGCGGTCGAGCAGGTCGAGGGCCAGCCGGCCGAGCCAGTCGGGGTCGCCGGTCGGGGCGGCGGCAACCGCTCCGTACGCCCAGATCGGCTCGGACAGGTCGCCGAGGGTGGTGACCACCGGCACCCCGTTGGCCAGGGCGGCCATCAGAGTGGTCCGACGGCCGCTCGCCCCGTCGGGGTAGGGCTGGAGAACGAGGTCGCATGCCCGTAGGTACTCGGCGATCACGGGGGCCGGCAGCGGACCGGGGGCGATAACGCGGGCGGGCCAGTCCGCCCGTCCGTCGGCCAGTTCGCCCCGCCACCGGTCCCCCCCGGCCCCGAGGAGGAGCACTCGGACGTCGGGCCGGCGGCCGAGCAACTCGCGCAGGATGGGGGCCAGGATCCGGGTGACCGACGAGCCGTAGGTGCCGAAGTGGCAGGCCACCCGGGCGGTCGGATCGCCCCGGGTCAGCTCAGCCCGGCGGAGCGCCACCATCGCGGCGGGAGCCTCCTCAGGTACGTTCGACGGGACCGGCGTCCAGACGATCGGCATCCGCCCGGCCCCGAGACGCCGGAGGAGCGGCTCCCAGCCCGGGATGGAGACGTACGCCCGGGTACAAGCCCGGACCAGCACGGCGGCCATGGCGCGGTTGACCGCGGCGAGAACGTTGTGCCGAAGCGGTCGGCGGACCCACGGGAAGGCGACCTCGTGGAACATCACCTGGACGTCGTCCCCCCGGCGGGCGCGCCACGCCGCCCAGGCGGCGAACGGCAGGTTCATCGCCTTCCATCCGAAGGCGTGGGGGGCGTACTGGATCAGGATCGTTCGGGGGCCGGGGAAGCGGTCGAGCTCGCGGTCCAGGCGAGCCAGCCCGGTCGGCCCGAACCGGCCGGCGACTCGGTGGACCGCCACCCCGCCCGGACCGGCGGCCGGCCCGTCTGCGTCTCCCGATGCCCAGACGAGGACCTCGGCCCCGGTATCGGCCAGCGCTCCGGCGACGGCCGCGCTGTAATCGGCCACCCCGCCTAAGTCCGGCGGGTACCCGCCGCTCACCAAGTGCCACGACCATCCCATCCTTACCTCACGGCCTCGGAACCTGCGACGTGGTGGCCCCGCCTACTGGTCACCCGCTTTGCGACACCGCGGGGAAGGAGCGAGAGTCCGAGTACGGCCCATGCCCGCCAATTGGCCGGCCGGGAGCGGAGGGCGAGTCGGGCGACGGACCGAGCTGCGTCGTGATCCCCGGCCGCCAGCTGAGTAGCGCCGAGCGCGGAAGCCGTCTGGGATAACCGCCCTTGGACGGTGCGGCGGACCGGCCGGAACGCCGGGTCGTCGGCCATCGCCTGCCAGCAGGCGAGTGCACCCCGGGTCCAGCCCTCGTTCCGGGTGGCGGTCAGCTGCCCCGGATGGACCCGCCACGCGGTCAGGCGGTCCGTCAGGTAGTAGGCCCCGCCCCCCGTCCGGCACAGAGCGAACGCGAGCCACAAGTCGTACGCCGGGCCGACGTCCGGAAGACCGGTCGGGTCAATCCCCTCCCGCCGGAACAAACAGCCCATGGCGACGGGAATGGCTTGCCGCGCGACCAAGTCCGGGAACGGCCGATATAGCCCGGGGGTCAGCCGGTCCCGGCCCCATTGCTTGGCCGTGCGGTCGGCCTCGGCCGGAAGTGGCCGGCCGGAGGGGTCGATGACGTCGTGGTCGCAGAACACTAGCACGGCGTCGGGGGTATGGTCCAGGACCGGGACCGCGGAGGCCAGGTACTCAGGCCGCCACAAGTCGTCGTGGTTCAGGATGGCGACGTACCGCCCCCGAGCGGCCAACAGCGCGGCCCAGTGGTTCCCGGCCGGGCCAAGGCGAGTCGGATTCGACCGGTAACGGATCCGTGGGTCGAGGAACGACTCGGTCAGCCGCCTCACCTCCGGATCGTCAGCGTCGTCGGAGACGAGCACTTCGAGATCGGTGAGGGTCTGGGCTAAAGCCGACGCGATTGCCTGCCGGAGGAAGTCACCGGCCCGGTAGGCCGCGATTACAGAGGTGACGGCCGGCCCAGTCATGCGGCCCGCTCGGTAAACGGCTCGGCGATGATCACGAACTGCCAACCGAATAGCCCCGGCGCGACTCGCACGGCTGCCTGGCTGAGCCATCCGCCGATGCCGGGCAGGAGCCGGGCGAGCGGGAACCCCCCGTCGGCATCCGCCGACACCTCCCGGAACCCGGCTCCGGTAACCAGCGCCCGGGCGGTGGACCAGTCGAAGAACCGGAAGTGGGTGCTGTCCATCAGACCCCCGTCGGTGTACCGGAACTGCCCGCACAGGAACCGGACCCGCTGTCGCCAGACGAGGGGGTTCGGAAGGGCTACGACCAGCCGCCCGCCCGGATCCAACACCGGGTACATAGAACGCAACAACTCCGCCGGCCAGTATAGGTGCTCCAACACGTGGCTACAGACGATGCAGTCGAACTGGCCGAGATCGATCGGGTTATATGTGTTGAGGTCGCTAACGATGACCCTGTCCAGGTGGAGGCGGGCCTCGTCGGCCTCCGTAGTCGAGTAGGTGACCCCGGTAACCTCGGTCATTTGTCGGGCCTTTACCGCTCGTCCCAGGCTACCGGTCCCGCAGCCAAGGTCGAGGATTCGTCGGGCGGATGTTGGGATGGCGTCGAACACTGGACGGTTCAGAGCGCGGTACTCAAGGGTCGGGACCATCGGCATGGGTGGCTCTTGGTGGGGGGGCGGTCAGTCCAGAGCGGTGGCCAGTAAAGCCCGGGCCCGCGCGGCGGTGGTGTTGACGGCCACCCACTCCTTGGCCCCGGCCAGCAGTTCTTGGTACTCGGTGGCGGACATCTCGCGGACGCGGGCGACCAATTCGTCACGCGAGTGATAGGTTACGCAGTTCGCCGCGGTCAGCCCGTGCGGGGCACAGGTGGGCGGTTTCCGGCCAAGGTCGCGGAAGCACAGGACGCACCCATTCGCGGCCAGCTCGTAATGCCGTAGGCAATCCCACCCGCCCCGCTTGGTGGTTACCCCGAACCGCGAGGCCCGGAGGTCGGCGTAATAATCGTCCTCGGTATCGAACGTGTACTCGTCCGACCCCACAGCGGAAAAGAACCCGTCGGTCGCGGAGGCCAGTTCCGGGTCCACCAGATGCCGGGGGAAGTCCTTCGCCTTCACCAACCCGTCGGAGTCGGCGACCTTCTCGGCCGGGATGGAGAACCCGATCGGCCGCGCCCGCAGGGGTGACCCCAGCGCCCGACGGAATCGTCCGGGGAGGTACCGGGCGAACACCCCATAGTCAGCCCCGCCGCCGACCCACTCCCGCTTGAAGTACGGCCGTGTCGTGGCACCCGAGACGAACGCACGGGGCGACCGGCAGAGCTGCCAAGAGTACGGGAAGAAAGTCGGCCCGTCCTCGCCATCGAGGATTACCAGCCGCTGCCATACGGCCTGCAGCCGCGGGTCGAACAACAACTCCCACTGCCGCCAGACGTTCGCCACCACGACGAGGTCGAACGAGGCGAGGTGGTCAGCCCACCCGTCCCGAACCGGTCCCAGTTCGGGGAGGTCGTCGAGCAGGCAGTACAGGGTGAACCCGCGGCCGCGAAGGGCGGCCCGGCGGTCGGCCGGCAGGTCGCGGTACATGACCTCAAATCGGGGTACGTCCACGCAGCCAGGGCCGAGGATCTCGCGCAGGCCATGGAATAACCCTTGGGCCAGGTAGTCCTCGCTGCCGGAGTGGAGGAACAGGACGCGCATGGGACTGGCTACCCATCCGGTGTGCAGGCGCGGATGTAAGCGTGAAGGGCAAACTGGCCATCAGCCTGTTGAAGCAGGAGGAGGTATCCGACGCGAGCCTCAAGACCAAGCGGTTGCGCTGTGGTTGGGATCATGACTACCTGGCCAAAGTGCTTGCTGCAGACAATGTTGAAGATGCGTAGACCCTGGGGGGGTATGGTTCTGGCTGGGGAGTCGATCGGAGTCGCGATACTTGCGCGCCGTCTTCTCGTCGATCCCCGCCTTGTCGGCGGCGTTGGCCAGGGTCGTCTCGGTCTGGAGCAACTTCTGCAGCCTCCGGAATTGTCGATCGGTGACCATCCCTCCGCCCCGTCCTCAAGGGAGCCGAAAGGGGATAGCCTACCGGGGTCAGGGGCCGGGAAAACTAATTGTCGTCGATCAGGGTTTTCGAGGCTCTTGGCCTCAAAGGGCCTGGGGTTACGCTTGGTTGAGGGTTAGGGGTCATGGAATTCCAGATACCGGGTTGCCGACCAAAGGTATCTCCGATAAGCCGCAATCAGCCTCGCGAGTTCCCGCCGCTGGACGAACGAGCGGAGTCAGCCAGGGACGATAGCCCGAACGATCCGCCTGAGGATTAGCATCTCCTGGGGCTCGGGCGGCGCGCAGAACCAAGCCGATCAGACGACCGTACCGCGGATCCCAGCCAACCGCTGGGTGTACGCCGCGGCCGTCCGGGCCGCGATCTCCTCCCAGCGGAACTCGGCGGCCCGGGCCCGTGCCCGGAGACGAGCCGCCCGTAGCCGGTCGGGGTCAGTCAGGAGGTCGCCCACCCGGTCGGCCAATTCCCGCACCGCCCCGACCGGGACTCGGTATTCCGGCGGGAGCATGACGTGTGGCCCGGGGGCGTCATAGGCGACGACCGGGATGGCCGCCGCAAGCATTTCCAGGACACCGTACCCAAAGCTTTCCACCCGCGACGGGAATACCCCCACCGACACCCAGGTGAGCAGCCCCGGCAATTCCTCCGGGTCGTACCGAGGCCGGATGTCGAGGAGCGGCCGGAGCCGCCTGGGGAAGTAATGCCGCACCCCGTCAACGTCCGGCACCAGCCCGGCCGTCCCGAGCAGGCGGAAGGTCACTCCGGGCACCCGGCGGGCCACTCGATCGATTAGACTGGGGAACTCGCACATCCCCTTCCGCGGGTCGAACGTACCGACGAACCCGACCACCGGCCGGTCCGGGACGGCGTCCGGGACAGCGGCGAATTGCCGCAGACGCCCAGGAGTCAGGCCGAGCGGCAAGACTGCGATCCGGTCCGGATCGGCGCCGTTGCGGACGAGAGCGGCGGCGTCCCGGTTGTTGCTCACCACCGACAGGTCGGCGTGCCGCACCGTGGCGTCGGTTTGGGCCACTAACCGCTCCACCCGCCGCCTCCTCCGCCCGGCGGTGAGGGCGTGCCCCAGCCAAGATCGCAGCCTCGGGACGGGGGGAACAGGGGTAGTCAGGAAGTGGTGGTGTAGCAGCATGCACCGGGCGACGAACAGCGGGCCGGGAGGGAAGTCGGACCGCGGGAACGGCAGGTAGGCGTGGTCGTATTCGACCACGTCGTAGCTGGCGGCGGTGCGGCGGAGGAAGTCTCGGAGGACGGACGGGAAGGTCTCCGGGGTCACTCGGGTCGGGCCGCCGGCGATCTCGTGTGGCCCAACGGCGTGGGCCTCCCACCCGAGCCCGCGGAACGAGTCGGCCAGTTCCAGGGAGTGCTTACCCATCCCGAGCCGAGGGTCGAGCGGAACCGGGCTGCAGAACAGGATTCGCTTCATCCGGCGAGCTCGGCCGTTCCGGCGTACGCGTCCAGGCATCGCTGCACAACCGCCTGACAAGTGAACCTGTCGAGCACCCGCCGGCGTCCGGCCGCCCCCAGTTCCCGGGCCGCGGCCGGGTGGTCCCGAATCCATTCCAGCTTCGTTCGCAGGGTGGCCGGGTCGTTCTGCCCCCGGGCGACAAACCGGTGAATGAGTGCCCGGAGGTACGTCTCGAGCCCGCCGACCAACCCGAGGTGCTGGGTGGTGATCAGGACGCGTACCCGGCCCCGCGCCCGACCGCGGAGTGCAACACGTTGGCCAGCCGTCGGGCGTTCGCCTGGACGGTGTACCGCGTGGCTATCCGGTCCAGCCCCCGGCGGACCCGGGCGGCTGTTGCCGCCCGGTCGGCGAACACCCCGTGGATGGCTGCCGCCAGCCCGGTCGGCGTCAACCGATCGACCAGCACCCCGGCCGATCCCTCGCCCAGCAACTCGGCCGCCGCCCCGGCCCTGCTCGACACGACCGGGACGCCGAACGATAGCGCCTCCAGCAGCACGATCCCGAATGTTTCGAGGGCCGACGGGAAGACGAACACGTCGGCCGAGCGCCACCGCTCGACCCACTCAGGGGTGTGCGCCCGGACGCCGCGGTAGACGAACACCCCCGGCTCCGGCGTTACGTCCGAGGCCGTCACCAGGTGCAGTTCGAACCCGTCCCGCAGGTGCCGGCGGTACGCCTCCAGCAGCACCCGCCCGCCCTTGCGGGCGAAATCACCGCCGACGAACAGCACCCGCCGTGGTCGCCCCGGGCCCTCCCGCGGAAGGTCGGCGGCCGCCTCGGGCGGATCGACCGACGGCGGCAGGATCACGACCCGGTCGGCCGGGACGCCGTACTCCTCGACGAGCGACCGGCCGACCGCGCCCGACCACGGGAGGAAGCCGGCGGCGGCCCAGACCAGCTCCCGCTCTCGCCGGCGGAGGTACGCCAGGGCGAGCGGGGCGGCGAGCCGGCCGACCACCCCCGGGGCGAACCACGGGGATCGTGCCAGTTGGGCGAACGTGGCGTCCAGGCAGACGACCACCGGCGGGCACCCCGGCCACCGGGGCAGGTCGAGCCCGACGCTCTGGGTGTTGACCACGACCGCGTCGAGCAGCTCCCGGGCGTGCAGCTCCTCCAGTTGATGGCGGACGTGCCGGCTGGCGGCCAGCCGCCATCGAGTCGGCCCGAGGTCGAGCCCCCACCGACGGAGCAGCCGGACCGACCCCTCCCCGAACCGCCGCAGGTCCGGCGGCAGCGGGGTGGCGTGGACCACCCGAGGGACCACCCCGTGACCCGGGTCGGTCTCGAAAGCCCGGACGTAGAGCGGCAGGTACGATCCATGCCCAAGCGTGTTCTCGTTGACGAACGCGACGTGGAGCATCACCCTGTCCGGACTGCGGCGTAGAGCTGGCGGTACAAGGGGACGATCCGGCCGGCGGTAAACTCCGACTTGGCCCGATCCCGGCCGGCTGCCCCGGCTTCCCGCCGAAGGCCCGAGTCCCGTCGCCAGCGGTCGAGGGTGCCGGCAAGTTCCCCCGGGCGGGTCATATCGGCGGTGGCACCCCCGGCCCCGATGATCCAGGCGGTCACCGGGAAGGGGTGGCCGACGGCCGGCAGCCCGGACGACAGGGCCTCGATGAACACGATCCCGAACGGCTCCCGCAGGGCCGCGTGAGCGAATGCGTCGGCCGCCCGGTACAGGTCGGGCATCCGGTCCGGGGGGGTGTTCGGGCGGAGGTGGGCCCGGTCCCCGAGCGGGCGGCACAGTTCCGCGACCCGGCGGACGTGGTCCGGGGCCGCCTGCCCGGCCAGGAGCAGTTGAACCCCCGAATCCGGGCCGAGGGACGCGACTTCGGACACGACCCAATCGAGTCGCTTGTTGCTCTCCGGAGCGAAGTCACCGGCTGCGAGGACGACGAACGCGTCGTCGGGAACCGCCGGCCCGAGCACGGCGTGGCGGGCGGCGGTACGGTCAATCGGAGGGGCGAACCGGGTCACGTCCACGACGTGCGGGATGACGAACCAGCGGTCCGTCCTCACCCCGGCCTTCACTGCCTCGTCCAGGTAGTACGGGGCGAGGACCTGGACCCAGTCGAACCGCCGGCACCAGTCCGGGCCCAGGAGCAGCCCGTCTTTGTATACCAGCCGGAACCCGCCCCGCGGAGCCGCCTGGCTCAGCCGGTAGGCGAGGACCGGGTCGGCGGTGTGGGCGACGGCCGGCCGGTCCCGGCGAAGCCGGCGGACCAGCGCCCAGGCGAACGTCTGCTGCTCGTAGGCGTACCGGCGGCCCCAGGTCATCCGGCCGGGCCACCCCCACCAGTCGCGGCGGACGTTCCAGACCCGGGTGTAGGGGCACCGAGCGTCCGAGAGCGGCCCGCCGCCGTAGAGCCGGACCGGCTCCCCGGCCGCGTGCAGGGCCTCGGCCATCGCTCGGGCCCAGGCCTCGTTCCCCCGGCGGACGTCCCCGAGCCCCGAGCAAGCGAGGGCAACCCCACTCACGGCGCGGCCGGCCGATGCGCGACCCGATCCGCGGTCAGGCACCGCCATCCGCGCCGCGCCAGCCGCTCCCGGGCTCGGCCGGGGTCCAGCGTGGCCAGGTAGTTCGGCGTGTCGAACAACCGGCCGGCCGGGCGCGGGCTGTTCGGGTCCGCAGCCACCGGCCGCCACCACGAATAGTCGATCCGGAACACCGTGTAGCCGTACCCTTCAAGGGCCGCGGTGACCCGAGACGGATACGGGTTGTGGTCCTCGAACAGGATGTCGCGGACCGCCCGGCGGCCGAGGGTGGTAGTCCCGCCGGCGAGCACCTCAGCTTCGTGTCCCTCGACGTCGATCTTCAGGCACCCCACGACTGCGGTCGGGCCGACCGCCGCGTCCAAGGTGGTGACTTCTACCATCACCGTCCGCCAGCCCGACCCCTTGGCGTTCAGGCTCGACAGCCCGCGGTTGAGGTCGAATGAGTCCGGGACAAAGAGGGGCAACCGTCCGGGGCGCTCCGACAGGGCGAACCGGTTGAGTGTAATTGGGGCGACGGCGAACTCGGCCCAGTGCGCGATGTTGGCAGCCGCCTCCGCGGACACGTCCGGGTGCGGTTCGAACGCGAGGACCGTTCCCGACGGCCCGACCTGGGCGGCGAGGATACTCGACATGTACCCGATGTTCACCCCCACATCGAGGGCCAGTTCGCCTGGGTCGGCCAGCCGCCAGAGTACCTCGCTCTCGGGCAACTCGAACACCCCCATCGCCCAGATCTGCTGGCCGATGATGTTGTCCAACCGGATCCGCAGCGGCAGGCCCCACGGGAGCAGGACCGTCTGGTCCGTACCGCCCACCCGGCGGGTCAGTCGGAGCCACACTTGCCGCGGCCGGAACACGTACTCCAGCTTGCACGCGTGGATCAGTTTTCGGATGATGCCATGCATACGGGGTCCTGCGATTGTGACCACCCGGGCCGGAAGTGGTGGTAGAACTCGAGGCCCCGGCGGGCCGCCTGGTCCCAGGTGAAGGTTGCGAGGACGTGCCGCCGGGCTGCCTCGCCGACTTGCCGGCTCAGGGCCGGGTCGGCGATGAACCCTTCGACCGCCTCTCGCAGCGCGGCCGGGTCGTGCGGCGGGACGGCTCGTCCGGTCACCCCGTCGGGGGGTCGGCACGACGCGACCGCCTCGAACAGGTGCCGGTCATGGGTGCCCGCGACCATAGCCCGCCAGGTATCGACCGCCTCGGGTGCGAGGTACAGTTCCGCCCCGGCGAGTGGGCCGGAGGCGACCCGGTGCCACTCCAAAGGGGGAGGGTCTGATGACGGGATCAACCCGACGCTGCGCAAAACGGCACATGTGATTTCCCGCGGGGACATGTCCCACAGACGGCAGAACAGGTTCATACTTCGGTCATCTGGGAAGGAGGGGTCTGCGCCCCGAGGACGCGGTGATAGAAATCGAGGCCCCTGTGGGCCGCCTGTTCCCAGGTGAAATTTGCCAGCACATGCCGCCGGGCCGACTCGCCGACTTGCCGGCTCAGGGCCGGTTTGGCGACAAACCCTTCGACCGCCTCCCGCAGAGCGGCCGCGTCGTGCGGCGGGACGACCCGGCCGGTCACCCCGTCGAGGATGGTCTCGATCAGGCTCGCGGTCCGTGTGACGACCACCGGCTTCCCCCACGACATCCCCTCCAGGGCGACGAGCCCGAGGAGTTCGGCCCGGTCGAACCCGCCAGCCGGGGAAGGCAGCGATGGCTGGACGACGACGCTCGCCCGCCGGTAGTGGCCGGCCAGCTCGGTGTCGTTCGTATCGGTGTGGAAGGTCACCCGCTTGCCGTCCGCGACCGCCTGTAGCCGGGCGAAGTAGTCCCGGTCATACACCCGGCCGACGACCCGCAGCGGGGTGTCCTGGCCCACCGCCCGGACAAGTTCGAGCACCCCCTTGTGCGGGAGGAGCCGGCCAACGAAAAGGGCGTATCCGCCCGGCTCGGCTTCGGCCCGGTCCTTCGCGTCGGCCGCCCGCACCCCGCCGTGCAGGGTGACCTGCGGGCACCGCCAGTTGGCGTACGGGGTGCCGGCGTAGTGCGACAGGTGGGCCAGCCCGTCGGCCCACCGGTTCAGGTCCAGCCGGGCGGACACCCGGGCCAGCCGGGTGCTCCAGCATGCCCCGCCTCCGCCAATGTCGGTCAGAACCACCCGCCGGTGGCGGAACCGCCCGAGCAAGATCAGTAGATCGGTCAGCGGGGTCGGAAAGACCATCACGTGCAACACGTCGAACCGGTCCAGTTCCCGGATCGCTCGGGCGGTCGCCGGGAATCCGAGCCGCTGCTTGAGATGCCGGACCGGGAACACGCGAATGGTCAGCGGGCCGTCCGTTTCGACACACGGGGCGGTGTCGAACAGCCCGAGGGTGGTTGGGGTCAGCTCGGCCAGGGCCCGGGCGTACTCGTGGGCATATCGCTCGCCCCCGCCGACCGTCCGGTCGCGGTCGAAGTACGACGGCGGGATGACCAGCACGCGGGGCGTCCGGGACGTCATTCGGCCGGCCGATTCCGAGACGGCCTCGTCCGCCGGACCTTCGAGTCGCCCGCCCGGCGGAGTGAGTCGAGTGCGCTGTTCGGTCCTCGTCACTGCCTGCCCTTGACCACGACAAGTTCGAAGTACAGGAACCACGCCGGGAACATCCACGCCCACCTCCGCTCGTACGCGTCGGGGTACCGGTTGGCCAGCCAATGCACGACCTTGTTCGCCGCCGTACATTGGAAGACTATCGTCGCGGTCCGTTTCTGGAACCGCCGGTCGGTGTAGAAGTCGAACTCGTTGTCGCCGGTGAAGTAGTTGAAGCTGGCGGCCGAGAAGTAGTGCCGGTGGGTGATGTCGGTGAAGGCGTTCGCGCAGGAGAAGTGAGGGACCGTGATCTTGACCACGGCCCCGTCTTCGGAGACCCGGTGGATCTCCTCCATCGTCCGCACGACGTCGTCGAGGTGTTCGATCACGTCGTAGGCCAAGACCTCCCGGAAGTGGCCGTCCGGCAGCGGCCACGGCCGCACGTCCAGGTCGTAGAGCAGGTCCGGGCCGGTGGCCGAGACCACGTCCACGTTCACCGCGTCCGGGCGGTACTTCCTTCCGGCCCCCAGGTGGAGGATCCGGCATTCGGCCAGTTGCGGAGGAAGCGGAGTCACGGAGCAGGGCAAACGCATCTAGTTTATAACTCCTTGACACGATGGGACTTATGATTCGTGTCCGCCTGAACACTCAATTGCAGGTCCTTGTTACGGAACGAGTTACGCGTCTGGTGCATTTGCCCTGAGTCACGGAGCGATCAGACCTCGGAGGCGGGTGAACCGATCGACAGCCCGGTCTCGAAAGATTCGGACGAGGGGCGATCGATGTCCGTGCCGGAGGGGCCGACCGCCCAGGCGAAGCTTCCGAGAACCGCCCCGTGGGTGACCGAGTTCTCCGGAGCCGACAGGCGGTATGGCAGGATGGGCAGGACCTGGAACCGGCAGGCCTTCTCGAACCGGTCCAGCACGCCGATCTTGCCGTCGACCAGGAACAGATCGACGCTGTACTCGCCCGGCTTCAGCCAGGGGTGCCGGATCGTGAGCTCCCCCTCCGCGACCCCCCCGTCGAACTCCGCCTCCACGCCGAGGAACCGGGAGTCGCACTGGCAGACGATCTGTTCCGTCTCGTCGACCAGGTGGGCGGACAAGTGGCACCGGCGGAGGTGCAGACTCACAGCCCGTGCCCGGAACCTGATCCGCTTCGGCTCGTCCGGGCGGTATTGCGGTCGCGCCGGGGCGGCCTCGACGAACCGGGCGTCGCCGGTCCCAGCCCGGCGGGCGGCATCGACGTCGGCGTTGGCCGCAGTAGCCATGTCGCGGTAGTACTGGGTGATCCCGCTGGCGGTCGGGCCGATGTAATCTAAGGTCCCCTGCTTCAGGCAGATAACCTCCGAACAGAGTAGGGCGATGGTCTGCATGTTGTGACTGACGAACAGCACTGTCCGCCCGCAGCGGGCGACCTCGCCCATCTTGCCGAGGCACTTCTTCTGGAACTTGGCATCCCCGACCGCGAGGACCTCGTCCACGATCAGGATCTCCGGGTCCAGGTGAGCCGCCACCGCGAACGCCAGCCGCATGTACATCCCACTCGAGTAGTGCTTCACCTGCGTGTCGACGAACTGCTCCACCTCCGCGAACGCGATAATTTCGTCGAACTTCCGAGCGATCTCCGCCCGCTGCATGCCGAGGATCGCCCCGTTCAAGTAGACGTTCTCCCGGCCGGTCAGCTCCGGGTGGAACCCCGTCCCCACCTCTAATAACGACCCCACCCGGCCGTGGATGTCCGCCTCCCCCTCTGTCGGCTCGGTGATCCGGCTCAGGACCTTCAGCAGCGTGCTCTTCCCCGCCCCGTTTCGGCCGATGATCCCGACCACCTCCCCTTGCTTGACTTCAAACGACACGTTCCTCAACGCCCAGAAGAGAGGTCGGTGCTCGGCCCGGGTGGCCAGCCGGGCCAAGCCCCGCAGGGAGGTCCACTTCCGGATCTGGTCACGGAGGGTGGAGTACCGCTCCCGTGACCCACCAAGTCGGTACTGCTTGCCGAGCCCATCGACCCGGATCGCCACATCACCCATCGGCTACACCACGTCGGCGAAGGTTTTTTCCATCCGACGGAAGTAGAGTACCCCGCCGGCCAGCAGGGCCACCACCACCCAGGCGGAGACGGCCATCAGCCCCCAATCCGGGGCGTCGGTGCCCAGGAGGGCCCACCGGAACCCCTCCACCACTCCGGACATCGGGTTCAGCCCGTACAGCGGCCGGTACGCCGACGGCACCAGGCTGGTCGGGTATGCGACCGGGGTCAGGAACATCCAGAACTGGGTCAGGAACGGGAGAGTGTACCGGACGTCGCGGTAGCGAGCGTTCAGGGTCGACAGCCACAGCCCGACGGCCAGGGCGGTCAGCACAGCGAACAGCACGAACACCGGCAGGGTCAGCCCTGCCCAGGTCGGGACGACCCTCTCCCAGCCGAGCAGCGGGCCGACCGCCATCGTTCCCAGCAAGAGCGCGGACGCCACCAGGAAGTCCACGAGCCCCGACAACACCGAGGCCACCGGGACGATCAGCCGGGGGAAGTACACCTTGGTGATGAGCCGCTGCTCGGCCACTAGGCTGTTGCTCGACTGAGTCAGGGCGTAGGCGAACAGTTGCCAGGGGAGTAGGGCGGCCAGGACGAACAGGGCGTATGGCTTGCCATCGGACGGCAGCTTCCCGAGCTTGCCGAAGAAGATGGTGAACACTCCCATGGTGAAGAGAGGCTGGATGACCGCCCAGGCGACCCCCAGGGCGGTCTGCTTGTACCGCAGCTTGACGTCCCGCAGGGTCAGGAACCAGAGCAGCTCCCGGTACCGCCACATCTCCCGCAGGTCGATCGCCCGCCACCCCCGGCTGGGGCGGATGCGGGTGACCTCCGGCCGGGCCTCGGTGTGCGGAGCGGGGAGGGTGTCGATTGTCGCCATCAGGTCGCGATCCTCGGGTATGGCCGGGTCGCCGGGGGCTCGGCCCCGGTCACCGCCCGGACGAAGTCGGCCGCCATATCCTCGGGTATGGCCGGGTCGCCGGGGGCTCGGCCCCGGTCACCGCCCGGACGAAGTCGGCCGCCATGTCGTCCCAGGTGTACGCCCGGAGGGCCGCCGCCAGCCCGGTGACCCGTCCCGGCCAAGATTCCAGGTCCCGCCGCCAGGCCCACAACCGGTCGGCCAACCCGCCCGCGTCCTCCGGGTCCGGCAGGACCAACTCGGCGAGTCCCGGGGGGTATCGCTCGGACACCCCCGCGGCCGAGGACACGATGACCGGAACCCCACGGCAGACGGCCTCGTGGACGGCCATCCCGTAGGCGTCGTACCGGGCCGGGTGGGCAACCGCGTCACACCCGGCCAGTATCTCCGGGACGTCGGTCCGGTACCCGAGGAACCGGACCCGGCCGGCGAGGCCGTCGGCGGCGGCCCGGGCCTCCCACCGCGGCAGTTCGGACCCGGTCCCGACCACCGCCAGGTTCGCGTCCCACCGGGGGTCGCGGCACAACTCCTGCCAGGCCGCGTACAGGGTGTCGAACCCCTTGACCCGGTTCCCGAGTTGGCCGACGAACCCGACCCACGGGCGGTCGTCCCACCCGAGCTGGGCCCGAGCGGCGGCCCGCTCGGCCGGGGTGACCGGCGGGAACCGGACCGGGTCGACCCCCAGGTACACGACCCGGACCCGGTCCGGCTCGACCCCGAGCCGGTTCACCGCGTCGGCGGCCGTCCGCCGGCTGTTGCACACCACCACCCGGGCGGCCCGGATCACCGACCGCTCGTTCCTGCGACTGAGGGCGTGGTGGGCCCGGGTCTTGGCCCGACGGGCCCACCCGTCGGTGGCCGGATTGGGGAACGCGGCATGGACACAGTGGACCCAGTTGACGTCCGGCCACTGGCAGTTCCCGCCGTTCACCACCACCCGGAACCCGTCCCGGGCGAGACGCCGGGCCCACCGCCGTCCAGCCCACCCCAGCAGCGGCTCGCCGAGCATTTGCCGGCCAAGCGGCCGGAAGACCCGGTGGACGGCCACGTTCGGGTGGGCGGCCAGGTCGTCCCAGGCCCGGTGGGTGACGAGGTGGACCGGGCCGCGGTCGGCCAGGAACCGGGCCAGGGCCAGGTTCGCCCGGTCCATCCCGCCTAGCGGGGCGAAGTCGCCAGCCACCAACGCCCACCCGGTCATGGGCGTACCCCGGCCGGGGCCGCGGGGCGAGGGCTGTCCGTCCCGGGGACCGCTCCCCAGGCGCGGACGGCGACCAGCACCCCCATCTGGGTCAGGAGGAGGACCGACCCGGGAACCGAGGACAGCATCCCCGCCCCGATGAACGCGGTCACCCAGCTGGCCAGGGTGAGGGAATACATGAACACGACCCCGAGCCGCCAGGGGGCCGGCGTCCGGGCCGGGGGCGGGCGAACGCACAGCCACCCGACGAACGCCAGCCAGCCGCCCAGCCCGACCCAGCCCTGATCGACCAGGATTCGGCTGAACTCATTCTCCAACCCGATCTGTTCCGGGGCCACGTCGGCCAGGAAGTACGGAATACTGGTCCCGACCGAGGATCCCATCCCGGCCCCCACCGGGTAGTCCGCCAGTAAGTCCAGGAATGACGCGTTCGCGCTCATGGCGAGCCGGTTGGCCACAGACTCGGTGTCTCCCAGGCTGCTGGCCCGCTGGAACCGCTCGTCGGTGCCGGCGACCTTCACCCCACCCCCGACGAGGACGGCCCCGACCAGCCCGACGGTCAGGGAGAACCGGCTCAGGACCCAGGCGACCGCCAACGCCACCGCGAACAGGACCAGCGGGGACCGGGCGGCGCACATCAACAACCCGCCGGCGGCCGCCACCACCCCGGCCGCGGCCAACCCCCGGTCCGCCAGTCGGACCCCTACCCCGGCTACCCGGTCGAGGAGGAACGGCAGAGTGGACAGCATGGTCCCGCCGTAGGCGTGGGCGCTCAGGAACGTGGACGGGACCCGGTGGTAATTGGACATGGCCACGTCCTTCGACTTGTAGATAATCTGGGTGACCGCGTTCCTCGGGTACAGGACCTCGACCCCGTACAGGTAGACGTACAGCCCCCCGGCGAGCGCCACCAGGTTCAGCACCACCAGCCCGCGGGTCACCACTACCAAGTCGGCGGCGGTCAGCCGGGTGGCGACCAGCAGCACCGGGAGGAACCAGACGGTGGCCCGGAGGGCGACAAACTGGACCAGGATGTTGTTGACGGGGAAGAAGCTCAGCAAGGTCGGCCACGCGATCAGGAACAGGACGAACGGCCCGGCCGGCCCCCACCAGACCCCCGCAGCCCGCCGGGACCCACCGAAGAACCCGAGGTACAGCCCGAGCACCGCGGCATCGAACATGAACGTGGTGTACACGCCCAGGAAGTTGGCCCGGACCACCCCGTTGAAGTACCCGACCGCCAACACCGCGAGGAACCCCCACCCGAGCGACCGGAAGGTGGCCAGGAGGACCCCGGCGAACGCAACCAGCAGGAAGACGATGCTCATGGGTCAGTCGCCCGGCCGGCCGACGGCTGGGGGAAGGCCGGCCGACGGCTTCCGCCCGATCACCAGGACGTTATCGGACAGGGTGCGCGGGAACATCCGGGACAGCGACCGCGGCCAGTTCCTGGCGGTTCCCGGGACCCGGCCGCTGCCGGTGTACGCCACGGCCACGTCCGCCCACCCGCACTCGCCCCCGATCCGCCGAAGGTCGGCCTCGAGCAGGGCGGTCAGGTGGGCCGGGTAGCTGCCGGCCTGGAAGGCGTTGAACTCGTTCTTCAGCACCAGGGTCAGCTTGCTTCACGCCCCGCCCTCCGCCGGTCGCAGCAGCACGTCGGCCGCTATGCCGAGTTGACGGGCCGGGTCGCACAGCGACTCCGCCCGGTTTGGGCCGGCCGCCCCCAGTGCCCGCCGCCGCGACGGGTCCCGGATCAGCTCCCGCAGCGCCGCCGCGACAGCGGCCGTGTCGGCGGGCGCGGTCAGCACCCCGCACGTCCCGTCCACGATCTCGACCGCCCCGCCGAACCCAGACGTCACCACCGGCAAACCTGCGTAGAGGGCCTCGACGAACACGATCCCGAACGGCTCGGGGCCGGTGTTCGGCTGGCAGAACACGTCCGCCGCCGCCATCAGCCGGGGGACGTCCGCCCGCTGGCCCAGGAACCGCACCCGGTCCGCGATCCCGGCCCGCTCGGCGGCCGACCGCAGCTCGGCCAGGAACTCCGCCTCGCCCGCCTTCTGAGCACCGCCGGCCAGCCAGCACTCCCACCCGGGGACGTCCCGCAGCAACCCTAGTGCCGCAAGGTGGACCGCCTGGCCCTTCCAGCGCTCCAGTCGGCTTGCCTGAAGGATCACCACCGCGCCGTCCTCCGTCCCGAGTTCAGATCGCACCTCGGACCGGACCGTACGGTCCACCGTGGGCGCGGCGACGGGACAATGACACAGCTCGACCCGGGTCCCGGGGAACACAGGCCCGACCGACCCGGCGGTGAATCGGCTGTTGGCGACGACCAAGTGCGGCGGGGTGTGGGCCACCCACCGCTCCAGCCAGTGCCGGCCGGTCTTCTCCACGTGGACGAAGTGGACCAGCCGCGCACCCGCCCCCCGCACCGCGGGGGCGAACACCGCGTGCAGCCAGGAGCCGTGGGCGACCACCACCTCGGGCCGGGCCTCCGCCAGAACTCGCCTCAACCGATTGCGGGCCCGCCAGACCGTCCACGGCCGGCTGAGCCGGACCGTCCCAAGGTCATGCACCGCCACCCCGGTCGCGGCCAGCTCGTCCCATGGTCGGCCGTGGAAGCAGAGCCCGAACTCCGGCTCCATCCCCGGGGCCAGGTGCCGCAGCCGGGCCAGGGTCGTCAGCAGTGTCTCGATCCCGCCGTACAGGTTCCCGGCGGACAGGTGCAGCACCTTCAATTGGTCACCCCCGACCATTTAGTACTACTACTCCGTTAAGATTTGCCCAATAGAGTGCATTCATGAGAGCAATTGGATGCCCAAAAGGCTTGTTTTCCGGGGGTTTCGCTGGAATTAGACACATGCAATTCCTCTCACTTGGCATTTTATTGGCGACACAAGGCCCTACTAGAGCGGGACTTATGAGATTTAACGGAGTAGTGTTAGAGGCTATCCGGAAAGCCGGTTTGACCTTAGAATTCCCGTAGGAGCATGAGTCCACCCCTTCGCACAGCCACCTATCCCTCGATGCGTAAGCCCTACAAGACCGACCTGACCGACGCCCAGTGGAAGCTCAGGATGATGAGGCGGCTGGCTCCCGACGAGGCACGGAAGCCAATCCCATTTACTTATGAAAAACGGAAAGCGGCCTAGCTTTCCGGATAGCCTCTTACCGCCGCCCGGTAGAACGCCAGGCTGTGCTCAGCCATGACCCGGCGGTCGAACCGCTCGGCCGCCGCCCGCCTCCCCCCGGCCGCCAGCCGGTCCCGCAGCCCGGGCTCGTCCAGCAGCCGCCGGGCGGCCGCCGCGAACGCCACCGGGTCGTCCACCGGCACCGTCAGGCCCGTCTCCTCGTGGCGGCTGACCCAGGGCACGCCGCTGTGCGGGATCGCGGTGTTGATCACCGGGCAGCCGCTGGCCATGGCCTCGACCTGCACCAGCCCGTACGACTCGCCGCGTGAGTTCGAGGGGAACCAGAAGGCGTCCGCCGCCAAGTAGTGGGCGATGAGGTCCTCGTCGCGGGGCATCTTGCCCAGGAACCGGACCCGGCCCTCGAGATCCAGCCGCGCGGCGAGCCGTTCCAGCCGCGTCTGCATCGGCCCGTCGCCGGCGATCAGCAACGTGCCGGGGACGGACCGCAGGGCATGCATCGCGGTCTCGAGGCCCTTGTAGTAGACGAGCCGGCCGCAGGCGAACCAGAGCGGGCCGGGATGGGAGCTTCGCAAGAGATCGCCACGCTCCACGACCTCGGGGGACGGATTCAGGAACGGTTCGAGGTCCAGGCCGATCGGCAGGACGGCCACCCGGCCGGCGCAGCGCCGAAGTAGCGACGACCCAGCTATGTAGGGCGGCGACGTCGTCAAGACCAGCCGTGCCCGGTCGTAACAGGCCCGTTCGATCGGGCTGAAGAGCAGGCGACACAATCGTTGTTTGACGACGTCACTGTGATGGCTCACCACCAATGGCCTGCGATCACTGGAGAGCATCAGCCCGAGGATCATCGAAGGGTTCGGGGTGTGCAGATGCAGCAGGTCGGCCTCGGAATCGCGGATCAGCCGCGGCAGGTCGGGGCAGTGGTCGAGCTTGCAGAAACTCGTCGCCCGGCGGAGCCGCACGACTTCGACCGGCCCGTCCCGCTCGACGCGGGTCGCCCGGCCCCGCTCGTGGTCCATGCAGATGACTCGCACCGAGCAGCCCAGCATCGCCTGCGCATGGGCCAAGGACCGTACCGTTCGCTCGATGCCGCCGTGGGCGGGGTGGAAGAATTTGCCCAGATGGACGATCCGCAACGACGACCCGTGCGGTCCCATGGTCGACCCACTCGGCCGGGAGTCGTCGGCAACGTCGCCGACGACATGTGGATGTCGTTTCGGGGGTGCCTGGGTCGGCAAAAAAATACTCTTTATTAAATTATTGTACATTATTAAATGTGATGTGTGTTCAGATGGTTTGACATCTCGGAGCTGCGTCGGACGCTACGTCGCATCGGCCGGGCGACGGGGCCGCGAAGGGTAACGGGGGAGGGACGTCCATTTCGAGCCGGCCCTCCAGCACCTGGACGAGTTCCCCCACCCTGTCGAGATAGCGGGACCGGCACGCCTCGACATTCCCCGCGATGCGGAGGATCCCCGCCGGGACGCCCCCGACGGAGAGGGTATGGACGACCGACCAGTTCGGCTCGTCTTCCGACGCCGCCGGCAAGCTCCAGAGGCCGTGGTAGGTCTCGCCGGCGGCGGGCATGTCGATCGCGAGCTCGACGCGCCACACGCCCAAGGCCTCGACCTCGCGGATCAGGGCGTCCCAGACCCCCGCCCAGTCCCGGATGCCGTGGAGGTGGCACTCCTGCCGGACGGCCCCACGTCGAGCGGCCCCCCACGTCAAGAAGAGCGCCACGGCCGTCTGGAGCCGGAACGAGAGGAGCCGCAACTCGGACCTGCCGAACGTATTCGTGAACACGAGCAGCCCGACGGAGATGACGACGGCGAGGCCGGCCATGTGGTCCCCCATGCCATACTCCCTCGCCAGCGTGGCCCCGACGGCCCCGAGGATCGCCAGGCCGATCGCCGCGCCCAGCGCGGCGACCGCGCCCCCGAGGCGATTCCGGAGGCGATGGTGGATGTGCCCGTGGTCGGGGTTGTACAGCGAGCGACCCGTGAGCCAACGTCGGCAGAGCGCGGTCGCGACGTCCAGCAGGGGCAGGGTCAGCAGCGCGACCAGGGGCGGCAATGACACGGCGGTGTTGGGCCCGTCGGAGCAGGCCCGGACGGACAGGGCGGAGACCATCATCCCGAGCGTCATGCTCCCCGCATCACCCAGGTAAATCCTGGCCGGCGGGAGATTCTCCCTGAGGAACGCGGCCAACGCACCCGCGAGGGCCAGCCCGACGAGCGCGTCTTCCACGCGCCCCGACCCGTACGCGAGGAAGGCGATCGCCAGGGAGGCAACGAGGCCCAAACTGCCGCAGAAGCCGTCCATCCCGTCCATCAAGTTGAATGCGTTGATGACCAGGAGAATCCAGAGGGTCGTGATGGGATAGTCGAATATCCCCAGCTCGACCTCGGCCCCGAAACAGCTCAAGGCGTCGATCCGCGGGCCCAAGCCGACCAGGATCAGGGCCGCGATCACCTGTCCGGCGAGCTTCTGACGACCGCGCAGGCCGTACCGGTCGTCGGTCACTCCCAGGGCAAGGATCATGGTGGAAGCGATCGCGAGGGCCGCGTGGAACCAGCCCGCGCCTGCCGCCTCCCCGGTGCCCGAGGAGCAGCCGAGCAGGCTGATGCCCCACCCGGACCAGGTCGCCAACCACACCGCAACGCCCCCGCCGAGCGGGATCGGCGCCTCGTGGAGTTTCCTCCGCCGGTCGGGACTGTCCACGAACCCCACCGCGAGCGCGATCCGGCGGACGGCCCGGATGGCGCACAGGCCGATCAGGAACGCGGCCAACGGGGCGACCAGGAGCGAAGGGCCGAGCATGGTGGGACCCCAGTGGTGGAGTTAGCTCATCTCACGGCGCCACTCGAACACGGCCTCTACGTATGCAGCCGCCGGGCGGGAGAGCGCATCATGGCGAGCGTCTGTCGCTTCCTGACGACACGGCCTCAGCTCAAGGTCAACGATATCGAAGAGTGCGGTGGCTCGATCCGGGGAGCGAAAGTTCCTGGGATTCACGATCTCGAACGACGCCGAGCCGACCCGGCAGATCGCCGCGAAGGCCCTGGAGAAGTTCAAGGAGCGGATCCGGGAATTGACGCGTCGGACGCTCGGGGTCAGACTACCGCAGCTCATCGCGACGTTGGCGCGATACGCCATTGGCGCGATACTTGGTCGGCTGGCGAGGCTACTTCGGCTTCTGCCTGACGCCCATCGTGCTGCGAGGACTGGACTCATGGATTCGTCGCCGACGCTCGTTGGATGCTTGGCTGGAACAGAACCAGGCCCCCTACACGATCGAGGTCGTCAAACGTCCCGCCGACGCCAACGGGTATGGGAAACTGCCACGGCGCTGGGTCGTCGAACGCACGTTCGCGTGGCTGGGACGATACCGGAGGAACAGCAAAGACGATGAGCGGCTTGTCGAGTCGAGCGAGAGTATGATCAAGATCATATAGATTAATCATATTCTAATTCTTGACTGCGATCGCCAGTCCATTGTTGACGAAAGAGCACGGACACGATCGCAGGCACCTTATTTTCAGAGCAGCCTCTTAGCTCGACTATTGCCGTTTTCCATCTGGCCCTTGTTTTTAAGGGGATTACAGCAGTTGGCTCCGCAAGGGTGGAGTGAGCTCAAACCCTAGTTTTTCCGGTTCATCCGGATGAAGCGCGCGCCCGTGGAGGATCCGGCCGAGTGGATGGATGATGGGGGCGGGACCAGAGGCCCCAGTTCCCGCCCCCAGACCCCCACCCCCTTCCCTCTTCTCTGTTGCCGGGCCGCTCCGATCGCGTGGGCACGGGCGTGAGAGGAACTCCGGGGGCTGACC
>Ga0213879_10000048_pt1 | contig 25900 bp, 25 predicted proteins | sample VelepicoBEBS_R03_FD_161046 | JGI IMG/M metagenome (GOLD analysis project Ga0213879, IMG submission 161046) | Vellozia epidendroides bulk soil microbial communities from rupestrian grasslands, the National Park of Serra do Cipo, Brazil - BS_R03 | ecosystem: Environmental > Terrestrial > Soil >...
CAGCAGCACGAAGGCGATCGCGACGAGCGCGGGCGCGAGCTTGCGCAGCTTGCGGTAGTCGACGCGGTAGGCGCCGTAGGCCAGCACGCAGCCGGCGACGAGATACAGCGCTTGGCGTTTGAAGTAATGTGCGGTGTCGTGATACTCGAGATACGCCGTCGCGCTGGAGGCGCTGAAGACCATCACCAGGCCGAGCGCGATGAGGAACGCGATGGAGCCGAGCAGCAGCGCGTCCGGCGGCTTGAGCGCGGGGCGCGTGTTCTTCGACGAGCTCTGGGTGACATTGGAGCGGCCCTGCGAGGGGCTCAGGCTGACAGTGAGCCGGTTAGCGTGCACCGGCGACCGGGTCTTTCAGCGCGCGCACGGCTTCGGCGAAGAGCTCGCCGCGGTGCTCGGCGGAGCGGAACATGTCGAACGAGGCGCAGCCCGGCGAGAGCAGCACGACGTCGCCCGGCGCGGCCAGATCGGCGGCGCGCATCACCGCTTCGTCCATCGACGCGGCGCGCTCGACCTTCGCGCGCTTCACCACCGCGGCGATCTCGTCCGCGTCTTCGCCGATCAGCACGACCGCCTTCGCGCGCGAGCTGATCACCTTGCCCATCTCGGCGAAGTCAGTGCCCTTCGCCTTGCCGCCGGCGATCAGCACGATCGGGCGCTCGTCGAAGCTGCGCATCGCGGCGATCACCGCGCCCGGGTTCGTCGCCTTCGAGTCGTCGACGTACTCCACGCCGTCGACCTCGCCGACCGGCTCCAAGCGGTGCGCCAGCGGGCGGAAGGTCCGCACGCCGGCGCGGATCGCTTCCAGCGGCAAGCCTGCGGCGAGCGCGACCAGCACGGCGCCCATCACGTTCTCGATGTTGTGCGCGCCGCGCAGCGGGATCTCGTCGACGCGCAGCACGTCGACGGGGCGAGGGTCGCCGGTCGGCGGCGCGTAGACGATCGTCTCGCCGTTTCGCAGGTAGAGCGTCGACTGGCGGTGCGGTGCGTTGGAGAACCAGAGCGCGCGCGCCTTGATGCGCTCTCCCTCCTGGCCCTGCGAGGCCGAGGCGACGATCGGATCGTCGAGGTTGCCGACGAACGTGTCGCCCGGCCCCTGGTTCGCGAAGATGCGAAACTTCGCTTCGGCGTACTCTTCGATCGAGGGATAGCGGTCGAGGTGGTCGGGCGTGACGTTGAGGATCAGCGAGACGCGCGGCTTGAACGAGCGGATCGACTCCAGCTGGAACGAGGAGACTTCGGCGACGACCCAGTCGCCCGGCGCGGCGTTCACCGTTTCGCGGATCAGCGCGTTGCCGATGTTACCGCCGACGTGGACGTTCTCGCCGGCGGCGGCGAACAGCGCGCCGACCAGTGCGGTCGTCGTCGTCTTCCCTTTCGTTCCGGTCACGGCGACGATCGGCGCCGGGCAGATGCGGTAGGCCACCTCGACCTCGCTGAACACCGGGATGCCCTTCGCCTGCACCCGGCGCACGAGCGGGTTGTTCAGCGCGATCCCCGGCGAGAGCACCGCGACGGTGACGTTTTCGAGCGCGGAGTCGAGCTCGTCCGGCGGCACGAAACGCACGCCGAGCGCGCGCAGCTCCTCGAGCGCGTCGGCGAGCTTTTCGGGCGGCGCTTCGTCGGTGACGACGACCGAGCCGAGCCGCGTGCGCAGCACCTCGGCGCTGGCGCGTCCGCTGCGGCCGAGGCCGATGACGAGAGCGTGATCTGTGCGGTCGAAGCGACCGCTCGTCGATTCAATCATGATGCGGTGCGCGAGATCAAGGCAAAGCCTGCGAGCGAGAGGGCGAGCGACGCGAGCGAGAAGCGCGTCGTGACCACGGTTTCCGGCCAGCCCGCGAGCTCGAAGTGATGGTGGAGAGGGCTCATCCGGAAGACGCGGCGCCGGGTGGTCTTGTACGACGCCACCTGTATGATGACACTCAACGTTTCGGCTGCAAAGACGCCGCCGATCAGCAAAAGGTACAGTTGCGTACCTGTCAGGATCGCCGTTCCCGCGAGCGCGGCGCCGAGCGCGAGCGAACCGGTGTCGCCCATGAACACCTTCGCGGGATGGCGGTTGTAGAGCAGGAAACCGAGCACGCTCCCCGCACTCGCGGCGGCGAAGGCGGCGACGCCGAGCGGCGCCGCGGCGAAGCGCGCCGCCGTGGTGAGGACGAGCAGCGGCGGCAACACCGTCCCGGACGCCAGGCCGTCGAGCCCGTCGGTGAGGTTCACCGCGTGCGTCGTCGAGAGCACGACGCACACCGAGAGCCCGTACCACAGCCACGGCGGCACCTCACCGATCCCGGCGAACACCGTCGCCTGCGGGCCGGCGACGAACAGGAACAGCAGCGCGGCGAGGGCGGTCAGCGCGAACTTCGGGATTGCGCGCAAGCCTTTGTTCTTCGCCCGGCGGATCTTCGCCAAGTCGTCGACCGCGCCGATCGCCATGCACGCGTAGACCAGCACCGCGAGCGCGAGCGTCGTGCGCGAGGGGACGAGCAGCAGCGCGACGAGCGGCGCGATTCCGAACAGCAGCCCGCCCATCGTCGGCGTCCCCGTCTTCGCTTGATGCGACTGCGGCGCGTCTTCGTAGGCGACTTGGCGCGCGGCGGCCCGGCGCAGCGCGCGGATCAGCGGGCGGCCGAGGACGGCGGTCAACACGACCGCCGGAATCCCCGCAACGACCGCGGCGAGGAGCAGCCACCCCACGCCGCCGGGCAGATCCAGCACGCTCAGGATGAAATACACGGTGGGATGCGCGCTCAACGGATTGCCGATGTCGCTCATGCGCTCACCAGCGGGTGCGGGCCGGCGCCGCGCCAAGCGAGGACGACGAGCGGCGTCTGCTCGTCGCCGTTGCCGTGCGGGTTGCCGATCAGCGCGCGTTCGACCGCTGCGCGGTCGACCTGCGGAGAGGCGCCAAGCGTCTTCGCGCGGCGCAGGTCGTTGGCGTCGACGATCGCGACGTGAGCGCAGAGCGCGCTCGCGAGCTCGGTCGCGACGCGGTCCGGTTCGGCGGGGCCGAGCACGATCGCGCGCTCGTACGGCGGCAGCGTTCCGGTGTAGCCGTCGATTGCGGCGATCGCTTCGCCGAGGATCTCGTAGAACACGCCGCGCTTGCCGCGCAGCCGCGCGAAGACGCCGGCTAGCGCCGCCCACACGACGGTGCGCGCGCCGACTTGGTCGATGACGAGCTGCAGTGACTCCGGCTGGCTCACCGTCGCGAGCGGATCCGCGCGCCGCGAGAGGAACAGCGCCAGCTTCGAGGGGCGAATCGCTTCGGCGGCGATGAAGCGCGACTGCGCGATCGCGACCGCCGTCTCGGCGACCACGACGACGTCGCCGGGCCGCGCGATCCCGCGCACCGCCTCGGCGATCAAGGAACTGAGATCGTCGTTCGGCGCGATCAGCCGGGTGCGCACCGGGATCGCGACAAGGCCTTCCGGGACGCCGCTCTCGCGGATCGCGACCGGGATCACGCGTTCACCTCGCGCCCTGCCGCGTCACGCGAACACCTCGGCGCCGAGCGCTTCGGCGATCTGCTCCATCCGGTAGACACGCGAGCCCTTCAGCAGGATCGCGTCGCCGCGGCGCACGTTCGTCTGCAGCCACTCGATCGCATCGTCGTTCGAGTCGTAGCGCACGACGAGGCCGCCCTTTGCGACGACGCCGCGCGCGGTGTCGCTGCCGAACGTGCCGCCCGCGAGGATCACGTCGGCGCGCGTCGCGGCGATCTCGCCGATCTTCTCGTGCATCGCCGGCGCGTCGTCGCCCAGCTCCGCCATGCTGCCGAGCACCGCGATGCGGCGTTCCGCGTCCTCGCGGCCGAACGTCGCGAGCGTCGCGAGCATTCCCGAGAGCGACGCGTTGTACGCGTCGAACACCAAGCGCACGCCGTTCGCCAGCTCGACGATCTCGTAGCGGCCGTGCGGCAGCGCGACGCCGGCGACCGCTTCGGCGAGCGCGGCCGGGCGCGCGCCGCAGAGCAGCGCGGCGGCGAACGCGCCGGCGAGGTTGCGGCGGTTGTGGTCGCCGGGGAAGTTGATCGCGATACGGTACGTCTCGGTCGCGCCGTCCTCGGCGAGGGTCCGGACCGCTTCGGATTCGACGATCACCGCGCGCCGGCCGGACGGCGGGCGCTCTGCATCGATCCCGTACCACATCGGCGGCGTCGCGAGCGAGGACGCGCGCTCACGCGAGGCTGCGTCGTCGAGGTTCAGCACCGCGCGCCGCGCGCCGGACGGCACCGCCCACTTCGTCTCGGCGATCCGCTCGCGCGAGCCCATGATCTCCAGGTGCGCTTCGCCGACGTTCGTCAGCACGCCGACGTCGGGGCGCGCCGCAGCGACCAGCACGTCCAAGTCGCGGTATTTGCGCGCGCCCATCTCGACGATCGCGACGCGCTCGTCGCCCTCGTCCAGACCACAGAGGAACTTGGCGACGCCGACCTCGTTGTTCTCGTTCTCCGGCGTCGCGGCCACCGGGATCCCGGCGCCGCGCAGCAGCGCGCGCAAGAACTGCTTGGTCGTGGTCTTGCCGGTGCTCCCGGTCACCGCGGCGACGACGCCGCGGATGCGCGAGCGCGCCAAGCCGCCGAGATCGAGATACGCCTGCAGCGTGCTCGGCACGACGAGCGCCGCTTTTCCCGGCGGAACAGAGGCGGGGTCTTCGACGATCGCGCAGACCGCGCCGCGCGCGAACGCCTCTTCGACGTATGCGTGGCCGTCGAAGCGCTCGCCGCGCAGCGCGAGAAAGGTTGCGCCGCGCGCGATCGAGCGCGTGTCCGTTTGGACGAGCAGCGTCTCGGGGAGCGCGTCGGGTTCGACGACGCGCGCCCGCGTGGCGGCAATCGCGTCCGGCGTGTGAAACGTCATTTGAACGGCGCTCCGCCCCAGGCTCGGGTGCGAAGCACCCCGGCGCGAAGCGCCGACGAACTTCGTTCGTGGGTTCCGACTCGTCGGAACCCACGCCCCCCATGCTGCGCACGGGGCCCCCGGTCCGAGCTCGCATCGAACAAGGGCGTCAAAGCGCGATCCCGCTGCGCTCGCTCCATCACCATCATTTTCGGACGGACTCCGCGCGTTTGGCGAAGGCGATGCGGACTTCGTCGCGGTCGTCGAAGGGGCGCGTCTCGCCGCCGACGATCTGATACGTCTCGTGGCCTTTGCCGGCGACGACGACGGTGTCGCCGGCCGCGGCTTCGTCGATCGCGCGGCGGATCGCCCGCCGGCGGTCGAGCTCGATCGCCGTGCGCTGGAAGCCGTTCGCGATCTCGTGCGCGATCGCGGCCGGGTCTTCGCTGCGCGGGTTGTCCGAGGTGACGATCACCCGGTCGGCGAGCCGCGCGGCGATCTCGCCCATCTGCACGCGCTTGCCGGAATCCCGGTCGCCGCCGCAGCCGAACACGACGATCAGCTCGCGCTTCGTCGTCTCGCGCGCCGCGCGCAGCACGTTCTCCAACGCGTCGGGGGTGTGCGCGTAGTCGACGATCGCGCTGATCCCGAACGCGCCGAACTGCTCCATCCGGCCCGGCACCGCGCGCGTCGCGGCGAGCCCGCGGCGCACGTCGTCGAGCGGCACGCCGAGCAGGAGCGCGAGCCCCATCGCCGCCAGCGCGTTGCGCACGTTGAAACGGCCAGGCAGGTTGATCGCGAGCTCTTCGGCGCCGACGCGAAACGCCGAGCCGTCGCCGGTGAGCCGGACGTCGGTCGCGCGCAGCCCGCCCGGCGCGTCGCGGTCGATCGCGTACGGCAGCGTCGTTGCGCCGCGCGCGAGGAGCTCGCGCTGAAACGTCGCGCCCCACGGGTCGTCCAGGTTGAGCACGGCGGCTTCGGCGAGGTCGAACAGCCGCCGCTTCGCCGCGGCGTAGCGCTCGAGCGTGCCGTGGAAGTCGAGGTGGTCGCGGGTGATGTTCGTGAGCGCGGCGGCGCGGAAGCGCACGTGGTCGGCGCGGTGCAGCGCGAGCGCGTGCGAGGAGACTTCCATCGCGACCGCTTTCGCGCCGGCCGCGCGCTGCGCGGCGAGCAATCCGTGCAGCTCGAGGGCGAGCGGGGTCGTGTTCGCCAGCGGCCAGCGGTGCTCCCGAAACTCGCCGCCCAAGGTGCCGATCACGCCGCACGGGATCCCGGCCGTTGCCAGCACGTCGCGCACGAGGTGCGTCGTGGTCGTCTTGCCGTTCGTGCCGGTGACGCCGACGACGATCAGCGCTTGCGAGGGATGGTCGTGGAACGCATCGGCCAGCGCCGACGCGGCGATCCGGGTGTCGGGGACCGCGACGACGGCGACGTTTGCCGGCCCCTTCGACAAGCTCACGCTGGCGTGAGCGGTCGCGCTGACCGCGTGCTCGACGACGACGACCGAGGCGCCGCGGGCGATCGCGTCGGCGACGAAGTGGTGGCCGTCGGTGCGCTCGCCGCGCAGCGCGACGAACAGCGTCCCCGGCCGAACCGCGCGCGAGTCGGTGGCGATCGCGTCGAGCGACGGCGGGAGCGAGCCGGCGACGCGCGCGCCCTCGAGCGTCGCCACGAGGCGGGCAGTCTCTCGCATCAGCGCACGCCCTTCGCCGCGCCCTTGCCGCGTACCAAGCGCGCGCTCGCGGCGGGCATGATTCCGGCGTGGAGCATCGCCGCGCGGGCGAGGTCGGCGAAGACGGGCGCGGCGACCTGCGAGCCGTAGATCGAGCCGCGCGGGCGCTCGACCTTCACCAGGATGACGTACCGCGGGCGCTCGGCCGGGATCATGCCGATGAACGAGGCGACGTAGGCGCCGGGCAGGTAGCTGCCGTTCTCGACGACCTGCGCGGTCCCGGTCTTCCCGGCTGTCGTGTAGCCCGCGACCTTGGCGGTCGGGTTGCCGGTGCCGCGCAGCACGACCGCGCGCAAGAAACGGCGCAAGGTCGCGGCGGTCGAGGCTTTGATCGCGCGGCGCTCGACCTCGCGGCCGTAGCGGTAGATCAGCTTGCCGTCGGCGTCCTCGAGCGCGCTCACGATCCGCGGGCGCAGCAGCAGCCCGCCGTTCGCGATCGCCGCGTACGCGCGGACGAGCGCCAGCGGCGTCGTCGAGATGCTGTGGCCGAACGCGATCGTGGCCAGCGTCGAGCCGCTGAAGTCGTCCGGCTCGATCACGATGCCGGGGTTTTCGCCCGGCAGCTCGACCTGCGTCGGATCGCCGAAGCCGAACTTGCGGATCGTGCGGTACATCGCCGCCTTGCCGGTGGCGAGCCCGATCTCGGCGGCGCCGACGTTGTGCGAGTACGCGATGATCTCTTCGATCGACTCGCTGCCCAGGTTGGCCGCCATCATCCCGTCCTCGGCGTTGTGGATGGTGCGCCCGCCGACCTCGAGCGCGTCGCGCGCCGGGAACCGCGAAGCGGTGGTGAACCGTCCGCTCTCGAGCGCCGCGGCGGCGGTGATCAGCTTGAACGTCGAACCGGGCTCGTAGGCGTCGCTGATCGCGCGGTCGCGCCACGCGTCCGGCGAGGACGCATTCCAACGCGTAGGATCGAAGTCGGGCATGTTCGCGACCGCGAGCAGCTCGCCGGTCCACGGGTCCATCACGATCGCGGTCGCGCTGCGCGCGCTCCACTTCTTCATCGCCGCGCGCAGCAGCCGTTCCGCCTCGAACTGAAGATACGGATCGAGCGTGGTGACGACGGTCTTGCCGGCGACGGCGCGCTCGACGACCTGCGTCCGGCCGAACGGGATCGCGCGGCCGAACTGATCGGCTTCGACGCGCATGCGGCCCGGCTTGCCGCCGAGCAGCTTGTCGAACGAGTACTCCAAACCGTCGAGCCCGTTCTCGTCGGTTCCGGTGAAGCCGACGACGGTCGAAGCGAGTCGTCCCGAAGCGACGAAGCGGCGTCCGGTCTCTTCGCCTTTCGTGTCGATCCCGGCGATCCCGAGCGCGTGGATGCGCTCGGCGACGTCGTGCGAGACCTTGCGCGCGAGCCAGATGAACTCGCTCTTCGAGCGCAGGTCGCTCTCGAGCGCGCTCGGCGGCCGGCGCAGCAGCGCCGCCAGCTTCAATGCGATGCCGTGCGGATCGCTCACTTCGGCGGGGACGGCGTAGACCGACTCGGAGGGCAGCGAGCGCACCAGCACGTTGCCGTCGCGGTCGAGAATCGCGCCGCGCCGCGCGAACGAGACGAGCGTCGCGTCGTGTTGCAGCAGCGCGCGGTGCGCGAGCGTGGGGCCCTGACGGATCTGCACGTCGCCGAGCCGCGCCGCCAACAGCATCGCGAGCGCGACCAGCACGACCAGCGAAACCTTGGCCCGCACGGGTGCGACGCGGGCGAACGCACGCGCCGCCATTATGTCGTATCGCTTCGCGACCCGACGCGGACCGAGCGCCGCACGTGGCGCGTCCCTTTACGGGCGAGATCGTGTCGAAACACCGCGCTCGCTAACGATTCGGCGCGCCGAACCAGGCGCCGAGCAGCGCGAGGCCGGTCGGTTTCGGCTGCGGCTGCTTCGGTTCGGGGACGCGCACGACGGCGTAGACGTGCGGGTCGTGCAGCTTCAACTGCGCGGCGAGCGCGGCGAGACGGTCCGGCGACTGCAGCCGAGCGAGACGGTCGTCGAGCCGCTGCGTCTCGTCGACCAGCGCGGTGCGCTGGTGTTCCTCGCGCGCGAGCGCGTAGTTGAGCGAGGTGAGGCTGGCGGTCAGCGCCACGTACGCGAGCAGCGGAACGAGCACCGCCAGCGTGAGCATCACGACGGCGAAGAGCGGGCGGTGCAGGCGGCGGCGCGCGCGCCGGGTACGGCGCTTCGTCGCGTGCCGGACGCGGTCGATACGGCGCAGCTCGGGAGCGGTGCGCGGTGGGCGCTCGTCGTACGGCGCGACGCGCTGCGGGGCGATCACAGGTGTTCCCCTCGGCGGAGCTCGTGGAACACAGCACCGTCGACGCGCTCGGCGGCACGAAGCTTCGCGCTGCGCGCGCGCGGGTTCGACGCCAGCTCGTCCTCGCCGGCGACGACGGGCTTGCGCGTCACCGCGCGCGCGCGCGGATCCTCGCGGAAGGTGTGCTTCACGATGCGGTCCTCGAGCGAGTGGAAGCTGATGACGGCGATCCGTCCGCCGGGAGTGGTCCGTGCCAGGGCGGCGTCGAGCCCGGCGCGCAACGCGCCGAGCTCGTCGTTGACGTGAATGCGCAGCGCTTGAAACGTGCGCGTCGCGGGGTGAATGCGCGCATGGCCGGGCGCGCGCACCGCGCGCGCGACGACGGCGGCAAGGTCGGCGGTGTCGCGCACCGGCGTGCCGGCCTCGCGCAGCGCGACGATCGAGCGCGCGATCCGGCGCGAGCGCTTCTCCTCGCCGTAGCGGTAGATCACGTCGGCGATCTCATGCTCGTCGTGCGAAGCGAGGAAGTCGGCGGCCGACTCGCCGCGGGTGGGGTCCATCCGCATGTCGAGCGGCGCGGCGCTCCGGAACGAGAAGCCGCGCTCGGCCTCATCGAGCTGCATCGAGCTCACCCCCAAGTCGAACAGGACACCGTCGACCGAAGCGATCCCCAGCGCATCCAGCCGTTCCGCCAGCTCGCGAAAGTTCGCTCGGACCAGGACAAAGCGCGGGTCGGCGATCGCGCGCGCGCCCGCCGCAGGGTCCGCGTCGAACGCGATCAGCCGGCCCGAGGCACCGATGCGCTCCAGGATCAGCGAGGAGTGCCCACCCGCCCCGAAGGTCGCGTCGACGTACGTGCCGGCGCGGCGCGGGGCCAGCAGCTCGATCGTCGGCCCCGCCAGCGCGGGGATGTGCGAGGACAATCAAAACAGCCCCAGCTCCGACGTGAAGTCGGGGAGCTCGCCGCGCTCGCGGACGTGGCGCTCGTAGCGGTCCTTGGCCCAGACCTCGACCCGCAGCATCGAGCCGATCGAGACGACGTCTTTCTCGATCTCGGCCCAGGCGCGCAGCGGCCCCGGGACGATCACCCGGCCCTGGTTGTCGCAGCTGACTTCTTCGGTGTGCGCGAACAGGTGGCGGACGAAGGCGCGGTAGCGCGCGTCCTTGGTTGGGGCGGCGTCGAGCTTGGCGACGACGTCGCTCCAGGCCGCGGCGGGGTAGAGCGCCAGGCAGCCGTCGGGCTCGGCGATGGTCAGGAAGAAGCCGGCGCCGAGCCGTTCGCGGAAGCGCGAAGGCACGACGAGGCGGCCCTTGTCGTCAAGGCTGTGCTCGACCGACCCCGTGAACAGCGGACGATCCGACACAGGGATCACCACCGCGTCCCACAACGCTCCATCTCATGCCACTATAAACCACACGTCACCCCACGGCAACAGAAGCGCGTACAAATCGTTGCATCGCGACTAAACTCGCGCGCATCGAACAAATGTTCGCATCGTTGGAGCGCACTCGCCACTCTCTCGCGGCCCAGCCGCTTCAAAGCCCTTACGCGGTCGTGGGTCATGAAGCCGCGGGCGACGCGGTGCGGACCTCCTTTAGGTTGTCGGCTTCCGAACGGCGCGTCATCGCGCTGCTCGCGCAGGGACTGCAGAGCAAGGAAATTGCGTGCGTCATGGTCGCAGCCGTCCTAACGTCGAGCGCTACGTGCTGTCTTTGTACCGGAAATTCGGGTCGCGATCCAGGGCGCATTTGGTCGCTCTCGCCCTCGCTTCGACGTCGGCCGTGGAGAGCCGCAGCCGAAACGCGCCGTAGTCAGGCTTTGCGGCCGGAGCGCATGGTGCGTCCTCCGCCCGCCATTTGCGCCGTCAGAGCGACCGGACCCGGGCTGCCGGCGGTGGCGGCTCCGCAGCGGTCCTCGCCGGGGCTCCCGCCAGGGAGGTCGCTTGCCCCGGTACGAGCAAGGGTCTAGCGGCACGGCCGTGCCCGACCTTTCAAGTGCGCGACGCGTGCGGAATTGCACGGCAAACCGGCAGGGGGACTCCGGATGGGTGCAGGTACGCAGTTCTACGTCATCGTCTACGTGGTCGCAGGCTTGGTCTTTCTGTGTGCGGCGGTGTACTTGCAGGCAACGCGTCAGCTCGCTGTCAGCAATGCCCCGAATCAAGAGGCGCTGGCCGTCGAGTACAAAGACTTCAAGCTGCGCACGTTCTATCCCATCGTCGGGCTCTTCGTGATCGCCTTCGCGTGCATGATCGCGTTTCCGATCTTCTTCGTGATCCATCCGGAGATTGCAGCGATCAGCGTGCGGGCACCGGTAAGGCCGCAGCACGTCGCGATTTCGACGCCGCAGCAGAGCGATTCCGGCGATCCTACACTGGTCGTCTATCGCGCCGACGAACCGGTCCAGTACGTCGTCCAAGGGGACCGCGATCACGCACCAGTAACGCTGCAGTTGCTTTTCGACGGCTCGGAGGCGCAGGCCGAAATTAGCTCGCAAATTCCTCCGAAGACTCTGAAGGTGAAGCGAACCGGAGCTCGCAGCGCGGAAATCATCGAAGAGATCGATCTGCCGCTGCTGCCTTCCGCCACACCTCCCCCAAACAAGCTCACTGCTCGATAGCGATGAAGCGTCTCGACTTCGTGCTGAGCTTGGCGACGATTGTCGCCGACGTCCGGGTTCCGGGGTTTCAAGTCAGCGGCGCCTTTTATCGCTACCTGCCCGGGGCTGCGACGCCACCGCCGATAGCAGGCGCCTCGGTCTACATTCGGCCGTTGCCGGTGAAAAACGACGTGTGGCTCGGGCCATCCGTCACGGATTCGAACGGCCGCTATACGTTCATCGCCGTACCCGCGGGCCGGTATCTGCTTCAGGCATTCATATCATCGAGTTTCCTATGGCAGCAAACATTCGATGCGTCCAATCGGCCGATCCCGGCCGTGGTCTGCGCCGTTCATGAGCCGCGGACGACCGTGGTGTGTTACAAAGAGCGTACTGACTGGCAGCAGGTCGTCAAGCTGTTTCGAGATCTCGGCTATCAAAACGTGCTGTTGCGGGCCGGTACACAGAGCATGACGAACATCGTCCGCTTCGGTTCGGGGGTTCCGCTTGAGGACGTTACGCTTGTCGGCTCCGCGTTCGTCGCCGCAGGCCTTCGCATTCGCGCGATTCGTCGTTTCTCCAGTGACACGCCGGCCAACGGCGACGTGATCGAGTCGGGAACCGATCCGAGCCTGAAGGGACCAGCATTGACGATCGCCTCGATCCAGTCAGCCCGGGACTTCCCGCGCGGAAGCCCGGGCGAGCGAACGCTGAGCTTCTCGGACGTCGAATCGGCTCAGATCAAGAAAAATATCGCGTCGATCCCGACTCCGCCCGATTTACCGCAAATTCACCGCTGACGACCCGACCGCCGCCGGCGGCTTATGCCGTTACGCCGCGGTCGCGGCGGCGCATGCGTTCGACGAGGAGCTCATCGCGGTTTTTGACCGAGCGTCTTCAGCAACAAGGAGATCGTGCTGCGGACGAGCTTACGTCGTCTTCGGCCGAGGCAGCTTGCGAACCGGGCGCATTCCACCCTCGGTGTACGCGTTGGTCGTGTAGTACCCATCGGGACGGTGCTCGCCCGGGCGCAACGGCTCGATGCCGTACTCCCATTCAAGGTCCAGACCCATCTCCTTCATCGCCTCTGAAGCTTCAGTCTCAAGGATGATGTAGCGCTCCTTCATGTCGATATCATACCACCTTGGAGTGCACGCGCGCGAAAGCTACGACCGCCACTCCGGCCAAGAGTAGACTGAGCGCCACGGTCGCGAACATCTGCTTCTTCAGGCGCACGGCAAAATTGATTTCCCCGGCCTTGACGAGCTGCTTGGTGGCATCGGCCCTTGCAAGCGGAGCGTCGTGGAGAAAGTCCGGAATGAACGTGACTGCCGGATTCCATCGCGTTTTCCGAATCCACGCCACGATACGCCGATGAGGTATCCGAGCGCGCACGTGAGCGTCGCAGCACCCAAGAGCACGCCAGCGATCCAGCGATCTGGATCAGGCAAGTCACGCAACTTATCGGTCGTGAACACAATGACCGCCACGACGCCGGCGAGGATGGCGGTCAAGGCTGAATCGACGGCGTCGACGTTCGCCCGTAGCGCTTCGTTTGCTCGCGCTACGACGTCAAAAGCAAAGGCGTCGTCGTCGACATTGATCTTGGTGATGGTCTGATGGTCGTCACGGGGCCGCGCGGATGCTGCGACCGCCGAGCCAAAGATGTAAGCCAGCGCGATTCTCGTTATCCACCGCATCACGCACCGAGTATCTCAATGCGATGTGACAGCATTATGACCGCGATGCGGCCGATTTGATTTTGTGGCGGTCTATGCCGTTACGCCGCGGTCGGGGCGGCGCATGCGTTCGACGACGAGCTCGTGGCGGTTCTTCACGCCGAACGTCTTCAGCAGCGAGGAGATCGTGTTGCGGACGGTCTTCTCGGAACGGCCGCGGCGCAGCGCGATCTCGCGCGTCGAGGTTCCGGCCAAGAGCAGATCGAGCACCTCGCGCTCGGCGCGCGAGAGCGGCGTCTGCACCAGCTCCTCCTGCGTCGCGACGCTGCGGCCGAAGCGCCGGCGCACCCAGGAGTCGCGGCCCAGGCGCGGCAGGACGCTCTGCACGTACGCGACCAGCTCGGGATCCGCGCTCATCTCGACCAGCCGCTGCGCGACGATGATTCCTTGCAAGTGGAACCCGACGCGGCGGAACCCGCGCAGCGACTCAAGGTAGTGCCGCCGCGCGATCAGCGACTCACCGCGCGCGTCGGCGATCAGGCCGAGCACGTACGCGCGCTGCGCAGCTTCGACGCGGTTCGTTTTCCACGGCGTCTCCGGAATGGTGCACGAGGCCAAGTCGTCGAGCACCGCTTGCGCCCGCGCGTGGTTGCCCGCGAGCGCGAACGCCTCGGCGGCCGCGGTGAAGACGTGCATCTCCTGTGAGTGCTGCGGGATCCGCAGATTGCGCAGGTCGAGCGCCTGGTACTGCTTGTCGATCGAGTCGACCAAATCGCGGTAGCTGATGCGCTCCTCGTAGCGCACCAGGATCGCCGCGCGCCGGCACAGGCCGAGCACGCGAATCACCGCCGGGTACTGCGGGTCGACCAGGTCGTGCGCGTGGCGCAGCGCGACGTCGGGCTGACCGTCGATCTCGGCCGCGATCGAGCTCGACCAGCTCAGGTAGAAGCGTTCGAACCGCAGCGCGACCGGCAGCGGCCCGAGCGCCTCGGAGCGCGCGCGCAGCTCGCGCCAGCGGTCGAGGTTGAGCCGCTCGAGCGCGTTCGAGCCGTTGATGCACAGCAGGGCAGCCTCTTGGGCGACGTCGCGCGGCAGGCGCGCGAGGACCGCCAGCGCCGCGTCGAAGTGCCGGTCGGCCGCGTCGTAGTCCTCTTGGTGGACCGCGATCCAGCCGTGGAACCCGAGCCGGCGGACGTAGCGGATCGTGTCGCGCTCCTCCACCAGCGCGAGCACCTTCGCGACCTCGTCGAAATGGCAGCGGTTGTAGTGGATCATCGCCAGCGAGAGCGCGTTGAGCTCGCGGCCGGCCTCGGTGCGCGCCTCGCGCAAGCCGTACCGCAGCACGTCCTCCGCCGCCTGGAGATCGCCTGCGTCGATCAGCGCGCGGCCCAAGATCGCTTGCAGCTCCTCGTGCGCCCGCGTCGTGCCGCGCGGCGCCGTTCGAATCAGGCTGATCGCCTCTTCGGGGCGGTCGGCCCGGCGCAAGGCCTCGGCGTGAAGCGCCAGCGAGCGCACCGAGTCGGCGTCCGCCGCCCGCGCGGCCGCGCTCGCGCACAGCTCGATGCAGCGCTCGAGCTCGCCCGCGGCAAGCGCAGCGCGGGCGTCGTCATAGCGACTCGACGCCGTCGCATTGAGGAACGGTCGGTTGTCTTCGCGCACGCCCAACGGCGACATGGCCTCCGCATATGGCCCGGTTGAGACCGATTTTACCACACCGTCAGTCTCGCCGTCGCACCGTCCTGATATTCGGGACATTTGCCTCACTAGCGAGGGGCAGTCCGGCGGCACTACGATCGTCGCACAAACCTTCTCCCTCTTACTCGGACAGCGAGGAACCATCGTGCGATCGCTCTTGCAGCGCCAAGCACTCCGCCCCGTCGTCGTAGCCGGACTCATCGCCGCAGCGGGGATCGTCCCGGCCGGATGTGCCGTACCTGGCGGAAACGGATTCGTCCCACAGCGCTCGATCGAGAACCAGAGCCGCGCCCTGCCGGCGAACCAAAGCCGCGCACTGCCCGCGAACCAAAGCCGCGCATTGCCCGCGAGTCAAAGCCGCGAGGCCGAGAATCAAAGCCGCGCTTTGCCTGCGGCACCGCAAAAATAGTTCTAACGACGCAATCGTCGCTGGGACTTTCGTCCTAGCAACACACCTCAATGCTGAAGCTTTCGTCCTTACATCGGGGCGTAGCATCGCATTGGTGGGCACCTTCGTCACGACCTCGAGCGCCGCGCAACATCCGCATAGTTCGCGCGGTACTTCGTGACGGAGGTGCTTCCATGGCGTCGCCCACGTACCAACAGCGCGTGTACCGGAACGACGATCACGCGGCAATGCTCGACAAGGCGCACCACGCGCGGCTGCGGATCGAGGAGCTGGAGCGGCGCTGCGACGCCGGCGAGGCGCAGATTCGGGTCGCGCAGTCGCGCTTCGACTCGATCCCGGCCTACGACCGCGGCTGGATGCTCGAGGTGATCGCGGTGCTGGCGCTCGTCTCGGTTGTGCTCGAATGGTTTCCGGCTCGGATGATGAGCCTCGTGTTCTTCTTCGCCACCAAGGTCGAGCTGGTCGCGCTGACGCTCGCCTTCGCGGTCGGCGGCTTTCTGCTGGGACTGCTGCTGGGCGAGCTGCTGCGGCGGCACCGCAAGCCGCAGCCGCACGCCGCGCTGGACTGGATCTTCCTGTTCTTCGCGGGGCTCGCCGTGGCGGCGTTCTTGGGCGTCGGCTACGCGCTGCGGTTCGGCTACGCGTCGGCTTCGACCGACGGCGCGGCGGGTGCGGTCAACCCGACGGTGCAGGCGCTCGCGCTCACCACGCTGGCCTTCATCGGGATCGTCATCGCGTTCACGTCGGGCTACTACCGCGAGTCGGTCGAGGCCCTGCGCGTCCGCTGGCGGCTCAGCCGGCTGCGCGGCGCGCTGCGGGCCGACGAAGCGCACCTCGAAGCGACCCGGCACGAGCTCGCCGCCGCCGACCGCGCCTTCCGCTTCGCCGACGACGAGGCCGGCCGCCTCGCCGAGGCGCGCACCTCGGCCGCAGCAGCTGCTTCTGCTCCGTCGGTCGCGTACGACGGCCCCGCCGGCGGCGAGGCTACCTCGCGCAACGGCGCCGTCCACTAGCGCGCCGTGAACGCCGCCGCCCTCCACCGCGCGGCCGGGCTGGCAACCGTCCTCCTTGGCTTCGCGCCGCTCGCCGGCTGCGGCTCCGGGGCGCAGAACGCCTCGGCCGCCGAGCCGAACGGCGGGGCGCGGCAGTGCGCCAGCGCCTGGCTCGGGCGAGAGCTGCCCGCCGGCGCGCAGGTCGAGCTGCTGGTCGCCGCCGGGGCGACGATCCCGGCCGGCCGGTGGCCGGCGTACCGCGCGATGGCCGGCGCGGTCGCGGGCTGCGCGGGCGAGAGCGCGACCGTCACCCTGCGACCGATCACCGCCGACTCGCTGACCGAGCTCCCCGTCTTCGCCGGCGAAGTCCCCGCGCCGACCGGGCAGAACTCGGTGAACCCGCTGCGCTACCGGTCCGACCAGCGCGCGTTCGTGGTGAAGACGGCGGCGGCGGTCGACAAGCTGCCGGGGATCGGGACGACGACCGGCGGCTCCGACCCGCTCGGCGCGCTGACGGCGGCGGGCCAGGATTTTCGGACCGCTCCAGCCGCCTCGCAGCACGTGGTGGTAGCGATCTTCAACGGATGGCAGCAGACCCGTTCGCTCAACCTGTTCCGCTACCGCTCCGACCCGGCGGGCTCGACGGCGGCGGCGCTGCGCGACCTGCGCGCGAGCGGCGCTTTGCCGGACCTGAGCGGGACCGAGATCGTGATCGTGGGTTTGACGCCGGGCGACGCGCGGATGCAGACGAGCGACGCGCAGCTCGCGGGGCTGTGCCGGTTCTGGCGCTCGCTCGTCGAGGCCGGGCACGGGAGGCTGCGGCTGTGCGCGGCGGGGCTGCCGGGGATCGACCGCAACGGCTGACCGCCGCGCGACGGCTCGCGGCCGCGTTTCGTTCAGCCTTCGTACCGGGAACGCGGTTCACAAGGCCGGGTGCCGGAAGTGCCGAAAACAGAATTGACGTGTCCTCGCGCGCCCTTTGGATTATCGTTGCCTCCGTTTTCGCCGGCCTCTCGGGCTGCAGCGGCGGCTTTTTGCCGGGCGGCGGCGTGCACTCGATGGACCACAGCCGGCTCGACGCGATCGTGCGGACCTACTCGGCGGCGAACGCGGTTGACCCGAAGCTGGTCGCCTCGGTGATCGACGCGGAGTCGCACGGCGATCCGAGCGCGGTCTCGCGGGTCGGCGCGGAAGGGCTGATGCAGCTCATGCCGGGGACCGCCGCGATGTACCGCGTCGCGAACCCGTTCGATCCCTACCAGAACGTCGACGGCGGGACGCGCTACCTGCACGATCTGATGCGCCGCTACAAAGGAAACGTTCGCCTCGCGGTCGCCGCGTACAACGCCGGGCCGGGTGCGGTCGACGCCGCGCACGGGGTTCCGCCGTTCGCCGAGACGCGCGCGTACGTCGACCGCGTCGTCGCCGGCCTCCGTTAGGGAATGGCCGTTTTCCCGAACGTGGGCAGCCCCACGTTCGCGCGCGCCGCACCGCCCCGCGTGCCGGGGCTGCGCATCCTCGACCGCTACGTTCTGAGCGAGGTCGCCGGACCGTTCTGGTTCGCGCTGGCGGCGTTCTTCCTGTTCTGGTTCGCGAACATCTTCGTGCTCGCGGCTGACTACATCGTCAACAAGCACGCGCCGATCTTCCTGGTGCTGCGGTTCCTGGTCTTCCGCGTTCCGCAGGCGACGCCGCTCGCGTTTCCGTTCGCGTGCCTGTTCGGCACGCTGCTCGGGTTCGGGCGGCTGGCGGCGGACAACGAGATCAACGCGATGCGCACCTCCGGGGTTTCGTTCCTGCGCATCATCCGGCTGCCGCTGATCGCCGGTGCCGCGGTCGCGATCGGCTCGTTCATGATCAACGAGAAGCTCGCCCCGGTCGCAACCGACCTCTCGACGCGCAGCTTCTACCAGATCCTGTACCGCTCGCAGACCCTTCCGATCGAGCCGAACATCTTCCGCGCCGACCCATCGACCGGCAACATGTTCTACATCCAATCCGTCAGCGCCGACGGAAGGACGATGCAGAACGTCATGATCTACGAACCGGCCCGCACGACAAACTTTCCGCAGATCCTCACGGCGAAGACCGCGCGCATCGACGGGACGGAGATCGTCCTCCAACATGCGGTCCAATCGCGCCTCAACGCCGACGGTTTGCCGACCGTGATCAGCATCAGCGCCGACGACCTGCGCATCTCGCTCCCGATGGGCGACAACGGCCAGAATTTTCTCAGCAGCGCGTTCAATGATACGTACACGATGGACACGCGGCGGCTCGCTCAGGACATCAAGTTCCGCAAGCAGACGGGACAGGGCGGGACCGATCTCGCCGTCCGCGAGCTGACGCTCGGAACGAAGTACGCCTATCCGTTCGCGGCCTTCATCGCGGTGATTCTCGCGGTCCCGCTGGCGGTGCGGTTCGGGAAGCGCGGGCGCACGCTCGGCATCGTGCTCTCGATCGTCGGCTTGTTCGGCTACTACGCGATGGTCGCGCTGTTCGGCGCGTTCGGCAAGAACGGCGCGCTCGACCCGTACCTCGCCGCCTGGCTTCCGAACATCATCACCGGGATGGCCGGCGCGATTCTCTGCTGGCGCGAGAACCGATGACGACGCTGATCCGGCGCACGGGCGTGACCTTCGTCGCGCTCTCGTTCGCGCTGTGCGGCATCCCTGTGCCGGCGGTGAGCGCGGAAGACGACGCCGCGCACGCGCTCGCGCTGCTGCAGCGCGGCTGCGGAACGGCCGCGGCAAGCCAAGTCGCGCAGAGCTCCGAATCGCCCTCGCCCTCACCTTCGCCCGGGAGCTCGGCCTCGCCGGCGGCGAGCGCGTCGCCCTCGCCGTTCCCTTCGCCGTACGTCGGCCCGCCGGCCGCGCCGCTCGGGCCGCAGATCCTCGTTCCCCCGGTCGCCTCGCCCTCGCCCGGCGCGGTGACGCCGCCGCCGCTCCCGACCGCCTCGCCGGCGCCGAGCGGCTCACCCGCGCCGGTCATCATCTCGCCGCAGACCGCGCCGCCCTCGAGCAGCCCGATCCCGGCGCCGACCGCGAGCAGCGGGCCGATCACGCCGGCGACGCCCTCGCCCTCCCCCTCGCCGGCGGCGGGCGAGATCCTCGAGCCGAACACGTACGCGATCCTGGGCGACAAGCTGAGCGGAACGAACAAACCCGGCGAGCCGTTCGACCTCGACGGCCACGTCAACGTCTTCTACCAGGACGGCGTGCTCGGCGGCGACCACGCGCACTACGACGGCCGGCGCTACATCGACGTCACCGGCAACACGTTCTTGCGCAACCGCAGCGGCGACACCGTGCTGTTCGCGGACTCGGTGCGCTTCGACGAGACGACGCAGAAGGCGACGCTGATCCGCGGGCGCGGCGAGTCGACGCAAGGCGTCGAGCAGGGGAAACTGCACTTCTCCGGCTCGACGATGGTCACCGACCGCAGCGGCGTCACGCACGTCGAGCGCGCGAACCTCACCACCTGCGAGAACCCGCGCGGCGGATACCACCTGGAGTCGAAGACGCTCGACGTCTATCCAGGCGACAAGGCGGTGGCGCGCTCGGCGGTGCTGTTCCTCGGCGCGCTGGCGATCTTCTATCTGCCGGTCGCGGTGATCTCGCTGCGCCACGACGAGCAAGGCTCGCGCCGCCAGCCGGGGTTCATCCCCATCGTCGGCTACTCGCAGGCGGAAGGGTTCTACGTCAAGGCGCGGATCGGGTTCTCGCCGAGCGACTACTACTACGGCTATTACCGCATCGAAGAGTACACCCGGATCGGGCTCGGGCTCGGCTACGTCGGAACGCTGCGCCGCAAGGACGGCCGCCGCCAGAGCGATCTCTCGTTCTTCCGGATGAAGAACAAGACCAGCAACACCAACAGCACCAACCTGACCTTCCAGGACCAGGAGTTCTTCACGCGCTCGCTGCGCGCGCAGATCGGTTTGAACTACACCGGCAACTACGGCCCGCTGGTCTCGCTGCCGCCACAGTACGATCTCACCGCCGCGCTCGCGCACGGCAACGAGATCGGGAGCAGCCACCAGAACTACAGCTTCCACCGTTCCTCGACCGGGACGCAGGCGTCGACCTACGACTACGGGATCACCGATCACCGCGCGTTCGGCACGAACGCCTCGAACGACATGACGGTCTCGTACACGACCAGCCACAACCTCGGCTATCCGGCCGCGACGACGCTGCACTACTCGACGCTCACGCACTACACCGGCCGCTCGTACGACTGGGACCTGACCTACGACCGCTACGACACGACGACGCCCAGCAACGTGCAGAAGGAGCCGGAGCTCGCGATCCATCCGCACGACCCGCTCTTCCCGCGCTTCAAAGCGGTGCCGATTACGGTCTCGTACCTGCTCGGCGAGTACGACGACCCGCAGGCGCAAGTGCTCACGCCGCGCGGTGAGGCGCGGCTGGTGTTCGGGCCGGCCCTGGCGCACTTCCTCGACAGCGACCTCTCCGCCACCGTGAACGTGCAGCAGGACGCGTACGGCACCGGCGACTTGAAAGCGCAGCTGCAGCAGCAGGCGACGCTCACCACCCCGCTGTGGGGCCACGTGCTCAACGTGATCTCGTACACCGAAGCGCACGTGAACGGACCGCTGGCCGAGCCGTTCAAGACGATCGACGTGCTCGGCAACGGCTCCAAACAGGCCACCGACAACCTGCGCATCTTCAACGGCGACATCTACGCGCTCTCGCTGACGGCCACGACCTTCTTCAACCGCCAGGCGCAGTCGGTCGGGTACACGCTGACCTCGCGGCCCTCACCGCGCTCGACGCTGCTGCTCGGCGGCAGCTTCACCCCGGGCCGCGGCAACGGGTTCGACCGCACCAACGTGCAGCTAGCCACGCCCTTCGGGTACAAGAGCGACTTGCAGTTCGAGACGTTCGTGGACTGGAAGAGGCGCGGCAAGCTCGAGAGCAAGAACATCTACTACCGCCATGTCGTCGGCGACTGCTACGAGATCCGCCTCGCGTACAACGAAGACCTCAAGCAGCTGACGATGAGCATCAACCTGCTGGCGTTCCCCTCGCGCGGGATCAACTTCGGGCTCGGGCAGAGCTCGCTCAGCTCGATCATCCCGCAGAGCTTCTCGACGACCGCGTTCGGCAACGGAACCGCGTTCTGAGGAGCCGGTGCCCGGCGGGGTACAAGCCCCGGCATGAGCACCTTCACCCAGCCCTGCGAATACCGCGAGTGCAACTGCACCGTCACCGGCGGCGTCGAGGGCGCCGCGTACTGCAGCGAGGAATGCGAGGCGCGCGACTCGACCGACGAGGAGGCGGAGCTGACCTGCGCCTGCGGCCACCCGCCCTGCGACGTCGAGTAGATCTTCGTTAGGGCGTGTTGAAGACTTCGACGCCGGCGATCTGCGCGGAGGGGTTCGAGACTTGCTGGTTTCCCTGCTTGAAGAAGTTCAGCGTGGTGATCGTCTGCGACGTGTCGAGGCCGTTGTTGGGGAACTTGTAGTCGGTGTTCGACGCGCCGTTCGAGCTGAGCGAGTCGACCGGCGACTGCGTGCGGTCGAGCGTGAACAGGCTGACCTGCCAAACCTTGTTGATGTTGGTGTACGGCGGGCAGTCCTTGTTCGAGCTGACCGGCGGCGGCGGCGATGCCGTCGGCGGGGCGAGGTCGACGATGCAGCGGTTGAACGTGATCTGGAAGCCGTTCCCGGTCGGGACCGTCGGGTTGAAGTTCACCGTCCCGTTCGGGATCGGCACGTTGAACGTGCGCGCGGCGCCCGAGGCGGGGTCCTGATAGACCTGGAGCAGGCCTGGGAAGTTCGCGTAGCCCGCACCGCCGCCCACGATGAAGAACGCCGACCAGTTCTTGAAGTCGGTGTTGTAGCCGAGCGCGTACGGCTGCTGGCCGTTCCCCGTCGTGTTCAGCACGATCAGATAGGAGACGTTCTGGAAGTCGAGCGGGCCTACCGTATCGAAGCGAATGGCAGTCTCTCCCGCCGGGACGATCCCGCCGCCGCCGGCGTTCAGTCCGGTGACCTGCCGCCCGCATCCCGAAAGCCCGATCATCATCGCCGCAACGACCACTACCGTAACGAGCCGACGCACGCTCTTCTCCTTCGCGACCGTTCGCAGCACGGCCGTCGCGCTTGTGTGCGCGCTCGCGCTGCATCTTGCCTTCCCACTGACAACGTGGTGGTGGCTCGCTCCGTTCGCATGCGCAGGCTTGGTTTTGACGTGGTGCTCGCTCGCGCCGCGAACGGCGGCGCTCGTCGGGTACGCGAGCGGCCTGCTGTTCTTCATTCTGGGATTTGCCTGGTTCGGTGAGACGGCGGGCGCGCTGATCGGTCCGGCGGCGCCGATCATCGATCTCGGTCCGGCCGCCGTCGAAGCGCTCGCGTTCGCGTTCGCCGCGTACGTCGCCGCGCAGGCGGCGCGGCGCTTGGACGCACGCGTCGTGCCGTTCGTCGCCGCCGCGGCGTTCGCGCTTGCGGAGCAAGTTCGCTCGAGCTCGGCGCTCGGCGTGCCGATGGAACAGCTCGGCACGACGATGGTCGACTCGCCGCTGCGCCCGCTCGCCGCATATGCCGGCGGCTACGGGTTGACGTTCGCGACGGTGCTGCTCGGCGCGTCGCTCGGCTGGTGGCTCTTGTCGCTGCGCGACGCGCGGCGCAGAACGGCGTTCGTCGCCGTGTGGGCCGGCACGCTGATCTGCACCGCGGCGGCGTGGTATCTCTGGCCGGCGCGGCACCATGCTGCGCCGAGACGCCGTGTTGCGGCGGTGCAAGGCGGGATCGCGCAGAGCGTGAAGCGCAGCGACGCCGGCCTCGCGCTCGCGCTGCAGCGGTACACCGCGATGACGACGCCCCTGCGCGCGCAGCACCCGTCGTTGATCTTGTGGCCGGAGACCGTCATCACGACCGACTTGCTGCGCGCGCCCGCGCTCCGCGCGCGCTTCGCGCAGCTGGCGCGCGACACCGGCGCGGTGCTGTACGTCGGAACGTTCTGGGACGACGGGACGCGGCTGCAGAACGCGCTGCTGATCTTCGACCCGCGCGCGAACACGAGCGACATCAGCGGGCTGTACGTCAAAGAGCAGCTCGTGCCGTTCGCCGAGTACGTTCCGGGGCCGGCGTCGCTGCGGAACCTGCCGTACGCGGACCAGATCGGCGGGTTTGCTCCCGGCCACAACGTGCAGGAAGTCTACGACGGCGTGACGCCGCTAATCTGCTGGGAGTCGGTGTTCGGCGACATCGCGCACGCGCGCTTGCGCGACGATCCTTCGCTGTTCCTCATCGCGACCGACGACGCGTGGTTCGGCACGACCGAAGGGCCGTACGAGCACGCGCAAGCGGCGACGCTGCGCGCGGTGGAGACGGGGCGCTGGGTACTGCGCGGCGCGGCGACCGGGATCAGCGGAATCGTCGCGCCCGACGGAACGTGGACGCGGCGCACGCCGCTCGCGGTCGCGGCCGTCGTCGTCGGCGAGGTCGGCGCACCGGCGCCGGCGCTGTACGCGCGGCTCGGACCGGCGCCGGTCGGTTTCGCGATGCTGGCGCTGGTCGGGCTGCCGTTCGCAATCGCGTTCGCGCGGCGGCGGAGGGCGCGCGCGTGACGTGGTGGCGGATCGCGGCGGCGGTCGCAGCGCTCGCGTTCTTGGCGTGGGTCGGGTACGAGATCGGGCGAGCCGGCGGCGACGTCGAGGTCGGACGCGTCGCGGCGCCCGACACGATGTCGCACGGGAAGGTGACCGGGAAACGGATCGACGGGCGCGCGTGGTCGCTCGACTACGACACGGTGACGATGAGCCCGGACGGCTCGCAGGCGACGATCGCGCACGTGCGCGACGGGCGGCTGCACCGCGCCGGCAAGCCGGACGTGCTGATCAAGGCCGACGGCGTCACGGTGAACACGATCACCAACGACCTGACCGTCGCCGGGCCGGTGGAGGTGAGCGAGACGATCGGGTCAGGCCGCCAGCGCACGTTCAAGACCACCGGCGCGCGGTACGTCGGCGCGACCCGCGTGCTGCAGCTCGACCACCAGGCGACGATCACCGAGGCCGGCACGACGATCGTGGTCGCGAGCGCGACGGTCGACTTCCGGACCGGCGACGTTACGCTGGGCCGGATCGAGGGCACCAAGCCGGGAGCCGGCTCGTGATGCGCGCAAAACCGCGCGGCGTCGTGTGGGCGACGTCGCGCGAATGAAGGCGGCTGGTTCGGCGCGGCGCGTGCGGTTAGGTTTCGCCCTGCGAGTTCTTCTTCGCCTCGGCGATCAGCTTCTTGACCTTCTGACCGCCTTTGTGCCCGATTTGCTCGTAGAAGTTCGGCCCGTACTTTTCTTTGACGACCTTGCCGCCTTTTTGGCCGATCGATTCGTAAAACTCGGCTCCGTGGCGTTCGCGTGTCGCCTGCCCGCCTTTGCGCCCGATCTCTTCGTAGAAACCCGACCCGTAGCGGTCGCGAACCGTGTCGCCGCCTTTTTTACCGGCTTCGCGCACCGACATCTCGCCGTCGACCTTCTCTGTTCTCATTTTCGTCACGGCTCTCTTTGGGTCGGCCATGGGCTAGCCGGCCGTTTTCGTGGAACGTTTCAGCTTCTGCCCGCCCTTGGCGCCGATTTCCTCATAGAACGACGGCCCGTACTTGCTCTTCGTCGCCTCGCCGCCTTTGCGCCCGATCGCTTCGTAGAACTCGGACCCGTATTTCGCCTTGACGCGATCGCCGCCGCGCTTCCCGGCTTCGCGCACGCTCATGCCGCCGCCGCTCGTCGTCACGTTGTCGTTGATGGCCATGTTGGAATAAGTCCCCCTGAGCTGTCGGCCCACCGATTGGCTCGTACCCAGCGAAAGCTAGGTTAAACGCTGCTCTGGACGATCTTGGAGCGCCCCCGGGTCTACGACGGCTCGGGCTCCGCTCCGTACACCACCGACGTCGCGGTCGCCGACGGCCGCGTCGTCGCGATCGGGGATCTCTCCGACCGCGAGGCGCACGAGCGCGTCTCGTGCGACGGGCTCGCGCTCGCGCCGGGATTTATCGACGTACACTCTCATACCGACGAGCTGTGGCTCGCAAACCCGCTTTGCGAGGGGAAAATTCTGCAAGGCGTGACGACCGAGATCGGCGGCAACTGCGGGACGTCGGTCGCGCCGCTGTTCGGGGCCGCGCTCGAGCGGAAGCGCCGTGACGCGCGCAACCACCACGTCGAGCTGCAGTGGACGACGTTCGACGCGTTCTTCACGCTGGTCGAGCGCGAAGGCGTCGCGCTGAACGTCGCCTCGCTGGTCGGGCTCGGGACGACGCGGGCCTGCGTCGCCGGCCCCGACGCGCGCCCGCTCACGACGGAGGAACAAGAGGCGCAGAACCGGCTCGTCCGCGGTGCGATCGAAGAAGGCGCGCTGGGCGTCTCGAGCGGGCTGATCTACGAGCCGGGGCGCTACGCCGGCATCGAGGAGCTGGTCGCGTGCGCGAGCGCCGCGCGCGGCGCCGGCGCTCCGCTGTACGCCTCCCACGTCCGCAACGAAGGCGACACCGTCGAAGCCGCGATCGCCGAAGCGCTGACGATCGGCGAGCGCGCCCAAGTCGGCGTGCAGTGCTCGCATCACAAAGCGGCGGGAAAGAAGAACTGGGGCAAAGTGCACCGCACGCTCGCCGCGATCGATCGGGCGCGCTCGCGCGGCATCGACGCCGCGTGCGATGCGTATCCGTACGTCGCGTCGT
>Ga0213879_10000049_pt1 | contig 25558 bp, 24 predicted proteins | sample VelepicoBEBS_R03_FD_161046 | JGI IMG/M metagenome (GOLD analysis project Ga0213879, IMG submission 161046) | Vellozia epidendroides bulk soil microbial communities from rupestrian grasslands, the National Park of Serra do Cipo, Brazil - BS_R03 | ecosystem: Environmental > Terrestrial > Soil >...
GCCGGGTAGCTACGTTCGGATCAGATAAACGCTGAAAGCATATAAGCGTGAAACTGACTTCAAGATGAGATCTCAATCCCGCAAGGGTGAAGGGTCGTGGGAGACTACCACGTCGATAGGCCGGAGGTGGAAGGCGGGCAACCGCTGGAGCTGACCGGTACTAATCGCCCGGACACTTAATAAGTACGCCAATAGACAAAGAACGCAATTGCGTTTGGCCCATGGAAGTTCTTCTCTGTGCAGCTTTCGCCCGCGATAGCCTCGAGCTCAGGCTCGGCGTCGCGGTGCGGATCAAGTTTCTGGCGGTCATGGCGGCGGGGTTCCACCCGTTCCCATCCCGAACACGGCAGTTAAGCCCGCCAGCGCCGATGGTAGTCGGACCGCAGGGTCCCTCGAGAGTAGGACGCCGCCAGATAATCCGTAACGAAGAGCCCGCCGATCGGACGATCGAGCGGGCTCTTCGCGTTTTGTCAGTTTCTCGCGCCGGCCCTCAAAACTCGCGGACGATGGACGAGTCGGTAATCTGCGGATTGACGCTGGTCGGTTCAGCCATGGGTTCGGGCTCCGCCGGCGGTTCTGCCGCGTCGACCGTCGCGTCGGTTCCGATCCGTTTGCTCAGCCAGCGATAGCCGAAGTACGCGCCGACGGCAAAGCCGATGAGTGCGGCCGAGCGCAGCCAGCCGGGGCGGCCGCGATCTTCGTCCTCGTCGTCCTCGAGGTGGCCGCGCTCGTCGATCTGGTCGGCGGCGTTCCCGGCGACGGCGAAGGAGTGCGCGTCGTAGCGGTTCAGCTTCACGTTGACGTGCCAGCGTTCGCTCTCCGGGATCCCCAGCGCCTCGACGAGCACGTCGGTCAGCCGGTTGCGCAGCGCGAACCAGCTCTTCTCGTCGACTTCGGTCGCGCTCAGCTCGAGGTGCGTGTCCGGGATCGCGCCGTCGGCGACCAGCCGGCCCGCGATCGCGAAGTCGTGCGGCTCGAACGGCGTGAAGTGGACGCTGGTCCACTCCGCTTTCTGGTCGGCGAGGACGTCGAGGCAGGTCGCGGTGAGTTCGTCGGCCAGGTGGCGTTTCGTCTCCTCGTCGAGCGGGAGCGAGGACAGGCGCAGATACGGCATGCTCGCTTCGTACCCGCTCAGCGGACGTTCGCGCGGCGTGGCGGCGGTGCGAGCAGCTGCGAAGTGAGGAACCCGGCGACGATCAGGATCGCGGCCAGCAGCGCGCGGACCGCGAGCGAGAGCGCGTCGGTGGTGTCGGCTTGGAAAACGTAGAGCAGCGACTCGTACGAGATCGAGCCCGGCACGAGTACCAGCAATCCGGGGATCAGCACGACGGCTTGTGGGATGCGCAGGTAGCGCGCGGCCAGGTTGGTCGCGAGGCCGATCGCGAACGCGGTGACGAACGGCGTCGCTTGGGTGATCCCGAGGGCCGGCAAGAAGCGCGCGAGCGTGGCCGTCGCAAGACACGACGCGACGATCCAGCCGAGGTCGCGCAGCCGTGCGTGCAAGTTCAGCGCGATCCCGCCCGCCATCAAGATCGGCGCGAGCGCGGTTGAAACCGCCGTGAGGTGTCCGGGGCTAACCGTCGGGCCGTTGAGAACCGCGTTGCCGGTCAGCCCGGTGCCGAGCGCGAAGCCGCAGCCGAGCGCGAGCAGCGTCACCAGCACGCCGCCCAGGCGCGCCGTCCCCGAGACGAGGTTGCGGTTCGCGAGCTCGTTCAGCGCGGTGGTCAGCGAGTAGCCCGGAAGCAATTGCACGACGCCCGCGATCAGTACGACGTAGAGCGAGATCGGCGCGACGAAGTGCTCCCACAGCCCGACGATCACGGTGGCGACGAACGCGGCGCTGATCTCGAAGACGCGGTCGACGCGGCGCGAGCGCTCGCCGGCGGCGGCGATCCCGCCGATCGCGACGCCGATCAGCGCCGAGACCATCACCTCGCCGCTCGCGCCGCCGAGCAGCAGCGCGGTTCCCGTCGAGAGCAGCGCGTACGCCAGCACCGAGCGCAGCGCCGGTGCGGCCTGCACGGCCGTGTCGATCGCGCGAACGTCGGCCAGCGCTTCGGCGGCGCTGCACCGGCCACGCCGCAACGCGTCGACGACGCCTTCGAGCAGCGCCAGCTTGCGCAGATGCACTTTCCCCGGCTCGAGGCGCAGAATGATGAGCCGCTGCTCGAAGGCCGGCCCGGTCGCCAGCATGAGGCTGGTCGGAAGCGCGTTGACCTGCAGCTCGACCCCGCATGAGTGCGCGACGCTGCTCAGCGTCTCCTCGAGCGCGTCGGTCGTGATTCCCGCCTGGTGCAGCCCGCGGCCGAGCGCCAGGAGCAGCTCCGTGCGGTCGTCGTGGACGTCCACGCTCGCCCGCTTTTGCGCCCGGGGTTCGCCGCTCCGCCCGCGGAAGATGCGCGCATGGCCTTCTACGTTCGCCAAGGTCGTCTGCCCGAGAAGCGGCACATCCAGTTCCGCGCCCCCGGCGGCGGGTTGTACGCCGAGGAGCTGATGTCGACCAAGGGCTTCGAGAGCGTCTACTCGCTGGCGTACCACCTGCGCCCGCCGACCGCGACGCTCGACGTGCAGCCCTGGGAGCGCCCGATGGTGCGCTTCCTGCCGAACGATCCGGTGCGCAACCGCCACTGGTTCACCGGCCGCACGGCGACGACCGGCGACGCGGTCGAAGCGCGCGTCCCGCTGGTCGGCAACGACGACATCGTGCTCTCGACGGCCGTCGTCACGGAGCCGATGGAGTTTTTTTTCCGCAACGCGAGCGGCGATGAGATGCTGTTCGTGCAGAGCGGTGAGGGCGTGCTGGAAACGCCGTTCGGCACCATCGAGTACCGCGCGCACGACTACCTCTACGTGCCGATGGGGACGACGTACCGCCTGCAGCCGCGAACGCCGGCGACGCTGCTCGTCGCGGAGTCGTCGGGCCAGATCACGATCCCGCGCAAGTTTCGCAACGAGTTCGGCCAGCTCGCCGAGCACGCGCCGTACTACGAACGCGACTTCCGCGCGCCGGTGCTGCAGGATCCGATCGACGCGGTCGGCGAGTTCGACGTGCGCGTCACCGCGAAGGGCCGGCACGCGAAGTACGTCGTCGCGCACCACCCGTTCGACGTCGTCGGCTGGGACGGCTTCTGCTATCCGTGGGCGTTCAACGCCGACGAGTTCGCGCCGGTGACCGGGAAACTGCACCAGCCGCCGTCCTCGCACCAGATCTGGGACGCGCCGGGCGCGGCGTTCATTCTGTTCGCGCCGCGGCTGTTCGACTACCATCCGCTGGCGGTGCCGGCGCCGTACAACCATTCCTCGGTCGACTGCGACGAGATCATCTACTACGCGTCGGGAAACTTCATGTCGCGCCGCGGGATCGAAGAGAAGTCCGTGACGCTGCACGCCGCCGGCGCGCCGCACGGCCCGCAGCCGGGCGCGGTCGAAGCCTCGCTCGGAAAGAAAGCGACCGACGAGCTCGCCGTCGCGATCGACGCGTACGGCCCGCTGCGCGTCGCGGAAACCGCGAGCGGCGTCGAGGACGCGAGCTACTTCAAGAGCTGGGCCGCGCAGCCGGCAGGCGCGTAGCGCGCCGCGAAACCCCGGCTTCCGCGGGGTGGTACTGGGAACCGTGGACTCCGTAGCTCAGCATGCCGAGGGCGACGGCGGCGCGCGTTCCCGCGAGCTGCGGCGCTTTCTGCGCTCCCGCCGCGCGGCGCTCTCGCCGTCCGAGGTCGGGCTGCCCGCCGCGAAAGGCCGCAGAGCGCACGGGCTGCGCCGCGAGGACGTCGCCGAGCTCGCCGAGATCAGCGTCGGCTGGTACGGTCAGTTCGAGGTCGGGCGCGCGGCGAACGTCTCGCCGCGCACGGTCGAGACGATCGGCCGCGTGCTGCAGCTCGGGACGACGGAGATGGCGTACCTCATGCGGCTCACCGGCGTCGAAGATTCTTCCGCGCCGGTCGGCGTCGCCGAGCAAATCGCGATCGGCGCGGCCGAGCACGTGCTGCGCACGTTCACCGGCGGGCCGGCGCACGTGATGGACCGCTACTATAACGTCGTGGCCGTGAACGAAATCGCGCGGACGCTGATGACGGTCGAGCCCGGCACCAACATCGCCCGCAAGCTGTTCTACAACGAGAACCGCCAGCGGCTCTTCCCCGACTGGGACGTCGTTGCGGCGAGGTTCGTCGCCGGCGCGCGGCTGCGCTATCCGCTGATGGTCGGCGATCCGCAGTACGAGGCGCTCATTGCCGAGCTGCGCGCGGAGAGCGAGGAGTTCGCGCGCTTGTGGGACGCCGGCGACCTCGGCAGCCCCTACGGCGATATCGTGCGCGTCGCGCCGGAAGGCGGGCCCATCATCACGCTGACCTGGGCGATCTTTCCGCTGCCGGACACCGAGCACGTCATGGTCCTCTCGCCGGCGGTCGACGCGGCGAGCCAGGCTCGCATGCAGGCGGCGCTGAGCGCGCTCCGCGCTAATGCACACTGAGAGTGTCTTCGTCGCGCAGCCGGCGCGGCGTACGATGCGTGCATGTTCACCACCGTTCTCCCCACCCTCCTCGCCGCCGCCGCGCTGAGCACGCAGACCGTGAACCCCAGCACCGCCGCGACGACCATCGCTGCCAACGCCCCCGCCGCCGAAACGACGGCGATCACGACCACCGCGCCGAAGAAGAAGCACGCAGCGCGCATCCCCGGCACGTTCGAGGTCACCGCGGAAAGCGACGTCCTCGCAGGCGCGCAGGCGCTCTACGTCGTCCGCAGCGGCGACGGCGCGTAGCTCACGCTGAACGGGGTCCGGGCGGCGCGTTCGCACGATCGCCGCTCGGACCGCTCGCCGGCGCTCCCAGCGCAAACCGCGCCAGCGGTTCGTAGCGCGCGCCGGCGCGTTCCGTGAACGATCGGTAGAGCGCGAGCGATGCGATCGTGACCGGAGCGATCTTCGGCGCCGGCACGGACGGCAGCGCGGCGCGCCCTTCCGCGCGCGCGAGCGTGACGTGCGCGTCGGTGTGCCGGTCGAAGACGAATCCGAGGACCGAGAGCGCGCTGCGCACGACGCCGCACAGCGTCGCGAACCGAGGTTGCGGCGCGTGCGATCCGACCCATACGATCCGCACGCGCCGTTCGTTCGGAAACGCGCCGACCGCGTCGAGCGGAATCTCTAGCGCGCTCGCGCGCGCGACCGCGTCGCGAATCGCCGACGCCACCTCTGGAACGCGCGATTCCTCGACCGCGCCGACGAACGCGACCGTGAGATGGTAGTTCTCCGGCGGGACCCACTTCGCGGCGAAACCTTTCGCGCGCAAGGCGTCCGCGACGCGCGCGCACGCGGCCCGCGCCGCATCGTCGATCTCCGCGGCGACGAAGAGCCGCCACCGCGGCGCGCGCGGCGTCTCCGCGCCGTTCACGGCCATGACGAGTTCGTTTTACCCCGGCATCACCGGGGAAACCGGACACGCGGCCAGAAAGGAGCAGCATGCCCTCGTACTACCTGATCCCGATTCTCCTCGTCGTCATGAGCGTCGGCCTCACCGCGCTGATCTACTGGGGCAGCTTCGTGGAGGAGCGCCGGAACAAGAGCCGCGCCTAGCGGCGCTGGATCGCGTCGAGGAGCGTGACGATCCGCCGGTCGGGCAGCCGGTCGGCGTCGACGCCGTAAAGCAGCATGATGCGCCGGTTCAGCTCTTCCGGCTCCGGAAAGTCGTCAAGCGTGCTTTCATCGGAGATGAAGGCCCATTCCATCTGAAGGACGCGCGCGACGAAGTCGTCCCGAAGCGCTCCGAACGCCTCGATGCGGTCCGACGCCGCAAACTCAATCGGCTGCCAAGTCCCCGGACGCGGCAGCGGCTTTTCATTTTGAAACTGCTCGAATCTTGTGCGCAGGTCGGCACGAGCGGCGTCGGCTGTTAGGCCCATACCGACCAAGAACATCCCTTCGATCCGTGCCGCGTACGGTGGCCGCCACGTGCCGCGTTCATCCGGCGCCGCGGCCCGGTCGCGCTGAGCGTTGATGACGACGGGATAATCGTCGAGCGTCCACGTTCGGCGAAAGAACGAGCGCACGAAGTACCACAGCATGCGCGGCCGAAATAGCCTCTTCATAGACAGCGCTTCGGTACGTTTTGCCTACGAGACGCAGTGAAAGAGATACAACAGGCGCCCCCGAAAAGCGCCTGTCGTATTACTGATGCTTGCAGATCGCTACGCGACGTGCGCCGGGGCGAGCTCGTGAGCTTGGAGCACCAGACCGGGCGTGATGATGTGCTTGTTCATGCCGAGCGTCGAGGGGTCGATGCCGAGCGCGAGGCCGACGAGCTGCGGGAGGTGGAAGATCGGCAGGTCGGTGCGGCCCCAGCGGGCGACCGCGTCGGCCTGGTAGCCGTCGAGCGCGAGATGGCAGAGCGGGCACGGCGTGATCACCGCTTCCGCGCCGGCGTCCTTCGCCATGCGCATGTTCTGTCCGACCATGTTCGCGGCGATCCCGTCCTTCTCGAGCTGGACGTGGAAGCCGCAGCAGCGCGTGCGGCCGGCGTAGTCGACCGCTTCGCCGCCGAGCGCGACGATCAGGTCTTCGAGCGAGTGCGGGTTGCGCGAGGACTCCCAGCCGTTCACCGACTCCGGGCGGATGATGTGGCAACCGTAGAACGCGGCGACCTTCAGGCCGTTGAGCGGGCGGACGACCATCTTTTTCAGCTCGTCCAAGCCGATGTCGTCGATGAGCAGCCACAGCAGGTGGCGCACCATCACGGTGCCGTCGTACTTCGCGCCGAACTTGCCCAGGATCGCGTTCGCCTGCCCCATGTGGCCTTCGTCTTCGAGCAGCTCTTTGTTCGCCGCGCGCATGTGACCGGTGCAGGTCGAGCAGATCGTGATGACGTCGTCGAGTCCGAGCGCTTCGGCTTGCGCGTACGTGCGCGCGTTCAGCACGCGGGCGACGTCGCGGTTCGTGTCGTTCAGCACCGAGGCGCCGCAGCACGATGCGGCGGTCAGCTCGACCAGCTCGATCCCGAGCCGCTCGGCGAGGAGCATCGTCGAGTTGAACAGCTCCTTGCACGACTCTTTGGCGACGCAGCCGGGGAAGAACCCGTACTTGCGCATCTGCGCCGACTTCGACTTGCCCTTGATGACGGGCTTGTCCAGCGTGGCAGTCATTATAGCGTCGGAGCCTCCAGGGTTTCGAAGATGGTCCGAATCTCGTCGACTTTCGGAACGGGCTTCAGGAACAGCGGCGGAATCTTGCCGGCGAGCGCGAGGCGGATGCCGAGGGGCGCGACCTTGATCAAGCCGCGGATGTTGAAGCGCCCGACGGTCCCTTGAATGACCTCGGTCTCGTGCAGCATCCCGGTCGCCTTGACCGTTTTCGCGACGACGAGCGCGTGGCGCGGGCCGGGCGCGTCGGTGAGTCCTTCCTCGATCGTCGCGCGCTTCACCGCGATGATGTCGTCGTGCGGGTCGACGTGCTTGGGACAGTACGAGCACGCGTAGCAGTGCGCGCACAGCCAGAGATAATCGTCGCTGATCTGCGCGGCGCGCTCCTTGCGCTTGCTGTCGCGCACGTCCTCGATGAAGCGGTACGCGTACGCGATCGCGGCCGGGCCGGCGAACGCGGGGTCGACCGAGACGACCGGGCACAGCGCGTAGCAGGTCGCGCACAACACGCAGTTCGCGACGGCGACCAGCTTCTTCATGTCCTCGGGCGAGACGCGCCGCTCGGTCGCGTGCTCTTCGTCCTTGTCCGCGGGCTGCAAGTACGGTTTGAGCCGCGTGTACTTGTCCCAGAACGGGTCCATGTGGACGACGAGGTCCTTCATGGGCTGGAAGTTCGGCATCGGGTCGACCGCGATCGAGCGGTCCGACCGGAGCACCGAGCGAACCGGCGTCTTGCACGCCAGGCCCGTCGTGCCGTTGATGTTCATCGAGCACGAGCCGCAGATCGCCGAGCGGCACGAGCGCCGGAACGTGATCGAGCCGTCGATCTCGGCCTTCGCGTGCTCGAGCGCGTCGAGCACCGTCACCGTTTCCGGCAGGTCGGTGATCTCGACCCGGTCGCGGTGCGGAACCTCGTCGGTCGCCTGATCGAAGCGGAAGATGTCGAGCGTGTAGGCCATTGATTAATACGTCCGGACCGTGGGCTGCCACTTGGTGACGACGACCGCGCGCGAGTAGTCGGGCTCAGGGTCGCTCGTCGGACCTTGGTAGCGCATCAGCGTGTGCTTCATCCAGTTCTCGTCGTCGCGATCCGGGAAGTCGGTCCGCGCCTGCGCGCCGCGCGACTCCTGGCGGTTGATCGCGCCGAGCATCACCGGCTGCGCGATGTCGGTGAGGAACTCGGTCTCGAGCGCGCCGACCAGGTCGGTGTTGAATGTCTTCGACTTGTCCTGCACCGTCATCGTCTGCGCCATCGCGCGCGCCTGGCGCAGCTCCTCCATCCCGGCGCGCAGGTCGGCGTCGTTGCGGAAGATGAAGGCGTGGTCGCTCATCGCGTCGTTGACCGCCTTGCGCACGTGGCTGTGGCGCTCGCCGCCGCTGCGCGCGAGGATGCCGTCGATGCGGTCCTGCTCGCGCTGCAGCGTCCGGGTGCTCGGCTTCACCTCGCCGACCTTCGCGACGTAGTCCGCCGCATGGCGCGCCGAGCGCGCGCCGAAGACGATCGTCTCGAGCAGCGAGTTGCCGCCCAAGCGGTTCGCGCCGTGCACCGAGACGCAGGCGCACTCGCCCGCCGCGTACACGCCGGGGACGCGCGTCGCGCCGAACTTGTCGGTCTCGACCCCGCCCATCGCGTAGTGCATGCCGGGCAGGATCGGGATCGGCGTCTCGATCGCGTCCTTGCCGGTCGCGTCGAGCGCGAGCTCGCGAATCTGCGGCAGGCGCTCGAGAATTTTCTCGCGCCCGAGATGGCGCAGGTCGAGGAAGACGCAGCCGTCGACGCCGCGGTCTTCGAGGATCTCAGTCCACTCCGCGCGGCTGACGACGTCGCGCGAGGCGAGCTCGCCTTTGTTCGGCGCGTACTTGAACATGAAGCGCTCGCCATCCTTATTCAGGAGGTACGCGCCTTCGCCGCGCGCCGCTTCCGAGAGCAGCACGCCGTTCTCTTTGAGCGAGGTCGGGTGGAACTGGACGAACTCCATGTCCATCAGCGGGATGCCGGCGCGGTACGCGATCGCCATCCCGTCGGCGGTCGAAGCGTAGCCGTTCGTCGTCTTGCGGTAGACGCGCCCCAGCCCGCCGGTCGCGAAGATCGTCGCCTTGGCGGTGACCAATTCCAGCTCGCCGTTGCGCATGTTGTACGCGACGATGCCGCTGCCGATGCCGTCCTCGACGCAGAGCGCGGTGGCGAAATACTCTTCGTACACTTTGACGCCGAAGCGCTCGAGCTGTTCCCAGAGCGTGTGCAGGATGACCAGGCCGGTGACGTCGGCGGAGAAGCAGGTGCGCGCCGAGCCGGCGCCGCCGAACGGGCGCTGCGCGATCCGGCCGTCGGGCATGCGTGAGAAGATGCAGCCGCGGTGCTCCAGCCAGATGATCTGGCGCGGCGCGTCCTCGGCCATCGCCTCGATCGCGTCCTGGTCGCCCAGGTAGTCCGAGCCCTTCACGCAGTCGAACGCGTGGTTCTCCGGCGAGTCGTCCTCGCGGTTTCCGAGGGCTGCGTTGATGCCGCCCTGCGCAGCCCCGGAATGGCTCCGGACCGGATGCATCTTGGAGACGATCGCAACGTCGGCTCCGCGTTCCGCCGCTTCGACCGCGGCCCGCATCCCTGCCAGCCCGCCGCCGATCACGACGATGTCGTGCTTGATCACCTGTGGTGTTTGTGCCCCTCTGAGCGAGGTGTATCCGACCTAGTCTAAGCGGAAATGGTTTCCGCGGCGCACCACCTTCGTCGCACGCCGTCGCCGCCCCGGCGGGACGGTGTGTCTTAGGCCGGTTCGGGGGCGAACCGGAACCGGTTTTTCCCCGCCTGCTTCGCCTCGTACAGCGCCCGGTCGGCTGCGGCGAAGAGGGTGGTCGCGTCGGCCCCGTGGCGCGGGAAGAGGGCGACGCCGGCGGAGCAGCACAGCGCCGTGCGCGCGAGCGAGCCGTAGAGCCGGCGCAAGGCCGCCTCCGCGCCGATCCGGTCGCTCTGCGTCATCACCAGGACGAACTCGTCGCCGGCGTAGCGGGCCACGATGTCGCCGCGGCGAGCCCCGGAGCCCAGGACGCCGGCGAAGGCCCTGAGCGCCTCGTCGCCGCCGGCGTGTCCCTGCGAGTCGTTGATCTGCTTGAGGTCGTCGAGATCGAGGATCACGAATGCCAGCGGGGCGCCGTACCGCTCGGCGTTGTGCAGCTCGCGCTCCAGCAGCTCGGTCAGGGCGCGGCGGTTGGCGAGCCCGGTCAGGGGATCGGTCGAGGCCAGCTGCTGGGTCTCTTCGAGCAGGCGCTTGGTCTCGCTGTAGAGGCGAGCGTTCTCCATCGCGATCGCAGCCTGGGCGGCGAAATCGAGCAGCATCCGGAGCTGGGTCTCGCCGACCTCGGGCGTGTCCGGCTGGTCGACGTAGAGGATGCCGCGCACGGTGTTGCGGCTGACCAGCGGGAGCATGCAGAACGTGCCGTTCGCGTCGTGGAGCGGGCTGTCGCCGTCGGCCGGGATGCCGAAGGCGAACTCGGACGTCCCGGCGACCATCGCCTCGAAGGCCGGCGAGCGGCGCATCGCCTCGGGGTCGGGGCTGGCGATGACCGAGCCGCCGGCGGTCGTCTCCAGCCGCCGGCTCGGAATCCCGTCGCGGACCTCGAAGAGGACGACGCGGCCGAACCGGAGCGCTTCGTGGACGCCGCGCAGAACCGTGGCCAGGATGTCGTCGATCTCGAGCGTGGAGTTCATCGTCGAGAAAACTTGCTGCAGGACGAACAGCTCGGCGTTCTGCTGCGCGTACTCGTCGCGCTCCGCCTCCAGCATCGCCACACGGCGGCGCAGCTCCGCGACTTCTTCGCGGAGGTCCATCAGCTCGTCGTCCGTCCGGTGGTGGAGCATGGGGGAACTTCCGTGTTCTGGAAACGCTTGGTCACGTTCGCAGGGTGCCGGTAGACTTCTCAGGTATCTTGTGAGTTTCCCGCGCCCGCCTCGTCCCTCGTAGGTAGACTTTCCGTTGAGTTCGTTCGTCCATCTGCACGTCCACAGCGAGTACTCGCTCTTGGACGGTGCGTGCCGCGTCGAGTCCCTGTGCAAAAAGACGGCGGACGAGGGGGCGCCCGGGATCGCGCTGACCGACCACGGCGTGATGTTCGGCGCGGTCGAGTTCTACGACACGGCCAAGGACGCCGGCCTGACCCCGATCATCGGCTGCGAGGCCTACATCGCGCCGCGCGGCCGGTTCGACCGCACGGTCCGGGACGAGGCCCACGTCACGCTGCTCGCCGCCAGCGACGCCGGCTACAAGAACCTCACCACGCTGATCTCCAAAGGCTTCCTCGAAGGCTACTACTACAAGCCGCGGATCGACCTCGATCTGCTCGCGGAGTGCCACGAGGGGCTCATCGTGCTCTCGGGCTGCATGTCTTCGCTGGTCTCCGCGCCGCTGCTGAAGAACGACTACGAGACGGCGAAGAAAAACGCCAGAGTCTTCGGCGAGATCTTCGGCGACCGCTTCTACGTGGAGATCATGCGCCACGGGATGCCCGAAGAGGACGTCATCAACGAGGGCCTGATCAAGATCGCGCGCGAGCTGAACTATCCGCTGGTCGCGACGAACGACTCGCACTACCTGGCGCAGTCGGACGCGCAGGCGCACGACGTGCTGCTCTGCATCGGCACCGGCAAGACGGTCCAGGACACCAGCCGGATGAAGTTCTTCTCCGACCAGTTCTACGTGAAGTCGGCGGAAGAGATGCGCGAGCTGTTCGCCGACGTCCCGGAGGCGTGCGACAACACGCTCGAGATCGTCAAGCGGATCGACATCAAGATCCCCAAGAAGGTCTTCTACCTGCCGGATTATCCGGTGCCGAAGACGCCGGCGGAGGACGTCGCCGGCGTGCTGGCGGCTCGGCAGCCGGCCGCGCCGGCGGACGTCCCGTCGTTCGGGGCGGCGGGCTTGTTCGACGGCGACGGCTCGCGCTGGGGCGCCGAGGCGGATTCGAACCGCGAGATCGCTCTGTCGGCCGAGGAGTATCTGCGGCTCGTCTGCGAGCAGGGTTTGGTCGAGCGCTACGGCGCGGAGCGGGCGAAGCACGACGCCGCGCTGCGCGAACGGATGGAGTACGAGCTCGGCGTCATCAACACGATGGGCTTCGCGTCGTATTTCCTGATCGTGTGGGACTTCATCAAGTACGCGCGCGACCGCGACATCCCGGTCGGCCCCGGGCGCGGCTCGGCGGTCGGCTCGGTGGTCTCGTACTGCCTGAAGATCACCGATCTTGATCCGCTCAAGTTCGGGCTCATCTTCGAGCGCTTCCTGAACCCCGAGCGCATCTCGATGCCGGACATCGACACCGACTTCTGCGTCGAGCGGCGCGACGAAGTCATTCGCTACGTCGTCGAGAAGTACGGCAAGGACCGCGTCGCGCAGATCGTCACGTTCGGAACGATGGCGGCGCGCGCGGCGGTCCGCGACGCGGGCCGGGCGCTCGGCGTGCCGTTGCCCGATGTGGATCGCGTGGCGAAGCTGATCCCATCGGGGCCGATGGGCCTCTCGATCCCGAAGGCGCTCGAGCAGATTCCGGAGCTCGGGCTGCTGTACCGCAACGACCCGCAGATTCGCAAGCTGCTCGACACCGCGAAGTCGATCGAAGGGCTGGCCCGTCACGCGTCGACGCACGCGGCCGGTGTCGTGATCTCGAAGAACCCGCTGACCGAGCACGTACCGCTGGTCCGCATCGGCGACGGCGACGTGAACACGCAGTACGACATGAACATGGTCGAGCGCGTCGGCCTGCTGAAGATGGACTTCCTCGGGCTGCGCAACCTCACCGTGATGAAGGCCGCGATGGACGAGATCCGCCGCACGGTGAATCCCGAGTTCGACATCGCCACGATCCCCGACGACGACCGCAAGACGTACGACCTGATCAGCAGCGGCGAGACGCTGGGCATGTTCCAGCTGGAGTCCGAGGGGATGAAGCGGGTCTGCGTCGAGCTCAAGCCCTCGCACATCGGCGACATCATCGCGCTGGTCGCGCTGTACCGGCCCGGGCCGATGGACTGGATACCGGACTACATCGCCGCCAAGCACGGCCGCAAGACGCCGACGTACATCCATCCGAAGCTGGAAGCGATTCTTTCGGAGACCTACGGGATTGCCGTATACCAGGATACCGTGATGAAGATCGCACGAGAGCTGGCCGGCTTTTCGATGGGGCAGGCCGACGAGCTGCGCAAAGTCGTCGGCAAGAAGCTCAAAGACCAGATCCCGGTGTACCGCAAGAAGTTTCTGGACGGCTGCGCCGCGAACGGCATCGCCAACGATGTCGCGGAGCAGATCTTTGCGTTCATCGAACCGTTCGCCGGCTACGGCTTCAACAAGGCCCACGCCGCGGCGTACGGCTGGATCGCGTATCAGACGGCGTATCTGAAAGCGAACTATCCGCTGCAGTACTTCGCGGCGCTGATGTCATCGGTGCGCGACAAGACCGACAAGCTCGTCGAGTACATCGACGAGGCCAAGAAGATGGGGATTCAGGTCCTCCCGCCGGACGTCAACGCCTCGCTGGTCGACTTCGCGGTCGTCGGTGACTCGATTCGGTTCGGGCTGGCGGCGGTGAAGGGCGTGGGCGAAAGCGCGGTGCGCGCGATCCTCGACGCGCGCGACGCCGGCGGCCCGTTCGGCGATCTGTTCGAGATGGTCGAGCGAGTCGATCTGCGGGCGGTGAACCGCAAGGTGTACGAGGCGCTGATCAAGTGCGGCGCGCTGGACCCGCTGCCCGGCAACCGCGCGCAGCTGCTCGACGCGCTCGACGCGGCGCTCGACGTGGCGGCGCGCGAGGCGCGCGACCGCGAGTCGGGCCAGGCCTCGCTGTTCGGGATGATCGAGGAGCCGCATCCCGCGCTCAAGCCGTCGTTGCGGCCGCTGCCCGCGCCAAGCACGATGGAACAGCTCGCCTGGGAGAAGGAGACGCTCGGGATCTTCGTCTCGGGTCACCCGCTCGCCGATGTCGCCGACGCGCTCGCGCGCACCGGCGCGGTCCCGATCCGCGATCTCCGCAGCTACGAAGACGACAGCCAGGTGAAGATCGCCGGGCTGATCACCGCGGTCCGGCGCACGCTGACGAAGGCGCAAGCGCAGATGCTGGTCGCGACCGTCGAAGACATGAGCGGCGCGATCGAGTGCGTCGTCTTTCCGAAGCAGTACGCCGACCTGCAGATGAAGTTCCACGAGGACGAGATCGTCATCATCACCGGACGCCTGCGCCTGCGCGAGCGCCGCGGCTCGACCCCTGGCGAAGAAGTCCCGCTGGAGCTGAACGTCTCGGTGAACGATGTGCAGCCGTTCGACCGCAACAGCGTCCGCACCGCGCCGCCGCCTCCGGACGGCTGGCACGTCACGGTGACCTCGCGCGAGCACATCGACTCGCTCGCGCTCTTGGTGTCGGAGTGGACTGGCCCCACACCGCTCGTGCTGCACATCAACGGCTCGACCGTGATGCGCCGCGTCGCCGCGGACCGCCGCGTCCGCGAGCGGCTCGTCTCGATCGTCGGCGAAGCGAACGTGAGCGAAGGCGCGCCGTGACGACAAGGCCGGGAACGGCCCGGCTGCCGTGAGGCTTCCGGCCGGGGTTCGGGACTGGCTGCCGCACGAGCTGGCGCGCAAGCGCGAGGTCGAGCAGCAGATGCGCGCGGTGTTCGGGCGCTGGGCGTACGAGGAAGTGCAGACGCCGATCATCGAGCGGTTCGATGTGCTCGAGCGCGGGCTCGGTGAAGAGACGACCGAGCTGCTGTTTCATTTCAACGACCGGCGCTCGACGGCGCTGGCGCTGCGGCCGGAGATGACGACGCCGGTCGCGCGGCTCGTGTCGACGCGGATGCGCGAGGCGCCGCTGCCGCTGCGGCTGGCGTACGTCGCGCCGGTCTTCCGGTACTACGAGCAGCCACAGGAAGGCCGGATGCGCGAGCTGACGCAGGCCGGCGCCGAGCTGATCGGCGCGGCCGGGATCGACGCCGACGCGGAGACGCTGTTCATGGCGATCGAGGCGCTCGACGAGATCGGGTTGCGCGACGCGCGGTTCGACGTCAACGACGCGCGGGTCGTCGACGGCATCCTCGAGGGCGTCGGTCTGGACGAGGACGCGGCGCGCGAGGCGAAGGAGCTCATCAAGACGCGCAACCTGGTCGCGCTGCGCAAGTTCGAGCGCTCGGCGCTCGTGGAGTTCGCGCAGCGGCGCGGCGGACACGAGGCGATCGAAGCCGCGCGCGGGATTTGCCGCACGCCGGCGTCGCGCGCGGCCCTCGACGAGCTGCATGCGTTGCTAGAGCGCGCCGCGGCGCTGGGATACGGAAAGCGCGTCACGGTCGACTTCGCGCTGCTGCGCGACCTGGACTACTACACCGGCTTTCTCTTCGAAGGCTACGTCGAAGAGATCGGGTTCTCGCTGTGCGGCGGCGGGCGCTACGACTCGCTGCTGCCGCGGCTCGGGTTCGACGTGCCGGCGGTCGGCTGGACGGCCGGCGTCGAGCGGCTGCTGATCGCGCTCGAGCGGCGCGGGAAGTACTTGCGGCGGCGCCGGCATCGCATCGACGTGCTCGTCGCGGGCTCGGACGTGGTCGCGGCGCGCGAGCGTGCGGCCGGAAACGTCGTGCGGTATGCGGGGGCGGACGCGGGCGATGAAGCGCTCGTCGAAGAGGCGCGCGCGCACGACATCCCGCGCGTCGTCATCGCGGTCGACGGAACGGTGCGCGAGCTGCGGGTCGGGCCGCGCGTCGGCGATTTGCCGGCCCCGCGCACGCCCTCGAACTGGGACGCGCGATGAGTCGTCCGGCGCGGGCCGTGCGGGACGAGCTGACGGTCGCGCTGCCGAAAGGGACGCTGTACCGCGAGTCGGCGGCGCGGCTGCGCAGCGCGGGAATCGATGTTCCGGACGATGTCGGGCGCAAGCTGACCGTTCGCACGTCGGACGGCACGACGCTGCTGTTTCTGCGGCCGACCGACGTTCCGGCGTACGTCGAGTTCGGCTCGGCGGATTGCGGGATCGTCGGCAAGGATGTGCTCTGGGAGACGGACCGCGCCGTCGCCGAGCTCGCCGATCTCGGATTCGGATACTGCCGTTTGGTCGTCGCCGGGCGGCGGATTGACCGATATCACGACGGCGCGCCATATCCGACGTTTCTGCGCGTCGCGACGAAGTTCACGCGCTCGGCGGAGTCGTTCTTCGCGGACCGCGATCTACCGGTCGAATTGATTCCGCTGCACGGGTCGGTCGAGCTCGCGCCGCTGGTCGGGCTCGCCGATCTGATCGTCGACCTCGTCGCGACCGGAACGACGCTGCGCGAACACGACCTCGTCGTCGTCGAAGAGATCGCCGAGAGCACCGCGCGCTTCGTCGTCAACCCGGTCCGCTTCCGCGCGAAGTACGAAGCGATCACCAGACTCCTCGACCGCCTCACCACCGTCAGCGCGCCGTCGTGAAGAGCGTCGAGGCGAGCGCGCCGTCGTGAAGATCGTCGACGCGAGCGACGTCGCGGCGCTGCGCGGGTTGTATGCCGGCGGTTGGGATCCGCCGCGCGCAGTCGCCGAGCGCGTTCGGGCGATCATCGACGACGTACGGACGCGCGGCGACGAGGCGCTGGTCGAGTACACGCGCCGCTGGGACTATGATGGCGCGTCGCTCGCGAAGCTGCGCATCGACGTGCCGTCACGGAAGAACGCGCGCCACCTCGTTCCGGAGCAGATCGCTTCGGGCCTAGAGCTGGCGCGCGAGCGCATCGCGGAGTTTCACGCCAGACAGCTCCCGCAGCCGATCGACTACCACGCTCACGATCTGACGCACTACGCGTTTCTCGCCCGGCCGCTCGGGGCGATCGGCGCGTACGTCCCCGGCGGCAGCGCGCCGCTGCCCTCGACGGTGCTCATGACGGTCGTGCCGGCGAAGGTCGCCGGCGTCGAGCGCGTCGTCGTGACGACGCCGCCGCAGCGCGACGGGCACGTCAACCCCGCGGTGCTCTACGCCTGCGCGCTCACCGAGGTCGACGAGCTGTACGCGGTCGGCGGCGCGCAGGCGATCGCCGCGCTCGCCTACGGCACGGCGACGATCGCGCCGGTCGACAAGATCGTCGGCCCCGGCAACGTCTACGTCACCGAGGCAAAGCGCCAAGTCTTCGGCGCCGTCGGAATCGACGGACTTGCCGGTCCCTCGGAAGTCCTGGTCGTCGCGGACGCCCGCGCGAAGCCGGACCTCGTCGCCGGCGAGATGGTCGCCCAGGCGGAGCACGATCCGCTCGCGCGCGTCGCGGCAGTCTCGCGCGACCGCAAGCTGGTCGAGCGCGTCGCCGCGCTGCTCGACGGCGAGTTCGGCCGCCGCAGCGGGCGCGACGCGATCGTCGCGCACGTGCTCGACGCGCGCGCCTGGCTCGTCCACGCCGCGGACGACGAGCAGGTGCTCGAGGTGATCGAGCGTTTCGCGCCGGAGCATCTCTCGCTGATGGTCGACGACCCGTACGACTGGGTGCCGAAAATCCGCCACGCCGGCGCGATCTTCGTCGGCGACGAGACACCGGTCGCGGCCGGCGATTACATCGCCGGGACGAACCACACGCTGCCGACCTCGGGCGCCGCGCGGTTCGCGTCGGGACTGCGCACCGCCGACTACCTGCGGACGATGACGCTCGTCGAGAACACCCGCGCCCGCATGGAATTTGACGCCGAACTGCTCGCCGCGCTGGCCGACTTCGAAGGCCTCCCCGCGCACGCGCGCACCGCGCGCATGCGCGCGAAGGCTGAACGCGGATAATCTCGCTATATCGGGGACCGCGGTGCAGAGCGGACGGCTTCAGCTGGCAGTCGGCGCCCTCGGCACCGAGCCACCGGCGCTCGTCGCGATGAGAATCGCACTGGCGATAAAAATCGCAGCGGAAATGAGGTCCGGGACGAGATAGCGGCCGTGCTCACCGAAGTGAATGGGCCAAAACGGATTCTTCAGAATGGCGATGACGAGCAGAACGATCGCAAAACGTCCCGTATATCCCGACCGCACACGAAGGATTGTCGCCACGGCCAGCAACGAGCTGAAGAACGCGAACCATCGTATGAAGAAGTACGGTATCCAAGTCAAATCTAGGAAGGCACCGATCATAAGCGAAATGGCGACAACGACGAGCAGCACAACGATCGAAACAAGCATCCCCCGCTGTACCGCGACCGGGATGTCGGGTACTGGTGGTTCCGATGCTCCTGGTGTCGAGTCATCCGGTGTCACTGCTGCTAAGAAGTAAAGAGCTATCGCGAACGTGGTCGCTGTGCCGCCGACGACGAGGAGGGATGCTACCGACCAGACGAGCGCCTCCGGCTGGTCATATCTCTTCGTCCACTCGAAAAGCGTCGATGTTGCAACGCCCGCCGCAACCATCACCGCGAGTGCGATCACGGCACCCGAATACCCGACCTGCAAACGATCACGCCGATAAACGGCACTCAGTAAATGCTCAGCCGATGTTCGGAACGCGCGTCGATTCGCAAAGATGAGTAACGGAGCAATGTAGGTTAACGTGCCGAGAAATTGGAGAAAGTCGGTGAGATACCGGTCGGGATGGTCCGCGTGGAACGGGGTCAAACCGATCACCGAGCCGACCATAGCGTTGAATTCGATTGCAGCGACAACGAGTGCTCCGAAGAGAAGCTCGGCTCGATAACCGGAAAGCCGATCTGCGATCCACTGCGCGACCACGAGACACGCGATGAAGAACGCGCCCGAGATCGTTGCGATCATCTCAAAGAATCGTTCGTATTCGTCCCACTGCGAGGCTGCTTGCGGCAACACCGGCATGTGCGAGTCCTCCACGCCGTAGTATAGACTGCTCAGCCCAGCACTTCAAGCATCCTTCGTCAGCAGGCTGCGGTTCGGTGTTAAGGAGGTACCGGAGGCCCGGATGGCGCGGATCGGAGCAGCGAGCGAGACGAAGGTGCTGAACCCAGCCGCTGGGGACGTTCGGCGTCTACCAAACGTCGTTTTCGCTGACATAAAGCACCCGCCGGAATTCCGCGAGGACGTGTCGAACACCGGGTTCCGATGATCTCATCGGTCCGCATCCGTCTCGTCGCGCTCGACCTCGATGGGACGCTGATCGGCGAAGATCTCGTACTGCGCCCGCGCGTGCGCGAGGCGATCGCCGCGGCGCAGGCGCAGGGCGTTGCGGTGACGATCGTCACCGGCCGGATGTTCGCGGCCGCGAAGCCGTTCGCGCAGGCGCTCGGCGTGCGCGGGCCGATCGTGTGCTACCAGGGCGCCGCGATCTTCGACGCGGCGAGCGGCGCGACGCTGCGCCAGACCCCCGTCCGGCCCGACGTCACCCGCGAGGTCCTGGACTGGGCGCATTCGCGAGGCGTGCACGTGCAGTGCTACGCCGACGACACGCTCTACGTCGAGGAGATCAACCGCTTCTCCAGACGCTACACGGAGCTCGCGCGCGTCGAGCCGGTGGTCGTGCCGTCGCTGCGAACCGCGTTCGCCGAGCGGCCGACGATCAAGATCGTGCTGGTCGACGATCCCGAGCGCGCCGACGAGATCCTCGCCGCGCTGCGGGCGCTGCTCGGCGCGCGCGCGTACCTCACCCGCAGCCACGTCGACTTCGTCGAGGTCATCGATCCGGCGGTGAACAAAGGTGAAGCGCTCGCCTTCGTCGCGCAGCGCTGCGACGTCCCGCTCGACGCGACGCTCGCCGTGGGCGATGCGTGGAACGACGTGCCGCTGCTCGAGGCGGCGGCGGTCGGCGTCGCGATGGGATCCGGTCCGCCGGAATTGCTCGCGCACGCCGATCACGTCGTCGCCGACGTCGCGCACGATGGCGTCGCCGAAGCGATCGAACGGTACGTGCTCGGATGAAGAGCAGCGCATCCGCCGGTGGGCGCGCGCTGCCGAAGCGGCGCAAGGCCTCGCTCGCGGCGCGCGTCATGCCGTACTGGATCCTACTGGTCGCGCTCGTCGCATTGCTTGCGTGGGGCGCGACGTGGCTCGCGCGCTCCTCGTGGTTCACGGTGACGCGCGTCGAGGTTGAGGTCCCGCTCGGCTCTCCGGTTTCGCAGCGCGACGTCCGCGCCGCCGCGGCGATCGGCCGCGACGCGAACGTTTGGCTGCTCAACACGCATGCGATCGCGCGCCGCATCGAAGCGATTCCGTACGTCGACCGCGCGAGCGTTCACCGCGGGCAGTTTCCGCAGCCGTTCGTCGAGCTGGCCGTCACGGTGCGCCGCCCCACCGCGTGCCTGCGCGCCGCCGGCCGCGAGGTGACGATCGACGCGAGCAGCCGGGTTGTCCAAAACGGCTGCGCGGCGCCGGCACTCGCGTGGATCGACGCGGGGCGCGCGAAAATCCCCGCCCCCGGTGGAACGGTCGGCGATCCGGACGTCGCACGGCTGCTGGCGGACGCGAAGATGCTCGGCGACGCGAGCCTGGCCGTGCGGAGCCTCGGGCGCGACCGCTGGGGCGGCCTGGTCGCGGTCGACGCCATCGGGGTGACGCTGCGCTTCGGCGAGGACGGGGACCTGGCGAAGAAGGCCGCCCTGGTTGGTCCGGTTCGAGCCGGGATCGGGACGAGGCGGCCGCTCAAGGCGATCGACCTGCGGGCGCCCGGGACGCCGATCGTCGAGTTCCGCTGAGTTGTCCGCAGGCGCTGTGGATGGAATCGGTGGGGCGAATGTGGATGATGTGGTAGGTGATCGCTTGCCGAACCACAATATATCGTGGTGCAAGTGAAGGCGAGCGGCGATGGCTAGAGGCGAGACGATCGCCGGCCTCGACATCGGCACGACGAAGACGTGTGCCGTCGTCGCCGCGTCGGGTCCCGAGGGGCTGGAGATCATCGGGGTCGGCGAAGTGCCCTCGACCGGGATGCGCAAAGGGGTCGTCACCGACCTCGAAGCGACCGTTCACGCCATCGAGGCGGCCACGGAGAAGGCCGAGCGGATGGCCGGGGTCCACGTTTCGCACGTCTACGTCGGCGTCACCGGCGAGCACATGCAGTCGACGAACAACCGCGGCGTCGTCGCGGTCACGGGCGAGGACCGCGAGGTGATCACCAACGACGTGAAGCGCGTCGTCGACGCTTCGAAGATCATCAACCTCGCGGCCGACCGCCAGATCATCCACTCGCTTCCGCGGCACTACACGATCGACGGCCAGGACGGCGTCACCGATCCCGTCGGGATGAGCGGCGGCCGGCTGGAAGTCGACACGCACATCGTCACCGGCGGCTCGACGTTCATCTCGAACGTGCTCAAGTGCGTGCACCGTGCCGGTCTCGAACCTGCCGGAATCGTGTTCGAGCCGCTCGCCTCGTCCGCCTCGACGCTGCTGCCGGAAGAGAAGCAGGTCGGCGTCGTGCTGCTCGACATCGGCGGCGGAACGACCGACATCGCGGTGTTCGCCGACGGCGGCGTCGTGCACTCCGCGACGATTCCCGTCGGCGGCAACATCCTCACGAACGACATCGCGCTCGGGCTCAAGACGACGTTCGCGGAAGCCGAGAACGTCAAGCGCATCTACGGCTCCGGGCTGGTTCGTTCCGACGAAGCCGATCAGGTCTTTCAGGTGAAGTCGCTCGACGGCCGCAGTACGCGCGAGGTGACGTCCTCGCAGCTGCGCGGAATCGTCGTCCCGCGCGTGCTCGAGATCTTCCGGCTTGCGAAGGCGAACATCGTCGAGCGCATCCCGCGCGATCAGGTGCTCAGCGAGGTCGTGCTCACCGGCGGCGGCGCGCACCTGCGCGGGATCGAGGTCACCGCCGCCGAGGTGTTCGGGCTTCCGGTTCGAATCGGCGTCCCGTCCACGGTGGCGGGCCTGACCGACGCGGTGAAGCAGCCGGAGTACGCGACCGCGGTCGGTCTCGTTCTTTTCGGCCCTCGCGGCGAGACGGCGCCGCATCTCAACGGGCACGGCGGCGGGGCGCTGGCAAAGCTGTGGACCTGGTGGTCCGGTCTCTGGAATTGATCGTTGCTCCCACTCTTCCCGGAAGAGGAAACTGCAGACATGGCTGATGCGAAACGGTTCGTGCCCGAGCACGCGGCGGCGATCAAGGTGATCGGGCTCGGCGGCGGCGGCTGCAACGCGGTGAACCGCATGATCGACGCGGGCTTGACGGGCGTCGACTTCTTCGCGGTCAACACCGACGTCCAAGCGCTGAGAAATTCGAAGACGAACAACACGGTGCAGATCGGCAGCGGGCTCACCCGCGGGCTCGGCGCCGGCGCGAACCCGAACATCGGGCGCGAAGCGGCCGACGAGTCGCGCGAAGACCTCGCGATGGTGCTCGACGGCTCGGACCTCGTCTTCATCACCGCCGGGATGGGCGGCGGGACCGGAACCGGCGCGGCGCCGGTGATCGCCGAGCTCGCGCGCGAGTCGGGCGCGCTGACGATCGCGGTCGTTACGAAGCCGTTCGCGTTCGAAGGCCGTAAGCGGATGCAAGCGGCCGAGCGCGGGATCGCGGATCTCGAGACGAAGGTCGACACGCTGATCACGATCCCGAACGAGCGCATCCTGCAGATCATCGAGAAGCGCACGCCGCTCAACGAAGCGTTCGCGTACGCCGACGACGTGCTGCGCCAGGGAATTCAGGGAATCAGCGACTTGATCACGCAGCCCGGCCTCATCAACCTCGACTTCGCCGACATCAAGACGATCATGACCGACGCCGGCTCGGCGATGATGGGGATCGGCGAAGGCTCGGGCGAGCACCGCGCCGCCGACGCCGCGCAGAAGGCGATCGCCTCGCCGCTGCTCGAGACGACGATCGAAGGCGCGCGCGGCGTGATCTTCAACATCACCGGCGGGCTCGATCTCTCGATGTACGAGGTGAACGAAGCCGCCGAGATGATCTCGCGTGCCGTCGACAGCGAGGCGCAGATCATCTTCGGCGCCTCGATCGACCCGAACCTCAACGGCAAGGTCCGCGTCACCGTCCTCGCCGCCGGCTTCGGCGCTGCCCGCCAGCGCCCCACGACCGCCGGCGCCTTCAGCCAGCCGGTGGAGTTCGACAAAGTCGCCCCCGTCAACATGGACGACATCGAAGTCCCGGCGTTCCTGCGCTACAGAAGCTAGCCGGCTAAAGACGATGGCAAACGGGCGCCGCTCATGCGGCGCCCGTCTTGATTCCGTTCGCAAAGCTTTAGCAGCGATGCAATCTCTACGACTGAATCGCCTTCGGCTTGAGGGTGATCTCCATTCCGAATTGTTGCAGCACCGCCCGTTGGAGCTCCGCGACTCGGCGGCCCACGAGCTCCAGTTCGTCGACGCGAACCTCAAGGAAGTAGTCGTATTCGTCGTCTCCTTCCTTTAAGCAGCTTAGATCGACGATGTCGCCGAGCTTTTGTAAAAAGAAGATACTCGCCCGAACCAAGGTACGTCCGAACTGGATGAGCGCCGGCTCAAGCTCAGGCTTGATGCGGTAAGTAGTCATGTCACACCGGTTCTACGTGGGAATCCACATGAGGCCGAGGTCGACGTCGAATCGGTCGGCTGCGATGCGTTTTAGCTGTATGAGTCTATTGCTGACTTCCGGCAGTCGGCTACATGGCACCTCGATGAAGTAATCGTCTTCGAAGTCCCCCTCGCGCACGCATCTCAAGTCGACGAGCGCTGACAGATTTGCAAGAACGTACGCGTTCGCCCGGCGAAGTGCACGGCTTGCGGAGTCGAAATCGAGTTCCGCGTCAGAGTCCGATTGCGTGCGGTTTGCGATCATAACAATGTCTTCAAGTCCGTGATGAGATGGTTTGCATGAACTAGTCGCTCATCGACTTCGGCCGGCCCGTACGGCTCAATTTGCGGTGTGAACCCGTAATCTGCCAACTTGCGGTCATTCTGCAAGGACGCAGCATAAGTCAATGCTGCGGCATCTGTCAATCGCCCAGCTCGGGTCACGCCTAGGCCCGCCTCCGAACACCGCATTGCAGTTCTGGCCCGAGTACAACGCTTGAACAACGTCCGGCAACGCCTTGATGCGTGAGACGTCGATTCTGATCGCGCAGCGCGGCGAGCGCGTCCTGCGGGCTCGCGTCCAGCAGCGCGGCGATCTCGCGGAGCGGGATCCCGCGCGGTCAGGGTCACGATGCGGCGCAGGCGCACGACGTCTCGCGCCGTAGCGGCGGTGGCCCAACGCGGTGCGCTCGCTCGGCACGAGCAGTCCTACCTGCTCGTAGTGATGGAGCGTCCTGACGGTCACCGCCGTGCGGCGGGCGATCTCGCCCACGGTGAAAGTGGTGTTCATGTCGGCCGACGTCGCCATCGTACAACCTGACGTTACGTCAGGTGCAAGAGGGTTCCGGCGCGACGGCGTACACCGCGGCAGATGCCGTTCTCCGACTCGATGACGCTCCCCGACTTCGAAGCTCACTTTCCGCCGCGCACGGACCTGCCGGCGGGCGCCGAGGTCGTCCGCGTCGCACCGAGCCCGACCGGCCTCCCGCACCTCGGTACCGCGCTGCAGGCGGTGATCGACCGCGCCCTCGCGGACAAGACCGGCGGGCGCTTTCTGCTTCGCATCGAGGACACCGACCGCGCGCGCACGGAAGCCGGCTCGATCGAGGCGATCTTCGAAGGGCTGCGGTGGCTCGATCTCATGCCCGACGAGGGGCCCGAGCTCGGCGGCGCATACGGGCCGTACACGCAGAGCGAACGGCTGCCGGTCTACAAGGTGGCGGCGCGCTGGCTGGTCGAGCACGGTCACGCGTTCCACTGCATCTGCACGCCGGAGCGGCTCGACCAGCTCCGGCGCGGGCAGACCGAGGCCGGGCTGCCGCCGCGCTACGACGGCCTGTGCCGGACGCGGCCGATCGCCGAAGTGGAGGCGCACCTGGCGGCCGGATCGCCGAGCGTGATCCGGATGCGCATTCCGCCGAACGAGACGGTTCGCGTCGCCGACGCCGTGCGCGGTGAGCTGTCGTTCGAGTCGAACACGGTCGACGAGCAGGTGCTGCTGAAGTCGGACGGATTCCCGACCTACCACCTCGCCGCAGTCGTCGACGATCACTTCATGCGGATCACGACGGTCGTGCGGGGCGAAGAGTGGATCTCCTCGGCGCCCAAGCACGTGCTGCTGTACCGCTATTTCGGCTGGGCGCTGCCGAAGTTTCTGCACACGGTGCTGCTGCGCGACGCGCAGAAGCGCAAGCTCTCCAAGCGCAGCGGCGACACGTCGATCCGCTGGTACCGGCTGCAAGGATATCTGCCGGAGGCGTTCCGCAACTTCCTCACCCGCATCATCTGGTCGCACCCGGAGGGCAAGGACGTCTATCCGTACTCCGACTTCGTCGCGAACCTCGTGCCGGACGAGCTGCCGAAGACGGGACCCGTCGCCGACTACCAGCTTCTCTCGTTCATCAACGGCAAGTACATCGGTGCGCTGCTGCCGCCCGAGTTGTACCGAACGCTGGTCGAGTACCTCGACTACGTCCTCGCGCACGGCGAG
>Ga0213879_10000050_pt1 | contig 21337 bp, 21 predicted proteins | sample VelepicoBEBS_R03_FD_161046 | JGI IMG/M metagenome (GOLD analysis project Ga0213879, IMG submission 161046) | Vellozia epidendroides bulk soil microbial communities from rupestrian grasslands, the National Park of Serra do Cipo, Brazil - BS_R03 | ecosystem: Environmental > Terrestrial > Soil >...
CCGGAGACGGCCGGCCGGGCCGCGGTCGTCCCAGCGGGTCGCGGCGCGCTCGTGCCGAGCGGGCGCGGCGAGCCGAGCGCGGCCGCGGTCGCGAGCGGGCGCGGCGTCCCGGTGGCGAGAACCGGCGCCACCGTCGCCGCGGCGATGACGGGCGCGGTCGTCGGCGCGGCGGTCGGGCGCGCCGTGGGCCGCGCTGTCGGCGCCTCCGTTGGGGCAGCCGTCGGACGCTCCGTCGGCGGAGCGGTCGGGACCCGCGTCGGTGGGGCGGTCGGTGGGACCGTCGGCTGACGGGTCGGCCGAACCGTCGGCACAGCGGTCGGCGGCGCGGTCGGAGCGAGCGTCGGCGGCGCGGTGGGCGGGATCGTCGGCTGGCGCGTCGGCCGCACGGTCGGCGCGACGGTCGGCTCCAACGTCTCGACCGCGACCACTGCCGACGGCTCCGCGGTCGGGACGCGGGTCGGCCGTACCGTCGGCGGAACGGTCGGCCGCAACGTCGGCGGCGTGGTGGGCCGCGTGGTCGGCGGGACCGTCGGCTGCGGCGGCGCCGAGGGGCGGATCCGGGCCAGCTCGTGGTGCCGCGGCGGGGGCGGCGTCGGCGGGACGAGGCGGCGGCGCGGCACCGGGCGGACCGCGACCGGCCGCGGCGTCCGCGGGCGCTGCGTCGGGACCGGGACGCGCGCGGGCGCCGGCGGAGGGGGCGGAAGCGCCCGAGCGGCTTCTTCGAGGATCACGTCGGCGGTGACGTCCGACTCGCGCGGCGCCCCGCCGGGCGCGCTGTTCCAGAAGAACGCGACCAGCGCGAACACCAAGCCGTGGACGAGGAACGAGAGCCCGAGCGCGAGCGCGTCGCGCCGCGACGACGGCCGATCGACATGAGGCCTTCCCACCCGACCGCGCGCGTCACGCATGCGAGCGGTTCTTTCCTGAATCGCGCGCCGCTCCATGCCGCGTGCCGACGAAAGGCTTCCGGCGGGAATCGCTGAACCCCGCGCGCCGGTGCATCCGCCGCCGAAGCGCACGAAGATCGTGGCGACCGTCGGGCCCGCCTCGCGCGAGCCGGAGATCCTGCGCGCGCTGTTCTTGGCGGGCGTCAACGTGGTGCGGCTGAACTTCTCGCACGGCACGCACGACGAGCACGCCGCGACGATCGCCGACGTGCGCCGCATCGCCGACGAGCTGAACGTGCACGTCGCGGTGCTGCAGGATCTTCCCGGCCCCAAAGTGCGCACCGGAAGCTTCAGCAACGGAACCGGCTCGGTGCGGCTGCAGCCCGGCCGGCCGTTCACGCTGACCACCGACCAGATTCCCGGCGACGCCGACCAGGTCAGCGTCTCGTACGCCGGCCTCGCGCGCGACGTTGAGGTCGGCAAGCGTGTCTACCTCGCCGACGGCGCGATCGCGCTGCGCGTCACCGGCATCGACGGGCCGCGCGTGCGCACCGTGATCGAGACCGGCGGTGAGCTGCGCGAGCGGCAAGGGATCAACTACCCCGACGGAACGCTCGACCTAGACGCGGTGACCGAACGCGATCTCGAGCACTTGGACTTCGGCGTCGCGCACGGCGTCGACTGGGTCGCCGTCTCGTTCGTGCGCACCGCCGAGGACGTGCGGCGGGTGAAATCACGAATCGAGGAAGCCGGCGCGTCGATCCCGGTGATGGCGAAGATCGAGAAGCACGAAGCGCTCGATCACATCGACGATATTTTGCAGGTCGCCGACGGCATCATGGTCGCGCGCGGCGATCTCGGCATCGAGATCCCGCTCGAAGAGGTTCCGATGGCGCAGAAAGACCTGATCCAGCGCGCCAACAAGTGTTCGAAGCCGGTGATCACCGCGACGCAGATGCTGGAGTCGATGATCTCATCGCCGCGCCCGACGCGCGCCGAAGCGACCGACGTCGCCAACGCGATCCTCGACGGCACCGACGCGGTGATGCTCTCGGGCGAGACGGCGCGCGGCACGTACCCGTTGGAGGCCGTGCGCGTCATGGCGACGATCGCACTCGAAGTGGAGCGGAAATATCCGTACAAGGAGATCCGCAAGCGCCGCGCGACCGACTACGGCGGGATCGAGGCCGACGAAGACATCGGCATGGCGATCGCCGAAGCCGCCGTCGGCGCCTCAGACTCGCTCGGCCTGCGCCTGGTCGTCACCGGGACGACGACCGGCAACACCGCGCGCCACATCAGCTCGTTCCGCCCGCGCGCCAGCATCGTCGCGCTCACGCCGCTGGAAGAAGTAGCGCGCCGGATGGCGGTCGTGTGGGGCGTCGAATCGTCGGTCGTGCAGACCTACCGCTACATCGAGACGCTGATCGAGATCGCCGAAGCGCGGATCGTCGCCGAAGGCTACGCCGCGCCCGGGGAAACGATCGCCATCACCTCCGGTATGCCGGTCGGCGCCGGCGGCACCAACGTCCTCAAAATCCACCGCCTCCCGGAACGCTGACCCGTGGCAGCGGCCGCTCCGGCGGCTCGAACGACAACGCCGGCGGCGCGTCAAATCGCAGCCGCCGTCCTGCGGCGGTCGCCGCGCCCGTCCAGCGCACATCCGTGTCAAATCGAAGGGCAACATCGCGAAACACGGTGACGTAGAGCACGCGTTGGGACTCGTTGTCCGACGCCGTAAGGTGGTCCAAAGCGATGTCGCGCGTCGTTCGCCGTGACCGCGTGACTTCCACCGGAGACCCGTCCCAGGGATCCAATCGCATGACGCGGGTCGTCCGCGCAACGGCGAGCGTAGCAGCAAATGTGAGAAGCGGCGATCGCCCTGCATTCGCAAAGCGGCACGTTGCGATTTCGAACCGAGCGGGCTTGAAGTCAACCGGCTGCCGGCCGACGAGGATGACAACTCCGTCCGCGTTGACGCTTTCAATATAAACGTTCACGACACTGCGCGGATTAGGCTCATCACCCAAAAGTTGCTGCCGACACGTAAGCAATGGCTCCACTTCAATGAAGTAGGCGGCTGCCGCCGCGACCAGCGTGAGCGCCGCGATCGCTGTCAGTGTCCAGTTGGCCACTGCGAGCGAGCAATCAGGTCGTGAGTAGAGACAAGCAGAGAGCGTGCCGAATGTATGCGGTCCGTAATAACCGAATCCGCATAAAATAAAGAGGACCGCGGCCAAGGCCACGGTCCACAAAGCGACCACTCGACTGATGCTATACGAGTGATATATCAAGGTTCTTGATCGCCTCCGCAAGCTCCGGCTGGGCGTTGAGCCGACTACGAATCAGCATGGCGAGCTCGACGTCGCTCTTGGCCTCGTCGAAGCCGGGCTGACGCGAGAGAAGGAGAACGCTCGGGACGCGATACGGGCTGATCCTTGCGAACCGCAGATTGAGGGGAGTCAGTGCGACGTTCATCATCTCAACGAGCTGGTCGTGCGTTTTCCGGTTCACCATATCGCTCATTACCCTCCCTGCGTTGTGGTTTTAGTTTTCCTTCGGCGCTGCGGTGCTTGTCCCTTCCCCAATCTTTTGCATTACTTGCGGCATAATATATTCGTATTCGCATAGCTTGCGGCGCCATTCTTCCGGTACTACAGTGGATATGTTGGCTGCGTAGTCGAATGCGACTAAGACCGAGACGCCGTGGCCCACGCGCTCCTCGCCGCGGTAGATTTCGTAGGTCAGGTCGAGGGACTTGTTGCCGATGCGCGAGCAGCGGCAGCCGACGACGAGGCGGTCGTCGTACTCGACCTGCTTTCCGTAGTTGAACGACTGCGAGGCCATGATGACGTTCGTTTTCGCGCCGAGGGGGCGGTCGAAGGCGACCTTGCAGTAGTCGATCCGCGCGCTCTCCATCCAGGTGATGTAGACGGCGTTGTTGACGTGCCGGTAGTAGTCGATGTCGCGGAAGACGACACGCACGGGGAGCCGGTAGCGAAAGTCCTCCAACGGCACGATCAGCTCTCACCCTTCGACGGGCTCAGGGTGACCTCGCGGGCGGCGTCTCCGTTTGACGGCGCAGGTTTTCGCCGGGGCGCGATGCGCCACACGGCGTCGGCGAACGCGTGGACGTCCTCGGCCGTCGTGTCCCAGGCCGTCATCCAGCGGGCGACGCTGTTGTCCGCGTCCCACATGTAGAAGCGGCGTTCGCGCATCAGGGGCTCGACCGCGTGCGGCGGCAGGATCGGAAAGACGGCGTTCGCTTCGACCGGGTACGCGATGGTGACGACATCGTCGAGGTCGCGCAGGCGCGCGGCGAGCAGCTTCGCCATCGCGTTCGCGTGCGCGGCGTTCTTCAGCCAGAGGCCGTCGCGCAGCAGCGCTTCGTACTGCACGCCGACGTAGCGCATCTTCGAGGCGAGCTGCATCCCCTGCTTGCGGGTGAACGGCAGCGCGTCGAGGGCGGGATGGCGCTTCGGGAAAACGATCGCCTCGCCGAAGACGAGCCCGTTCTTCGTCCCGCCGAACGTGCACGCGTCGACGCCGGTCTCGACGAGCATCGTGCGCAGGTCGGTCCCGAGCGCCGCGACCGCGTTCGCGATGCGCGCGCCGTCGACGTGAAAGAACAGCCCGTGCTTGCGCGCGACCTGGCCGAGCGCGCGCAGCTCGTCGACGGTGTAGACCGTCCCGACCTCGGTCGACTGCGAGACCGAGATCGCGCCGGGCTGCACGTGGTGCTGGTCGCCGACGCCGCGCACGTTGCGCTCGACGATCTCCGGCGTGAGCTTGCCGTTCTCGACCGGGACGTCGATCAGCTTTGCGCCGGCGAACCGCTCGAACGCCGCGCACTCGTCAACGTTGAGGTGCGCGCCGGCGGGACAGATCACGCCCTGGTACGGCCGCAGCGCGGACGCCAGCGCGACGACGTTCGCGCCGGTCCCGTTGAACGCGAAGAAGACGTGCGCGTCCTCACCGAGCAGCGCGCGGAACGCGGCCTCGGCGCGCGCGGTGTGCTCGTCGTCGCCGTATGCGGTCGCGTGGCCCTCGTTCACCGCCGCGAGTGCGGCGAGCACGGCGGGATGGACGGCGGCGTTGTTGTCGCTGGCGAAATGTACCTGAGCCATCGCGGTCTCGTACGGCGCGCGAACGCCGATGACCCGCGCCGCTGTGCTCTTCGCTACTGGTGAACCGCGCCGACCGACGCTTCGGCCGTGTTGAAGTCGGCGTACTGGGCTTCGAGGTCCGCCTTCATCCGCGGCAGATTGATCGTCGCGGTCTGCTTCGAGACGAACGCGTGCCCGGCGACCGGCGCATACGTCTGCACCAGCGTGATCACGCCGCCGTCGCTGCGCGACCAAACGGCTTTGAGGATCCGCCCACGCGCCGGATCGAGCGCGACGTCCAGCGTCTTCACCAGCACCGGCGATTTCGGCGTCAGCCGCAGCACCGGCACGGCCGCGGTCGACTCCGGCGCGAAGGCGATCTCGTAGCGGTCCGGCCAGTGCGCCGGATCGCCCAGGTCGTACTTCATATCGGAGAACGCGCGCGCGATCAGCGGGACGCCGCGGAAGACGAACCGGTACAAGCCGGGGCGCTTGTACCACGAGTCGCCGTGGAGCGTCAGGCGAATGAACGGGAAGACGCGCATCCGCACGTGCAGCGCGACGGAGGCCTTGTACTCTTCGGGCTGCTCGGGGGAGGCCGCGAGCGCGGCGAGCACGCCGGGGACCGTCGGCGCGTCCTGGGCGGGCGCCGTGAGCGGGGTCAGAACGAGAAGCGCGGCCACCACGACCGGAAGCACCGCCCGCATCGAGCTCATCGTACCCTTCATCGGTTTAGCCGTCCCTGGGAAATGAGCGGTTCCTCACCCCTGGTTAACGACTTCGGGCACGCGGGGTCCCGAGCATGTGCGAGCGGTCACCCCGTCCGAACCCTCACCGGCCGCGGGCGAGCAGCTCCGCCGCGTGCTCCAGCGCGACGCCGCGCTCCTCGCCGGAGAGCATCCGCGCGATCTCGGCGCGCCGGGTGTCGCCCTCGAGCGCGAACGCGGCGATCGTGGTCGCGCCGCGCCGCTCCGTCTTGCGCAGGGCGACGTGCGCCTCCCCGTACGACGCGATCTGGGCGAGGTGGGTGACGCAGACGACCTGGGCGTTGCGCGCCAGCCGCGCCAGCCGGGCCCCGACCGCCGAGGCCGTCGCGCCGCCGATCCCCGCGTCGATCTCGTCGAAGACCAGTGCCGTGCGCTCGCGGCGGTCGGCGAGGACGACGACGAGCGCCAGCAGCACCCGCGAGAGCTCGCCGCCCGACGCGACGCGCGCCAGCGGGCGCTCGGGCTCGCCCGGATTCGCCGTGAAGCGCAGCTCGGCGCGCTCCCCGCCGTGCGGACCGATCGCCTCGAGCGGCTCCAGCGCGATCCGCAAACGCCCGGCCGGCATCGCCAGCGCGGCCAGCTCGCCGGCGACCTCTTCCGCGATCGCCTCGGCGGCTTGGCGGCGGCGTGCGCCGAGCGCCGCGGCGCGGTCGCGCAGCCCGGTTTCGAGCGCCTTGAGCTCGCGCTGCGCGGCGGCGAGGCGCTCGTCGCGCTCGTCGACCTCGGCGATCTCGGCGGCGAACGCTTCGCGCTGCGCGCGCACCGCGGCCAGCGATCCGCCGTACTTGCGCTTGAGCGAGTCGAGCGCGTCGAGCCGCTCGCCGACGGCTTCGAGCTCGGCGGGGTCCAAGTCGACCGCGTCGCGCTCGCGCGCGATCCGCGCCGCCAGCTCGTTCGCGTCCGACTGCAGCGCCCCGGCGGCACCCGCGAGCTCGGCGAACCGCTCGCCGTAGCGCGCCAGGCCGAGCAGCGCGGTTTCGGCCGCACCGAGCGCGTCGACCGCGCCGGCGTCGTCTTCGAGCGCCGCGCTCGCCGTCGCGAGCGAGCCCGCGATGCGCTCCGCGTTCGCCAAAAGGTCGCGCCGCGCGCGCAGGCGCTCGTCTTCGGCGTCGTCTTCGACCCCGGCGGCGTCGATCTCGCCGAGCGCGAAGCGCGCGAACTCGGCACGCGCGAGCTTGCGCCCGTCGTCGTCGCGCAGCGCCTCGAACCGCTCGCGCGCGGCGCGCAGATCGTCGTGCAGCCGGCGCACCTCTTCGCGCAGCGCCAGGCTTTCGGCACCGCCGAAGCGGTCGAGGATCTCGAGCGCGTACGAGGGCGCGAGGAGCCGCTGCGCTTCGTGCTGCGAGACGACGTCGACCACCGCACCGGCCAGCTCGCGCACTTGACTCGCGCTCGCCGGAACGCCGTTGATCCGCGCCTGCGAGCGGCCCGAGGCGAGCACCTCGCGCTGCACGATCAGATCGTCGCCGTCCTCGAGCGCGAACCCGCTGGCGGCGAGCCGTGCGCGCAGCGCTTCGTCGGGCGCGATCTCCAAGCTCACACGCGCGCGCGCCGCGCCGGCGCGCACGGTGTCCGCCTCGGCGCGCTCGCCGAGCGCGAGCGCGAGCCCGCCGATCAGCATCGTCTTTCCCGACCCGGTCTCGCCGGTGACGACCGTCAGCCCGCCGGCCAGCTCGAGCTCCGCGCGCTCGATCAGCCCGACGTTCTCGATCGTCAACCGCAGCAGCTCGCTCATCCCGGCACCATCTCGGTCATCGATGGTTGCGTCCGTTCCGGCCGCAACATGGATGTAGCGCGCTCCCGCGCGCCTCCGCAGTCGGCATCATCGTGCCGAAGTCCATCTCAATCATCGAGACTTGATCGGCACGCCCCATTGCAATTTGTCTTCGAGGCGGGCGAAGAACGCGCGCGGGCGGACGCGGGCGAAGCGCACCGGCTCTTCCGCCTTGTGAACCACGACGCGGTCGCCGGCGTGCAGCGAGCGCGCGGTGAAGCCGTCGTTCTCGAGGTTTGCCTCGGTGAGCTCGCCGTCGCAGGTGATCTCGATCGTCGCGCTGGTCGGCACGATCAGCGGGCGCGCGAAGAGCGTGTGCGGCATCAGGCCCGCGACGCCGAGCGCGTCGACGGACGGATGGATGATCGGACCGCCGGCGCTCAGGAAGTACGCGGTCGAACCGGTCGGCGTCGCGACGATGACGCCGTCGGAAGGCAGGTGGACGATCATCTCGCCGTCCAGGATCAACCCGAACGGCGCGAGCCGCGCCGAGGTGACGCGCCGCACCGTCACCTCGTTCAGCGCGAAGTACACTTCGCCCGAACCGGCGACTTGCGCGTGCAGCGCAACGCGCTCGTCCACCTCGAGCGGTCCTTCGAAGACGCGCTCGAGGGCGGCGAACCCTTCGTCGTTCGCCTCGACCTCGGTCAGAAAACCGAGCCGCCCGGTGTTGACGCCGAGGATCGGAATGTCGAGCGGGTGCGCGAGTCGCGCCGCGCGCAGCAGCGTTCCGTCGCCGCCGACGGTGACCAGCAGCTCCGCCTCTTCGAACCTGCACTCGCTCGGATAGCCGATCCCCCGGCCGTCGCCCTCGCAGACGCCGACTTTCACGCCGTGCTGCTTCGCCAGCTCGACGACGCGCCGCGCGACCTCCTCCGCGCGCGGGCGCTCGGTGTTCACGTACAGCGCGATGTTCTTCACGCGTGCGCCTCGGCCACCAGCGCGTCGAGCTGCGCGTCCGACACTTCGGCGCCTGTGCGGCGCAGCTCGTAGAAGAACTCCACGTTGCCGGCCGGGCCTTTGAGCGGCGAGACGGCCGCCCGCACGACGCGCACGCCGGCCGCGCGCAGCGCGTCGCGCACCTCGCACAACACCGCCGCATGAACCGCCGGGTCGCGCACGACCCCGCCGCCGCCCAGCCGCGCGCGGCCGGCTTCGAACTGCGGCTTCACCAGCGCGACGACCACGCCGTGCTCGCGCAGATAACGCACCGCGCGGGCGACGATCGTGCGCAGCGAGATGAACGACGCGTCGACGACGATCAGATCGAAGCCGGCCGGAAACGCGTCCTCACCGAGCGTGCGAAAGTTCGTGCGCTCGACGACCGTCACGCGCGGGTCGCCGCGCAGCTTCCAGGCGAGCTGGCCGTAACCGACGTCGAGCGCGGTGACGTGCGCCGCGCCGTGCTGCAGCAGCGCGTCGGTGAACCCGCCGGTCGACGCGCCCACGTCGAGCACCTCGAGCCCGGCGACGTCGAGCGCGAACGCGTGCAATGCCGCCGCGAGCTTCTCGCCGCCGCGGCTGACGTAGCGCGGCGGTTCTTCGACGGCGACGCGCGCGCCCGCGCGCACGTTCGTCCCAGGCTTCGTGACCGAAACGCCGTCGACGCGCACCTTCCCCGCGAGGATCAACCCGCGCGCCTGCGAACGCGTCAGCCCGGTCTCGGCCGCCACCACCGCGTCCAAACGCTTCGCTTCAGATCTCGAGCTCGTCATCCAACGCGTCCTCGGTCGGACGCGAAGGCGTGGGCGGCGCGTTCACCGCGTCGATCGCCTGCTGCGCGGTTTTCAGCAATCCCTCGCAGCGCGCGACGAGCTCGCGTCCCTCTTTGTAGAGGAGCACCGCGCGCTCGAGGTCCGGCTCTTCGGTCTCGAGCGCTTTCACGATCTGCTCCAAACGCTGGAGCGAGCCTTCAAAAGAGGCTGATCTGTCGTCCGCCATGCGTCCCTTCGCGTTCGACGCGCGCCGCCAAGCTTCCGCGAGCCAGCCGCGCCCGAATCAGCGATCCGGGCGGGACCAGCCCCGCATCGGTCAGCGGGCGCCCGTCCTCCGCCGTTACGATCGCATATCCGCGCTCCAGGATCGCGTCCGGATTGTGTCCGGAGAGCGATGCGGCGATCTTTTCGAAGCGCGCCCGGCGGCGCTCGACGAAACGCTGCGCCGCCGCGTCGAGCCGCTCGGCGCGCCGCGAGCATGCATTCATCTCGCGCGCGACGCGCTGCATCGGATCGGCGAGCCGCAGCCGCCCCGTGCATTCGGCCGCGCGCTCGGCGCGGCGGCGAAGCAGTGCCCGAACGTCGCGCTCGAGCCGGTCGCGCAGGTGCTCGAAGCGCTCGCGCCGCTGCGCCAGCCGCGCCGCCGGCGCCGCGCCGGCGAGCCGGCGCTCCAGCGCGTAGAGCCGGTCGCCGTAGCGCCGTAAGCGCTCGCGCGCCGCCGACGCCAGGTGCCGCGCCGCGACGTCGGCGTGCTGCCGCCGCACCGCTAACGCGCGGTCGGCGTCGCGCTGCAGCGCGCGGCTGCGCTCCGCCACCTGCGCGAGCAGTTCGTCGCGCCGCGGCAGCACCGTCTGCGCCGCCGCCGACGGCGTCGGCGCGCGGAAGTCGGCGGCGAAATCGGTCAGCGGAACGTCGGCTTCGTGACCGATCGCCGAGACGGTCGGAATCCGTGAGCCGGCGAGCGCGCGCACCACGCGCTCGTCGCTGAACGCGAACAGATCTTCGAACGAGCCACCGCCGCGCGCGACGACGAGCAGGTCGAACTCCTGCGCGTTGGCGCGCGCGATGGCGCGGACGATCTCGGGCGCCGCGCGCTCGCCTTGCACCGCCGTCGGGATCACGACGACCGTGACGTGCGGCGCGCGCGCGCGCGCCTGGGTGATGAAGTCGCGCGCGCCGTCGGCCGCTTCCGAGGTGACGAGCGCGACGCGGAAAGGATAGCGCGGCAGCGGGCGCTTGCGCTCGGCCGCGAAGAGCCCTTCGCCCTCGAGTCGCGCCTTCAGCGCTTCGTAGCGCCGGTGCAGCGCGCCGGTTCCGCCTTCGGGCGCGACGTCGAACACGCGCAGCTGATAGCGCGACGCCTTGGCATAGGTCTGCACCGCGCCGTACGCGACGACCTCGTCGCCGTTCGCGAACGGCGGAAACGTCGCCGCCGCCTCGCTGAACGCGACGCACTCGAGCAGCGCGTCGCGGTCCTTGAGCGAGAAGTACAGGTTGCCGTTGCCCTGCTCGCGGTAGTTCGAGACCTCGCCGCGCACGCCGAGCCGCGCGAACGCCTTCTCGCGCGCGAACAGCCCGGCGACGTAGTTCGCCAAGCGCGAGACGCCGACGACGCGCACGGCCGCGCGCTCGGCGCTCGTCACGGCGGGTTCGGCGCGGCCGGCGCGCTCGTCGCTTCCGAGTCGAGCCGCACGAACGTCTGGCCGTCGCCGATCGTGTCCGGCGGCGGGGTGAGCGGTGCGATCGAGGGCGGCGTGCGCGGCATGACCGCTTTCGCGATCGGCACCGGCGCGAGCGGCGGCGGTTCGTACGCGTTGCGCCGCCGCGTCGCCGACGGCGTTCCGTCGTCGGGCGTCCCGCAGGTGCGCTCCGGCTCGGTGCCGGCCAAAAAGACTTCGTCCTTGCCGGTGCCGCACAGCCGCACTTTGTGCACCTCGCCGACCGGCAGCACGAAGTCGTGCGGCTTCACCTTCGCCAAGGCTTGCTTCATGAAGCGCGCCCAGATGCGCGCCGGGATGTTGCCGCCATACGACTCGTTCATGCGCGAGTAGTCGTCGTTCCCGATCCACACCGCGGCGACCAAGTCCGGCGTGTAGCCGACGAACCACGCGTCGCGGAAGCTCGACGTCGTGCCGGTCTTGCCGGCGGCGGGGCGCCCGATCTCCGCGTTCGGATAGCCCGTCCCTTCTTTGATCACCGACTCCAGCATCGAGGTCATGACGTAGGCGACGCCGGCACTGACCACTTCGGTCTGCTGCGGATAGGTGTTGTCGAGCACCGGCGTCCCCAGCGAGTCGCGCACGATCCGGATCGGCGAAGGTGGAATGTGCACGCCCTGGTTCGCGAGCGTCGCGTAACCCGCGGCTTGATCGAGCGGCGAGACGCCGGACGAGCCGAGCGCGAGCGAGAGCGTCGGATCGAGCGGCGCGGTGACGCCCATGCGGTGCGCGTACTCGACGACGCGGTCGATCCCGAGATCCTGCGCGAGCTTCACCGCGACGACGTTGCGCGACTGCGCGAGCGCGTAGCGCAGCGTCATCGAGCCGAGGTACCGCATGTCGTCGTCCTGCGGCGCCCAGCGCGTTCCGTCGCCCATCGGGTAGCTGACCGGCGTGTCCTCGACGATCGTCGTCGGCGGATGCCCCGCGTCGACCTCCGCGGTGTAGACGTACGCTTTGAACGAGGAGCCCGGCTGGCGGTGCGACTGCCACGCGCGGTTGAACTGGTTCGTCAACGAGAACGGGGTCGCGCCGCCGACCATCGCGAGGATCTCGCCGGTCGACGGGCGGATCGCGACCAGCGCGCCTTGGTGCGCGCCGATCCCCTCGGCGATCGCGCGCCCGATCCCCCAGCTCACCGCTTCCTGCGCGGCGTCCTGCATCGCGGGATCGAGCGTCGTGTTGACCTGCAGCCCGCCCTCGAACGTCGCCTGCGAGCCGAACTGCTGCTCGAGCAGATGCGTGACGTAGGTCGTGAAGTACGGATAGCGGTACGACTGCAGCCCCTGCGGCCGCTCGCCGATCAGGTGCAGCGGCGCGTTCTCGGCGGCGTTCGCCTGCGCGCGTGTAATGTAGCCGGACTCCACCATGCGGTCCAGCACGTGGTGCTGCCGTTCCTTCGCGCGCTCGAGGCTCACGTACGGCGAATAGTCGGACGGCGCCGCGTTGATCCCCGCGATCATCGCCGTCTGCCCCAGCGTAAGGTGGCCGAGGTCGGTCCCGAAGTAGGTGTGTGCCGCCGCTTCGACGCCGTACGCGCCCGCGCCGAGGTAGATCAGGTTCAGGTAGCGCTCCAAGATCTCGTTCTTGGTGTAGAAGCGCTCGATCTCCATCGAGAGCAGCGCCTCTTGAATCTTGCGCGAGTACGAGACCTCGTTCGAGAGGAAGAGCGCGCGCGCAAGCTGCTGGGTGATCGTCGAGGCGCCCTGCAGGTGCTGGTGGCGGTAGTCGGCCAGCGCGGCGCGCGCGATCCCACCGAAGTCGACGCCGTGGTGCTGGTAGAAGTTCTTGTCCTCGGTAGCGATGAACGCGTTGCGCACCCGCACCGGAATCCGGTCGATCGGGACCCAGGTGCGGTTCTCGCGGTAGAGGTTCGCGAGCAGCATCCCGTTGCGCGCGTAGACGCGGGTCGAGCGCGAGGGCTGAAAGTCCGCCATGCGGTTGATGTCGGGCAGGTTGCGCGAGTACGAGGCGACCAGCCCTGCGACGATCCCCGCGAAGAGCAGCACCGCGAAGACCATCAGCACGGCGAGCGTCTTGACGATCCGCCCGATCAGGCGCCAGGCGCCGCCTCCACCGCTCCCGCGCTTCGCCGCTTTGCGGCGTGCAGCGGCGCGCGGCCGCGCGAGCGCCCGGCTCACCGGTCCGTCCCGTTGAGCTGCGGCACGGCGGCGACCTTGCCGAGCGCGCGCGCGAGGACGCCGTTCACGTAGCGGCCCGAGTCTTCGGTCGAGAACTTCTTCGCCAGCTCGACCGCTTCGTTGATCACGACGGCGGGATCGATCTCCTTACGGTGGTTGAGCTCGAACGCGCTCATCCGCAAGATGATGCGATCGATCGTCGGGAGGCGGTCGAGCGTCCAGCCTTCGAGCAGCGGCCCGATCAGCGCGTCCGACTCGGCGCTGTTCTCGAGCGTCCCCATCACGAGGTCGCGCACGAACGCGCGCCCTTCCGAGGACTCGTTGCGCGCCAGCAGCTCGGTCAAGATCTCGCCTGCCGGACGCCGTCCGACCTCGGTGCCGTAGAGCGCCTGCAGCGCGACCTCGCGCCCGTGCCGCCGTGAAGAGGAAGGCATCGGCTAAACGGCAGCGGCCTTCCGCGCCAGGACGGCGGGGAGCCAGCCGACGCCGATCCCGCCGGCGTTGAACTCGGGCTCGTGCATGAGCTCGCGGCAGAAATCGACCGTCGTCTTCACCCCTTCGATACGCGTCTCGGTCAGCGCGCGTTCCATCCGCACGATCGCCGACTCGCGGGTGCGCCCGACCGCGACGATCTTCGCCAGCATCGAGTCGTAGAACGGCGGCACGACGGCGCCGCCGTAGACGTGCGTGTCGACCCGGATCCCCGGCCCGCCCGGGAAGACGACCGTCGTGAGCGTCCCGGCCGCCGGCGCGAAGTTGTTGTCGGGATCCTCCGCGTTCACGCGCACCTCGAGCGCGTGGCCGTGCGGGTGAAGATCGTCCTGCGTGAAGCCGAGCTGCTCGCCCGACGCGATGCGGATCTGCTCTTTCACCAGATCGACGCCGTAGATCAGCTCGGTGACCGGGTGCTCGACCTGGATGCGGGTGTTCATCTCCATGAAGTACACGTCGCTTCCGGCGACGAGGAACTCCAGCGTCCCGGCGTTCGTGTAGCCGACGGCGCGCGTCGCCGTCGTCGCGACGTCGTGCAAGCGCGCGCGCACCGCTTCGTCGAGCTCGGGCGCCGGCGCTTCCTCGATGAGCTTTTGGTGCGAGGGCTTCTGCACCGAGCAGTCGCGCTCGCCGAGGTGGACGACGCCGCCGTGCTCGTCTGCGAGCACCTGCACCTCGACGTGGCGCGGGTTCACGATCAGCTTCTCGACGTACATCCGTCCGTCTTTGAACGAGGCTTCGGCTTCGGCTTGTGCGGTCGCGAACGCGGTCGGCAGCTCTTCCGGCGCGGTGACCGCGCGCATCCCTTTGCCGCCGCCGCCCGCGGTCGCTTTCAGCAGGACGGGATAGCCGATCTGCGCGCAGACCGCGCGCGCCTCGTCGGCGTTCGCGACGATGTCGCTCCCCGGCGTGGTCGGGACGCCGGCCTCGCGCATCAGCCGCTTCGCCGTCGCCTTGTCGCCCATCGCGTTGATGAGCGCCGGTTTCGGCCCGATGAAGGTCAGCCCGTGGTCGGCCGCGATCTCCGCGAAGCGCGCGTTCTCGGCCAGAAACCCGTAGCCCGGATGGACCGCGTCGCAGCCGCTGATCAGCGCGGCAGAGATGATGTTCGGAATGTTGAGGTACGAGCGCATCACCGGGCCCGGTCCGACGCAGAACGCCTCGTCGGCGTGCCGCACGTGCAGCGAGCCGCGGTCGGCGTCGCTGAAGATCGCGACCGTGGAAACGCCCAGCTCGTGGCACGCCCGGTTGATGCGAAGCGCAATCTCGCCGCGATTCGCGATAAGAACTTTTCGAAACATCACCGTTCGATCGCGAACAGCGGCTGGCCGTACTCGACGGGCTGGCCTTCGGTGACGAAGACGGAGCTGACGCGGCCGGCGCCTCGCGAGCGCACCGGGTTGCGGATGCCGAGCGTCTCGACGTAGGCCAGCTCGCGGTCGCCGTCGAGCTCCTGGCCTTCGGTGACCGCCGGCCGCAACAGCCGCACCACGCCGACGACGTCGCTGGTGACGAGGTCCGCCCGACGCTCCGGCGCGACCGCGGGCGCGGCGGCCTCGGCCGGCGCGAAGGTCGGGACGCTGCCGGCGCCGGCCCCGTTGCGGGGCGTGCGGCGCAGCTCGATCTCGGTTTCCCCGTCGCGGACGCGCAACCGGGCGAACCCGCACTCGGCGAGCGCACCGGCGAGCGCGCGGGCGCGCGCCGCGATCAGGTCTTCGGTCATCCCGCCGCCGGTTCGACGCGCGCTCGAACGGCCCCCGGGAGCGGTAGTCACCCTATTTCGGGGTATGTTCGAAGACGATACCTCAGGAGGAGGTTGCGTGATCCCCAGCACACTCGCCACGGACCCGGCGTTCGTCCTCGTGTACCCGCACGGCCTCGAGCTCGGCGCAATCGCCGCCGCAGCGCTCGACGCGGCGGGAATCTATCATCACGCGGGCAGCTTTCCCTATGCGCCGGACGAACCGCACGCGGCCGTCGTCTACCTCATCGACGAGCGGCGCCTCCTCGCGCTGGGCCCGCGCACGACGGTCGAGCACGCCCTGGAGCTGATCGGCAGCAGCCAGCCCGCCACCACGGTCGTCCTGGCCGAACGGGACTCGCAGGCCGCCTGGCTCGCCTCGAACCCGCACGTCGGCGGCTGGATCGTCGCGCCGCCGGACGGCGCCGCCCTCGTGGCGACGGTGCGCGCCGCGGCCGCGACCCTGGCCGCGCGCGAAGCGCTGCACGCCGCTCGGGGCGAGAGCGAGCAGCTGATCCAGATCGGGCTGGCGCTCTCCGCCGAGCGCGACGTGACCCGGCTCCAGCAGACGATCGTCCGCAGCGCCCGCGAGCTCACCCGCGCCGACTCCGGCTCGCTCTACCTGCTCGAGGACGGCGACGACGGCGAGCGCGTCCTGCGGTTCGCGGTCGCGCAGACCGGGCCCGGCGACGCCGGGACGTATCTCGGCGCGGTTCTGCCGCTCTCGCGCACCTCGATCTCCGGCTACGTCGCGGTGAGCGGCGAGACCGTCCGCATCGACGACGCGTACGCACTTGCGGCGGACGCGGAGTACCGCGTCAACCGCAGCTTCGACCAAGCCAACGGCTACCGCACGATGTCGGTGCTCGCCGTCCCGATGCGCGACCACGTCGACACGATCGTCGGCGTGATCATGCTGATCAACCGCAAGCCCGACTTCGACCTGGAGCTGACGTCGACCGCGCACACCGAAGAGGTCGTGCAGCCGTTCAGCGCGCGCGACGAGCACGTGCTGCTCTCGCTCGCCTCGCAAGGCGGCGTCGCGCTCGAGAACCGCGCCCTGCTCGACTCGATCCAAGAGCTCTTCGAGCAGTTCGTCCGCGCCTCGGTGAAAGCGATCGAGGTCCGCGACAAGTCGACGCAAGGCCACTCCGAGCGCGTCGCCGACCTGACGATCATGCAAGCCGAAGCGGTCAACTCCGTCGAGACGGGCCGGTTCGCCGGCCTGCACTTCGACGCCGACCAGCTGCGCGAGATGCGCTACGCGGCCTTGCTCCACGACTTCGGAAAAGTCGCGGTCCCCGAGTACATCTTCGGCAAGGCGAAAAAACTTCCGGAAGGCCGCATCGACGCGATTCGCCTGCGCTTCCTGCTCGCGATCGAGCAAACACGCGACGAGCGCCGCCGCGCCGAGCTGCGCGCCCTGCTCGACCACGTCCGGAACGCCAACGAGCCGCAGATCGTCGCCGCCGAGATCGGCGACGCGCTGGACGCGCTGGCCCGCATGACGTACCGCGACCTCGACGGCGAGCGCCCGCTGCTGGACGCCTCGGAGATCGACTTCCTGCGCATCCCGCGCGGCTCGCTCTCGGCCGAGGAGCGCCGCACGATGGAACAGCACGTCACCCAGTCGTTCTACTTCTTGCGCGAGATCCCGTGGACGAAAACGCCGTGGCAGCACGTCCCCGAGATGGCGTACGGCCACCACGAGCACCTCGACGGCACCGGCTACCCGCGCGGCCTGAAAGGAAACGAGATCGTCCCGCAAGTCCGGATGATGACGATCAGCGACGTGTTCGACGCGCTCACCGCGAACGATCGCCCCTACAAGCCGGCGATGTCCGCCGAACGCGCACTCGACATCCTCGTGCGCGAGTTCGCCGACCGCGGCAAAGTGGACCGCGACCTGCTCGACCTCTTCATCGCCAAGCGAGTCTACGAACCGGTCGTCGCCGCGCGGGCCTGAACCGGCCCGCGCGGCAACGCAGTCTTACGCAGCAGCAGCGGCAACCGGAACCGGCTGCGCCTGCTGCGCCGGTACGGCGCCCACCGGCGGCGGGGGCGGGATCGAGTTACAGGCGACCCAGGCAAATATCCACATAAAGACCGTCCAGATCACGAAGACGATCGCCACGACGATCGCTAAGACGCAACCGATAATCCCGAGGATCGTCCACGAAACGGCCAGGCAGATCGCGGCCGCCGCATAAATCACCAAGATCGTCATGATCGTGACGATGATCGCGACGAGGATGCGCACGGCGCACAATACCGCCCCGGCCGCGTTTCTGTTCTGATCGGTGTGGCGCGCCGCACCGGACGCCGAAGACGACGAGGACGGCGCGTTGTAGGTGACGTTCGGGAACTTCGCGACGCCGCCGTCGGGCAGGTTCGCGGTGACCGTGTCGGACGCCGAGTCGTAGATCGCGGTCACCGTCATGCCCCTATAGCTCGCGCTCGACTGGCCGCCGTTCCCGTCGATGTTGAACGTGACACCGTTGTACGTCGACGTTCCGTTCGGGACGTTGTTCGGGTCGGGCATCGAGCACGTGTACGTGTTTCCGCTGGCTTGCGCGAGCGTCATCGAATAGCCGCCGCTGACCGCGGCGCCGGTGACCTGGGCAGCGAACGCGCCGCTCGGCGCGTACAGGTTCGCCGCGCCCGTCGCTTTGTTCGCTTGTGTCGAATACCCCGAACCCCCGTCCGAGTAGTTGTAGACGGACGCGGTCGCCGAGGCGCTGGCGGCCTCAATCTTCCGGGTCGAGAACTTCGGCGCGCCGCGTCCTTTCTTCACGACGAAGACGTCGGACGGCGCTGTGCCGCTCGGCGTCGACGAATTGAAGAGCCCCGGAATCGAACGAGACGTCGCGCCCGCACAGCCAGTTACCCCGGCCGCGAGCATTCCGAGCAATGCGCTCTTTCGCGAAACCTTCAAGGCTGTCTCCTCTCGAGTTCACCGACGAGCGCGCACGAACGCACGCGCCGATCGGATCGGTCGCTCGATCACACGCACCCCGGGAGCGTGCAGGCGTTCGCAATACGGAACGAGAGGATCGGTGACGCGAACACGACCCGCAATCCGCGCGTGATGAGTGGACCAAGGGTACCACGCGCCCACGACGCTCGCAAGAGCGTCACGGCACTTTTTTTGCACCGTGCCCCAAGCGGTATCACGCAGTATTTCTGATCTCCGCCGCTAGCGGGACAGGTGTACTGCTTTGCCGCATCGCTCCACCGTGAAGCTCGTCCTCGCCGGAGGAACCGGACACCTCGGCACGCTGTTCGCAACCGCACACAAGGCCGCCGGCGACGAGATCGTCGTCCTCAGCCGCACCCCGCACGAAGCACCCTGGCGCGTCGTTCGCTGGGACGCGAAAACGCTCGGTCCTTGGGCGGCCGAGCTGGAAAACGCCGACGTCGTTCTCAACCTCGCAGGCTGCAGCGTCAGCTGCCGCTACACTCCCGCCAATCGCGAAGCAATTCTCTCTTCGCGCATCGAGTCGACGCGCATCATCGGCGAAGCGCTGATGCAAGCCGCCGCGCCGCCGAAGCTCTGGCTCCAGATGAGCACCGCAACGATCTACGCGCACCGCTACGACGCCCCGAACGACGAGCGCACCGGCATCATCGGCGGCAGCGAACCGGACGCGCCCGACGCCTGGCGTTTCAGCATCGACGTCGCGAAGCGCTGGGAAGCGGCGCTCGACGAAGCACACGTCCCGAACGTCCGCCCGGTGAAGCTGCGTGCCGCAATCGTGATGTCGCCGCTGCGCGGCGGCCCGTTCGACGTTCTGCTGCGGCTTGTGCGCCTAGGACTCGGCGGAACGGCGGGCGACGGCCGTCAGTACGTTTCCTGGATTCACGGCGCCGACTTCATCCGCGCCCTAGACCACATCATCGAGCACGAGTCACTCGCCGGCGCCATCAACGTCGCCGCGCCGACCCCGCTGCCCAACGAGCTCTTCATGGCCGACCTCCGCCTAGCCTGGGGCGCGCCGTTCGGCCTGCCCTCACCAGCCCCGCTCTTGAATATCGGCGCAGCCCTGATGCAAACCGAAACCGAGCTGATCCTAAAGAGCCGCCGCGTCGTCCCAGCTGTGTTGACCCAGAGCGGCTTCAGCTTCACCTATCCGACCTGGCCCACCGCGGCCCGCGATCTCTGCGAGCAAGTCCGCGCGCGATAAGTACGCACCATCGTGCCGAGCGGTGCGGGCGCGACGTTGCTGCGCGGGGTACTCGCGGAGTTCGCGGAGGCCAGGATGGCCGGGAGCGAACGGAGCGGTAGCTCTCCGCGCGCAGGAAGCGCGCGGAGAGCGTGCCCCGCGCAGCAACGTCGCGCCCGCACCGCTGCCACGATCACAAAAGCTACGGCCGATACACCAACCCGACGCTAATCACGGGCACCACGATATGCGTCCGAAACTCGCTCTGCAGCCGCCGCATATCGCTCTGAAACGCCGGATTGCTCGCCAGCGGCCCGCTCGCGCTCACCGTTGTCGTCCCGTTCCGGACCAGCACGCCGCCGTCAAACGCCAGCGCGAACCCTTTGATGATCCCGGTCCCCGTTCCGACGCCGGCGTAGATCGACGGCCGGTCGAAGCTCACGCGCGCGAGCACTTGACCGGTGCCGCTCGACGGATAGATTCCGTTGCCGACGCGAATCTGCGCGCCTTCCTCGCGCGAGACGTTGTCGATCCGGTCGCTGCCGAAGACGAGCCCGGCGCTGATCCGATACCGCCCCGCCGACGGCCGGTAGTCGCCGATCACCGCGAAGTTCGAGTAGTGGTTCGTGCTGGTATAGCGGTTGTTGTCGTAGCTGAGCTGCTGCGAGACGCTCATCGTGCCTGTGTTCACGCGCACGCTGAAGTCGTAGAGCAGCGGCTTCTCCAGCGTGATGCCGTCGCCGATCGTGCTCACGTGGACGCCGTACGAGACGGCGGAGAAGAGGTCGGCGCGCGCGGCGGCCGGGACGGCGGCGAGCGCGAGAGCGAACGCCGCGGCGGCAAACCTTCTCATTGAGGTCGCAGTTCGACGACGCCCGCGCGCTCTCCGGGCGGAAGCGCGTCGCGCAGGGCCGCGTAGCAAGGGTCGATCTCGGCGAGCGGGACGAGCGCGAACGCCCGTTCGTGCAGCCGCGGATGCGGCAGGGTGAGCTCCGGCTCGTCGAGCCGCACGCCGTCATAGGCGAGGATGTCGAGGTCCAGGACGCGCGGCCCCCAGCGGAAGGTCGTGACCCGCCCCTCCTCGCCTTCGATCCGCTTCAGGGCTTCGAGCAGCGCGCGCGGCTCGAGCCCGGTCTCGACCAGCGCCGCCGCGTTGACGAACGGCGCTTGCCCACGGACCCCCCACGGCGCCGTGCGGTACAAGGCCGACCGCGCGACGACCGTCCCGACTTCGCCCAGCCGCTCGAACGCGCGCCGCACCACCGCGACGGGATCGCCGGCGTTCGAACCGATCCCGATCGCGGCGCGCGCCATTCAGCGCCCGGCGTGCAGAACGACGACCGGCGTCGCGCCGTCGAACAGCCGCGGCTTGGCCAGCGCGATGCGCGCGCCGGTGATCCGGGGATCGTTCATCAGCACCGCCAGGACGACGTCGCCCAGCCGCTCGAGCGTCGCGACGCGCTCGCGCCGCACGACGTCCCGTACGAGCTCGTACAGCGTGCGATAGCTCAGCGCGCCGCTCAGATCGTCGTTCGCGCGCGGCCCGGAAAGGTCGAGCTCCACGGCAAGATCGATGTCGAGCGGCTGCGGGACGTCCTGTTCGCCGGGATCGGCTCCGACGTGCGCCCAGACGCGGATTGCGCGCACCTCGAGCCGGTCGGACGGCGTCACGGCAACCGTTCGCTCCAGCCCTCGGGCCGCCAGCCGCGCACGATCGCGTCCGCGACGCGCACGGCGTCACGCTGCTCGGCGACGTCGTGGACGCGCACCGCGTCGATTCCGGCCGCGATCGCCAGCGCGACGGTCGCCGCAGTGCCGAGCTCGCGCGCCGTC
>Ga0213879_10000051_pt1 | contig 20478 bp, 21 predicted proteins | sample VelepicoBEBS_R03_FD_161046 | JGI IMG/M metagenome (GOLD analysis project Ga0213879, IMG submission 161046) | Vellozia epidendroides bulk soil microbial communities from rupestrian grasslands, the National Park of Serra do Cipo, Brazil - BS_R03 | ecosystem: Environmental > Terrestrial > Soil >...
CATCGCGTCGACGTCGCGGTACCCCGATGTCAATCCCGTTCGGTCGCCGCGCTGGTGGAAGAGCCGGTCGATGTGGTCGAAGGCATCCTTCATCAGGCGGCTGACGGGCATGAACTCGGTGACTCCACGACGCTCGCCGATAGTGTAGACGAGCTGCTCGCTGCGATCCAGCGCCTGCGCGACGTCTTCCTCTCCATCGTAGCCGAGCTGCGTGATCTCCGTGCCGGCGTGGATCAGCGAGCGCAGCACCGATTTCTCGCGGACGATCGTCGCGTAGTAGCGCGCCGAACCCGCGGTCTGCACGGTGTCCATGAGCGCGCTGATGTACGAGAGACCGCCGACGCGCTCCAAGAGATTGCGGCGGCGAAGCTCCTCGCCGACGGTGATCTTGTCCAGTGGCTCGCCGCGCTCGTACAGCTCGTAGAGCACGCCGAAGATCGTCTCGTGCACGTGCGCGTAGAAGTCGCTCGAGCGAACGATCTCGCCGACGGCGGCGAACATCTCCCGGTCCACGAGCACGGATCCGATCACCGCCATCTCGGCCTCCAGATTGTGGGGCGGGATGCGGTCGATGGTCGCCGGCAGCGGTTGTGCGCTCATGGCCGCGTGCGGTGTCCGGCGCAGCGCCGGTGAACGCCTTGTGAGCTGCTTGTGGGCCGGCTGTGCATAGGCGCGATTTTATGGGGACAGTGTGCCACACGTGGTGGCACTCGTCGGGCGATTACCTGCGGCGTGCGCCGCGACCGGAGCCGCGCCGGCGCTCCAGCTCGCGGAGTACGTGCTCCACGCTCGCGACGCCGACGACCGCAAGTCCGGCCAGCGTCCGATCGACCTCGCGCAGGTTCTCGCGCGGCAGCAGCACCGATCGCATCCCCGCCTGACGCGCGGCGTAGAGCTTTTCGACCACGCCGCCGACCGCGCGCACCTTCCCCTGAATCGAGAGCTCGCCCGTCATCGCGATGTCCTGCGGCAGCGGCGTTCGCGTGACGGCCGAATACAAGGCGAGAAAGATCGCAAGCCCCGCGGACGGTCCGTCGATGTTGCCGCCGCCCACGACGTTGATGTGCAGGTCGAAATCGGCGATGTCGAGGCCGCTCACGGCACGCAGCACGCTCGTAGCGTTGAACACGGAGTCCTTGGCCATCGAGCCCGCCGTGTCGTTGAATCGGATCGTTCCCTTGCCTTTTTGGGATGCCGGAAACGCGACGGCCTCGATTTCGATGATGCTGCCTAGGTGGTGGAGCACCCCGAGCCCATAACTCTTGCCGATTTCGCGCGTGGCCCGTCCCTTCACCAACGTGTGCCGCACGAGCCGGCTCGCGCGCACGACGGCGTGGACGTCGTCCTCGGTAATCGACGGCTTCTTTACGCCGTCGCCGTGACGCCCGGGATGCAGGCGATACAACGCTTGACCGTACGCGTCGGCGACGATTTGGACGGCCTTGCGACCCTCGATCGTGTACGACGCGACCAGCTGTACCACGCGCTGCGCGGCCCGAGCGCCGAGGCGCTTGATGGCGGCGGTCACGATGGAGACGATCTGGTGCTGCGTCAGCGGAGCGAAAAAGATCTCCGCGCAGCGCGAGCGGATCGCCGGATCGATGTCGTCGGGCTCGCGCGTCGTCGCGCCGATGAGTATGAAGTCGGCCGGCGCGCCCTCGCGGAACAAACGCTTCACGTACTCCGGAACGTTCGGTGCACTCTCGTCGTAGTACGACGACTCGAACGTGACGCGCTTGTCTTCGAGCACTTTGAGGAGCCGCAGCTGCAGGAGGCCGTCCATCTCGCCGATCTCGTCGATGAAAAGCACGCCGCCGTGCGCGCGCGTTACGAGGCCGAGCTTCGGCTCCGGGACTCCCGCATCGGCGAATTCGCGGCGGCTGCCCTGATAGATCGGATCGTGCACGCTCCCCAGTAGGGGATTGACCGTCTCGCGCGGATCCCAGCGCAGCGTCGTTCCGCTCGCCTCGACGAACGGCGCGTCCTTGGCGAACGGCGTGTGCGGCCGAGACTTGGCGACCTCGAGCACGAGGCGTGCGACCGTCGTCTTGCCCACGCCCGGCGGTCCGTAAAGGATCGTGTGCTGGGGATAGGGCGAGCTGATCTTCGCAAGCAGGGCGCGGATCGCGGCCTCTTGGCCGACGACCTCGCGCAGCGTCTGCGGGCGCAGCTGCCGCAGCGCCGAGGCCGCGAGGCTGCGCTGCGAGAGCGCGTTGAGCTCTTCGAGCTTCGCCTGCGACGCGGGCGTCTCGGGGCCGCTCGTCTCGCGCAGCGCCTCGAGCTTGAGGTCCTTCACGTACTCCTGATGACGCTCGGCCATCTTCTCGTTGACCCGCTTGTCGATCGCATCCTCGGCGTGACGCTGCGCGATGACGTCCGCCATCGCTTCTTCGATCTCCGCGAGGGTCTTGCGCTGCTGCGCGCGGGTGGTGACCCGTTCGAGCGTCGGATCCTCGAAGACGAGCCGCTGCAACCCGCAGAGCCGGTCCGGCAGGTCCTGCGAACGCATCATCTTGAGCGCGTTCACTTTGCCCGCGCGCAAGACGACCTTGTCTTGTCCGAGCACCGACGAGAGCATCTCGTAGAGCGCGGCGACGTAGCGGCTCATCTCGTCCTCGACGCCGAACTTGCGGCGGAACCGCGCGGCGTAGACTTGCGGCACTTTCGCGATCTCGCTTACGCGGAAACGACGTCCACTGTGGCGTTCGCCACGACGTTGCGGTGCAGCTTGATCGCGACGGGATACGAGCCGAGCGCCTTGATCTGACCGCTCAGCTCGATCTTGTGCTTGTCGATCTCGACCGAGAGCGCGCGGGCGATCGCCGCCGCAACGTCGGCGTTTGTGACCGCGCCGAAGAGCTTTCCGTTGCCTCCGCTCTTCGCTTTCACGGCGAGCTTCGCCGACTCGAGCCGAGCGGCGAGCGCCTTCGCCTCATCGAGCTCCTGCTGGTTGCGCCGCTCGCGGGCCTTCTGCTGCGCGTCGCGTTGCGCGAGCGCGCCCTTGCCGGCCTCGCCCGCCAGCTTGCGTGGCAGGAGGTAGTTGCGCGCGTAGCCGTCCGCTACGTCCACGACGTCCCCGCGCTTGCCGAGCGCCGCGACGTCACGCAAGAGAATCAGCCGCATGCGCGAGCTATTCGGAACCGAACGGCAGAAACGCGATCAGGCGGGCCCGCTTTACGGCGGTCGTCAGCATGCGCTGATGCTTGGCGCAATTGCCGGAGATCCGGCGAGGGACGATCTTGCCGCGTTCGGAGACGTAACGCTTGAGCCGTGGGACGTCGCGATAGCTGACCGCGATGGCGCGATCCGTGCAAAAACTGCACGGCTTGCGCTTGGGCCGCCGCTCTTTGACGGCGCGTTTGAGCTTGGTTGGCATGGTTTCCTTTCGACTAGGTGGTTGCCGGTCCGGTCGACCCTGCGCGGGCTCCGGACCCTAGCCAGGTGACGCCTCAAAACGGGAGCCACCACCGGCCCCGCGCATTGACGGGGCCGGATTTTGGAACGTATGTTCGGACAATTAGCCGGGTGCCCTGCCCACCTCAATGACGGTTGGTTCGCAATGGTGTATACTGCATGGGTTACCCAGGTCGAAGCCCGCTACAGTTCTTAGGATACTAGAAGCGAGTCGGATCCGGAGAACAAGTCACCCCAAACTTAGGAGATTCGCTCGTTTAATATGTATACCGATGAAATGCTCACGTGCGTTGACTGCGGGCAGCAGTTCGCTTTTACCTCAGGAGAGCAAGAATTCTTCGCGATGAAGGGCTTCACCAATAAGCCCAGCCGCTGCACGGACTGCCGCGCCGCCCGCAAGGCCGGCCGCTCGTCGAACGGCGGCGGCTCCCGCGGCGGGGGCATGCGCGAGATGTTCAAGGCAACCTGCAGCCAGTGCGGCGGCGTCGCGGAAGTTCCGTTCCAGCCGCGCGGCGACAAGCCGGTTTACTGTCGCGACTGCTTCGCGACGCGCCGGTCGTCGTACCGGTAGGCCGGGGACCCGGCATCGGCGCTCGCACGCCGAACGAGGAGCCTGCCGATAAAGGCAGGCTCTTTTCATTCGCCGTGCAAATCGGCAGCGCGATGGAGCAGCTGGGCAGGTACGGCACCGGCGTCGGGCTGGCGCTCATTCACGTCGGTGCGCTGGCCGCGTTTCTTCCGGCGTTCTACAGTCCTTCCGCCCTCACGGTTGCCGCGATCATGGCGTATCTCACCGGCGCGCTCGGAATAACCCTTTGCTATCATCGGGTGCTCACGCATCGCAGCCTGCGGCTGCGCAAGCCGCTGGAATATCTCTTCGCCCTCTTCGGAACGCTGGCGCTGCAAGGCGATCCCATCCGCTGGGTCGCCGTGCATCGCAAACACCATGCTAACGCCGATCACGAGGGCGATCCGCACGACATTCGGATGGGATTCCGTTGGGCGCACGTTGACTGGCTATACCGCCACAACATCGCGATGCCGTCGCAAGATGAAATCGAGCGCTTCGCTCCCGATCTGTACGCCGATCCGTTTTATCGCGCGCTGCAATACCTCGGCGCGCCGCTACAGCTGGTGCTCGCCGCGTTGCTCTTCTTCCTCGGCGGCTGGGCCTGGGTCGTCTGGGGCGTCTTCGTACGGCTCGTAATCAGCTATCACTCGACGTGGCTCGTGAACAGCGCGGCACACATGGTCGGCTATCGGTCGTTCCGCACGACCGACCGATCGACCAACTGCTGGTGGGTCGCCCTCCTCGCTTTCGGCGAGGGCTGGCACAATAATCACCACGCCTTTCCGTTCTCGGCGCGCCACGGCTTGCGCTGGTTCGAGATCGACATGACCTGGTGGCACGTCCGGGTGCTCGCCTTCCTGCGACTCGCCGACAATGTCCGCATTCCCAGCGCGCCGATGCAGCGCCGCCTCGCGTACGCAAACGTGCGTTCGTTCGGGAAAACTGGCGCGGATACGGTATAATCACGGCATGAACCAGCCTCGCCAGCACTGGGAGCGGCCCGACTTTCAAGAGCACCCGCTCGGAGCTGAGGTTACGGCGTACCTGACGTCGCCCGTACGCAAGCCGAAGCTCTAACCGCGCGCCTCCTCGCCGTCGGCGCGGCGCGTTATCACGACAAACATCCCTTCCATCAGCGGCTCGTCGCCGGAACGCTCGACCGCGCCCAGGTGCAGGCCTGGGTCTCGAACCGCTACTACTATCAAAAGCAGATCCCGGTAAAGGACGCGGCGATTCTCGCCAACCTGCCGTCGGCGGCGCATCGGCGCGTCTGGATCGCGCGCATCACCGATCACGACGGCACCGGCGACGGCGAGCGCGGCGGCACCGCCGCGTGGCTGGCGCTTGCGCGCGCGGTCGGACTCGATGAGTCGCACGTTCTCTCAGAGCGTGCCGTCGCGCCGGGAACGCGCCTTGCCGTCGACGCGTACGTGACGTTCGCGCGCACGAAGCCCTGGGTCGAGGCCGTCGCCTCATCGCTCACCGAGCTCTTTGGACCGCCGGTGATGGAGCGCCGAGCCGCGGCGATCGTCGAGCGGTACCCCTGGGTCGATCCGGCCGGCCTCGAGTATTTCCGCAGGCGCATTCCGCTTGCCAAGCGGGACGCGCAGAGCGCCCTCACGTGGGTGCTGGAGCAAGCCGTCACGCCGGAGATCGCGCAGCGCTGCGTCGAGGCTCTGGAATTCAAGTGCAACGTGCTCTGGGCGATTCTCGACGCCACGGCGCTCGCGAGCGGCGTCTTCTCGTGAATGACGCAGCGCGGCCCCGATTCGGCAAGGGCGTGAAGCTGCGTCACGATGCCGACGGCACGGCCATGCTGCTCGTGCCGGAGGGCGCGCTCGCGCTCAATGCACCGGCCGCGGTGGCGCTCGAGCTCGTCGACGGGGAGCGCAGCGTGGACGAGATCGTCGCCGCGGTGATCTCGCGCTTCGACGTGACGCTCGAGCGCGCGCACGCCGACGTCCACGAGCTGTTCGAGCGGCTGGAGGTGCGGGGATTCCTGCTCCTTCGACAGGGCTCAGGATGACGAAAATAGGTAGGCCGATGTCGTTGCTGTGCGAGATCACCTATCGCTGCAATCTGCAGTGTCCGTACTGTTACAATCCGCTGAGCCTGCGCGACTATCGGGACGAGCTCTCGACCGAGCAGTGGTGCGTGGTCCTAGCGCAGGCCGCGGAGCTCGGCGTCGTGCAGACGCACTTCTCCGGCGGGGAGCCGACGCTGCGGCGCGACCTGCCGGCGATGGTCGCGTTTGCCTCGGGTGCCGGCCTCTACACGAACCTCATCACGCAGGGAACCTTTCTGGAAGACGCGCTGCTCGATGAGCTGCTCGCCGCCGGCCTCGATCACGTGCAGATCAGCATCCAGGCGCCGGAGGCCGCGCTCGCCGATCGCATCGCGGGCACGACCGCGCACGCGCGTAAGCTCGAGGCGCTGGAGCGCGCGCTGCGGCGCGACGTCGCGGTGACGCTCAACTGCGTGCTACACCGGCTCAATCACGACGCGATCGGCGATGCGATCGCGCTGGCGGAACGGCTCGGCGTGCGCCGCCTGGAGCTCGCCAACGTGCAGTTCTACGGGTGGGCCTATCGCAATCGCTTGGCGCTGATGCCGACGCGCGAGCAGGTCGAGCGCGGCGAGGCCGTCGTCACGGCGGCGCGGGAACGCCTGCGCGGCGCGATGGAGATCGCATACGTGCCGCCCGATTACTTCGACGACTTCCCCAAGCCGTGCATGAACGGCTGGGGGCGGCAGTTCATGACGGTGACGCCGAACGGAATGGCGTTGCCGTGTCCCGCGGCCGCCGCGATCCGCACGCTGCATTTCGAAAACGTGCGGGATCGCGCGCTCCGCGCGATCTGGCAGGACTCTGAAGCGTTTTGCCGCTATCGCGGCACCGCCTGGATGCCGGAGCCGTGCCGCTCGTGCGACCGCCGCGAGATCGACTGGGGCGGGTGCCGCTGCCAAGCGTTCTTGCTGACCGGCGACGCCGGCGCCACCGATCCCGTCTGCTCGCTGAGCGCCGACCATCGGCTCGTCGTCGCGCTGCGCGAGGGCAACGGGCAACGCGAGCCGGTAGCTCGCCGCGCGTGATCGTCCGCGTGCTCGGCTCGGCCGCCGGCGGCGGCGTTCCGCAGTGGAACTGCGCATGCGCGAACTGCGCGGCGGCGCGTGAAGGGCACCGGCCGCGGCGCACGCAGTCGAGCCTCGCGCTCAGCCCGGACGGCGCGCGCTGGCTGCTGCTGAACTGCTCGCCCGACGTCGCCGCGCAGATCGAAGCCTTCGCGCCGCTGCAACCACGCCGGTCGCGCGGCACGCCGATCGGCGGCATGCTGTTGACCGACGCAAACGTGGATCATCTGGGCGGCCTCGCCGCGCTTCGCCAGCACGGCGAGCACGGATTCATCGTGCGGTCGAGCGGTGTAGTGCGCGCGTTAGCGGCGGTGCAGCCCGCGTTTGCAGCGTTCACGCGTGCGCCGCATCGCTGGCTGGAAGCACCGCTGGGGGCGCCCTGCGATCCGGAAGGCGGCGAGGATCTCGTCGGTAACCGGCTGAGGGTGCGCGCGTTCCCCGTCCCCGGTACGACGCCGGGTTACGACGGACGCCGAAGCGCTAGCGGCGCGGTCGTCGCATATGAGATCGCCGAGCCAAACGGCGCAACGTTGCTCTTCGCGCCGGTCTTCGCGGAGATCGACGCGACGCTCGCGAGCGCGCTGCAGTCCGCGAGCGTGGCGTTCCTCGATGGATCGTTCTATTCGGACGACGAGCTCGTCGCGCAGGGTCTCGCGGACAAGCGGGCGCGATCGCTCGGTCACCTGCCGGTGGGCGACTGGCGCGGCACGCTCGCGCGGCTGCGGAGTCGATCGAGACGCACGATCTTCACGCATCTCAACAACTCCAACCCCATGCTCGATCCGAATTCCTCGGCCGCCGCACACGTCCGCGAGGCAGGCGTCGAGATCGCCTACGACGGCATGGAGCTGACGGTCTAGGGGCCTCTAAAAGTCGTCGTCGGGCTCGATCTCCGCCTGTCCGTCGGCGGCGAAGAACGATGCCTGGCGCATCGTGGGTATCGGCTCGAACGGCAGCGCACGCTGCAAGAAGTCGAAGCAGTCGGCGAGGTCCGCCGCGCGGAGGTCGGTCGTGTTGAGCGAGTGCAAGGCGAACGCGGTCTCGACGAACCGTATGATGCTGCCGAACTCATACTGCTGGTGCGACACATAATGATGCTTCGCCCACGGAGAAATCACGATAAACGGCACGCGCGGACCAAGCCCCATCCGATCGAGCTGCGGCGGCGCCACGTGATCGTACCAGCCGCCCCAGTCGTCCCAAACGACGAAGATCGCCGTGCTGCTCCAATCGCGGCTTTCGCCGATCGCGTTGACGACCGAAGCGACCCAATCCGGTCCGTACTGCCCGGCGCCCCGCAGCCCGACGTCTTTGTTGGTGCTGTGGAAGGGAAGAGCGTGATCGGAGTTCTGCATCTTCGGCACGACCCACGTGATCGACGCCACATCGCCGGCGCGAGCGTCGGTCAGGATTCGCGTCTCCGGCGATACGACGTTGCGCCAGCGCGACGAGTACCGGATGTGCGCGATCGCGTCGAATGCCGACCAGATGCTGCCGAGCCGGTTGATAGCCGGCGCGTAATAGCGCCAGGTCACGCCGGCATCGGTCGCCATGTCCGCCACCGTCGGGAAGTCGAGACACGGAAAGATGCCCGGATCGACCTCGCGGCCGTCGGGCGCCATTAGCGCGACGCGCGCGTACAGCGGCGAGTCGCAGCCCCAGGCGAAGCGCGTCGTGCCGAGATGGTTGGGATTGCTCGCCGTGTACGCCGCCTGACCCGCGATCAGGTAGAGGTGCGCGGGGAAGCTCGGGCCGGTGTTCGACTGGAACATCCGGTCGGAGAAGGTGAAGCGCTCCGCCATCGTCCAGTACGAAACGACCTGGTTCTCCGGCACGTAGGCGTACGGGAAATCCCGCGGCTGCCGCGGATAGGTCGCGACGCTCGCGAAGCCGTCCATCCGGCCACCGTCGTATTCGGTAACCCAGGCGCGATGCTGATGGTCGACGTCGGCGGGATAACCCAGGTCAATGGGACGCAGGGAAACGGGACCGATGCGGCGCTCTGCGAACCTTACCGTATCGGCACCCGGAAAGCCGTTGAAGAGGTTATCGACGCTGCGATTCTCCTGGATGATGATGACGACATGCTTGATGTGAGTGTGCACGTCGTGAGCGAAGCGAGCGTTCGTCGCTCCCATGGCCAACCACGCGAGCGCCAGCGCTGCCGCTTTCGCGGGCGTGCCGCTCATGATCCGTCGAATACCCGGGAAGACTCACTCATATGACCATCGTGCTGGAACGGCTCGCCGCGGCGCTCACGATGGCTGTCGTTGCCTGGTCGCAGTTCCGCATGGGCCCCCAGAACAATGCCGTCATCGGCGGTGGCATGCACGCGAGCTGGCGCACCGAGACGGGGGGCCAGATCTCCGCGAGCCCGACACTCGCCGAGGGCACGCTCTACATCGGTAACAACAACGGCTCGCTCTACGCGCTCGACGCGCAAACGGGGCAGATTCGCTGGAAGGCGCACGTCCCCAACCCGCTGATGAGCGCGCCCTTGATCTACGGCGACCTCGTGATCGTCGGCGAAGGCGATCCCACGAGCCGCACCTCGTCGCCATCGGAGCCGGTGATGGTGGGGCAAGGGCCGAGCGCCCTGATCGCGTTCGATCGTGCCACCGGCGCGATGCGCTGGCAGACCCTGCTCGCCGGATCGGCGATGCCGACGCCGGCGATCATCGACGGCGTGCTCGTGCATCACGACGGCGCGGGGTGGATCAACGGGCTCGATCCCGCGACGGGCGAAAAGAAATACGCGCGTTCGATCGGATCGATGGCGTCGATGACCGCGATGCTGCCTGTCGGCAACGGCGACTTCGTCACCCTGGGCGTCGGCAGCAACGCCGCGTGGCGGCTCCATGCCGACGACGGGGCGCTCATATGGCGCAGTCCCTTCTCCAAAGGAGCCTCCGGCATAGGAGACTGCCCTCCCGTTACCGACGGCGCGCGGGTGTTTTGCGATTACGTTTCCCCGGTCTTTCCGGATACTTCGACGGTCATCGGCAACCTCACCGTCCAGCGCGTCTACGCCCTCGACGTCACGAGCGGCGCCCCGCTCTGGGACGTCGCGCTCGAGAGCGGACCCCTGCCCATCCGCAACGAGGCCGCGATCCCGCTGCTCGCCGACGGCCTGCTCTATCTGGGAAGCGCAATCACGCCCTGGATGCACGCGCTCGACGCGACGAGCGGCATGCTCGTGTGGGAGTCGCCGACGAAGGGCGCGGTCAAGGGCGGTATCGTCGACGTCGACGGCGTCGTATACTTCGGCGATCTCGGCGGCTACCTGTGGGCGCTCGACGCTAAGACAGGGCGCGTGCATGGAGACAAGCTGATGCACACGCCCTTCAACGTCGGCTCGCCGATCGTCGTCGGCAAGACGCTCGTCATCGGCAGCGACTCCGGCGCGGTAATCGCGGTCCCGCTCGACGACATCCTCAACTCACACGACTAGCGTTCCGTCGCCCAGATCTGCTTCAGCGCGCCGCGCGTTGTGCGCGCGGTAAGCGCGTCGACGGAGCCGCGGCCTTTCGTGATGGCGTTGAGGCCGTACCACGCTTCGTCCCGGGCACATCCCGGCCAATAATTCGTGAAGTTTAGGTCCCCCACGTGCTTGCTCCGGAAGCCCCAGTCGTTGACGTCGGCCTTCCACCATTCGTCGGTCCATTCAAGATACGTCCCGCCCGAAACGACTCCGTCGGTTTGATAGCCTTTGTACAAGAGCTCCGCGCTGTTCTTTACGTAGTCCACGAGGCCGGCCATGTTCGGATTCGCGCCGGCATCGTTCGGCAGCTCTTTGACGTCGCGCGTTAGCGGCAGGCTCGTCGGCTTCAGCGGATCGCACACACCGTTCTTATCCGGGTTGCCTTTCGGATAGGAATACGTGTTTGCTTCGGCGGTGTGATAGGCGGCGCTGGCTCCGTACTCCGTGAAAATGACGGGTTTGTCCGTCGTATCCCGGACCTGAGTGAACAGGTTGTTCGGGTGTTCCGTGAAGGAACGCCCACGGAACGTATTGTCGCCCCACACGTCGACCGCCGCGTGGTATTTCTCGCCGTAGTAGATCTGGGCTATCTGTTGGATTCCCTTGAAGTCGATCTTGGTGAGGCCGTCGTAGTCGGAAGTCATCACGAGCTTCTTTGCGCCCTGATCCTCGAAGCCGCGCTTCGCCGAGACTGCGACGCGGTTGAAGTTGTCCCACCACGCCTTGTTGTCCCAGACGTCGTTCCCGATGATCTCGTTGCTGATCGCTACGCCCATGACGGCCGGGTACTTCGCGTACTTCTTGTCGAGCTCGTAATACTGGTTCACGAGACTGTTCACTGCGCCTTCGTCCAATAGCTTACTGCTGGCGAAGTGGATGCTCATGATCACGAAGATCGGATTCTTGCCGTTGTTCCAGGCAGCATCGAGGAACTCGTTGATCGTGCCCACGTGCGCCTCCGGGCCGTCCGCCCAAGGCGGCGGCGTGACGTTGTAGACGTGGATCACGTTGACGCCCATCATCTGCATCATCGGGAGGTCTCGCGACCAGATCGGCTTGTTGCTGTTGCGCAGCGGCGAGTTGCACGCCGGCGGGTCCGTAACGAAGCCGCCGATCGGCGTCGGCGAGTACGCGACTCCCTTGACGAAAAAGTGATGCGGCGCCTCACCCTTGACGCGCTCTTCGATGAATCGGCCGTCTGTCGTCCATTCCGTGTTCGTGGATGGCGAGCTGCTGCCGCCCTTGCCCTCACAGGGATCGCCGCCAGCCATGCCGCGAAGACGCGCCGACGCGCCGGCAGCAGCGGAGATCGGATTGACCGGGCCCGCGTTCTGCGATCCACCGCAGGCCGTGAAAAGAAAGACGGCCGCGCATAGGGTCCCTAGACAGCGGCTAGAAGCTGGGTAATTCATGTAATCTCTCCGAGTAGCAGTCGTCGCGTTCCAAAGCGAAACGCGATTATCTCAACTTTTTCTCAGCGAGACGCCGCTAAACCTTCGGGAAAACCAACGGGTAGCCGTGCAACAGAGCCGGTAAGCATTCCGCAGCCGCGGACGTCAGCGCGAGACGCCTACCGGCTCCATCGCCCTCGGCTCATGGCTAAAAGAGGTTCCAGAGGTACTGGTTGTAGACTTCGTGATGGTACTGAACTTCTTGCGCTTTCACGAACGTTCCGAGTAGTCGCGGGCAGCGATCGGCGCTGGCCTCTTTGAGATCGGCGTAGCGCTTCTTGACGTCCTCGCCGAGGAGCTTGCTGGTCCACTCCGACGCGCGGAATGCCGCGAGCGCGTCGTAGATGTTGTCGGGCAAGTAGCGATCGGCTTGGCGCAGGTTCTTGAGGCCGCTCGCCGTGCCTTCGAGGCCCGTCTTGAACACCGCCAGCATCACCATGTAGGGGTTGGCATCCGGTGCCACCGAGCGCACCTCGGTGCGCATGCTGCGCTGGTTACCGATCGGGATACGGATCATCGAGCCGCGATCGATCGCCGAGGCCTTGAGCTGATTGGGAGCCTCGAAGTGGGGGTCGAGCCTCCGATACGAGTTCACGCTCGAGTTGAGCATGAGGCAGATGTCGTTGCCGAGCGTGAGGATGCGATCGACGAACTTCCAGCCGAAGCCGCTGAGCTGCTCCTGTCCCTTCGGATCCCAGAACAAGTTCTTGCCGTTTTTGCTCACCGAGACGTTCGTGTGCATCCCGCTCCCGTTCACGCCGACGACCGGCTTGGGCAGGAAGCTCGCCGTCATGCCTTGGCGCGTGGCGACCTGGCGGCAGATCAGCTTGTAGAGTTGGATCTGATCGGCCGCGGCGACGACCTCACCGTAGTTGTAGTTGATCTCGAACTGCGAGGGCGCGACCTCCGGATGATCCTTCTCGTTCTGAAAGCCCATCGCGCGCTGCACCTCGGCCACGGTGTCGATGAAGTTACGCAGCGGGTCGCCGGGGAGCGAGTGGTAGTAGCCGCCCGTATTGACGTACTCGAACTTTCCGGTCTCGTGATAACGACGCTCACTGTCGACGCCCCGGAAGAGGAATCCCTCGATCTCGTTGGCGGCGTTGAGCGCGTAGCCTTCCCTCGCATAGCTGTCGTTGGCGAGCTTCTTGAGCGCGCCCCGGATGTCGCCGGAGAACGGCCTGCCGTCGCGGTCGAACACGTCGCCGAAGACGAGGATCTTGCCGGGACCGAAGACGTCGGCCGGCGCCCAGTAGAACGCGCTCCAGTCCAAGGAGAGGCGCAGGTCGCTCTCGCGCTGCGGGGTGAAGCCGCGAATCGACGAGCCGTCGAACGTGAGGTTGTCGTAGGCGCGCAGCAAGAACTTCTTGTCGTAGTCCAGCATGTGGAGGCGCCCCTCGAGATCGCTGAACAGCACGGTCAGCGCCTTGATTCGCGGCTCGTCGGCGAGGTAGCGCAGTCGCTCTTCCTGCAGCGCGTGGAGCGGCACGCGCTCCTGGCGCTGCGCCTTCGCTCGCAGATTCAGCTCCTCGAGCTCCGCGTACGGAAGGGCCAGAAAATCACGCAGCTCCGCGCCGGTCGGGATGGCGGTCGAATTCATTCCTCGTCTCCTCGGGTGTCGGACGCGAGTGTATTGCTACGACGCTTGCACAAGCCGCGGCGCGCGCCTTTGGACAAGTGGTAAAAGGTTAGGGAAGCGCTTTGCTCAATCGTGTGCCGTCGGGCGAGCCGAGACCGGTGCACGGGTCCCAGCCCGGTCCGGCGTCGTACGCGCCGTTGCTACCCGTGGTGATGTCGTGTAGCGGGCCGGGATTGTTCGGATAACCAGGCACCGCGTACAAACTCGCGTTGAGGAATCCGGCGTTCTTTCCACGCTGTTGGTTCATCAGCGCGATCAGCGCGGCCCACAGCGGCGCGACCGCGCTCGTGCCGCCCGCGACCATGCTCGACCCGTCGACGAGAATTTGATATCCCGTGTTCGGGTCGGCGTCGCCGGACACGTCGGGAACGCCGCGCCCGCCTCCGGAGAATCCCGCGGGAGGCGCCGGAACGTTGGCCTTCGACTGCCACGAGGGAAGGGAGAAGTAGTCGCTCACGCCTCCGCCCGAATCGCTCCACGTCGTCTCCGAGGCGATCGTGGCGCCGGACCCGCTCAACGTCGTGCCGCCACAACCCAAGACGTACGGGCTCGAGGCCGGAAAATCGGCGTGCGATGCGCCGTCGGTCTGCCCGTCGCTCGAGCCGCCGTCACCCGAGGCGACGCAGACCGAGATCGCCATCGCCTGCGCGGCGGCAATCGCCTGATTCAGCGCGTCGCGAGCCTGCGCAGTCCAGCTTGACTCGGCCGCGCCCCAGCTGATCGAGATGACCGTCGGCTTGTTGGTCGTATCGTGAATCGCCGTGGTCACGGCGTCGAGGAATCCCTGGTCGCTGTTCGGCGCGAAGTACATGGCGATGCGCGCTCCCGGAGCGACGGAGCCGGCGACCTCCGCGTCGAGCATGACCTCGACGTCGGCGTTCTGATCTTGGCCGGGCGCGCTGCCGGCGCCGTCGATCGTCACGATGGTGACGGTTTGCGCCGTGATGCCAAGGCCCGAGAGATAGGACGCGAAGTCGGCTTGACTAAAGCCGCCGCCGAGCTCGACGATGCCGATGGACTGGCCGGTTCCGTCCACGCCGGATGGAAAGTCGTAGAGCTCGGCGACCTGGGACGGCGTAAACGACGCGATCGGCTTCGCCGCGATGCGGACGCGCGCGGCGGCCTGGGGACGGTCGTCCAGCCCGAGCACCGCCACGACGGCACCTGCGATGTCGGCCGGCACGGTGATGCCGCCCTCGCGGCCCCGGTACATCACGCCGTCGGCCTGGCAGCGTTTCAGCGTCACGCCGAACGCGGCGCTGAGCCGTGCGACGGTTCCGCGCAGCACGACGCTGCGCCGTCCGGAGCTGCTCTCGACGACGGCGAGCCCGTGCGCCCGCGCGAAGGCCTCGACCGATGCGACGTCGGCGGGGTCGGCGCCGTACCGATCGGCGAACTCCACGCGCGACAGCGTGCCGGGCGCAGGCACGCCGGCGCGCTTCGAACGCAGGAACACGGTGACCGTGGCCTCCTGCGTCGGGTCCGCGTCGCCCAGAACCTGGGAGCCCGGCAGAGGCGAACGCTCGCTTCCCGGAATGATCTGCCTATGGGTCATGGCGTCTCCCTATTTCAACGCGTAGAAGAACCGTACCACGTGGAAGAACACCGGTGCGGCGAAGATCAGCGAATCCATCCGATCGAGGATGCCGCCGTGTCCCTGGACGATCGTCCCGTAGTCCTTCACGCCGCTATCGCGCTTGATCGCCGAGAACACGAGCCCTCCCGCGAACCCGAGCAGCGTGATGAGCAGCGAGACCGCCGCGGACACGAGCGGGGTGAACGGCGTCATCCACCATAGCGCCGTGCCGATCGCCGTCGCGCTCACGATGCCGCCGACAAAACCCTCCCACGTCTTGTTCGGGCTGACGGTGGGCGCGATCTTGTGCCGTCCCAGGAGCTTGCCCCACACGTACTGCAAAACATCGCTCGCCTGATCGACGATCACGAGGTAGAGCAGCAGCTTCGCGTCCGGTCCGTAGCCGGGGATGTCGAGCATGTAGAGCGCCGGCGCGTAGCTGAGGCAGTATACGCAGATCATCAGGCCCCATTGAATTTTGGCGGCGCGCTCGAGGAACGACCGCGTGTCGCCCGCCAGCGCCATGACCGCGGGTAAGAACAGAAACGCGTAGACGGGGATCACGATCACGAAGCCGGACCAGCGCAGGCCGAGCAGAAAGTACTGCAGCGGCGTGAAGATGAAGAACGTCCAGAAGAGGGTGTGATGGTCGGCCCGGCGCGTCGCGACGAGCGTGATGTATTCGCGCAGCGCCAAGAACGACATGAGGCCGAAGAGCACGAGCGAGCCGGTCGGGCCGATGACCAGCGTGAGTCCGAAGATGACGCAGAGAACCCACCACGTCCGAATCCGCGCGTTGGCGTTGTCCACCGTGGCGCGCGCGGATTCCGTGCGAACGACGAGTTTGAGCGCAAGGCCGGCGAGCGTCGCGAGCGCCAGCACGGCGAGGACGCCGCCGAACGCGTCGGCCAGCTGCGGGTCGATCCGGTGCCCGGCAAGCGTCATCGCGGCTGCAGCGCGCAGAGCGCGTCGCGCATGCGCGCGAGAAAGTGCTCCTTTGACTCCGACGATTCGATGAACGACGACGGGCCGAACGTGACGCGGCTGATGAACGGCACGGGCAGGAACTCTCCCTTCGGCAGGATTCGGTTTAGGTTTTCGATGTAGGCCGGAATCAACGCGAGCTCCGGCTTTCGCAGGCAGAGATAGTAGAGCCCGCTCTTGAACGGCCCCACGGCCTCTCCGGTTCCGCGAGTTCCCTCGGGAAAGATGATCAGCGAGTATCGATCGCCCATGTCGTTGACGATGCGGTCGATCGTGTCGCGCGCGCTCGCTTCGCGGCTCGCCTGCCCGTGCCCGCGCGGCACGAGAATCGCGTTGAACACGTCCACCGCGAGCGTGCGGCGCAGCCCGTGATGCCAGTAATCCTGCGCGGCGACGGGGCGCGTCCGTCTTCGCATCGCTCGCGGCAGCGACGACCACAGCACGACGAAGTCGAGATGGCTCGTGTGATTGGCGAAAAAGACGCTCTGGCGCGCGGGAGGCCGGCCGCCGCGCCAGCTCACCTGCACGCCGCTGATCAGCCGTGCGCCCGCCGCGATCACGCCGGCGAACCGTCGCAGGGTCAACGTGCGTCGACCTCGGCGACGATGCAGAGCGTGCGCCGGATCAGCGTCACCAGCGAGCCGACCGCGACGATCGCCAGCGCGAGCGCCACGATCTGTCCGCGCCAGCCGACCACCGGCTCGAAGGCGGAGAGCACGCACGCGACCGTCAGCACGGCCATGCGCTGTGGCTTGGCCATCGGACCGATGAAGTAGTGACGCGCACCCATTGATGCGCCGAGCACGCGCGCGTAGGCGGTGAGGACGGCGAGCACGCCGGCGATCCATCCGAGCGTGCTGCCCCAGGCGAATGCGGTCAACGAGTAGCCGGCGCCGACCAGTATCGCGAGGTCGGCAAAGCGGTCGGGCATGTCGTTGAAGAGCTCGCCGTGCGGCGTCGCGTGGCCGCCTTCGACGGCGACCATGCCGTCGAGCATGTTGCAGAGCAGGCGCAGCTGGATCAGCGCGGCCGCCGCGAGCAACTCGAGAGCGCGTGCGGCCCCGCCGCTCCGCCCGCTCGCCCACAACGCGGCGGCGGCCCCTACGGCAAAGACGAGGCTCATTATCGAAACCACATCCGGCGAGATTCCGGCGGAGTTGAGCCCGCGTGCGAACGCCTTCGCCCAGCCGCGCTCGCGTGTGGCGAGCGGACGGCGCTTGGGATCGGGCGTCGGAAGCATGAATCTTTTCTTTCGGCGAACGAGTCACATTTGCTCGCCGTACTCCGTCAGACTGGCAAGCCTTTTTAAGATAGGAGCGCACAGTGAACGCGGTTTGTCTCATCGTCTACCCGGCCTCGGACGTGCCGAGGGCAACGAAACTCTTCACGGCCTGGCTCGGTACCGAGCCTTACGCCGAGAGCGGATACTATGTCGGCTTCAAAACCGGCGACGTAGAGATCGGCCTCGTCCCCGCCGCGGCACAACCCGGGATATCGGGTGCGCTCGCATACGTGGACGTCAGCGATATCAACGGTGCGCTGGCGACCCTCCTAGCAGCCGGAGCGGAGAAGGTAAAGGACGTCACCGACGTCGCCAACGGGCTATTGGTCGCGATCGTCAAGGATCCAGATGGAACGCCCATCGGGCTTCGTCAGTACCCGAAGTCGTAAGCTTTTTAGATCAGAACGGGATCTCGTCTTCGAGCTCGTCGCCGAGAGCATCGGAGCCGCCGGCCGGCGCCTGAGCCGGGGCGTGGCTGCGTCCGCCGCCGTTGAAACCGCGATCACCCGCTTCCGCGTCGTCGCGGCGCGACGAAAGCATCTGCATTCCGGAGATCACGACCTCGGTCGCGGTGCGCCGAATCGGCTGTCCGCTCTCGTCCTTCAGCTTGGTGTCGTCGTAAGAGCGGATCGAGAGGCGACCCTCGACGAGCACTGGGCTGCCCTTCTTGAGATACGTGTTGCAGGTCTCGGCCAGCCGCTCCCAGGCCACGACGTCCACGTACATCGTGTCCTCCGGCTTCGCGTCGCGCTTGTTCGGGTTGACGGCGATCCGAAACTTCGTGACCGCGGAGCCCGAGTTGACATAGCGAATCTCGGGGTCGCGGGTGAGATTTCCGACCAAGATCACCTTATTGAACGAGGCTGACATACTCCACTCTCTTTCGCCGATTTAACTCCAGCTCGATACGAGATTACGCCGGGCGAGTGTCACCTGTATGGCACAGATGTTGCCGAACGGCCGTCCTTTACGCGGATGGGGCAGGCGCGGGGGGCGCGGCGGCCGCCAGCGCCGCCATGTGCGTCCGCATCTTGGCGTCCAAGCGCACGACGAGCGCGCGCAACACGTCGTCGTGCAGTTTCAACTGCCGTTCCAATTCCTTGGAGACGCCGGGCTCGCTTTTGAACTGCATCACGACGTAGTTGCCCTCGCGGACGTCTTTGATCTCGTACGCGAGCCGCTTCTTGCCCAGCCGCTCGATCGCGGAGACTTCACCGCCCTGGCCCTTGACGATCTCGCCGATCGCGTTGGCCCGCTCCTCGACTTCGGCCTCTTCCAGCGACGGCCGCAGAATATAGGTTACCTCGTAGTCATTCATCGGCCGCCTTGTTCGCGCCGGCGGATGCCCCAGCCTGTGGGCTCGCGCGAGACCTGCCGCTCGGCAGCCAGGCGGTGCATCCGGCCCTGCGCATGGCCTCAAGGACTCTGCAGAAAACGCTTTGAAGAGCGCGTCCTGCCGTATCGGCGGAACGGTTGCTACGAGGAGAAACCATGGTTGCTAAACGCTTGGTGGTCGTCGCGTCGCTGGCGTTTGCCGCCGCAGGATGCGGCACGAACGGCGCGCTCTCCGACGTCGCACCGCAGCGGGCCGCCTCCGCCGCCCGCCCGTCCGCCGGCCATCCCGTCAGCCAATACATCTCGCACGTCATCGTGATCGTGCAAGAGAATCGCAGCTTCGAGAATTTCTTCGCCGGGTTCCCCAACGCCAACGCTCCGACGTTCGGCTGTATAGGCGGCGCGAGAAGCGGCGCGCGGCCGGCGCGACCGCGCCCGGGCTCGGGATCCGGCTGCCCGGCCGGCGATCAACAGGTGCCGCTCCACCCGATCACGTTCGTTGGGCCGGATCTGCGCCACGATTGGCGCTCGTCGATCGCGAGCTGGAACAACGGCAACATGGATGGGTTTTGGAGATTCGGCCACACCAGCGCCGACGACGCATACGCGTACGTGCAGCCCACTCTGATCCAGCCGTACTTAGACCTCGCCAACACGTACGTGCTCGCCGACGAGATGTTTCCGACTGAGTTCGGCGGCAGCTTCACCGCGCACCTGATGCTCGTCGCCGGCAACGACAACATCAGCAACAAGCCGTCCCACGCCGAGGTCGACTACCCGAGCGCCCCGCCGGGCGACTGCGATTCGCCGCCGGGCACCACCAGCTCGTACATCACGAAGACTCGAAGGGAACACCACAGCCAGGGTCCGTTCCCGTGCTTCAACCAGTTCACCACGCTTGCGCCGGTGATGGACAATGCCGGCGTGTCGTGGAAGTACTACGTGACCCAGCACATCGGCGCGGGGCTCTGGTCGCCGTTCGAGGCGATAAGACACGTCCGCTACGGGCGTGACTGGCATCGCAACATCATCTCACCCGAGACCACGGTGCTCACGGATGCCGGCAGCAATAATTTGGCCTCGGTGAGCTGGGTCACTCCCAGCAAGCCCGACTCGGACCACCCGGGCGACCACAGCGATCTCGGCCCCTCCTGGGTCGCCAACGTCGTGAACGCGATCGGCGAGAGCCCGTATTGGGACACTTCGGCGATCATTCTGCTCTGGGACGATTGGGGCGGCTGGTACGACAACGCCCCGCCGCCGCAGCTGGATTATCGAGGACTCGGCATACGCGTCCCGTGCCTGATCATCTCACCGTACTCGCGCGAAACGTCCCCGAGTCATCCCGGCTACGTCTCCCACACGCAGTACGAGTTCGGCAGCATCCTCCGCTTCATCGAGGAGACGTTCAACCTCCCGTACATCGGACCGGCGGACAAGGGCTACACCGATGCGCGCGCGGCCTCGCTGGACGACAGCTTCGACTTCACGCAGACGCCGCGTGCCTTCGTCCCGATCCAGGTGAAGTATCCGAGGTCGCGTTTCCTGCACGAGCCGCCGTCGAACGAACCGGTCGACACCGAATAACGGCGGCGCGCGCAGTCAGCGCGGCG
>Ga0213879_10000052_pt1 | contig 18429 bp, 18 predicted proteins | sample VelepicoBEBS_R03_FD_161046 | JGI IMG/M metagenome (GOLD analysis project Ga0213879, IMG submission 161046) | Vellozia epidendroides bulk soil microbial communities from rupestrian grasslands, the National Park of Serra do Cipo, Brazil - BS_R03 | ecosystem: Environmental > Terrestrial > Soil >...
ACGGCACGGTCTTTACCGTTACGGCGAGCGGCACCGAGAGCGTGCTCTACAGCTTTGGCAAGAGCGGCGGCGACGGCCACGGCCCGGCTGCAGACCTGGTAGATGTCGGCTCCACGCTCTACGGAACGACGGACGCCGGCGGCACGCACGGCGGCGGCACGGTCTTCAGCATCACGACCGGCGGCAAAGAGAAGGTGCTGCACAGCTTCGGCGGCGGCAAGGACGGCCGCGCCCCCGTGGCAAGCCTTATCGCCGTGGGCGGCACGCTCTACGGAACGACGTTGAGCGGCGGCTCACAAGATGACGGCACGGTCTTTAGCATCACGAAGCGCGGTAAAGAGAAAGTGCTCTACAGCTTCGGCAGTTCAAGCGGCGACGGCGTGGGGCCGGCCGCAGGCCTGGTCGACGTGAGCGGCACGCTCTACGGCACAACCGATTCCGGCGGCGCGCACGGTGTCGGCACGGCCTTTAGCATCACGACCGGCGGCTCGGAGACGGTGCTCTACAACTTTGGAGTAAATAGATTGGATGGCAGGCAGCCCGAGGCGGCGCTAATTGTCGTCGTCGGCACGCTCTACGGGACGACCCAGGTCGGCGGCACGCACGGTGCCGGCACGGTCTTTAGCATCACGACCGACGGCTCGGAGAAAGTCCTGTACAACTTCGGGCTTCGGGGGACAAGTGGAGGGTTGCCGTCGGCGCCTCTGATCGAGGTTAGCAAGACGCTCTATGGCACCACCGCGGAAGGCGGTCAACATAGTTGCGGAACGGTCTTTGCCTTAAAGCCGTAGCGTCGCGGAGCCGCCTTCGGGTCGGTACGGATCCGGAAAGTTCGGATTCATCTGCCGGTAATACCGTACGGTGCCGTTAGCGAGCGTTTCGATACCGTCCCAAACGCCTGGGCCGCCGCGTGCACGGTCGTAATCGATGACTTCGCGCAGAGCGTTCCATACGCGGACACAGCGGGATCCCACTTGACAGTAGACCGCATCGGGGTCTATTAATCCGAATTTCACGAAGGAGCCGACCTTTTCGAAGAAGGCGAGTATCGGCAAGTAGCGGTGAATGGATTCATCGGTCATGCCGTCGATCACACGCTGGCGGAACTCAGGTTCTCCCATCTTTGTGGTTAGCTCATCCACAACGAAACGATACGAGCTGACGTACGCCGGAGCGTCCATTTCCGCCAATATACGCATCAGGCCGTCGAGTTGTGTGGAACGGCGGAGCAGCTGCACCTGATGGCGCGCCATGATAACGGTTGCGATCAAGACGACGGTCGTTATCGCGCTCGCAACGGCGGTCACCGCTTCCCACGTCATGCCGGCCGGCCCCTTTCCCAGGCTGTCTTGGGGAGGCTTCTCTGGAAGCCGCAGAGATACTCCATTGTAGCTTCGACGCGATCACCCATGCTGAAACATCGAACCGCGGTCGGCGCTAGATCTGTTGTGCATCTTTTCTTTTCCGCTTTGCTTTTGGCCGTTTCGATGATTCCGGGCCTGTATAACGACCAGAATGGGCGCTCGGTTTATGCGGCGCTGGACGTCGAAGACGGGGCGGCCGTTAACTGGATCGATCCCGGCAACCAGCACGACGGCGTGCTGCCCGCACTTCCCAAGACGTGGCGGCTGCAGCGACAAGTCTATGAGAAGCCCTTTACCGTCGAAGCGCCGCAGGGCCGCCTCGGCGTCTCCCTCTACTACGCCGATCGCGAGCGTCGAGCGACGGTCATCCTCATCCACGGCAACGATAACGAGACGCGCGACATGGGCTATTTGATTCCGATATTTGCGCTCAATGGCGTCAACGTGGTCTCCTACGATCAGCGAGGAACGGGCGAGTCCACCGGATCTTGGCGAGAGAACGGACCGGAGCAGCGTGCTTCCGATGTGAACGCCATTTACGACGCGCTGCAGCGCGAGCAGCTCGTCGACGCCAAGCGCATCGGTTTGTGGGCATTTAGCAATGGCGGCTGGACCGCACCGATCGTGTCGCTGCAACGGCGGGTCGCATTTATGATGCTCGTCGGTGCGCCGGCATCGAGCATCGCGAATAACATCTATTACGAGATTCGCCAGGAAGGGCCGCATCGCGGATTCGATCGGGCGACGACGGAGCAGGCGGTGACGACGATGCGCGCGCTGCTCGACGCCGTCGCAGGGACCGGCTCGTGGGAGAATGCAGCCCGGCAATACGACTTAGTGCGAAATCAGCCTTGGCTGGCTGCGCTGAACCTTTCGCCCACGATGAGGATACCGCCGCCGCGGCAGCGGATCGACGCGCTTCTCAGGGCGGATATCTACGATCCCGCGCAGACGCTCGCGCGCGTGACCGTGCCGACGCTGGCGCTGTACGGCGCTCTCGACCACGCGGTCGATACGGCGCACGACGCACCGACGTTGCAGAGTGCCTTCAAGAAGGCCGGCATGACCGACTTCACGCTCCGTATCTACCCGCAAGCCGGACATTCACTCTTCGTGTCGCAAACCGGTTACTCGGATCAACGCAGCGCACCGCGCCGCCGCGTGCCCGGTTACACGCAAACGATGCTCGGCTGGCTGGAGACGCGAGGCTTTACCAAAGCCACGGTACCCATCTAGCCGCGCACCAGCCGTTCCGCCAGGGGAACGTCGCTGACGCGGTCGACGTTGACGGCGGTCTCCGCATAGGGCGAAACCAGCGCGCGCACCGGCGCGCCCAGAATCTTCGACGCGCGCGCCTCGGCGGCGGCGATGCTCAGCTGGGCAATGGCGAAGCGCGCCAGCATGTCCCAGCCGAAGAGCGAGGCCACGCGGAATGGGTGCTTGCGCGCCGCGCCCAGCCGCTCGACGAAGCGCTCGAGCAGCGGCAGCGCGCGCGGCTTGATGCCGACGATTCCGCCGCCGCAAAACGTACCCTCGCGCATCCGCGCCCAGGTGTGCGGAACGTCGGGATAGCTGCGCAGGTGCGTGCTTTTCTCGACGCAGCCGTAAACGAGGTCGGCATCGAGCGCGCCCAGCCGCGCGATGAAGTCGTCGACCGCCTCGACCGTCAGCACCGGCATGTCCGACGCGACGATCAGCACGGCGTCGTCCGGCTTGAACCCCGCGAGCCCGTTGCGCAGGCTCTCGGTGATGCGCGCGCCGTCGGGCCGCAGCTCGTCGGCGTTTGCCAGATCCGGATGCCCCGTCACGCTCGGCGGTGCGACGACGACGATCCGGCCGATCGCGCGCGACCCGCGCAGCGCCGTCATCACGCGCCCCACCAGCGTGAGGTTATCGATCCGGACGAACGCCTTGTTCGGAGCGCCCGGCTGTAATCGCGCGATGTCGTCGAGCGGTCCGCCGGCGAGAACGACCGCGTCCATGCGTCAACGCCACTCCGGCGTGGCCGCGAACGCGGCGGCGTAACAACCATATGCGCCCGGCAGTTTCAGACGCTCGCGGATCGCTTCGACGCCTGCGCGTTGCGGCGCGAGCGTGAACACGCACGAGCCGGAGCCGGCCAGCAGCGCGTTGTGCGCGCCCGCGTTGCGCAGCGCGTCGATCGCCGTTGCGACCTCAGGCGTCTGCGCGGCGATGACGTCGTGAAAGTCGTTGCTCAGCAACGCCTCGACGCACTCGAAATCCGCCCGCTGCAACGCTTCGAGAAGCGCGATCGAGACGCTGCCGGTGCGCGTGCGCTGCGGCCGAGGCGCGGCGTCGAGCGCTTCGTATGCGCGTGCCGTCGAAATCGCGACCGGCGGCTTGAGGATCAGCGCGTGCCAGCGCGGTAGCGCTCCGGCCGGCGTAACTCGTTCGCCGGTTCCCTCGACGAGCGCGCCGGCGCCGCTGAGAAAGAACGGCACGTCCGATCCGAGAGCGCGCGCGACTCCGAGCCAGTTGCGCGGCCGCGGCTCGCCGAGGAGGCCCATCATCGCCGCGCGCAGCACCGCCGCAGCGTCGCTCGAGCCTCCGCCGAGGCCGGCCTGCGCGGGGATCCGCTTACGCAGCTCCATCCGCACGGGCGGCGCCTCGCCGAGCGCGCGGACGGCTGCGACTGCGAGGTTGCGCTCGTCGTCGAGATCGCGGACGTCGCACGAGAAGCTGAAGCGGTCGCTGGGTTCGATTGCCAGTTCGTCGGCCAGGTCGAGCGGCACAATGACGCTGCGAATGCCGTGATAGCCGTCGTCACGCCGCGCAAGGACCTCGAGCGTGAGATTGATCTTCGCCGGAGCCTGAAGGGTCGGCATCGCGGCTCTCGTTTGCCGCGGCGGGAGGAGGCGCCTTTGCGCTCGGCGCCGCACTAGGCTCTTAGAGACATGGGGTCGAGTTATGATGCGCAACGCAACGAGTTTTGCGCTTATGTCCTGCACGAATCGGAAACGCCCTACGGGCTATTGCTCGGTAACTTGAAGACCTACGCGCAATCGACCGCCAAGGGCGGCGTGCGCGGCCTGTGGGACGCCGACACAGACCAGATCATCTTCGGCACCCATCACATCGCCTATCGTCTCGGCGATCGCACGTTCTTCCCGCACCAGATCGAGCGCGATCTCACGTTTCTTCCGTACGCGCAGATCTCCGAATTCACGCTCGAGCATCGCGTGCACGTGACGGAGGCGTTTTACGTGCCGTTCGGCGCGGGATTCGATCGCGCCGTCTCCTTCGTCGTCGACGTCACGCTGTACAACCCCGGGGCGGAGCTGATCGAGGTCGCGCTCTTCCCCTGGGCGATGCTCGTCGGCCAGCGCTTCTACGGAGAGCCGGAGCACGAGGTGCGCGCCTGGAACGATGGGCGGTTCATCTGTTCCAGAAACCTCGAGACCGGAGGGGAGCGGTGGTGGGGCGGCTCGCGCGCGCCCGTCGCCGTGCAGCTCTCGTTGCGGGAGCAGGTGCTGCTCGAGGCCATGCGCCGCGCGACCCTCGCGACCGAGGACTCCCCGCAGACGCTGGGCGACGTCACGCCCCAGCAGGCCGAGCTCGTGAGCCGGCGGATCTTCGGCGCCTTCGAGTATCGCATCACCGTCGCGCCCGGCGCGCGCGAGTCGTTGCGCCTGGCCGTCGTCTACGACAAGGGCGGCACCGAGCGCAGCCGGCCGGTCCTCGAGTCGCTGATCCGCGACCAGCGCGCGCTGCACGACACGCAGGGATATTTCACGCAGCGACTCGCCGACGCGCGCTTTCTCACTCCGTCGCCGGAGATCAGCCGAGGCATGGCGTGGGCCAAGGCCAACATGCTGCGGATCGTCAAGGAGTATCCGCACGGATGGGGCGCGACGAACTCGCCGCCCTCCGACATCCTGGTGTCGCGCGACACGTCATGGCTCGTTCACGGTTTCGATTATTTCTGGCCGGAGTTCAGCCGCAACGCGCTCGAAGTCTTCAATCGCGCGATGGAAGACAGCGGGCTGATGGTCGAATACGTGCGAGGCGTCAGCGGCTACAAGACCGACTACGACCTCAACATCAACGACGACACGCCATTGCACCTCATCGCGATGCTGCATCACTACAACGCGACGCTCGATGACGAGTGGGTTCGCCGGCATAGCGCGATGATCGTAAAGCTCGCGGACTACATGCTGGCTCAGCGCGACGATCATGGCCTCATCTGCTGTCGAGCCAAGGGCGTCGATCTCTACGGCATCAGTTCGTGGCGCAACATCATTCCGTACTACACGCTCGACGGTGCCGTCACCGAGATCAACGCAGAGGCCGTGTTCGCGCTCGAGGCGGCCGCGATGCTGTGCGCCGTGATCGGCGACAACGATCACTGGGAGCGCTACGGTAGCGAGGCGCAGCGGATGCGCGAGGCGATGATGGACTTCCTCTACAACGACGACACAGGCGCGTTCGTGCTGAACTACGATCAGGAAGGAAACTATCAAGATAACTTCACGGCCGACGAGATCTTCCCGGTGCTGTTCAACATCGCCGAGGAGCCGCAGCGCCGCGCGATCCTCGCCCGGCTGCAGGAGGCGGACTTCGTAACGCCGGTTGGGCTGCGCACGATCTCCACGGCGGACGCGTGGTATTTTCCGTCGTACGGATCCGGTCTGCTGGGCGGCATCTGGCCCGACCTGACGCTATGGTGCAGCGTCGCCCTCGCGCGCAACGGCATGACCGACGCGTGCGTGCGCTTTCTCAACGTCTCGTACGCGGCGATGGAAGGCGGCAGCCCGCGCAACACCGTGCCGGGCGAATTCGCGGAATGGTTCGACGGAGGGTCGTTGAGCAATCGCGGCATGTACCTCTCGCCGTGGACTGGAGCGAAGTATCTGTGGGCGGTGGCCGAGACGGTCGGCGGGCTCAACGGCTATCGCACGAGCGGGCGTCCCCACCTCGCGCCGCTGCGACCGAAAGGATGGCAGTGGGTCGCCGCCGCGCGCGTGCACTGGGGCGGACGCCGCTGCACCTACGTCGTGGACCTGCGCAACGATACGATCTACGGCGACATGCCGGAGCTCTCGGCGGAGGAGCCGTTCAAGTGCATCTTCGCGGGACGCGACGTGAGCGACGAGGTCACGACGTCACCCGTGGAAGTGGGCGCGATCGCGTTTGAAGACGAGCACGGCGCGGTGCGAATCTTCGTTGGCAACCTCGCCGACCGCGCGCGCAACGTCTTGCTCGAGTTTCGCGGTCATACGGCGCGCGTGGACATGGCGCCCGGCGAGTTGCGCGAGGTGCATCTCATCGGTAAGCCGAGCGATCGCCGGGCACGCGCGGCCAAGCTCGACGTCGTACGGCCGCTGGCGCGCGTATGAGGCTGAGCCTGCCCACGATCCTCCTCGCGGTCGGCGCCGCGGTGCTGCTGATCGCGGTCGCCATCGGCGAGCGCATGGGCGACCGTGTCATCGGTCAGGCGACCGAGCAGACGTTGCAGTCGGTGGGTCCGGTTTCAGTGAGCCCATCGCCGAACGCGTCGCCGCAGCCGTACGGCCCCGATTGGAAGCGCTCGCAGGCCCTCTCCGCGGCCGGCGATCCGCACTTCCCCGATCCGCGCGTTCCACCGCAGCCGCTGCCGACGCTCCCGCCGACGCCGAAGCCGCGCCCGACGCCGGTCCCGACGCCGACGCCGATTCCGAACGTACCGATCTGGCGGCAAAAGCCGCTGCCGACCGTGCCTCCGACGGTGGCGCCGGTCCTGCCGGCCACCGAGGCGCCATCGCCGCAGGCCTCGCCGCCCGGCAGCACGGCTCCTGCACCGCCATAGCCTGCGTGGCGTTCCCAATGTTCTCATTGGGAACGGCTGATATCATAGGAACATGGAAAGCACCGGAACGATCGTCGTCAAGCGTGGGCTCGCCCAGATGCTCAAAGGCGGCGTGATCATGGACGTCGTCACGCCCGACCACGCCGCGATTGCCCAGGAGGCGGGTGCGGTCGCGGTCATGGCTCTGGAGCGGATTCCCGCCGACATCCGCGCGGCGGGCGGCGTGGCGCGCATGAGCGGCATCGATCTGATCCGCGGGATCATGGACGCCGTCACGATTCCAGTCATGGCCAAGGTTCGCATCGGCCACTTCGCCGAGGCTCAAGTGTTGCAACAGCTCGGCGTCGATTACATCGACGAGTCGGAGGTCTTGACGCCGGCCGACGACCGGTATCACGTCGACAAGCACGCCTTCAAGACGCCGTTCGTGTGCGGCGCTCGCGATCTCGGCGAGGCGCTGCGCCGAATTGCCGAGGGCGCCGCCATGATCCGGAGCAAGGGCGAGGCCGGCAGTGGCAACATCGTCGAGGCGGTGCGCCATATGCGCGCGATCGGCGATGCGATTCGCGACCTGAGCGTCGCTCCGAAAGAGGAGCTCGTCGCGCGGGCGCGTGAGCTCGGGGCTCCGCTCGAGCTCGTCAGGGAGGTCGCCGCGAACGGACGGCTTCCGGTCGTGCTGTTCTGTGCCGGCGGCGTGGCCACGCCGGCCGACGCCGCGCTCATGATGCAGCTCGGCGCTGAAGGTATCTTCGTCGGCAGCGGCATCTTCAAGTCGAAGGATCCCAAGCGGTTCGCCCGCGCGATCGTCGACGCGACCACGCATTTCAGCGAGCCGAGCGTCGTACTCGAGGCCTGCCGTTCGCTCGGCATGTCCGAGGCAATGCCCGGACTCGACGTGCGCCAGTTGAGCGAGGCAGAGCTCATGGCCCCCCGTGGGAATTAATCCTTCGACTCCACGGGTAGGCATACTCGCGCTGCAAGGCGACGTCGTCGAGCATCTCGCGGCGATGCGCAGTGCCGAGGTCGAGGCGGTCGAAGTGAAGAACTCGCGCGACCTCACGGGCGTCGACGCGCTCGTCATTCCGGGCGGTGAGTCGACGACGGTGATGAAGCTGCTCAATCGCTTTTCGCTCGACCGGCCGATCGTCGCGCGCGTCCGCGCGGGGATGCCGCTGTGGGGCACGTGCATGGGGATGATCGTCGCCGCGCGCGAGGTCGCCGACGTAGCGCAGCCCACCCTGAATCTGATCGACGTCACGGTGCGGCGCAATGCGTTCGGGCGGCAGAACGAGTCCGCCGAAATGGACCTCTCGATCGCGGTGCTGGGCGAGGCGCCGTTTCCTGCGATCTTCATCCGTGCGCCGTGGATCGAGCGGTGCGGCCCAGGGGTCGAGTTGCTCGCACAGCGTGACGGTCACGGCGTGATGGTGCGCCAAAATAACGTGCTCGCAACCTCCTTTCACCCCGAGCTCGCCGGCGATCTGCGCGTCCATCGCTACTTCCTCGACATGCTTGTCAAGCAAGGGAAGAAAACCGCAGCGGCGTAAGTCTGAGCCGAGATGTCTAACTCGGCCGCCTCTCCGGATATGCACGGAGGCTTTCAAGGCCAGATACCGCCCGTTGAGCCGCTGCTCGCCGAGGTGATCACGACCCTGGCGCTCGCCGCTCACGCGTATCTTACGGAAGGCGAGGGACGCGATCCGGATCACTCGTCGGCGGAAGTTGCCATCGACGTCGCGACCGCTGCGTTCGAACGGGTGAAGGAAAGGTTAGGCCCAGACCAGCGGTTAGCGATCACACAGATGCTAACCGAAACGCGGCTCACGTTCGTCCGGAAGCGAGGCACCTAGTTATAGAAACTCTAGGGGGACCCGCGCGGCGAAGTCAGCGCCAGGCGAGGCGCATCGTGCCGAGCCTTTTTAAATGAGCGAGGTGCTCGTTCTCAATTTCACGTACGAGGCGTTGAACGTCACGAGCTTTCAGCGCGCCGTGAAGCTGATTTTTGCCGGGAAGGCAGAGATGCTGCATGGACGCGAGCGGATCTTGGCATCGCCGAGCTACGAGATGCGCATGCCTTCGATCATCCGAATGCTGTATTACATTCGCAGACCGATGCAAAAGGTGGCGCTGACGAAGAAAAACGTCTTGATCCGGGACGACCACACCTGTCAATACTGCGGTACGCGCGGAGAACGCCTCATGACGGTGGACCACGTCGTTCCCCGCAGCCGGGGCGGAGATTCGACGTGGGAGAACCTCGTGTGTGCGTGCATGCGCTGTAATAATCGCAAGAACAACCGCATGCCGCAAGAGGCCAACATGTCGTTGCAGCGCAAGCCGCGCCAGCCGAAGTACATCCCGTGGATCCAGATCAAGCGCAACACGCTGCCGGACGAATGGGGCAAGTTCCTCTTCCTGTATAACGTCTCGATCGAAGAGCGCATCGAAACCTAACGGGCCGCATGGCTTTGCAGAATCGCGTGACCCCGTACGGGGAGATCGTCGCCGTGCCCGGCCGCGGCCTGATGATGGGCAACCGCGGCATCCTCCACGACGACGCTCGCCGGATCATTCGGACGTTTCAAGTGAAGCGCTGGATCGCGTGCGTGCTCGAGTTTCGCGGTCGCCGGCGCGAGGTGATGACTCCGCACCGTTACACCGAGCTTTTCTTTCTCGACGAGGCGGCCGCGTTTAGCGCCGGCCATCGCCCCTGCGCCGAATGCCGCCGCGCGGACTACAACCTTTTTATCGGCCTATGGGGGTCGTGGTCGGGCGCGCCGGCGACCGCGGACGCCATGGACGCGCGCCTGCAGGCCGACCGCATCGAGCGCAAGCGGAAGAAGACGTACCGCGACGAGCTCGCCAAGCTGCCCGACGGCGCGTACGTGGCCCTCGACGGCCAGGCCTGGCTCGTTTGGGATTCCTACCTGTTGGCGTGGTCCGACTCTCGATACACCCGGGGACGCCCGCGCTCGCGGGGCCAGGTTGAAGTGCTGACGCCGCGTTGCGCGGTCGCGATCCTCGCGGCCGGCTACCACCCGATGGTCCACCCGTCGGCCGGCGAGGTAGCGCTCCACTAGCACCGAAGCCGCGAGAGATGCCCTGCTGCTCGCCGCTTTTTTATTAGGTTGTGTCGCCGGTCTGCGTACGTTCACCGCACCGGCCGTGCTGTGGCTGATGCGACACACGTCACTTCTCGCATATCTGCTCGCCGTCGCCGCGCTAGCCGAGCTGCTCGTCGATCTCCTGCCGAAGGTGCCGGCTCGCACGAGCAGCGGTCCGCTCGTGGCGCGCATCCTGACCGGCGCCTTCTGCGGCGTCGGACTGGCCTGGTCGACCGGACGGGCGATGATCGCCGCCTGCGCGGTGGCGGGCGCGCTCGGCGGCATCGCCGGCGCGTACGCCGGCTTAGCGCTGCGAATGCGCCTCATCGCCGCGATCGGCGGCGTTCCCGCGGCGCTCGCGGAGGATGCCGTGGCGATCCTCGGCGCGATCGCGATCGTCGCCTACGCATAGCCCCGCCGTAACGATGGCTCACCTTTGGCTGCCGTTCACGCAGATGCGGAGCTTTCGCCCACAGACGCGCACGTTCGTGCGCGGGTCCGGCACGATGCTCGAGGATGCGCGCGGCACGCGCGTCTACGATGCCGTGAGCTCGATCTGGACGATCCTGCACGGACACTGTCATCCGCGCATCGTCGAAGCGATCGCGCGCCAAGCCGCGACGCTCGATCACGCCACGCTGCTCGGCGCGAGCAACCCGGCCGCAGCGACGCTCGCGGAGCGCCTGTGCGCGCTGACCGACATGGACCGCGCATTCTTCTGCAGCGACGGCGCGAGCGCGATCGAGGCGGCCATCAAGATGGCGGCGCAATATTGGCAGAACCTCGGCCGGCCGCAGCGACGCCGCTTCGTTCGGATGGCCAACGCCTACCATGGCGATACGATCGGCGCCATGAGCGTCTCCGACATCGGCCTTTTCAAGTCGCGCTTCGGCGAGCTGACGTTCGAGACGCGAGCGTTACGTGACGGAGCGGCGCTCGGCCCGGACGTCGCCGCGGTGATCGTAGAGCCGCTGGTCCAGGCGGCCGCCGGGATGCAGCTGGTGGACCGAACCGCCTATGACGCGCTGCGCGACATCGAGCCGCTGCTCATCGTGGACGAGATCGCGACGGGGTTCGGTCGCACGGGAACGATGTTCGCCTACGAGCAGACGGCGCTGCGCCCCGACGTCCTCTGCCTCGGTAAGAGCATCACGGGCGGCGCCCTCGCGCTGTCGTGCGCGCTCGTACGCCGCCGCGTCTACGACGCTTTCCTCGGCGACGACGGCGCGCGCGTGCACTTCTTTCACGGCCACTCGTACGCAGGAAATCCCGTCGCATGTGCGGCGGCGCTGGCGTCGCTCGACCTCTTCGACGAAGAGACGACGCTCGAGCGCGCCGCAGGGATCGCGCGCCGCGCCGGCGCGCGTCTGCAGAATCTGCGCCACCATCCGCTCGTGCTCGAAGCGCGGCAGTGCGGCGCGATGATCGGCATCGAGCTGCGCGGCGACGCCTGGCGGGTCGCAGACCGGCTCTACGAGGCCGGCCACTTCACGCGCCCAATCGGCGACGTGCTCCAGTTCGTCCCTCCGCTCTGTTCGACCGATATCGAAATCGACGCATTTTTCGACGCGCTCTCTGGAGCGTTGGCATCATGACGTATCTCAATCGCGTCGCCGCGATGCTCGACGGCATCCGCGCGCAAAAGCGCTATCGCGATCTGCCGGAGCGCCAGCTCGCCAACGTCATAGACTTCTCGTCGAACGACTATCTCGGATTGGCGGCGGAGCCGCAGGTGGTCGAGGCGCTGAGGCGCGCGACGCGCGTAGGCTCGGGCGGCGCGCGGCTGCTCGCGGGACGGCATCGCGAGCTGTCGCTGTTGGAAGGGGAGCTCGCGGAGTGGCTCGGGCGCGAGCGGGCGCTGATCTTTTCGTCGGGCTATCACGCCGCGGTGGGCGCGATCCCCGTGCTGGCGCGCTGCGTCGCGAGCATCGCGTCGGATAGGCTCAACCACGCTTCGCTCATCGATGGCATCCGGCTCGCGCCAGTCCCACACGCAATCTACGACCACGCAACGATCCCCCGGGCCGGCAACCGCCCAACCTGCATCGTCAGCGAGACGATCTTCAGCATGGAGGGCGACGCGAGCGATCCGCGCGCGTTGCTCGCGAACGCAGGCTCCGAAGACGTGTTGCTTTTCGATGAGGCACATGCGCTGGGCATCGTTGGCGATGAAGGAGCCGGCCTCGCGCGTGAGCTCGACGATCCGCGCGTCGTGGTGCTCGGCACGCTATCGAAGGCGCTCGGCGCGCACGGCGGCTTCATCGCGGGCCCGGCGCCGGTGATAGAGCTGCTGGTGAACGAGGCGCGCGCGTTCGTCTTCGATACGGCGCTGCCCGCCGGGATCGCGCTCGCGGCACGCATCGCACTGCTGCTCTCGCGCCGCGCCGGCGATCGGCGCGCGCGCCTTCACGCCAACGTCGAGCGCCTCCGCGAGGGCCTTCGCGCGATCGGTCGCTCGGTGCCGGCGGCGGCGGGCGCCATCGTTCCGCTGCCGCTTGGCGACGAAGAGCGCACGCTGCGCGCCTCGGCGATGCTCCTGGAACGAGGGGTCTTCGTGCCGGCGATACGGCCGCCGAGCGTCCCGCCAGGAACGTCGCGCTTGCGTATCTCGGTGCGCGCGGATCACACGACGGAGCAGATCGATCGGCTCGTCGAGGAGCTCGCGAGAGCTCAGTCGGCTGAGGTTAGGAACGCTTAGGAATCCGAGTGAGCCAATACTCGACTCCGTCGATGGTGACGCGCTTGCGGCGCCGGCTGATCTGCGGCGAGAACATCGCTCCGTCGTCTCGGTAATAGAGGAGCATCCAGGCGATAAGCCGGGCGCGGTCCTCCGGCGTGAGGCTCTTTATGGCGGCGCGTACGGCCGTCGCATCGCGGGTTGGCTCGTCCAGGCGCGCGTACTCGGGAGGCCTCGCCATGAGGCGAACAGGTGTTCGAAGCGCAACGGACAAGCCCTCTTGATGCACCGCTACTTCGTGACAGGGACGGACACCGACGTGGGAAAGACGCGCGTCGCTGCCGCCTTGGCGCTGGCGTTGCGGCGCGCCGGTCGGCCTCCCACGATCGTCAAAGTCGTGCAAACCGGGGCCACGGCGGATGCCAAGGGCGATGCGGCCCGGGCCGGCGCGCTCGCCGGCGTGCCGTACGCCGAGCTCGCGCGCTTTGCAAAGCCGGCCGATCCGTGGTCGGCGGCGCTCGCGCAAGGCGCGACGCTGCGCGCCCGGGAGCTCGTCCGGCGAATCGACGCGCTCGAAGGCCCGCTCGTCGTCGAGGGCTCCGGCGGCATGATCGTGCCGCTCGGCGAGCGCGAGCATCTCGGCGACGTCGCGCGCCTCGCGAAGCTCGACGTCGTGCTCGTGGTCGGGCTGCGCCTGGGCTGCATGAACCACGCGCTGCTGACGCTCGAGTTTTGTCGCGCGGCGGGAATCCCGGTTGCCGGCACGATCCTCGTCGAACGCTGGGGCCCGACGCATCGGTCGTATCACGAGGACGTGACCCGCGCGTTGCAGGGAAAGTCGCCCCTCCTTGGCATTCTGCCGTTTGCGCCCGAGGAGGCGGATTCCGTCGCGGCGGGCGCAAACGATTTGCTGCCATTTATCAACGGAAGCCGATGACGCAATCTCACGCCATCCTCGACCGCGCCCGAACGAGAGTGCTCGGCCGCGGGCTTGCCGCCGACGAGCGCCTCCTGCGCGAGCTCGCGGCGCTGCCGGAGGAGGGAATTCCCGGTCTGCTCGCGCTGGCCGACGACGTGCGGTCGCGCCACACGGGCAACGCGATCGCCGTCGAGGTGCTCTACAACGCGAAGAAGGGCGGCTGCTCCGAGGACTGCAATTTCTGCTCGCAGAGCGCGCGCTACGCGACCGACATCGAAACCGAGCCGCTCTCGAGCGTTGAGGGTTTCGTGGCGGCGGCGCGCGACGCGCACGCCCGCGGCGCCGGCGAGTTCTGCATCGTGGTCGCCGTGCGGGGGCCGTCGGAGAGGCTGCTCGAGCGCGTCTGCACCGCCGTCCCGGAGATCAAGCGGGAGCTTCCACTTACCGTCGCCGTCTCGCTCGGCATTCTGACCGACGGCCACGTGGAACGGCTCGCGCAAGCCGGCGTCGACAAGGTGAATCACAATCTCGAGACATCCGAGCGTTACTTCCCGTCGATCTGCACGACGCATACGTACCAGGAGCGTTGGGAGACGTGCCTGCGCGTGAAGCGTCACGCACTCGAGCTCTGCTGCGGCGGCATCATCGGCATGGGCGAGACGCTCGACGATCGTATCGCATTTCTCGTCGCGCTGCAGGAGCTGCAGCCCGAGGAGATTCCCGTGAACTTTCTCAACCCGCGGCCAGGCACACCGTTCGGCGATAGGCCGCTGCTCGATCCCGCCGAGGCGCTTCGCTTCGTCGCAATGGTGCGGCTCGCGCTGCCGAGCGCGCTCGTGCGCTTCGCGGGCGGCCGCGAGGTCACGCTCAAAGGCCTGCAAGAGCTCGGAATGCGCAGCGGCGCGAGTGGCATCGTGCTCGGCGACTACCTCACCACGCCGGGGCGCGGCGACGCCGAGGACTTCGGCATGCTCGATCGTCTCGGGTTCGAAGTTCTGGCCTGAGCGTTGGACCAAGAGAAGACCCCGTACTTCCAGGCGCTGCTCGACTACGTCGACGCCGGCGTGTTGCCGTTCCATACGCCGGGCCACATCCAAGGCGTCGGCATGGACCTGGCGTTTCGCGAGTTCGTCGGCGACAATTTCTGCGCCATCGACCTGACCCCGATGCCGGGCATCGACGACCTGCTGCAGCCCACGGAGTCCATCAAGGAGGCGCAACAGCTGGCGGCAGCCGCGTGGGGCGCGGACAACACGTTCTTCCTCATCAACGGCTCGACGAGCGGCAACCAGTGCATGATGATGGCCGCGGTCAACCCCGGCGAGAAGATCGCCGTCCCGCGCAACTCGCACAAGTCCATGCTGGGCGGGCTCGTGATGAGCGGCGCGGAGCCCGTGTACATGCGGCCCGAGGTCGACGCGGAGCTACGCATGGACCACTGCGTCACGCCGGAGACGGTCGCGGCGACGCTGCGCGAACATCCCGAGGTCGTCGCGGTCTATCTCGTCTCGCCGACCTATTACGGCGTAGCGGCCGATCTCGAGACGATCGAGCGGACCGTTCACGAAGCCGGAAAGCTGCTGCTCGTCGACGAGGCGTGGGGCCCACACTTTCATTTCCACGCGGCGCTGCCCATCTCGGCGACGGCGGCCGGCGCCGATCTGAGCATCAACTCGACGCACAAGATGCTCTCCGCCTTCTCGCAGTGCGCGATGCTCCACCAGAAGGGGCCGCGCGTGCGGCTGGACCGGCTCAAGGCCGTGCTGAAGATGTTCCTCTCGACCTCGCCCAATCTCCCGATGGTCGCGTCGCTCGACGTCGCCCGCAAGCAGATGGCGACCGAGGGCGCGGCGTTGCTGTCGCGCACGATCGAGCTCGCCGAGCAAACGCGCAGCCGCCTCAATACGATCCCCGGCCTCTACTGCTTCGGCGAGGAGCTTCAGGGGCGCGCCGGGATCTTCGATCTCGATCCCACAAAGATCACCGTCACCGTAAAGGGCCTCGGTTATACCGGATACGAGGCCTCGGAGATCCTGCGCCGGCGCTACAACATTCAGGTAGAGCTCGCCGATCTCTTCAACGTCGTCGCGCTCTTCACGATCGGCACGACGCGCGAGGCGGCGCAGCGCCTCGTCGAGGCGTTCGAGGAGCTGGCGCGCGGGGAGCGCGATCTCGATATGTTTGCGCCGTCGGGTATCTTAGAGCAGCGCCTCAAGCGTGGAACCTTTCATCTCCCGGCCGTGCCGCCGATGCGGATGCGGCCGCGCGAGGCGTTCCTCGCCGACACCGAGCTCGTCAAGTTCCGTGAGTCGCGGGGACGCATCTGCGCCGAGACGATCACGCCCTATCCGCCGGGGATCCCGGTGATCGCGCCCGGCGAAGAGCTGACCGCCGACATCATCGACTACTTGCGTCTCGAGCTGAAGGCCGGCGTCCGCATTCAGGGGCCGTACGACGACAAGCTGCGCACGATCCGCGTCGTAAAGGAGTGAAGGCGCACCCCACATAAAACTGACAAAGCGCCTTTGGGGAAGGTGCGGAAACGGGGATCAGTATTGGCGGTCAGAGTTCATCACGTTTCCCCTAGTTGGGAACTCTCTCAGCTCCTCGACATTTTCCCACTCGCAATACGGCAAGCGCTCGTCCGTCTCAACAACATCGAAGATATCATCGAAGTGGTGCTCGATCTCGGGCGGCCGCCCGAGGCGCGTTTCGAAAGCGACTTCAAGTACCTCACCGATTCGCCGGTAAGCCACGAAGACATCGCGCACGTGTGCTCGCGCATATCGCCGTTTGGTGCCGACAACCGCGCGGGCATCGAGCAAACGCTGCATCGCATCAGCGCGATCCGAAATCGCACGGGCAAGATCGTCGGCCTCACGTGCCGGGTCGGCCGCGCCGTTTACGGAACGATCGACATTCTGCTCGACGTGCTGCGCAGCGGCAAGTCGATCTGTCTGCTCGGGCGCCCCGGGGTCGGAAAGACGACGATGCTGCGCGAGTGCGCGCGCGTGCTGTCCGAGGAGCGCAAGCGCGTCGTGATCGTCGACACGTCCAATGAGATCGCGGGCGACAGCGACATCCCGCATCCCGGCATCGGGCTCGCGCGCCGGATGCAGGTCGCCGACCCGGCGCTCCAGCACGCCGTGATGATCGAGGCGGTCGAGAATCACATGCCCGAGGTGATCGTCATCGACGAGATCGGCACCGCAGCGGAGGCAGAGGCGGCCCGAACGATCGCCGAACGCGGCGTGACCCTGATCGGAACGGCGCACGGCCAGACGCTGGAAAACCTGCTTATGAACCCGACGCTCTCGGATCTCGTCGGCGGCGTGAGCGCCGTCACCCTCTCCGACGAAGAGGCTCGCCGCCGCGGCACGCGCAAGACCGTGCTCGAGCGAAAGGCGCCGCCCACGTTCGACGTCGTAATCGAGATCCACGATCGCGACCGCCTCGCGATTCACAAGAACGTCGCCGACGTCATCGACGCGCTGCTGCGGGGCTACCAGCCGCAGCCTGAGATCCGCCAGCGCGAGGCCAGCGGCGCCGTCACGGTCGTCCAAGAAGCCGATACGGAGTCGATGCCGCGCCTGGCCGACCGCTACGATCACGAGCGCGAGCACGAAGAGCGCGATCGCCCGCTGTCGATTTTCCCCTACGGCGTCTCCCGCAACAAGATCGAACGCGCGATCGCGAACCTGCGCGTGAACGCGTCGATCGCCCGTAACTGGGACGACGCCGACGTCGTCCTCACCCTCAAGACGCTGGAGCGCAAGGAGCAGCCGAAGCTCAAGCAGATCGCCTCCGACAACGTGCCCATCTACTCGATCAAAACGAACACGACGACGCAGATCCAGGCCGCGCTGCGTGACGTCTTCAACCTCGGATCCATCGATCACGAGGAGCTCGCGTTGCGCGAGGCCGAGGAGGCGATCTATCAAGTGCTGCTGACGAATCAGGCAATAGAGCTCTCGCCCCAGACGTCGTACGTGCGGCGAATGCAGCACCAGCTCGCCGAGCGCTATCGCCTGCAGTCGCGCAGCACCGGACTCGAGCCCAACCGCCGCGTCAAGATTTACAAGACCTCAGACGCCTTGTCACCCTGAGCCTCTCGAAGGGTGTTCGTCGTCGTTGAGGGCATCGAGGGCAGCGGAAAGAGCACGCTCGTCGCCGGGCTCGCCGCTCGCCTGGGGAAGGAGCGCGGCGGCGTCGTGGCCACGCGCGAGCCCGGCGGGACCCAGCTCGGGGACGCCGTGCGCGCGATCTTTCTGGACCGATTCCTGACGATCGAGCCGCTCGCGGAGGCGTTTTTAGTCAACGCGGCGCGGGCCCAGCACGTCGAGGAGGTCATCCGGCCCGCGCTGGCGTCGGGCGGCCTGGTCGTATGCGACCGTTTCACGGACTCGACCCTTGCGTATCAAGGCTATGGGCGCGGCATGGATCTCGAGCTCCTGCGCGCGCTGTGCGATTTCGCGACCGGCGGAGTGAACCCCGACCTCGTGCTGCTCGTGGATCTGCCGGTGCACGCCGCCCGAGCGCGTCTCGGCAATCGGGCC
>Ga0213879_10000054_pt1 | contig 16554 bp, 11 predicted proteins | sample VelepicoBEBS_R03_FD_161046 | JGI IMG/M metagenome (GOLD analysis project Ga0213879, IMG submission 161046) | Vellozia epidendroides bulk soil microbial communities from rupestrian grasslands, the National Park of Serra do Cipo, Brazil - BS_R03 | ecosystem: Environmental > Terrestrial > Soil >...
AGAGCCAGCCCCGGGCCCGGATGCGCTATTCCGAGTTCTGCCGCCACGCGCCCAGACGCGGTACACGGGATTCGGGCCGATGCGGAAACAGATGGCGAAGCTCTATACCCCCCACGTGAGGTCGGGCTACCTCGCCGGGGTCGAGTACGAGCCGACGACCGACCGCGAGGGCCGGCCCGACTGGGCGCTGATCTACACCCCCGGCCCGAAGGCCCAGGCCGAGTACCGGGCCTTCACGGGGAAGGGCGGGCCGGTTCTGCTGGATGCGCCACCCACCCCCTCCCCGCCGGAACCCGAGCTGAAGGTCGCCCCCGAGCCGACGGGCCTGGAGCGGGAGCTGGTCGCGCGGGGCGTGACCCGGGGCGTGGCCGCTGAGCTGGTCCGCGACGTCCCTGAGGATCGGATCCGGCGCCAGGTCGAGGTCGTGGACTGGCTTCGGGAGACGAAGCCGAAGCGGGTCAAGGACCTCGGGGCCTACCTCGCCGATGCCATTCGGAAGGACTTCGCGCCGCCGGCCGGTTTCCGGAGCCGGTCGGAGCGTGCCGAGGCGGAGGCGACCGCGCGGGCGCAGCAAGAACAGCAGGAGCTGGCCCGCCAGGCGAAGGCCCGGGAGCAGGCGGAGCGGGACCGGGTCCAGGCGTACTGGGAGGCGTTGCCCCCGGAGCGGCGGGCCGCGTTCGAGGCCGAGGCGCTGGACCAGGCCGACCCCGCCGACCGCGCCGCGTACGCGGCGGCGACGGCGCCGCCGGTCCGACGGATGCTCCAGGCCGGCCTGCGCGATGCTCACATCCGACGCCTGCTGGGCCTGCCCACGGCGGACTGACCCGCGCGGCCATCCGGGAAGGGCCCTGATCGCCCCGCCACGGGCCCCGGGGCGGCCGGGACGAGGATCCCCCGTCCCCCCGCCGGCGGGGCCGCCACGGGCCGGGCAGGGGCCTTCCCCGGGCCGCCGCGGAGGGTCAGGACGTCCGGAGCGGCGGGCGGGCCGGGCGGGGCGGCGCCCGGTCGACCGGCTTCAGTGTGGCGGCGAGCTGGTCCCGCGCCGAGCGGAGCCGCGCCAGGACCTCGTCCCGGCTCTGGGGGCGGCGGCCGGCCAGGGCGGACGCCAGGCCACCGCGCGCCTCGACCTCCTCGAGGGCCAGGAACAGCCGGTCGGCGTAGAGCAGGGCCCGCTGCAGGTGGGCCTCGAGTTCGCTCGCATTCGGGTCCGTCATCACACCTCCTGGCCGGCCAGCCGGTAGTCATCCGCGGTGAACGAGGGCGACACGCGCGCCGGCTCGGCTGTCCCGCGCGGGCCCTCCGCCGGCGCGCGGAGGCGGGGCATTCGACGATCCGCCCGCCACGCCCGGGAGACGACCCCCGCGCCCGGCGGATGATATGGGATGCCGGACCGCGCGCCGCAGGTCGGCGTGGGCCGCAACAAACACACCCGGAGGGGGACTCCGGGTGTGAATCCCTGATCCGCCGCCTGTCCGCCGGTCCCCAACGCCGAGGGGCGCTCATCTCTCGCGGTGTCGGGACGGCTCCTCCCGGAGGATAACATGTCTATTAATTGTAGCAAGGGCCCGCGAAAGTGCAAGGGCGACGCCGCCGACTTGATCACCGAAGATGATGTTCTCGGGATCTTATCCGCGAATGATGTTGAAGCGATCCTCGCCCACCATCGTCATTACGAATCGCCGGACGGGACGCGGTTCTGGCTCGAGGCGGATTTCCTCGACCTCTACGGCCTCGTCTCGCCGACCGCGGGGGCGCCGTCATGAGCACCCCCGCGTTCGAGTTCGACCCGCGTCGGGCCGTGGCCTTCGACGTCGAGGCCTACCCCGGCCGCTGGCTGGTCGGGTTCTACGGCCGGGATCGCCGCGGCGAGGCGCTGGTGGGCCGCGTCGTCGACGGGGACCGCGCGGCCCTCGGGCGGACGCTCGAGCGGCTCGCCCGGCGTCGCAAGATCCTCGTCGGCTATAATTCTTCGGCATATGATGTACCGATGCTCCGGGCGATCCTGGGCGGGCGCGACGCCTACGCCACGTCGCGCGAGATCATCGAGGCGGAGCGCCGTCCCCGCGGCGCGCGTCGCCGGATCGACCTGCGGGGTTGCCCGCGACTGCCCTGCGATCATATCGACCTGGCCGGTCGGCTGCGGAAAAACGGCCGGTTCCCGTCGCTCAAAGCGGTCGCCGCCAATCTCGCCCGACCCGAGCTCCGGGAGCTGCCCTATCCCCCCGACGCCGACCTGGGCGCGGCCGAGTGGGCGGAGATCCGGGCGTACAACCGGGTCGACCTGGAGCACACATGGGCGGTCCTCGAGGCCTTCGCCCCCGAGATCGAGGCGCTGGCGCTGCTCTCGGCCGAACACGGCGTCGACCTCCGCTCGACCAGCAAGCCCGGGGTCGTCGAGACGATCTTCCTGGGCGCGTACAAGGCGGCGCATGCGGGCCGCGAGCCGCCGCGGGCGGACGTCCCCCTGGAGGTCGTCTACCGGCCCCCGGCGGGGGTCCGGCGGCCCCGGACGGCCGCGGCGGCCGCGTGGTTCGACGCGGTCGCCGGGCGGCCCCTCCGCGTCGCGTGGGGTGACAGCAAGCCGGAGGTCGCGGTCCCCCCCGCGGCCTTCGCGCTCGGCGGCCTGCGGGTGAGCGTCGGGCGGGGCGGGATCCACTCCATCGACCCCAAGGCGCTCTACCGGGCGACCGACGAGTGGGACCTCCTGGCCGCCGACGTGGCGAGCTTCTATCCCGCGCTGATCGATCGCAAGGGGATCTTCCCCCGGGCCTACGGGGCCCTCGGCGCCGGCCTCTACCGCGCGATCCTGGACCGCCGGCTCGCCCTGAAGGCCGCGGCGAAGGCCGCGCCGACCGGGGCCGAGCGGCACCGGCTCGAGGTCGCCCAGTACGGCCTGAAGATCGTCCTCAACTCGACCTTCGGCAAGTTCGGCAGTCGCCACTCGACGCTCTTCGACCTCGAAGCGATGCTCGGCGTGACCTTGAGCGGTCAGCTGCTGCTGATCGACCTGCTCGAGCGGCTCGGGGAGGCCGCCGCGGAGGTCCTCAGCGCCAACACCGACGGCCTGATCTTCCGGGCGCGACGGGGCGACGAGCGGTGGCGAGCGGCCCTGGAGGACTGGCAGCGCGACACCGAGATGGTGCTGGAGGTCGACGCCCTCGACCGCGTGCTCCTGCTCGGGGCGAACTGCTACGCCACGCGGGACGCCGCGGGCGCGATCAAGCGCAAAGGGGCGGCGCTCAAGGGGGACCCCGACCCGGAGAAGGCGTCGAACGCGCCGGTCGTGGCGGACGCGGTGGCGGCGGCGCTGCTGGCCGACGTGCCGCCCGAAGTCACCATCGCCGCGGAGCGGCGGTGGGTGCGGTTCTGCTCCGTGACCCGGACGTCGGCCCAGGTCCGGGAGGCCGTCGTCGTCGACGCCGCGGACGGCTCCGAGACGCCGCTGCCGAAAGTCTCGCGGTGGTACAAGGCCGCCGGCTCGACGCTCCGGCTCCTCCATCGGCTCGCCTCGGGCAAGGCCACGACGCCGGCGAAGGCGACCGGCGTCCGCCTGGCGCTCGCCCTGGGCGACGGGAGGATCCCGCGCGACCTCGACGCGGCGCATTACGTCGCCGAGGCTCGCAAGGTCCTCAACACCGTCCCCGGGGCGCACCGCCTCGACCCCGCGCTGCTGCCGGCCCGCGGCCCGGCCAGGGAGGCCTTCGAGCGGGGCCTGGCCCCCTTCCCCAAGGACCGGAAGGCCCTCCCGCTGGGGGCGTCCGTGGCGGCCCCCACCTGGCTCTGGGACTGGCCGCGGTATCCGACCCTCGGCACGCTCACCGGGCCGCGGGCCGGGATCCTCGTCCTCGACGTCGACGAGGCGCTCAAGTTCAAGAAGGCCGTGGACCGGAACAACTCGCCGCTGCTGGCGGACCGCTGGGACGACCTCGCCGACGGCCTGGTCTCGTGCCGGGGCGAGGCGACGCCCGACCGGGTGCGCCAGGGGAAGGCGCGGGGCAAGCTGATCTTCCGGGTCGCGGTCGGGCCGGATCATTGGCTGGCCACGCTCAAGCCGGGCCGCTGGAGAGCGAAGTACGGCGTCGAGGTCTTCTACGGCCACGGCATCCCCTCGCTCCTGGGGGCCGGGCCGGACGGCACGACGTACCGGCTCGACGGGGCCCTCGGGCCGCCGCCGGCGTGGTTGCTCGAGCTCCTCCAGCCCCCGCCGCCGCGCCCCCGATCGCCCGGGATGGCCCAGGATGCCCTCCAGGGCGATCCCGCCGAGGCGGACGGTGGATTCGACCTCGACGCCTCCGCGCGGGCGCCAGGGGGCGTCCTGGACGCCCTGGGCGAATCCTTGGGATCCCTCCGGGAGTTGATCGCCGAGGCCGACCCCCTCCTGAACGGCCGGGTCGGCTGGCGGCGGAAGGACCTGGCGGACGGCCGCCCGATCCTGGTCGGGACCTGCCCCTACCACACGGGCGGCTCCGCCGACCTCCACGCGGGGTGGCACGGCGACGGCGTGCCGTACGTCGCCTGCAAGCACGAGTCGTGCGCGGGCGTGCCGGAGGCGAGCCGTCGGCTGGGCGAGTTGTTCCGGCGGAGGGTCGGCCAGGCGCAGGTCGAGAGTGTCCGGGCGTCGGCCCCGCCGCTCGTGCTGACGCCGATCGCCCGGTCCTACGACGAGGCCCTCGCCCGGGGGGCGCGGGGCTTCCTCGGCGCCGCCACGGGGGCGGGCAAGACCTACGCCATGGCGCTGGCGGCCGTCGCGCGGTACCGCCGGGGGGAGGCCACGTGCATCGCGTTGCCCACCAACAAGCTCTGCGACGAAGTGCTGAAGGACCTCGCCGAGCTGGCCCCCGACGCGGTGCACGCCGACGCCATCGCCCGCGTCTACGATCGCGCCGCGGGCGGGGGCCGATCCCAAGGCCCGCGGGATCGCGCCGCGGGCCCCGACGCGATCGGCCGCTATCCGATCTTCGAGCACACCCGGATCGTCGTCACGACCCACGCGAACCTCCTGCGGAGGGGCGCCTCGCGGTTCGTCCCCGGCTTCTGGGCCGCGATCGAGCCCGGCACGGCCGAGGCGGGCCCCCGGCCGCCGATGGGGCTGCTCATCGACGAGCTGGGCCTCTTGATCGCGCACAGCCGCTTCAACATCCCCCTCGAGCATCGGGTCCGGCATCGGCGCCGCCCCGACGGGCGGGGCGGCCGCCTCGAGCCGGTGGCCGCCTGCCCGCTGCGCCAGGCGCTCAACGGGAGCTGCGTGGACTGCACGCTCCATCGGCCCTTCGGGCGCGGCTTCGGGCGGGTCCTCGGCTACAACGGCCACAACGTCAAGGAATTCCAGCGGGTCCCCCACTTCGCGACCAACGCCGCGGGGTCGCCCGTGATCACCGAGGTCGTCGACCCCCTGGTGCTCGACCTGGGGGATTTCACCTTCGCCCATCCCGAGCCCCGGCGGGTCGCGCACACCGTCTTCGCCAACTCCATCGTCGCGTACCGAGGGAGGCCGATCGACGCCCGCACGCGCCTCGGCGCCCCCGTCTTCACGTTCCATACGGAACCCGAAGGGGGCGAGCCGGCCGAGACCCCCGAGGCGATCTTCGGCCATCTGATGGAGTTCGGGTTCGAGGTGACGCTGATCGTCGAGCAGCCGATCGGGCCGGAGGGCGGAATCGTAACCCCCGAAGAGATCCTCGCCCACCGCGCGCAGGACCCGCGGGCCTGGCGCGACCACTTCGTGTGGCCCCGCAACCCCTGCCAGGTCCCTTTCATTGTCGGCGTCGACCTCTACGGGCTTGAGAAGATCCGCCGGTACGCCGAGCGCCACGGGCGGGGGGTCGTGTTCGCCGACGGCACGCCGACCGAGAGCGTCCTCAAGCCGGTGCGGGAAGTCTTCCCCGACCTCGAGACGATCGACTTCCCCGACCAGGCCCGCAAGATCGAGCAGGTCGCCCTCGTGGCGCTCGAGGGTTATCACTCGCTCGAGGCGCTGGTCACCCCCGACCGCACGCTGGTCTTCGACCCGCTCCACGAGGTCGGCAAGGGGCTCGTCTTCACGGCGCTCGAGGAGCGGGCCCGGCGGCTCTTCAAGATGCTCCGGAATCGTCCCGGCGGCGCGGCGCTGCGGCTGGCGACGGACGGGGACCTCGAGGGCGACTGGGCGTCCAGTATCACCCCTGGCAATGCGGGGACGATCCTCGCGTCGTCGCACGGCTACCTCGGCCGCGGCGCCAACCTGCTCGACCTGCGGTACCTCGTCGTCGACGCCAACCTCTACCACTACGCCGCGGGGTTCAACACGGCGACGATCACGGCGGAGGAGTTCGCCCGGCTCCGCGCCGAGGACCGCCTGGTGACCCTCCGGCAGAACCTCGGCCGCGCCCTGCGGGGCGAGCCGGGCAAGCGCGTCGTCGTGTTCGTCCTGGACGCCGACGCGGACCTCGTCGCGTACCTCCGGAGCCTCCCGGCGCTCGTCGCCGGGTCCGAACGCCCGCCCCTCGTCGTGTGGCGCCCAGCCCTCGCCCACGCGGTCGCCGAGGCCAAGATCTGGCTGACGACCCCGGGCGGCGACTGGCCCGCGATCCCGCCCCCCGAGGCCCCCCGGAAGGGCCGGGGACGCCCCCCGTTCGACCCCGATCAGAAGGCCGCAACCAAGGCCAAAATCCGGGCCGCAGCACGCCAGGAAAGCCAGGCCGGAAAAACATGGCGCGAGTTCGCTCGCCGGCACCACCCCGACCGCGCAGAATTGTTTCAAGCCAAAGAACTGGAAGAACTTAAGGATCTCTTCAAGGTCCGGAACCCATAAGCGACCTGGTGTCGCCAGGAAACCTCTCTATAGGAGGTTTCCTGGCGACACGTGGCATCGATACACGTTTATCATCGGGCAAGGTTTACTGGCGACACATGGCATTACCATACGTTGTACCCCCAGGCAAGGTTTACTGGCGACACGTGGCATCAGCACACGTTGTGACTTCGGCGAGGTTTTCACCCGACGCGCGGCATCGCCCTACGCTTGCGGGACTCCCCGGCCCTTCTGGAGACATCGTCGTGGGCGAGCAGAGACGCCGCGAGGCCCCCGAATCCGTCCGGTCCCGCCCGCACCCGGCGTGCGACCTCCCCTCCCGGTCGGTCAACCCCCGAGGATGGTGACGATGGCCACGAACCCACGGACCTGGAAGCGCGCCGAGGGCCGGGTCGCCGCCCTCTTCGGGGCGCGCCGCCAGCCGCTGTCCGGCGGCGCGGGCCGCGCGGACCTGACGCGGAGCGACTCGACGCACCCGCGCCTGTTCGTCGAGTGCAAGTACCGCGAGCGGCACGCGGCGCGGACCCTGTACGACGCGACGAAGGCGCTCGCCCGGAAGGAAGGCAAGGTCCCCGTGCTGGCGTTGATCGACAAGGGCCGCCCGGGGTCCTTGCTCTGCATCCACAGCGACGACCTGGCCGCCGTCGCCGCCGCGGTGGTGGCGTCGCTCGACCCGGCCCCTCGAGGCCCGACCTCGCCCGCCGTCCCGCGGGAGCCACGCCACTGAAGCGGCGGTGGTTGACCGCCTAAACCCGCCTCACCACTGCCACTGAAGTGGCGTGGCTTGCGGCGGGTTTAGGCGGTCAAAGTGCCAAATATGATATATCATATCTGTCCAAGGGCGGACGTGCGCGGTCCAGTCCCTTGCACGTGGCGCCCTCGACGAGTCGGAGCCCCAGCGCCCGGACAATCTTTCGGCCGTCTCCAAGTGCATATCGCGCTCTGCGTCGGGGAGGTGCTGGATGAGTCAGGCCTCGACGGCGGCGACCTTGCACTGCGGAGACCCCGGCGCGTCGGGTAGGGAGGTACCGCGACTACTGTCATCTGGTACACTGATCCGTGGCGGTACTTTCAATGACAGGTCCGCCAGGACGATTAGCCCTCTCGATGGTCGTAGGAAGGCCCATGACTACCAGGAAATACGAGAAGCCGAGGATCCTCCTCGTAGATCTCCCCGAGCAGGCTCGAGTCCGGCTGCAAGCTGCTGGCCTGAATGTACTCACAGGGACCTTCGGGTATCCTTATGAGGTAAAACCCTCAAAGAATTTTGTACCGGTCATACAGAATCACAATCTTCCCGCCTTTTCCGAGCAGGAGATCGTCGTCATTGACCTGACGGACCCCGAGCCGCGCGGAGGCCCGCATCGGGGGTTGCCCGACTCGTTGGAGCCGCCCCTGTACTCCCTGAGGGGGCCCCGAACGAGCGCCAATCCCCGCCCCCTGTCCGCCTGGTTGGTCGCCAAACTAGGCGATCGCATCCTGGAACACTCCGGCCTGTTCATCGTCTTTGCACGTCCCCGATCCGCCACGGAATACTTCACCGGCGAATACATCAGAGGCCATTACCAACCAACGGAAGGCATCAAAGCAGACCATTGGTCTTTCTTATCTTGCCTCATGACTCCATACATAGAATTTATCCATGATGAAGGAATTGAGATATCCCTCGCAGACGAGAGATGCGCGATCTCCGACTTGCTGAAGAAGCACCTGAAGGGGATCCGCTTCTCGACCATCATCAAGTCCTCCTACTCCGATACTGCAGCACATGGTCTGCCCTTCTTTCGCCCCCTCCTGGTGAACAAATATGGCAAGGTCGTTGGGGGCGTCTTATCTCACGGCGGGTCCCGTGGGGCCGTCTTGATCCTACCCCATATCGCCGACAAGGCCGCCTTCCTGGACGAACTCCTCCATGGGGTCTTGCCCGCCGCACACCCCCACCTATTCCCCGAGCACGAAGGGGAACGGTGGGTCCATCGTCCGGAGTACGAGCATCCCGTCATCCTCGACAAATTGGAGCGCCGGCGCGAGATCCAGCGGAAGGCCGACGAAGAGAAGGCGACAGTGGACCGGGAGATCGATGTGGAGCGGGGACGCCTCGCCTTCCTGCACGGGCTCCTCACCAGGACCGGTGATGAACTGGTGGCCGATGTGAAGTCCGCCCTCGAGTTCGTCGGGTTTCGGGAAGTGCTCGATGTCGATGTCGTGGAGAAAGACCGGGCGAACAAGCAGGAGGACCTCCGGGTCGGGGACCGCTCGCCGACCCTGCTCGTCGAGGTCAAGGGGCTCACCGCACTGCCCCGCGAAGCCAATACGCTCCAGGTGGCGAAGTTCATCCTCCGGCGCGTGAAGCAATGGAATCGCCTGGATGTCCAGGGGATGACTCTCGTCAATCACCAGCGGGGGATCTTGCCGCTGGAGCGCGACAACAAGAACGTCTTCACCGAGATCCAGATCAGCGATGCGCTCAGCAACGAGACCGGCCTGATGACCACCTGGGACCTCTTCCGATTGATCCGCGGAATGGAGCGGTGGGGGTGGGACCCGCGGTCCATCCAGGACGTGTTTTATCAGAAGGGCCGGATCGGTCTACGCCCCGGCCACTATCAGCCCCTCGGAAAGATTGCTCATTTCTACGAGAAGGTGAAGGTGGGGGACCGGGAACGCAGTGTGGCGAGCATCCAGCTTGATGAGGGGCTCGCGCTGCGCGTCGGAGAGACGGTGGGATACGTCTACCCCGACCGTTTCGAGGAGGAGACAGTCGGCTCCCTGCAGGTCGAGAGACGAGATGTGCAGGAAGCAGAGCCAGGTCAGAAGGCGGGTTACATAACCCGGATGGCCCGCTCCGACCTGCCCGATGGGATGAAGGTGTATCTGGTGGGGCCATCCGAGTGACGTGAGGTCAGGCATCAGGCCGCGCGGGTGGACTGACAAATAGGATCATCCCGGATCCGGGCCGCGCCGGCCCTGTGAAACAAGGAGTCAGCGGCGGCCGGCCACCACGTCTAATAGGGTAGATGCTATTTGCTAGTGAACAGCCGGCCGGCGACGGATCGGGAGCGTACCGGGGCGGGAGGCCCGACGCCACGGTCGACCCGGAGTGCCCTCGGAGCCGATGGCGACGCGACACCCCGGGCTGTCGCCGAAGCAGCCCCGGGGCGACGTGTGTGACCGCTATCTTCCGTCGACGCCGGTTCGGCCCCACCAGCTGCCCGGCGTCGGCCCCACCAGCCATTACTGGATCAAGTCTTCGCCTTTTTATTTAGTACCCCCCCTGGGGGCGATCACGGCCGCTCTGCCCGGGCCGATCCGTCGCCGGCGAGCTTAGCGTTCGACTTCTGATGGTCGGCTTCTTTGCCTGGTACAGTGTCAACCGGTCGCCGAAGTCATTGCGCTTCAGCTCGTCGTCTTTCGACAGAAGCCCCAGGGCCCACCCTAGCCACTTGACCGCTTCGCCGAAGTCCCCGGCCTCGGCGCAGGCGCTGGCCAGGGTGTCGAGGTAGTTGGCGTCTTTCCAGTCGGTCAATACGCAGGCGCGGGTAGCCGACTCGATTGCCTTCTTGCCGTCGTGGTACTTCTCGTCGGGACAAGTGGCCCAGAGCGAGGCAAGTTGCTTGTACGCCATGGCGTCCTTGGGGTCGAGATGGATCGCCTTGTCGTAGTCGGCGAAGGCCTTGTCGTACTCCTTCTTGTCGTACCAGGCGTTGCCGCGGCTGTGGTACGCCGTGGCATACGTGGGGTCGAGGTGGATCGCCTCGTTATAGTCGGCGAAGGCCTTGTCGTACTCCTTCTTGTCGTACCAGGCGTTGCCGCGGCCGTTGTATACCTGGGCGGCGAACTTGGGGTCGGGGTTGAGTCGGATCGCCTTGTCGTAGTCGGCGAAGGCCTTGTCATACCCCTTCTTGTCGCACCAGGCGTCGCCCCGGCCGCAGTGCGCCCAGGCGCACTCGTGGTCGAGGTCGATCGCCTTGTCATACTCGATAATCGCCCCGTCGATCCGGCCCTTATTCCTCAATGCACGGCCGAGGCCAGCGTGCGGGGTGGGATGGGCGGGTCGAAGTGCTATTGCTGCCGCAAAGTAACGGATCGCTTCATCGTTCTGCGCCGGCACGGCAAAAGATAAAGCGGTTGCCAGGATGTAGTTGATCCAGAACTCGTCGGGATGGAGCGGTTGCGCCCGCTGCAACAGTGCAACGACATCGATGAAGCGGTCCGTTCCGAGTTCGCGCGGCTGCATGAGGGCCCAAGCCAGTTGAAGCAGAGTGGCGACGGGATAATTGGTCACGTCGGGTCCACTTGCCAGTCGCCGCAAAGCCGACGTATCTCTGTTGGCCATCGCGTCGCGGATCGCGTTGCGCTGAGGATCGGAGTCGAGCTCGCGAGCGACGTTCCATAGGCGTGGACCATCGGCCGGGGTGTGACCGACGATTGATGTAATAGCGGTGATGACCGGGCCCTTATCGCTCCTTGAAAGCTCGTTGGGAGGCCGCAAGCTCTCGAGTTGCATCCTGAGAGCTTCGATTTGCCGGGCCTGTTCCGTCAGCCTCTTCTCATCGGTGTCCACGACCACCTTGCCATCACCGTCGAAGATGCGGAAGTGGAGCACGTTATCCACTGCGGCCACGATGATTAGATTCTTGCCCGCCGTCGGGATGCCACTTACGTCGTTCAGCGAGGACATCAATCGTAGGTCAAACCCATCGGCCGAATTGGCTCGCCACGCCCAGTCATCGAGCGCCAGCGCCATCGCCTCGCGTACCTCCTGGGGCTTGGCACGGATCCCACGGATCAGATCCGCCGTTCTCTCGGGCTGAAGCGCATCGATGTCGATCCCGTACTCGCTGAACTTTTGCTTATATACAGAGATAACTGAATTCGATTTATATTTGGCAAAAGGGGACCACGCGAGTCGATTCTCATTGAGCGCGACGACGAAATCCCCGTCACGCTGCCGCGCCTTCCGCTTCTCCTCCTGAGCCTCCTGCTCCTCCTTCCTCTTCTTGTACCACTCCAGAGGGCTCGTCACCCGACGCCGCAACGACTCGTACTCAGCGCCGGGTTCGAGCCAGCTCAGGGTCCCCTCCAGCACCTCGATCGCCTCGGGCCAGCGGGTCTCCCTGGCCCGTTGTCTGGCCTTCTCCACGTTCTTATCCACCGTCTGCGACAATTTGTCTAACCGGTTCCATTTTTGCCACTGGGACCACTCCCAGCCCCAGAGGGCCAATGCCATCGGCACCAGGATCGAGGCGGCCCGGGCCAACTTCAGCTTGAGACGCTTGCGCCGGCTGGCGGCGAGGAACTCCGCCTCCAGCGCATTGAGCTCGTCGCGGCGGGTCGTCGCCCACTCCCGCGCCACCGCCAGACGGGTGCCGACGAAGAGGAAGCTGCTCTCCCGGCCATGGGCTTCCCAATCCCGAGCGGCTTCGGCGAGCTGGTGATGGGTCCGCAGGCCGGCCCGGTCCGCGTCGATCCACGCGCGGAGCCGACCCCAGCCCCGGACCAGCGCCTCATGGGCCACCTCGACCGAGACCGCGCCTGCTTTCTTCGGGTCGCCCTCGGTCGTGATCAGCCGGGCGTCGGTCAGGCGGCGGACCACGGCCTCCACGGCCCCGGGGTCGGCACCGGCCGGGATCAGTTCGCCGAATGAGGCCCGGCGCTTGGTATCCTCGATGCCCTCGCCGGGCTGAGTCAGCCGGAGGAAGATCCGACGGCAGAGATCGCGCTGGGCGTCATCGAACTGACCGAAGACGTTGTCGGCCCGATTCTTGAGTGCCCCTTGAAGTTCGCCGATCGCCCGGTAGGCCGCGACGGTCAGCCGCCGCCCTTCGCGCCGCTGCCACAGCTCCATCAGGGTGAACTGGAGCAGGGGCAGGGACCCCGGCTGGCCCGCGACCTCCTGGAGCAGCATCTCGACCAGCCCTGGCTCGAACTCGCCGCCAGCCTGCAGGGCGGGCCGCTCGATGGCGCGGCGGAGTTCGTCCTCGGTCATCGGGCCGACCAGGAGCTGGTGGTCCGACATCGCCGCGGCCAGCGCGGGGTACAGTCCACACTTGCCGTAGAAGTCGGCCCGCATCGTCAACACCACGATCGCCTGGCCGCCCGCGACCGTCGCCGCATAAAGCAGGTTGTCGAAGAGGGCCTGGTGGGCTGTCTCGTCCTTGCAGAGCGTGAAGACCTCCTCGGACTGGTCCACGAGCACCACCAGCCGGCGCGATGGGGGAGCCGCGCGGAGGGCCAGCCGCGCGAAGTAGTGCAGCGACTTCTGATCGTCGCCGAACGCCTTGATGTTGAGGAGGTCGCGCGTATCTTTGATCAGAGAGGCCCCGTCCGGCAGTGCCGCCAGCGCGAGGGCCAGGCTCTCGGTCGGGTTACGGCCGGGCTTGAGGATCACGATCGGCCAGTCGCCGCTGCCGTCGAGCGCCCCCCGCTTCAGGGAGGCGACCAGCCCGGCGCGGGCCAGCGACGACTTGCCGCTGCCCGAGGCGCCCAGGATCGCCAGGAAGCGATTCTCCTGGCCGCCGGGCGTCGGCCGCAGCGCGACGACCAGCCACTCGGTCAGCGCCTCGCGACCGAAGAAGAACCCGGCGTGCTCGACGTCGAAGACCTCCAGCCCACGATAGGGCACGCCCTCGAGGGCTGAGCCAGGGCCGGGGCCCGGCGGCACGGCCTTCGAAGGCGCGCCGCCGGGGCCGGGGCCCGGCTCTTCGCCTCGAATGCCGCAGACCAGCCGGCGGAACGCCTCCTCGTCATCGAGCGAGCGACGGAACTCGACCCAGGTCGTCGCTGTCAGGAACAGGGGCAGCTTGCCACGCCCGGGTCGCTCCGTCCCTGGCAGCAGCACCGGGATGACCCGGAACTGGCCCCCCTTCTCGCCCACCCGCCGGTCGATGGCGGCGCGCAACTCCTCGTTTTGCCAGGGGCCCAGCCCGCCGGGGCCGATGAACACGGCGCAGGTGGCGCAGTCGGCTAGCGCCTGCTCCATGGCCGGCTGACACTCCTGACCCGGGATCAGATTCCACTTGTCGAGCCACGGCTCGAGCCCCTCGCGTCGGAGCCGGACGGCCAGCTCCTCGACGTCGGGCTTGTCGGTGCTGTTGTGCGAGAGGAAGACGTGGTATTTGAAGCTGTTCATCGGCGCCTCGTCGGGCTACACCGCAGTGTGGTGATGACCTCCTGTAATATCTGATCCGTGGTGGCCTCGCCGCTGATGTGGACCAGCTTCCCCTCATTCACCGCGTCGACCCGATCCGAGGGGATCGAGACGACTGCCACCTTGCCTTCGGCCAGGACCTGGGCCGTCCGGACGGAGCGGCGCTCGCTCCAGAAGAGCACGACGAAGGAAGCGAGGAACAGGATCAGGCCGAATGGGATGGCAAGGAAGGTGTTCCCCAGGCGCGGGGTGGACGAACCGGTCGAGGATCACGTCGATCCCGCGATCGCGCAGTGCGTAGGCCAGGGCGAGGACGCGGTCGGCGTGCTCGGCCGAGTCGTGACTGTAGCTGAGGAATACCCGCGGCGCGTCCGCCATCGTGCCGATCCCCTCCGTCGGGGCCTCGTCCGTTCGCAACCGCCTGCTGCATTATCAGACGTACGGGCGGGCGTACGGGACGTGACGGCCCAACCGGGATGGCCGCGCGGGGTGGCATCACTCTCCCCAAAGATGGTTGTATGCTCCCACGCCTGCGTGGATTAACCGGGATCGGCTTGGAGCGCAGCGGCCGTGTTGCCAATTAAGGCAGAGACTTGGTGTCATGGCCCTCGAACCCCTGTATCTCCAGGGAGCCACGGTCCTGACCGGCCCGTGGCGGGTGGCCTTAGCTCGGGGACGCTGGGCCATCGTCGGGAGGCCTCCTGAAGCTGGTCATCTAGGGTGTCGACCGGGTCGTCGCCGGGCTTCGAACAACGCCCGCCCCCTGACCGATCCGGCCCGCGTCGGCGCGACAACACGAGAAGGGCTGGCCGGCGCCATCGCACCGGCCAGCCCCTCGGGCTTGATTCGCCGGTCAAACCGTCCGCCGGAACGCCTCAGCAGCTGCAGCAAACGGGCATGCCGTTCATCATCATGCAGCAGGTGCAGCCGTCCTTCATCATGGTCATGCAGCAGTCGCAGCAGGCCTGGATCATCTCCGTGCAGGCCTTGTCGCCAAAACAATCCTATTGTTACGGGATTTCCGGGGGTTGCTTGACGGCAATTTAGGGTATACGCTATTCGCCAGTGAACGGGGACCGACGACGGTCGGGGCCGCCGGCCGACGACCTCCCCGCGGAGGCCGCCACGAGGGCACGGGAGGGCCGCCACGGCGGCCCCGAAGGCCGGGGCAAGTTCCACGTCGGGGCCGCCAGAAGATCGTAGGATCGCGTCCCAGGCGCCCCGAGGGCCGGGGCCGGCCCGCCCGAGGATCTTCGGGAGGGGCAGTGGCGCGAATGGCACGAAAATCGCCATCTTTCCTTCCCTCCCTCCCGACCGGCCGCGCCGGTCGCACCGCTCGTGCCGGTTGTGCGGCCCCGGTCGCACCGCTCGTGCCGGTTGCGCGGCCCAAGTTGCCCCCCGGCCGGGGGTGTCGAGGCGCGGGCGGAGGGCCACGCCGGCGAGGCTGGCCCGCCCGAGGAGCTCAAAATTGGTTCCCTCAGCCCGAATTTCGCGCCACAAACCGGGGGATTCCGGCGGAAACCCCGGCTTCTGAAACCGATTCTCAGGAGAAAGTGGCAGGGATCGCCCGATCGCCTTCCCTCCAAATCCTGACTGGTCGTGCCGGTCGTGCGGCTCCCCCGGTCTCCGCGGGGGGCCACCCTCCACAGCGGGGAGGATTCTCCCGACGGAGCTTCGGCGTGTGGAGCGGGGCCCTGCCCAGATCCTCCTGCAGAGGCCCTTCGCAGGGGGGTCCCGACCGCCGCCCTTGACCCCACCCGGTCCGGCCCGGCCCGGGCGGCGACCACGCCCGGCCCAACACCGAGGGCCATCACCGCCGCCCGCCCCGGGCCGCTCCACCCCACCCGCCCCACGACCGCCGCAGGGGCGAATCCTTCGGCCGGCCCTCGGTGAGGTCGCGGCGAGGCCGCGCGTCGATTCCCCGCATCGCGCCCCGCGCCGCCCGGGCCCGGGGCCTACGGCAGCGTGTACCCCCTCGATGCGGAGGACCCACCGACGATGGTCGCCATGCTCGCCGCCTGTGCTGCCCTGTCCACCGTCGCCATGACCTGGCTCGCCCCGCGCGAGCTCGAGGCCCGTCGCTTGGCGCGGCTCCGCGCCGCCCAGGAGGAGTGGGCCGAGCGGATGGACCGCCGCGGGTGACTTGTCGGCCATGCCCCCTGGCGTGCCCGTCACGCCCGCCGCATGATGGCGATGGCCGATCACACCACGACCCCGCCGAGGACGGCGCCTGTGCGAGACCAGAGCGGTTTGCGAGGGTGCCGCACCGAGCACTGACGCGAGACTGGCGTGTCTCTTCGGTTCGATCGTGCCGGCCGGGCCCTCCTCCTAGCGATCCTCGAGGAGGTCTTCAGCCCGGGGGTGGGCCGCGAGTGCGGTCGGGCCCGACGGCTCCCGTGAGGCCGCCAACCACCCCCCTGCCCTGCCCCGCCAGGTGCGGACGGCCCCGTGCGCACCGTCCGGCACGCTCCGGGGCCGCCGCACGATCGGCACGACCGGTAACGATTCGCGGGACCTGCGCGGATTACTCTACTCAGGCGGCCGGGTCGCGGTCGATTTCACTGACCGGCAGGGTCGGGGCAGACGATCGAGTCGCGTTGCGATCGTAGTAGGT
>Ga0213879_10000055_pt1 | contig 16277 bp, 14 predicted proteins | sample VelepicoBEBS_R03_FD_161046 | JGI IMG/M metagenome (GOLD analysis project Ga0213879, IMG submission 161046) | Vellozia epidendroides bulk soil microbial communities from rupestrian grasslands, the National Park of Serra do Cipo, Brazil - BS_R03 | ecosystem: Environmental > Terrestrial > Soil >...
CCCTGGCGCTGGGCGAGGTCGCGGCGCTGCGCCAGGTGCTCGCCGGCGGCGCCGGCTGGCAGCGGTGGGCGTGGTTCCTCGAGCGGCGCCATCCCCACCATTGGGCCAAGAAGGACAAGATCATGATCAAGGGCGTGCGCGACCTGAGCGAGCTGAGCGATGAGGAGCTGGAGGACCTCGAGCGAAGATTGCGGGGCAGACGTCTCGCCTGAACGTCCGGACGAACCGCTTATACTCATCTTCTACAGTTGCGCCCCGGTTTTTGACGTAAGGTGGTACTACTCCGTTAAGTTTCCGAGCACGTTTTGACGAAACCCCTTGGGCCGCAAGGACTTGTTCGCATAGATCCGGGTTGTTGGGGCATTCTTTCATGGATCACAACGTCATGCAATTCGTGATCACTCCATGACGAATGATCGCGAATGACCGACCGCCCGCGACGGTGTGCGGGACAGACCGGTCATGATCGCCCCTCCCGCCGCGACGCGAACCGCGGTCGGTCATGGCGGGGACGTTGGCACGCGAGCGAGACGCGCGCGAACCCGGATGTCCGGGACGGGACGGCTCGGGGCCTCTCGGGCATGACGAACCGTGTCAGTATGGGACCCTCGCGCTGTCCGATTTCGGACGGCTTGTTTCAGAGGCTCAGCGGTGCGGTGCGCCCGCGTCATAATGGGTAGACCCTAACTGGTACCGGCCGTGCTTCATCCCGACGCCGAGGGCCCCTCGGCCTCCGGTTCGCCTTTCCCTTGGGCTTGGCCCCGGCCTCGACTCGCGACACGTTACACAGCCACTTTCCCCGGCTCCCGGCGTCGGGATGAAGCCCCGGACCGGCGCGGCGGGTCCGCGCCCGGTCTCGCCGCACCGGAGGCCGTGCTATGACCGGATCGCTGGGCGGCCGCCCATCCGGAGCACGGGTCGGCTCGAGGAGTCGCGTCAGAGGGCGCGGCGTGGTCGACGAGCGCGGCCGAAGTGAACAATGCAATCACCCACAAGGCGAAAATTCCTGCAGCAAATTCTTGAAGCCGACATTTCGCCATAAGCCCAAGTAGTTCAGTCGCTTGCTTAGCTGTCGAGGGGAACGAGAAGGGACGAAAATCCGGGACCGACCGGACCGCCTCTAAGAAACTCGCCGCTCGCACGTGATTAGGGTGAAGAGGTCGTTTTTCCCTGTCCGAGCGAGCCGATGCCAGGCCAGCCGAACCCTGACGATGGGCCCTGGGTCCGAGGCGCGGTGGACCGTTTCGAGGGGCCGCTGACGCTCCACGCCGCGTGCCTGCTGCGCGACGCCGAGGCGGCGCGCGACGTCGTGCAGGAGACGTTCCTCCGGCTCTGCGCGCAGGACCGTGCGACGGTCGAGCCGAAGCTGGCCGAGTGGCTCTTCACCGTCTGCCACAACCGGGCGCTCGACGTCCTGAGGAAGGAGAGTCGCATGACTCAGCTGAGCGATGATGAACTCCACCGACGTGCCAGCCCCGACCCGTCACCGTCCGACGTCGCGGAGCGGCGCGATACGGCGGCGCGGGTGCTCGCCCTGCTGGAGGCCCTCCCCGCCGGCCAGCGGGAGGTGATCCGGCTGAAGTTCCAGAACGGGTTCTCCTACCGCGAGATCAGTCGCATCAGCGGCCACAGCGTGGCCCACGTCGGCTACCTGATCCACACCGGCCTGAAGACCCTTCGCGGTCAACTCTACGACGGCCCGCCGGCCGGGGCCAATGCCTGAAGGAGGTCTCCATGTCGCTTGATTTCTCCGATCCCCGGCTGACCGCCTACGCCCTGGACGAGCTCGACGCCGTCGAGCGTGCCGCGGTCGAGGCGCAGCTTGCCGGCGACCCCGAACGCCGCCGGCTCGTCGAGGAGATCCGCGCCACCGCGCGGCTCCTGACCGAGCACCTCCAAAACGAACCGCGCCCCAAGCTCGCCCCCGAGCAGCGCGCGGCCATCGAGGCCCGGTTGCAGACGGCGACGCAGCCGAAACCGAAACGCCGCTGGTATCACGCCTCCTGGGTCACGGTCGCCGCGTCCCTCAGTCTCTTAGCGATCGGGTTGGGTCTCCTCCTGACGAGGCCGAACGCGGTGGTCCGCTCGTTGCCCCTGGTGGGCATCAACAAGGTATGCCCGCCGTCCCCGCCGTCCCGGGTGGGGGTCGCCACCGCGAAGCGTGGCCGGATCGACGACTTCGACGTCATCGCGCCCTCCTTGTCGCCGGCGACAGACTTGTCGCCCGCGACAAGGCCTCTCAATATGGCCGAGCTGCAGCGCAGCGCCCCTCTCACGAGGCATCTTGTGAACGAGCAGCATCGCAGCGCCGCGCCTGAGCCACAGCCCGAACCCGAGCCGCAGCCGAACACTGAGGCGTATGACCGGATCGTGGACAACCCGTTCCTGAGCGTGGCCCAGAACCCGCTCTCGACGTTCTCGATCGACGTCGATACCGCGAGCTATGCCAACGTCCGCCGCTTCCTCATGCAGGACCAGCGGCCGCCTAAGGACGCCGTCCGCATCGAGGAGCTGCTCAATTACTTCCCCTACCACGACCCGCCCCCCGCCGGCGACGAGCCCTTCGCGATCAACATCGAGGTGGCTCGCTGCCCTTGGAATGCCGACCACCGGCTCGCCCGGATCGGCTTGATGGGCAAGCCCATCGCCAACGACAAGCGGCCGCCGAGCAACCTCGTCTTCCTGATCGACGTCTCGGGCTCGATGGACCAGCCCAACAAGCTGCCGCTCCTGAAGGCGGCGCTGCGGATGCTCGTCGAGCAGCTCGGCGAGAACGACCGCGTGGCGCTCGTCGTCTACGCCGGGGCGTCGGGCCTGGTGCTCCCCTCGACCTCGTGCCGGCACCAGCCCGAGATCCTCTCGGCGCTCGACCAGTTGCGGGCCGGCGGCTCGACCAACGGCGGCGCGGGCATCCAACTGGCCTACGACCAGGCCGTCCGGAACTTCATCCCGAACGGCACGAACCGCGTCATCCTCGCCACCGACGGCGACTTCAACGTCGGCGTCACCAGCCAGGGCGAGCTGATCCGCCTGATCGAGGCGAAGGCGAAGAGTCGCGTCTTCCTGAGCGTCCTCGGCTTCGGCATGGGGAACATCAAGGACAGTACGCTCGAAAGGCTCGCCGACAAGGGCAACGGCCACTATGCCTACATCGACACGCTCCGGGAGGCGCGCAAGGAGCTGGTCGAGCAGCTCGGCGCGACGCTCGTGACGATCGCCAAGGACGTCAAGATCCAGGTCGAGTTCAATCCGGCCCGGGTCGGGGCGTACCGCCTGATCGGCTACGAGAACCGGCTGCTGCGTAACGAGGACTTCCACGACGACACCAAGGATGCCGGCGAGATCGGCGCGGGGCACCATGTCACGGCCTTGTACGAGCTGGTCCCGCCCGGCCCCGAAGCCGTGAAGCCGGCCGGGCTCGGCCCGCTCAAGTACCAGCGGCCGGCCGAGCCGGTCGGGTCGAGCCGGGAGTCGCTCACCGTCAAGCTCCGGTACAAGCAGCCCGACGGCGACACGAGCCGGCTGATCGAGCGTGGCGTCGTGGACGAGGGCCTCGACGTCTCGCGGGCCTCGCCCGACTTCCAGTTCGCCGGCGCCGTCGCGGGCTTCGGCATGCTCCTGCGCGACTCGCCCGAGAAGGGGACGCTCACGTTCGACGGCGTGCTGGAGCTGGCCGGTTCCAGCCTGGGCGACGACGCCTCGGGCTATCGCCAGGAATTCCTCGAACTCGTCCGCAAGGCCAAGGCTTTGCTGTCGCGGTGACGGACCGGGACGGCCGGTAGCCGCCAACATCGACACCGCCCGCGGATCGCCCCCTCCCCGAACCGCGGGCCCACAAGCCGGAGGGGACGAACGACCGTGCGGAGCAACATCGATGCAGCCGACAAAACGACAGACCACGACAGCGGTCTTTGCCCTGGTGCTGGCGTTGGGGGGCTCGGCTCGGGCCCGGGCCCCGAGCGAGCCGAGCCCGCAGCGGCAGCAGGAAATCCGAACTACGCTGGCGAAACGTCGCGGCCTGAAGGCCCGTCAGCACGCCCGGGCCGCCGTCGAGCGCGAGGCTCAGGCCGCCTACCTCCGGGCGGACCCGCCCACGTACGCCGCGGTGACCCGCGACGGCCGGTGGCAGGTCAAGGACGCGTATCTCCGGATGCCAGACGGCTCGACGTCCTTTCGGACGGTCGACAGCTACGAGCGCGACACCCAAGTGATCACAGCACCCTGAGCCGACGCCACGGGCCGGGAACGTCACCTGCGATCCGCCGGACGCGCCGGTAGGGATAGACTGGATATCGTTCTTGGGCATAAATTGCTTCGAGTCTGAGGTCCTCGGCATAGGTATACTTTATCTGTAGCACGCAGCCGTCTGTCGGAATTGTGGCGGGACCGACGGGGTCGAGTCAGTGCGAATGTGGCGCAGACCATCAGAAGACACGAACCTGGAGTGGAAATTCCGTGAGACGCATCACCTATTGTTCGGGGCTGGCGCTGGCACTGCTAGGGCTGATGGCCGGGGTGGCAGGGCCGACCCAGGCCGCTCCGACGTTCGATTTCACTACATTCGATGTCCCCGGCGGGACCGGGACCACCGAGGCTCTCGGGATCAACAATACGGGCCAGATCGTGGGGAGCTATGGCAGTGCCTCCGGCGGTCATGGCTTCCTGAAGGAGGGGTCGACCTACACCACGCTCGATGTCCCCGGCGTATTCGCTACCACGGCTCGCGGGATCAACGGGACGGGCCAGATCGTGGGGGAGTATGAAAATGGCTCCGGCCTTCACGGCTTCCTGAAGGAGGGGTCGACCTACACCACGCTCGATGTCCCCTTCGCCGGCACGGTCAATACCGATGCTTCTGGGATCAACGGGACGGGCCAGATCGTGGGGCGATATGAGACTGTCTCCGGCGTTCACATCTTCGTTCACGGCTTCCTGAAGGAGGGGTCGACCTATACCACGCTCGATGTCCCTGGTGCGACTGGGACCGTGGCTTACGGGATCAACGGGACGGGCCAGATCGTGGGGAACTATGTCGATGCCTCCGGCACTGGTCACGGCTTCCTGAAGGAGGGGTCGACCTACACCACGCTCGATGTCCCCGGTGCGACTGGGACCGTGGCTCGCGGGATCAACGGGACGGGCCAGATCGTGGGGAACTATGTCGATGCCTCCGGCACTGGTCACGGCTTCCTGAAGGATGGGCCGACCTACATCACGCTCGACGTCCCCTTCGCCGGCGCGATCGATACCCAGGCTTACGGGATCAACGGGACGGGCCAGATCGTGGGGTACTATGATACTCCCTCCGGCCCTCACGGCTTCCTCGCTACCCCCGTCGTTCCCGAGCCCGCTTCGGTGGTGATGGGCGCGACTGCCGTTCTGGTCGGCCTGGGCTACTGGTGGCGTCGCCGCGTGCGGGCCATCGCCTGAGCCCGCCGACTGGCTCTCTATCCCGCCGCGCTCCCTCGGGCCATCCTCGGGAGGCTGCGGCGGTCTTTGCTTCGAGACAGGTAGGGTAGAGCCCATTTGTCATGATCTACGCGGGTCGCCGTCAGTCAAGTCTATTTGGCACATCGACGCCAGGCCCACGGCTCTGCGATAATCCAGGCGATCGACGGTCGTGCGGGAGATCAGGGCTATGGACCGCAACGAGGCGCTGAGGCTGCTCACGGGAGGGTCGGAAGGAGTCGCAGAATGGAATCGGCGTCCGAAGGCGGGCGGGGAGATCCCTCCTCTCCGTGAGGCCGACCTCCGCGGGGCCCACCTCAGCGGGGCCGACCTCCGCGGGGCCCACCTCGGCAAGGCCGACCTGGGCAGGGCCGCCCTCGGCGGGGCCGACCTCCGCGAGGCCCATCTCGGCGGGGCCCACCTTGTCAGGGCCAACCTCGGCAGGGCCGACCTCCGCGGGGCCCACCTCATCCTTGCCAACCTCGTCCTTGCTGACCTCGACGGGGCCAACCTCAGTGGGGCCGATCTGGACGGGGCCGACCTCCGCGAGGCCAGCCTCGGCGGGGCCGATCTCGACCGGGCCAGGTGTCGACGGACGAACTTCGCCGACGTGGATCTGTCGGAGATCAAGGGGCTGGAATCGATCCAGCATGACGGGCCCAGCACGGTGGGCATCGACACGCTCGTCCGCTCGCGGGGGAAGATCCCCGAGGCGTTCCTGCGCGGGTGCGGTGTGCCGGAGGTCTTGGTCACACACCTCCCATCCTTGATCGGGGCGATGAGCCCGATCCAGTTCTCCTGGTACTTCCTCAGCTACAGCTCGAAGGACGAGGCATTCGCCCAGCGGCTCCACGCGCGGATGTCTGACGAGGGGCTCCGGGTCTGGTTGGCCCCCGAGGACGTCCCAGGGGGCAAGAAACCCCACGAGCCGAGCGACGAAGCGATCCGGTTCTCTGACTCCGCGGTGGCGCGGGGCGGCGATGGCCGGGATGTCCCGGCCTGGCGCCTTTGGGCTTGGCCCGATCCTTGGCGGTCGGCTTCGCATAGGGAGGAGTTTGCCCCGACGGGGCCGACGGGTCAGGCGTAGTCGGGGCGGTGGGTCGATTCTCGGCCAGTCGCTTGGCCAAGGACAGCAGCGCGAAGACGACGGCCTCCTCACCTTGGCGGAAGAACTGCGCCGCCTGCTCGGAGGTCAGATTCGGCCCGAGCAGGGCTTGCAGCGATGCCGTGTCCAGGGTATCCACACCCGCCGTTGCCATGGACCCAGTGGAATGGCGCGGTCATCGGATTGCAAGATCAGCTGCATTCGGCTGAAGGGTTACGACTTTTCCTGGTCGAGCCGCTGGAGCCGCCGCACCATCCACCTGCACTTCAAGCTCACCGCCGGTGGCCTGGTGGCGATGTGGCGGCGACACCGCGAGGTCCTCTTCGCCTGGTACCTGAAGATCCAGGCCGAGGCGCTCGACAGCGCGGTGCTGCCCGCCGACGAGTCCGGCTGGCGGGTCGACGGCAAGACCCACTGGCTGTGGTGCTTCACGATGACCCACGTGACCTTCTACCTGATCGACCGCAGCCGGGGCGCCCCGGCCCTGAAGAAGTTCTTCAAGCAGGAGTTCGCCGGGGTCCTGGTGACCGACTTCTGGTCGGCCTACACCGCGGTCGTCTGCGCGCACAAGCAGAAGTGCCTTCCGCACCTGCTGCGCGACCTCAAGCGGACGCAGCACTACCTCAAGCCCGGCGGCGACTGGCCGCCGTTCTCCAAACAGTTGAGGCGCCTGATCCGCGACTCGATCCGCCTGAGCAAGCGGCGGAAGGGGTTGTCCGCGGAGCGGTTCGCGTCGCGTCGGCGACGACTGGAGCGGCGGCTGCACGAGGTGGTGGCGCAACCGTGGGAACAACACCACGCGCGTCGGTTGGTGAAGCGACGGCGACGCCATGCGACCGAGTTATTCAGGTTCCTGGACCATCCCGAGGTCCCGTCGGACAACAACCACGGGGAGCGCCAGATTCGCCCGGCGGGGATCGCGCGGAAGAACAGCTACGCCAACGGCAGCGAAGACGGAGCCGAGACGCAGGCCGTCCTGATGAGCGTCTTTCGCACGCTGAAACAACGCGGCCACAACCCAGTCTCCGCAGCCTTGGATGCCGTCCGCGACTACCTCCGGACCGGAAGACTGCCACCCCTACCCAAGCCAATCACTGAGAACGGCTGAAGCGTTACGACGATTGATGTTCTGCCCCGCGTTAAGGCAGCGGCGCACGCAGGAATAGTGTTGCGTACTGGCGCGGCTCCTCAGCGCAGGGCGGAGATGAAGGCAGCAAAGGCTGTCTCTTTCGACCCGCATCGATAGTCGCCGCACCCGTGTAGGGCGCGGCGCGGATGTCTTCGGGCATCGTTTGCCCGGGGAGGAAGTGCAGATGGGTTATGTGATCGGGTTTCTTCTCGCAGTGGCTGTGTTGGTGGCGTCCCGGTTCCTTGTCGGACCGGGAAGGCTGATCGCCAAGCGCGCCATCTGGCGCCACACAATCGCTGGAGTGAGCCTGCTTTTCGCGCTCCTAATGGTGGCCGGCACGTCGCTGGTCCACGTCGGTGAGGACCAGGTCGGGCACATCTTCAAGATCTACGGCAGCAAGAGTCTTGCCGTCGGGAGGATCGTGGCGATCAACGGGGAAAATGGGCCCCAGGCAGATGTTCTTCCGCCCGGCTTCCACTTTATCCCGCTGATCAACATCACCTCCGATGTTAGTATGAAGGAAGTCGTGAAGGTGCCGGATGGGCAGTACGCCTATCTGGTCGCCCTTGACGGCGAACCGCTTCGTCCGAATCAGGCCCTGGCAGACGCGTTCAATCCGAAGGACCAAGAGTCCATGGTGAACGACGCACGCTACTTTCTGGCCCATCACGGCCAGAAGGGGCCGCAGACCACCGTTCTCACGCCCGGCACGTACCGCCTCAACCGTTATCTTTGGGACGTCAACGTGAAGGGTACGGTCACCGAAATCAAGGCGGGGGAGGTCGGCGTTATCAAGAGTAACGTCAAATCTCCGGTCCAATTCGGCAACCTGGACTCGACGCTCCTCGGAACGAAAGAGAAGCCGACCGGTGTTCCCGAGAAAGATACGGGACGGCTGGCCGTTCCGCTCGTGCGGGTCGGTGAGGTCGGCCTGTGGGACACCGCGTTGAACCCCGGCCGGTACTACCTGAACGACAAGGCTTACCAGGTCGTGATCGTGGACACCAAGGTCCAGACCATGATCTACAGGGGGGGATTCACGAAGCGCAACATCGCGCTGCAGGTCGACCAAAAGGGGCAGATTACTCAAGTCGAGACCCAAGAGGTCGTCGACATGCCGCCGGGTGCCGCCGACAGGGCGGTGCTCGTGAAGGTCGAGTCCTGGGATATCCCCCAGGAGCTGCGCGTCGAAATCCAGGTGGCGCCCGCCGATGCTCCATTCGTGGTCGGCTCGGTTGGCGGGCTTGAGCAGGTCGAACGGAATATCCTCACCCCGGTGATTCGTTCCATGACACGGGACGTCACCGGCGGGGGTTCCATCGTCGTGGAGGAGGAGCGCGTCTCAAAGGATGCGAGCGGTCAGGAAAACCGCACCCCCGTCAAGGTCAGGCGGCGGATCCAGGCTCTCGATCTGATCAGCAACCGCAGCGCCATTGAGGAGCAACTCCTCGAGCCGCTGCAGAGGGAAGGCCGTAAGGCCGGCGTCGCGATCAGGGAGATTCGCCTCGGCGATTCGGCTATTCCCCCTGAGCTTCTCCTCGGCACTCAGCGCGAGCAGCTCGCGACCCAGATGAAGCGCGCGTTCGAGCAGGAGAAGATCAGCCAGGAGAGGCGCACCGAGGCCGAGCAGGCGCGGGCCTCAGCCGAGCAGCAACCCGAGCTGGTGCACGCGCAGATCGAAGTCCAGCGCTCCGAAAGCCTCCGGAAGGCGCGCGAGAACGAAGGGATGGGCGAGCGGCGCAAGCTCGAGGAGATCGCGAAGGGGCAAAAGGCTCAGGTGGACGTGCTGGGGCCAGACAAGGTCGTTCAGCTCCGTCGATTTGAGCTCGCGCTCGAGCGCGTCCTCGACTTCCTCGATAAGCACCCGGACACGCTGACGGCCGCCCTCGGCGCTGCCCACAAGTTCGTCCCTGAGCGTGTCATCACAGTCGGGGCGGGCGGGAAGGGCTTGACGGGGCCTGCGGCGGTGCTGGGAGAGCTCCTGAGCCCGTCCGATCGTCCGATCGCTGAGAAGAAGTAACGACGACTTCCGGGAATAGAGATCCAATGGCTTCGCCACGCCGCATTTGGCACACTTCTTCGTGACCTGATCACCGATTTCCGGATGCCAGTGGGTACAACTCCCGTGGTAAGGAAAAGGGACGTTTTCTTTACCAACCCATGCTCGACTTCCGCGTCATCCTCGAAGCCAGAAATCCCGCCCGACGGTGCTTCCGACAGGATCAGGTGGAGGCCGGGATCGATCTGTTCGGCGTCTGGGTGGTGGAGATCAGCTACGGCCGCATCGGCACCGCCGCCCGCCTGGCCATCGAGCTTGGCGGGCGGTTCGCGTTACGTCATGCTCGCTCCGCGTCCCGTCGCAGGATCAACGGTAGTAGCCGCCGTAGTAGGGGTAGTAGGGGTAGTAGGGTCGGTAGTAGGGGTAGTAGGGTCGGTAGTACGGGCGATAATAGCCGCCGTGATGGCGGTAGTGGCTGCCGTAATATCGAGCTTGAGCCGAGGTGGCTCCGATCCCCAAGGCGGTCGCGAGCGCCGCGACACCAGCGAAGAGCAACCTCTTCATCGATACCTTCCTGGGTGTTGTCCCATGCCAAGCGGAAAGCGGGGTGTGCCCCACGGAGGGCAAGACAACAATGGGAGCATCATCCGGACTTCGGACAGCCGATGCCCCTTCGGGTCTCCCTCTGTGAAGTCTCTTCGCATCGATCGTGTCGATGGTTCTGTTGCTGGCGTCGAAATTCAAATCAACGAGGGCCGCCGGCCGTGCCGGAGCCGACGAGGCCGGCTGGCGTGCGGCCCGCTCGTTCGGAATCCCCACGGGTGGATGGATGGCTATCGGGTCCCTGACCGAGGACCACGACGACAAGAGGTCAGAGCCGCATCCCGAGTTCGCCGAGCTGGACGGAGGAGATGCCGACCATCAGCTACCCCGAACGGACCCGGGCCAACGCCCGCGACTCGGACACGACCCTCTGGGTCGGGGCGAAGGCCGCCCTCGAAGCGTGCCGCCCGTTGAGCCGCTCGTGCCTCCGCGTCGAAGGCGGGGCTCACCCGGCCCCCACACGTCGCGGAGGGGATCGCCGCGAACAAGATCTGGGTCCTCGATGGGGCCGGCAACCGCGAGTCGAAGGCGCCTGGCATCGGGGCCCGCTCTCACAAACGCGTCGTTGTGAAGAACCCATGAAAGGCAAGGCCCACTTCGTCTCGAATCGGTGCCAGACCCCACGCCCGGGGCCAGCTGTCGGGCCGCCCCCCGAGGGTCCTCCGGCGTCATCGGGCCAGCCCGAGACCAAGATCGGGGCGATGGGCACCGAGCGGGGGATTACCCGCCAGACGTTGTATCGCCATGTCGATCCCAAGGGGGAGTTGCGACCGGACGGGCCAAGGCTCCTGGCCGCCCGACGACCCTCATAACAAGTGCTGATCACGGCAGCACATCTCGGCTCGCGAGGATTCCCAGTGCAATCCACTCCCGACCCGGTGCAGACCACTTCTGACCCGAAGTGCAATCGACTTCTGAAAATGACTGCTGCGGCATCTGATCGAGCGGATGATCGATCTGGAGGGGCAAGGGATCGGTTTCCAGAGCCTCAGGGAAGCGTTTGATTCCACGTCCTCCGGCGACACGCTGGTGTTCCCCATCTTCGCCAAGATTTTCTTTGACGCCCCGCGCGGCGTCGCCTAGGCTCGGGCCGGCTCGGAGACGGGGCGCCGCGGGGCGCTCACGGCCCCCGGCCCCGTGACGTGGGGGACGGTCCCCCCCGCGTGGCGAGGCACGTCCCCTCCGGGCCGGGGGTCCGGGCGCCCGCTGCGAGTCCGGCGAGTCGGTCGTCTGACCGGGGCAGGCCGGGACCCTATAGATCCGGGAGCAACGACCATGCATCGGGAATGGTGCGGATTCGTCCTGGCGGTAGGCCTGGCGGGCCTGATCACCTCGGTCGCCGTGGGCCAACAGGAGAAGGACCAGAGGATCGACCTGGACAAGGTCCCCGCCGCGGTGAAGGAGGCCGCCGACAAGGCGGTCCCCGGCGTCACCTGGCATCACGCCTCCAAGGAGACCGAGGAGGGCAAGACCATCTACGAGCTGACCGGCAAGAACGCCCACGGCCGCGCGGTCGAGGTCGAGGTCACCCCCGAGGCGGAGGTCCTCGAGGTCGAGACCGCCATCCCGCTCCACGAGGTCCCCAAGGTCGCGCTCGACGCCTTCAAGGCCGCGTACCCCCATCTCAAGGCGACGGGGGCCGAGTCGGTCGCGGAGGGAGGCAAGATCGTCGCCTATGACATCCTGACGCGGAAGGGTCACAAGAGCGTCGAATACCGGGTCAGTGCCGACGGCAAGACGGTCAAGTTCGAGGAAGAGGAGGAAGAGGAGGAGAAGTGACCCGGCGGGGGGATGAGCGGTGGTTGTCGCCATGACCCCCTGCGCCCCCGCGCCCCGGTCCCCTCGGCCGGGAGCCCGGGGGGCGGAATTGCCCAGCGGGAACGACGATCCCAGACGCTTGCCCTGGCCTCTGACGGGGCGTCGGGTTAGCGGTCTAGGATGGCGTGCCTGGGACAAAGGTCAGGTGTACTCCATGCCGCCTGTCCGGTAAGGTGATATCTTTCCGCCCACCCTGGCGAACGACACTACAGACGGCGCGAATGGAGGAACAGGAGCACCGCCTGATGGCTCGGCCTTGCCTCAGAGTGTGTGAATCAATCGCCAAAAAGCTCGCATTTACCGAAGTTGATGGATGTAAAGCCTTGAGGATTGCCGCGTTGCCACCATCAACTCGTCCGCATTCGTTGTTGGGAGGCGATTTTTTCACAGCCTCTCAGCCAAAGGATTACTCGGCAGGAGAGTGGCCATCGGGATGGAATTGGTTCGTGCGATGGGGAGATCGGACTCGGTGTCGGGAGGGGGAGCGAAGCAATGGAACCATTCTTCCCTTTCGTATTGCTGGGTCTTGCCATAGGACTGCTGATCTGGGGCGTCAACAACTTGTCCGTGGAGGGGAGGTACACGAAACTCTTCACCACGAGTGCGATTGCTGTCGGCGTGGGGCTGCTGGGCTGGTTCTTCACGACGTATGGGAGGGTTAGCCTCCAGAATGTGATCCTCCCGGGACTTCTTCTTCTCGTCGGGCTGTTGGTCTGGGGGCTGATCAACCCGGCTGTGGGGCGGCGACTCGCAAGGATCTTTGCCGTGATCTCTATGGGCCTGGGAACGGGGTTCCTGGGCTGGGGAATCAGCGGAGCGAGGAGTGGTGAACGCCTTCGCCTGCCCTTCAGAAGCGACATCATCACAGAAGTCAGCGAAGCGATCGGTTGGGGAGCCGGGTTCCTCACGGGCGGTATCGTCGCCCTTGTGCTCTCATTCCTTGGGAAAACCAAGAGGGCTGGCCCGCAAGACTCTCAGCAAGGGAGGAGCCCTGATGGCAGCGACCAAACGCAAAAACCAAGCTAATTCGCCCGCCCCGCCCCGCGCCGCCCCGACTGTCAAGCTAAATCGGCAAGCCGGCTCCCTGTTCAGTGACAGCTTGGGTATATACCATTTGTCACGGCACGGTCGTCCGTCGTTCCGAGAGAGTGGCCCGTTCCCCCGGCCCTGGGAGTTGCCCTGCCTGGTCAGTCGAGCCCGAATAACCCCACACCTCGATGTCAGCGTTCGGCATCCCCCGAGCTGGGCCGGGTTGAGGGATGACGAGCGGTGGCGAGCCGGACGGGGACGGTCCGTCCCGAGGGTCCGAAACCTGAATTTGGGCGGGCTTGACGGGACCTGGGTTGGTGTTTCTTGGCGACTGCGGGTATACGGTGAGCATCACATTAGTTGGTGGTACAGGCGATCAGTTAGGGCTGAAGTCGCGGCCCCAGAACGCTTCCCACTGGCCTCTCTCACTGCGATACAGGGCGCGCAGATGACAGACGGCATTCGCCCCATCCTCGCCCCAGCGCATCCCCGCCAGCTTCAGGCGCTGGCCCACCACCGTCTTGCACGCGCTCTCCACTGCGCCGCTGCCGATGCACCAGCCCCGCGCCAGGTATTCCGGGTACTCCATCCGGTGCGCGTGTCGCTCCAGGTAGCCAACCACGTCGTCAACCGCGTCACTCAGCCCCGCACGGCGCGGCCAGGCCCATTCGCTCAGCACCGCCGCCAGGACCGCGCCACCTTCGTCCTTGAGCAGCCCACGCCACTGCCGCGCCTGATCCTCCGCCCGGGCCTCGTCCTCGGGGTACAGCCGCCGCGCCAAGCCGGTGAGCTTTTCCGCCGGGTGATAGAAATCCAAGATGACCACTTCCACACGCGGGAAGTTCTCCATCAGCCGGCCCTCCAGCCCGTTGCCGCCGTCGGTCAGTCCGATCCAGCGATCGGCCCGGTCCATGCCGACCTGCCCAGCGGGCTTGCGGAGCAGCGGTGCGAAATCCTCCAGGGGGTACAACCCGGAGAGGTAGCGCGCCCGCATCGGCCGGGGTGTCTCGTCAGGCCACGGCCACTCGGGGCCGGGGTTGCAGACCATCCCCACGTAGGCCATCCGCCCTTCGGCCGGCCCGCCTCCCTCAGCCTGCTGCCGGACACCGGTCGCGTCGAGCTCGACATAGGCGCACCGCCGACCCTCGTAGTCCTTGGGCCAGGGCCAATCCGCCTTGGGGCCGAAGGTCGTGCCCGTCCGGACCGCGTCGGCCAGACGCTGACCGGCGTCTTCAGTGGCCCGCTCGACGGTGGATTCCCCGAGCCGGGCGCCCGCCATCTCCTCGAGCAAGTCGGCGGCCTTCTCGAAGCTGTCGGCGACCGTCCCGGCCAGGGTGGCGACGCGCTCCAAGGCCGGTGTGAGGTTCCGAGGCGACAGCCCGGCCTGTTGGTCGAAGGGGAAGAACCCCGTACCGCAGCGCCGGCAGAGATAGTAGGCGCGGTGGTAGCGGATGGCGCCGACGAGGCTGACGGGCGTGTGCGGGCGGTGCGAGTGGAACTCGGCCGCTTGGTCGCAATGCGGGCAGGTCACGCTGGCGCCTTCGTATCCGTTTTTTTTCGCGTCAGATGCCGCTCGACGGCTCGGGCGGCGATCTTGTGGGCCAGGGCGCGGATCGTGAACTCGTTGTCGCCGAAGAGGTGGGCATCGTCGGTCGTGGCGAGGTTGGCGGCCAGTTCACCGATCTCGGCGTCGATGGCCTGGTGGATTTCCCTGGCGAGCTGCTCGATGTCGGCCTGCATCTCAGGGGGCGGCGGAATCGATGGCATGATGGCCTCCGGTCCTACGGTCGGGTTTTCCTCGACGATGCCCGCTTTCGCTCTTGTGTACAGAGATTCCACCAACTTTCAAGACGCCCACCGGCGGGTATAACTTTGCTCGGAATTGTCTTGACTCGCGTCCTCAACGCTCCTTGAGTGTGCCTTGGGTTCAACCGGATGAGGCAGACCAGCGAGTCGGACGGCCCTCATCTGGAAAATCCCGGCTGCGATGACGATCAGAAAACACGGACGTGCAGGAGCTTCCCATGAGACGCATTGCGAAGTGTTTGGGGCTGGTGGCGGCGGTGCTGGTGCTGGTGGCCAGGGCGGAAGGGCCGGCCTGGGCCGGCCCGACGTACAGTTATGCCACGTTCGATGTCCCCTTCGCCGACGCGAACAGCACCCAGGCTTCGAGGATCAACGATGCCGGCCAGATCGTGGGGAGCTATTCCGATGCCTCCGGCTTCCATCACGGCTTCCTGAAGGATGGGGCGACCTTCACTGCAATCGATGTCCCAGGCGCGAGCTACACCCTAGCTAATGGGATCAACAACGCCGGCCAGATCATGGGATTCTACTCTAACCTTCCTGCCCCTGGTGAGGGCTCACACGAAAGCTTCCTGAAGGACGGGGCGACCTTCACCACGATCAATGTCCCCGGCGCGCCCAACACCGACGCCTTCGGGATCAACGATGCCGGCCAGATCGTGGGGGGCTACTCCGTCGGTCTTAGCGTACAAGGCTTCCTGAAGGACAGGGCGACCTTCACCACGATCGCTCCCTTCGGCTCGACCTTCACCTTCGCCCTCGGGATCAACAACGCCGGCCAGATCGTGGGATTCTACTCCGACAGTACCACCGGCATCGAGCACGGCTATCTGAAAAACGGGGCGACCCTCACCACGATCGATGTCCCCTTCGCCGGCGCGACCAACACCGCTGCTCGCGGGATCAACGATGCCGGTCAGATCGTGGGGAGCTACTCCGATGCCTCCGGCGGCGTCCACGGCTTCCTGAAGGATGGGGCGACCTTCACTCCAATCGATATCCCCGGCGCGAGCTACACCGCTGCTCAAGGGATCAATGACGCCGGCCAGATCGTAGGGTTCTACGAGGTCGGCTCCAGCATCCACAGCTTCCTGGCCACCCCCATCACCGCCATCCCTGAGCCCATCACCGCCGTCCCTGAGCCCGACACCCTGGTGATGGGCGGCACCGCCGCCCTGCTCGGGCTGGGCTATTGGTGGCGACGTCGCAAGCGTGCCGTCGCCTGAGCCTGCCGATCGATCCGCCTTCCCGCCGCGATCCACCGGGCCATCCCTTGGTGGGATGCGGCAGTTTGCTTTTCAGGACAGTTAGGGTCTACCGTAAACGGCACTGGTACGACA
>Ga0213879_10000057_pt1 | contig 15574 bp, 22 predicted proteins | sample VelepicoBEBS_R03_FD_161046 | JGI IMG/M metagenome (GOLD analysis project Ga0213879, IMG submission 161046) | Vellozia epidendroides bulk soil microbial communities from rupestrian grasslands, the National Park of Serra do Cipo, Brazil - BS_R03 | ecosystem: Environmental > Terrestrial > Soil >...
AGCCCGAGGATTCCTCCGACGACGGCGCCGCTGAGCGCGCCCCACCCCTTGTGGCCGTCACTCATCCGATACCCGGCATAGCCGCCTGCGAACATCGCGGCCGCGGGAACGAGCGTGCGCACGACGTCGTGGAAGCCGCCGACGCGCATGGCACGGCCGGTCGGCACTGCCACGTCGCCGGCGCCGCGGAACATGTCACGCGTTGCGCTCGTCGCAGGCACGAGCTGGCCGTTCTGCGTGAACATCATGTTCGAGAGGTCCTCCGGCCATCCTGAGCCAGCCTCGGCCTCCCGCGTGACGAGCCACGGCGCACGGACGACGGTGTTGCCCGCATGCGCTTCGACGACGTTCGAGCCGGGGACTCGATAGTAGTCGGGGAGCGCTGGCTTGTACGGCGCGATGGCGTAGCCAGCGCCGAGCTGCGCGGAGCGGATCATCTCAGGTACGCTCCCGCGCGGTTCGCTTCATCACGCGCTTCAAGCCCCACGTCAGCGTTCGACGTGCACGCCCCTGCGCGAGCCGTCCGCGCGCATCGATCGGGTAGGCATACGCCGAGTCAGGAATGCCGGGCGTGTTGTATGGGTACATGTTTCGCGCCTGTTCACGCTCCGCCGACGACATGCACCACCAGTTCTTGTACGCATATCGACGATCTCCCAAAGACTTCCCTTTGGGAATGATGCATGCGCGGATGTTCTCCGCGTCTCGTCGCCGCGCCATCCGCTTACGACCCCGCCGCCGAATCGCGATCGACGTCCTTCGCCTCGGGGCACATGAGCGTGACCACGAAGTAGTCGCCCGCCGTATTGGCGCCACCCACGAGCCGAATGGCCGGATTCCCGTTCGGGTCGGCCAGCAGCGGAATGCTGATCGTCGGCCCGCCGTCCGTGCTCGCCAGACTCGCCAACGACTGCGAGAGCTGCACGCCTGGCAGGTCCGTGACGATGGCGGCTGCGATGCGCGTGATCGACACGAGGAAGCCGAGCGCGAGGCGCGGCACGAACCCGCCGGACGCGCCGGCGGCGGCCAGCACTGGGACGCGCAGCGGCCGTCCGAGCCACTCATAGTAGGCGCCATCCGTGCCAGCGACAACTGGTGCAGCCTGGGTGCCAGGGCTGTTCGTCACGAGAATATCGAGCGGCGTCGTCGGGCTGCTCGTGGGCATCTTGACGACGTAGGTCCGCGTGATCATGGCTTCCAGCCTACACTGTCGGCCGGGAGCTGGTCAAAACGCGAGCGTTCGCAAGTGCCTTGCTTGCTCATGCGCGTAGCACGCTATAAGCTAAATAAAGATGCCGCGCCACCAAAGACCTGAACCGCTCGCGCCGTCATGGGCGAAGACAGAGCAAAACGAATGCTTGGTCTCCGTCGGGGAAGAGGCATACACGGCGCGAAAGCTCGCAGTAGAAACCTGGAACGCAAATCGGTATCCACAGTGCCGCGAACTGCTCGCAGCAGGTGACAAGAGCTTGCGCGTGCTCGACGACCAAAAAGCCGCCACTGGAATTCGCACGAAGAACGGCGAGCGCGCACTACGAAAATACTGGGAGGCTCGCGCTTGCGCGCGAAGGATACAAAGCGACAAGTAGCACAGCCTGTGCGCGTGTCCCCTGTAGCCTACGAACGGCTCAAGCGCTTGGCCGCGCGTGCATCACAAGGGGGTTGGCAGAGCCTCGGCGCGTCGCGTGACGATCTACCAACGCTTGCAGCCGTGATCGACGAGGCGTTGCGCCAGCTGGATAGTGCCTCGCGCTAAGCGATTGCCCCCTTGCCGCTTGCAGCCTGCACGCGCGCCATCGCAGCACGCCAGTTCTGCAGCGCTGTTGGCGCCCACGAGATGGCGGCTGGATTCTCTCCTCGACGGAGCGCGGCCAGCACGGTTGCTGGGCCCTTGTACGAAAGGCGCATGATCTCGTCCAGCGGGATCGGCGGCGTGCGCCCGCCGAGCGCGCCGCGAATCTGCGCCACGAATTGCGCCATGAGCTTGGTCCCCCAGTCGATGTTCGTCTTGGGGTCGAACAAGCTTTCACGCGGAAGGTTGTTCGCGACGACGTTCACCTGCATGAGCCCGACGCTTCGTCCGTCTGCGTCGCCGGCTGCGCGCGGGTTGCCGCTCGACTCGACAATGATCGTGGCGAGCACCCACTGCCAAGGCACACCATACTTGCGCGCGGCCTGTACGGCGTACTGGATGTAGGTCACAGGCCAGCCGAGATTCGCTGCTACCCGTGCCGCGTTCGGGCCGCCGGTGAGCTTGACCGCGGCCGCCATCAGCCCCGCCATCGCGAGCAGCGCGAGCGGCAGCACGGCGTCTCACCCCACTTTGCGCTGTTGCTCGGCGTAGAGAATCGGAGCTACCTGCACCTGCAGCGCCAGGTAGATCGGAGCGTCGGTGACCGCGTAGATCTCTTGGAGGCCGGGCAGGATCGTCTCGTACGGCTGCCCCTGCGGAAGCGCGAAGCCTGTTTGCGGCGTGACGCCCGAACCGCCAATGTAGATGCGAAACGCGACGAGCGGTGCGAGCAGAATTGCCACACGATTGGAGGCTGTCGGTGGGACGATCAGCGTGGCCTCGCGGCCGCCCTGTCCGACGGCGCTCGCCGGGATGATCTGGTAGCTCCGAAGCGTGGTCCGGACGGGCGCCCCTGTGAGCGCGCCCATCGGCTCGTTGTTCGGGGTCGGCGTGAAAGCCGGCGTGGCCCGCACGCCGACAATACCCGGACCTGGATTCCCGACGACCATCTTGCGTGCTTACTGCCCTTGCTTCGGAATGAGCTGGTACCCGAGGAACGACAGGTCAACGGTGATCGGGTTCACCGCGTCGAGGTTGACGAACACGTTCATACCGCCGCCCTTCGGGCGAATGATCCACGGGAATTTCCACTCCCACTTCCCCGTGTTGTCGTCGACGAGATCGGCCACCAGCGACGAGTTTTTCTGGAGCGGCTGCTGGAACGTCTGGTCCTGAAAATTCACGCGCCAGTCGCGAAACGTGTGCGAGATGTCCTGCGAGAACTTCACCGCCCACACCTCGAATGGCCACTCGAAGTTGTAGCTGAACGACGTGCTGTTCAGCGCCACTCCATTCGAACCGGCCGGAACCACTTGGCTCTGCGCGAGCGGCAGGGAGTACGGCTGGCGAATGAACGGCTGATTCAAAATCGAGTCGAGCCCCAGCTTCAAGCGCTGCACGAATGGCGCGAGCTGCGTGATCATCGCTTCGAGACCGGGAGAGAGGCCGACGCTCATGGGGACGATGATAGGTCCGCGGTGCGCAGGCAGTCAAATCGCGGATGGCCGCAGGTTTCAGCTCGCCAAGCGCGCTTGAACCTTGGCAGCCAGCCCGCGAAGCTTCTCCGGATTGCAAACCGACGCCACCGCCTCATAGCCGTACGTCTGTTCAAGTGCGTCGAGCATTCCGATGGCGGCGGCGGCGTCCCCCGGCGCCCCTTTGTTCGCTGCACGGAGCAACGCGCGGATCTGCGCGATCTGCGGGCTGAGATCAACCGTCGGCATCGGGGCGTGCGCAGCGAACGCTGGCCGGGCCTCGCGGCGATTGCTGGCCAAGTAGAAGATCCACGCGCCGATCGCCACACCGCCCAGCGTCGCAAGCACGGTGAGTAGCATCTCGACGGGGCCCCAGCGTTTGGGCTCCTCGTCTTTCTCGGCCATGTCGCGAGAGTATACCGATTTCTATAGGCCGTCCAACGAGTTGACCATGTCAAGACCTGTGCGATACAGTGGTTTCTAGAGAGGGCACACCATGTCGGTATACGCAGCGCAAGGAACGCAGACCGCATCGGCCAAGACCGCACTCGTGATCACCTCGACGGCCGCCATCCGGCCTCGGATCATCGAGTACAAGTCGTCAACGACCGGCGCGCCGAACTCGGACGCCTCGTATGAGATCCAACTCAAGCGTTTCACGGCTGCTGGTACCACGACCGCCGTGACCCCTCAGTCCACCGATCCGAACGATCCGGCTGCGACCGTCATCGCCGGCTCGAACGCGACCGTGGAGCCGACGTACACAGGCAACCCCATCGACGACTACGGCGCCAACCCGCGCGCCACGTTCCGCTGGGTCGCCTACGACCAGCGCGCCGAAATCATCCTTCCAGCGACCGCGGCGAATGGCGCCGGCTGGCTCCTGAACCTGCTCGGCGGCGCGAGCACGGTCATCGTCGACGCCAAGGTCCTGCAGTGACGAAGTGCAGCGGCTGCGGCGTCGAGGTCGACGAGACCAAGACGCCCGAAAAGCTCGCCGACTGGGAGCAGCTCACGGTCGTGGCGACCAGAAACGGCGGCTCGGAGACGCTGCTCGCCGTCATGGTCTGCCCGACCGACAAACCGAAGGCGGGGGCCGTCGCGATCCTGCTGAACCCGACGAAGCTCGACACAAGCCGGAAGTAGCTCGTGCAAGGGCGCCAGCGCGGGTTCGTGCAGATCACCGGCCCGAACGGCGTCGAGGAGCACGAGACCTTCACCTGCGGGCACTGCAACAACGTGGTGCGCGTCCCGCACAAAGCAAAGCCGGACGATCTCGGCGGGATGTGCCGCGTGTGCATGTCGATGGTGTGCGGACGGTGCTGCGCGACAGGGCGCTGCGACCCCTTCGACAAGAAGCTGAAACGCATGGAAGACCGCGGGCGGTTCTTCCGCGAAGTGGGCATCTGAGCTGATGGCGAACGACAGCACCACAGTCCTCAATCCAGGCGTCGGCGGCGACGTCATGGACGACACCATCGTCACCGATCCGACGACCGCTTCGACAGGGACCGTTTCGTCGTACAAGCGCGAGCGGGTAGTCATTGGAGGCAACAGCTCACGCGCGGCAGTCGTCGACACGCCGCAAGGCCAGGACGGGGCCTACGCCCTTCCTGTCTTGAACGCCGCGGAAAACAACAGGCTCGACTTGCTCCTGATCGAGGCGCGCCGGCACACCGTGCTCTTGCGCCTGATCGTGCTCGCGCTCTCGCCTGGCACCGAGCCGTCCGACGATGATCTCGACAACTACAGCGGCGTCGGTGGTGTCTAGGTGGCGATTCTCCAGGGACAAGCTGGCGGGCTCCAGACAGGGCTGAAGCAAGCGAGCGGCAACCCGAACGCCCCGCAGGGGTTCATGGCGGACTTGCTCTGGTCCGCAGTCGCCCCCGACTTCTACACGCTGCTCAAGGCGAACGTCGGGTTCTTCGCGACGGTCACGGCTGCGAACCCGTCAGCGTTCACCGGCGGCGCCGGCGGTACGCCGCTCGTCGGGATCATGAACCCGGCCGGCTCGGTTCGCGATCTCGTAGTGCTCCAAGTACGCATTGGCGTACGCACGACCGGGACGGCCGCTGTCAATATCGACTTCAACGCATACGGCGGCCAAAGCGCGCTCCCAACCGGCACCGCTACGGTTCCGCGCAACGGCTACTCGCTTGCACAGAGCGGCTCGGTCGCCACGGCATTTCTCAACACGGCGATGACGGGATCGACAGCGCTCAGCCCGATCTGCCCGTTGTTGTCGATCGGTACGGTCGGCTCGACGGCAGTAGGCAACGCGATCCAGGCAGTCGATCAACCCGCCGGCTTGATCATCGCGCAGCCCGGCAACTTGATCGCGATCGGATGCTCAGCAGGCCCGACGGCGGCGTCGATCGACTGCACCGTGTACTGGGCGGAGCTGCCGCAGTGAGGAGTCACAGATGATTATCCAAGGCCAAGTCGGCGGCTTGCAGATCGGAGCGAAGCAGACTTCGGGCAACCCCAACCTTCCGCAAGGATACATGGCGGAGCTGCTGTCCTCGAAAGCCGCGCCCGACTTCTACACACTCGTGAAGGCGGGTGTCGTCTACTTCGCGGCAGCCGCCAATATCAACCCGACCGGATTCACAGGCGGCGCGGGCGGTACCCCGGCGATCGGGATCATGAATCCTGCCGGCTCGGGCAAAGACATCGTCGTATTGCGTACGTGCGTCGGCGTCCGCACGGCGGGCACCGGGAACAACGCCCAAGATTGGATTTGGTATGGCGGGCCGAGCACGCTTCCGACCGGTACTGCGACGACGCCAAGAAATGCGTACTCGCTTCAGACGTCCGGCTCGGTTGCCACGGCCTTCGTGAACACGGCCATGACCAGCTCGTCAGCACTCAACGCCATTGCAGCCATCGCGTCGCTCGGCGTGACAGGCGCAGCGGCGGGCTTGAACGTGTTTCCAGCTGGCGACCCTACGCTTGGTCTCGTAATCGCACAGCCTGGAACGCTCATCGCCATCGGCGCGTCCAACACAGGCACCGCCATGGGTGCTGATGTAACCGCGTTCTGGGCGGAGCTTCCTCAGTAGAGCTGGACGGCTGAGGCGCTGTGCCTCTCGTCCAACAAATAGGCCAGAACCTCCAGTCCGATAAGGGCTGGCTCAACGCCACGCCGCGCACACAGGCGCCGCGGGCTGCCGACACCAACTCGGCCTGGGCGCTCGCGCCAGTAGTCGTCGCGCTTGCGATTGGCGCTGCACCTGATCGTCCCGTCCAGCCGCGCGTTCCGCAGCCGATCGAAGACTGGCGGTTTGCGCCACTTGCACTCGCCCCGCCCACGACAAGCACAGAGCGCGGAACGCCAAGCCGCGCTCCTCGCGTTGACGAACCTTGGAGCTTGCCGCCGCTTGCGGGATCGGCGGTGTGGACGCCTCAGCCCGAACGCAGCACGTACGCGAAACCGCCACCAATACCGGAGCCTTGGAGTCAGCCGCCGCTAGCGCTGGTGCCGCCAACGGTCAGTAGCGACCGGTCTGCAGCACAACGCCTGCATCGTGAGATTGAGCCGTGGACGCAGCCTCCGATCGCACTCGCTCCGCCCACGACAAGCACAGAGCGAGGAACGTCGCCGCGGGTTCATAGAGAAGGCGAGCCTTGGAGCCAGCCGCCCGTCGAGATATCAGCGGTACCGTGGGCAGCGCCGCAGCCGGAACGCAGCAGCTACGCGAAGCCTCGCCCGATCGACGAGCCCTGGTCGTGGCCTGTATTCGTTCCACCACTCAATCCGTGGTTCGACACAACACCTGCCGGCGCAATACCACCGAAGTCACCGCGCATCGACGAACCTTGGAGCCAGCCGCCCGTCCGTGTCGCGCTCCCGACTACAAGCACAGAGCGCTCGGCACCGCAGCGTGTCCATAAAGAGATCGAGCCGTGGTTCGGCCCACCCGTACAGGTGGCGGCTGCGCCGTGGGCGTCTCCGCAACCGGAGCGCTCGTCCTACAAGCCGCCGCGCCAGCCCGATGAGCTGTGGAGTCAGCCGCCGATCGCTGGGTCTGCAGCGCCGTTCACGCCGCAACCAGAACGGTCATCGTATACAAAGCCGCCTCCAATCGCGGAGCCTTGGAGTCAGCCACCAGTAGAGACAAGCGCCTCCCCGTGGGAGGAAGTCGAGAACCCCGAGCGCTCGACCTACGTACGGGCGCTATCGATCCCTGAGCCGTGGGCCTCCCCTCCAATCGCTCTTGCGCCTCCAACGGTAAGCACAGAGCGCGGAACACCTCCTCGTGTCCACAAGGAGATCGAAGGGTGGGCCCAGCCAGCAATAACGGTCTCGTCGGCTCCATGGACCGCGCCTCAACCAGAGCGCTCGGGATACACGAAACCGCGGCAGCCGGATGAGCCCTGGGGGCTGCCACCAATCGCGCTTGCGCCGCCCACGACTAGTGCAGAGCGCTCGGCGCCACCGCGGGTTCACAAAGAAGTCGAAGCCTGGCTAGCCCCGCCACTGGCACTCACACCTCCGACTGTTAGCACCGAGCGAGGGGCGCCACCGCGCAAGTTCAAGGAGGAAGAGCCGTGGTCACAACCTCCTGTAGAAACCAGCGCGAGTCCGTGGGCGGCACCGTCGCCCGAGCGCAGTACATACGGCAAGCCGCGCCCGATCGACGAGCCATGGGCGCAACCTCCTGTTGAAGAAAGCGCTGCACCTTGGGAAGAGGGCGAGAATCCAGAGCGCAACACGTATGCGAAGCCCCGACCGATCGACGAGCCGTGGGTACAGCCGCCAATCGCGCTCGCCCCGCCGACTACCAGCATCGAGCGCGGAACACCGCCGCGTAAGTTCAAAGAAGAGGAGCCTTGGGCACAGCCTCCTATCGACGTTTCTGCTTCGCCCTGGGCCATCTCATCAGCAGAACGCAGTCCATATGCGAAGCCGCGCCAGCTTGATGAGCTGTGGTCGCAGCCTCCTGTCGCGGAGAGCGCTGCTACTTGGAAGGAGGTCGAGAATCCCGAACGGCCTACGTATCGGTCTCCTCGCCAACCGGACGAAAGCTGGACGGCGCCGCCAGTTCGTCTCACCCTCCCGACGACTAGCAGCGAAGTCGCACAACCGCAGCGCAAGCATCGCGAGATCGAGCCGTGGGCACAACCGCCTGTCACGACGAGCGCAGCGCCGTGGACGGCTTATCAGCCTGAACGTTCGACCTATGGAAAGCCTAGACCGATCGATGAGCTGTGGGCACAGCCGCCCGTCGAGATCTCTGCAGCGCCGTGGGAGGAGGTCGAGAATCCAGAGCGCAGCGGTTATCACCCACCGCGGCCGATCGACGAGCCGTGGTCTGCGCCGCCTGTCGCACTCACTCCGCCCACGCTTAGCGCCGAGCGCGGCGCACCTGCGCGGACACACAGAGAGATCGAGGCGTGGGCGCAGCCCCCCGTCGAACTCTCGCCAGCTCCGTGGTCGGCGCCGTCACCCGAGCGTGTTGCGTACGTAAAGCCCGCTGCGATCGCAGAGCCGTGGGCGCTCGCGCCAATCGAAGTCTCCGGTGCGCCTTTCGAAGAAGTCGAAAATCCAGAGCGCTCGTCCTACAAGCCGCCGCGGCAGCCTGATGAGCTGTGGAGTCAGCCGCCTGTTGCACTTACACCGCCTACGACTAGCACGGAACGCGGAACACCGTCGCGTGTCCACAAAGAGATTGAACCGTGGAGTCAGCCACCTGTTACAGGCTCACCCGCGCTCTGGACCGCGCCCCAGCCGGAGCGTACTGGCTACACAAAGCCGCGTCCGATTGACGAGCCATGGTCTGGGCGTCCGATCTCGCTCACGCCGCCAGCGATCAGTACAGAAAGAGGAACGCCGCCGCGCGTTCACCACGAGATCGAGCCATGGGCGCAGCTACCTGCAGAGCTTTCGGCGGCACCGTGGGCAGCACCCCAGCCCGAACGTAACGCGTACAGCAAGCCGCCTCCGATCGCGGAGCCTTGGAGTCAACCGCCGATCGCACTCGCCCCGCCCACGACAAGCACAGAGCGCGGAACGCCGCCACGCGTTCACAGGGAAGTCGAGCCTTGGAGTCAGCCGCCGATTGAGGTTTCGGCCTCCCCGTGGGAGGAGGTCGAGAACCCAGAGCGCTCATCGTATAAGCCGCCGCGACAGCCCGATGAGGTCTGGGGCGCAAATCCCGCCGCCTTGCCGGCGGCACCGTGGGCGCTTGCGCAAGCCGACGCTTCCAGCTATCGCCCTCCGCGGCAACCTGACGAGCTGTGGACGCAGCCACCGGCCGCAGTAAGCGGCGCCCCGTGGACGGCGCCTCAGCCGGAGCGCGCGTCTTACGTACAGCGCCAGCCGTCCGAGTCGTGGGCGCTTGCTCCCGTCGTCCTTCCTCTGCAGCCAAGCAGCACGGAGCAAGCGCAACCGCAGCGCAAGCACCGTGAGATCGAGCCGTGGGCGCAACCGCCCGTAGCGGTTTCCGCCGCGCCTTTCGAAGAAGTCGAAAACCCGGAGCGCAGCACCTACGCGCCGCCGCGACAGCCTGCCGAACCGTGGTGTATCGAGCCGTTTGCGGCGTCCGAAAGCACGTGGGACGAGAGCACCGATCCTGAACGCGGCCGCTATCGCGTTCCTCGGCAGCCTGATGAAGGCTGGGCACTCGCGCCGTTCCCGCCGCCTGTACCGCCCCCGCCACTTCTGCCCTCGCCATTCTCGCCGACATGGATGACGCCGCCTCTACCAAGGCGGAACAACCTGTTCGTCGTCAAGTGGATGGCACGCGGGTGGATGACGCCACCCTTGGAAGAAGGGCCCGAAGCGCCATCTGTTGCGGCTACGGAGCCCGTGGTGAAAGCGATCGAGGCGCAAGTCGATCGCGAGAAAGTCGAAGACGAGCTGTTCGAAGACGAACTAGACGAAGCGCTCGACGGGGATACGTAGCAGGGTCCGGTTGCGCAAGTCATCCGAGCTTGCTAGCTTGTAAGCATGGATGGTTCCGGGACCGCCTCGATGAATGTGCGGCTGCCGCGCGAGCTTGTCATCCGCGTGAAGATGCACGCTACGGCGCTCGGAAAGCCGCTACAGGCGTTTGTGGCTGAGACGCTCGACAAGGCTGTTCCAGCCTACAAACTGCAATCGAAGAGGAAGTGATTTTTGCCTGCGATCAGCCGTTTCCTTGGCATCACGATCTACATGTACTGGCAAGATCACGCGCCGCCACACATTCACGCCGTTAAAGGTGGGAGAGAAGCGATCTTCGAAATCCGAACGGCAGCGCTTGTACATGGGCGCCTACCAGCCGATGACATGTATCGTGTCGCTGCCTGGATCACGTTGCGTCGTGACGAGCTACTCGACGACTGGAGGCTCGCAAGAGATGGGAAAGCTCTCAAAAAAATCAGACCGCTTGCTTAGAGTCCGCGCAGTTCGCCCGCTAGCTGGATATCGCTTGGAACTCGATCTGACAGACGGCACGAAAATCTCGCGAGATTTTTCTCGTTTCGTAGGTACGACGCGAGGAGTCCTAAAACGCTTGCGCGACCCGAAGTTTTTTGCACGCGTGCGTGCAGCTCACGGAACGGTTGAATGGCCGGGAGGCATCGACTTGTGCCCCGACGAGATCATTCAGCGGATGCGATAGGAGTTGAGGTATGGACGAAAAGCGAACGTATGAAGTGGCGCTCGGATACTTCAAAAAGGGCGATGATGCCGCAGGGGCACATGCGCATGCAGCCGACGCAGCGGCTGGCTTTGTCACCCACGCAGAGATGCTAGAGGCGGATGCCCGTACGCTACGACGGCTTGCGGGGCTCGCGAAAGAAGGGCGGCTGTCTTTCTGCGAGGCCGACACGCATTGGATCTGGGTGCATTGCAACGAGGCGCTGGGGGAGACGCTCGTACAAGAGGGACTGCTCTATCGAGAAGACGCGGAGGAAGAAGAAAGCGGGTGATTTGATGCGCGTAGGGTATTGCCACGCTCGCTTCTCCCAGATATAGAAACGCTCCGAAAGCTTTCGCCGCCGGAGCGTTTGGGTAAAACAGGAGTGAAGAGCGCGCCTTACCCGAAAGAGCTGCTCAAGTTCAACTTGAACAGAATCGCGTAAGTACGTGAAAGCAACTCAGACGACCGGTCGCTTGAGAAGCCCCTCCAGCGTCTCCTTGACGTCGAACCCCATGTTCGTCGCCGGGATGCCCGACCAGTCGAAGTAGCCCTCGACGGTGGGGAAGGGCGGGCCCGCCGCCGCGTTGGCGCCGCCGATGCCGAGCGCCGCCTGCGGGGCGAGGATGCCCACGTAGGCGATGTTCGGCCGCAGCCAGATCGGCAGAACGAACGCGCTCTGGTCACGCGGCGACGGCACGCCGTTGTTCGCGACCTCCAGCGAGGTCGTGGTGCCGAACACCGACGGACCCGACCCTTGCGGGTACTTGTCGACGGTGCCTTCCGACTGGACCTTCTGGTTGACCTGGAACTTGTGGTACGCCTTCCGGAGGAAGTCGAAGAGCACGCCACCCGCCGTGTTGGCCGGGTCGTAGCCGCCGAGGTGGACGTTGCGCGAGAACTGCGTCGCGCCGCCCACGTTGGTCTGGTCCTGCAGCTGGAAGAACTGCTGCGCGTTGTTCCGCGCCATCTCCCGGGTGACGTAGATCTGGATGCTGTAGATCAGCATCTCCCAGCCCTCCTGGAGGCCGGTGTCGCCCGAGCGCGGGATGTTGGTGTCCGCCGCCGTCAGCACGCGCTGACCGCCGGGGATCGGCGAGCCGGCCGCGCCGATGAACGTCTGGATCGGCTGCGAGTCCGTGCCTTCGAACTCGACGGTGTGGTAGAGGCGATCGTGCGTCCAGTCCGCGAACTCGATCGGGAACGGAACGCCGCGAACGCGGACGGTGAGTGTGCCTGGATTGGCCATGGTGCTGTTCTCCTTGCTGGGGTCGGCTGCGCCGGTTTGGTCCCAGCGTCGTCGGGACCGCGTTCTTTTTTCGGCCCTCACGCCTACGCAGTCCCGATGAAGCGCGAGGTGCCGTGAAACAAAAAGGCGCCCGCCGCGAGAAGGAGTGTCCTTCCGCGATGGGCGCCTGTTATTCAGGTCGTCCTGAATTCGGCAGCTCCTCGGGCCGCCGCTATGTCGAGCGTTTTGCCGCTTACTGCGCGGCGAGGAAGTTGGTCCCGAAGCCGGAACCCATCATCTCGACGTAGTCCCCCGCCCCGCCCGCGCCGGCCAGAGGATGAACCTCTTCTGCCACCTGCGTGCCGAGCACGCCCGTCGATCCGCCGCCCGCATCGAGCAGCTGAATCGCCGGCTCGCTGTCCGAGAGGGACTGGTACTGCTCGGGCGTGATGATGCCGAGTTCGTACCCCTTCATGGTCTCGTCGCGATGACCGAGGCCCATGAAGCCCTCCAGGATGCGCGGCAGCGCCATCACGCCGACCGTGACGAGCGCCGAGATGCCGATGGCCCGGTACTTCTGGGTCATCGCCAGCCCGCCGCTGACAAGGGCGCCGAGGATGGCGCCGTGGATGCCGGCGTGCCGAAGCGCCGCCGGGTTCTTCTTCGCGTGCAGGTGCGCCAGCATGATGCCGATCTGTGTGGCGCCGCCGCCGATGAGCGGCCCTGCGATGTGTGCGCGGTCGTCGGCACTGCCGAAGCCGCGGAATCGATGCCGAGCCATTTGGTGTGTTTCCTTCCCGGGTGAGGTGTTGAAGGTTCGGGTTTGGATGGCTCAGCGCTTAGCGCCGACGACGCCGACGACGAGCGCGACCCAGGAAGCTGTGCCGCTTGCGCCGCTTCGGGTGCTTGCGGCATTTGTTGGTCCCCTTTCGGAACCCGAACTTGCAGTGCTTGCGCATGATGTCTCCTTGGTTTGGACTGGGGTCGATTAGAGGGCCGTCCTCATGACGACCCCGTTCTGGAAATGGAGTTGAACCGCGCCGCCCCGCATAAGCGCAGCGAGCGGGCCGCCGACCAGCTCGGGCGGTAGCACTTCGAGTCCGGTCGAGCGGAGGAGGTGCGCCGCACGCCGAAGCGCCTCGACGGCGTGCGCTGCACCTCCGGCAGGCGGCGACGACGCGATCTCGAACTTGGCGAGCGGGCGCCCGCGCCACTCACCGAGCAACACGTCGTCCGCACCGTGCAGCCGCGCGTGCGGATGCAGCCGCTTGATGTCGGCCATGAGCGGATGCATCCGGCGGTGCTCGCGGTGCCAGTGGTGCTGTCCCGACGGCGAGTGCGGCAGGTCGGTTGTGGCCGCCACGGGCAGCGGCGCCGGTGGCGTCGCGGTCGCGGCTTGGGCGACAGCCGTCGTGACCGGTCCGGGCGCGGCCGGGATGAGCGGCGCTGGCGGCGGGGCGGCAGGCGCCGGTGTCGGCTGGAGCGCGGGTGGCACCGGCGCGGGGAGGGCCGGCGGGGGCTCGTCGACGGGCATGCGCGTCATCGAATCGACGTGTGACGTCGAGATGTCTCGGCGCGCGTTCGCCGGGTTCATCGGACGGATGATCCCGGTGCGCATCACGAGCTGCGGCGTCGAGCCAGGAGCACGTCCGGTTGGGATGTACATCGTCGATCGCCTTTTGGTTGGAGGGTAAAAACGCAAAAAGGGGCGCCCAACGGTTTCTTCCGTCGGAGCGCCCCGTTATTCGGGTTCGCCGAGAATACGAGGCCGATACAGCACCTCGCCTATGTCAAGGGCCAGTGTGCATCGTGGTTTGGGGCGCTGTCAAATTGGGGTGTAGAGTGAATTCGTGCGCTCCACGCGACAGCTCTCCGCGAGTCGGCTCGCCGTCGACATCGACGACTTCGTGATCCCTGTCGGGCTCGGCTCCGTCGCGGGCTTCCTCGCCGGCATGGGAGCACGTGCGCTCATGAATGGCGACCACGACAAGACGAAGGAGGCGTTCGCGCACATCGCGCACGCTGCCGCGTTCTGGATTGTCGGCGGCCTAGCCTTCGTGCTTCGGCAGCGCCGGCCGCACGGGTAGTAGCTTCGTCAGCTCGGCACGCACGGCTGCGATAATCGGTCGGATCTCCGCGTCGGTCATGCCGTGCCAGCGCATGACCCGTTCGACGGCGGCAATGGCGTCTTCCTGCCCCTTCGGGAAGCAAGCAGCACAGCCTTCTTTCTGGCCGCGCTTTCGCGCCTCCTCAATGACAGTGTCGAGGCCACTCGCCGGTGTGATCTGCCCATCGGGAAGCGTCTTGGGCACGCCTGCCCATTCGGCAGCAGGATCGTCGTCTTCGGTCGACACCGCGCCGAGAGTCTAGCGCTTCGGCGACACGTCGCGTAGGCGCCAGCGCCGAGGGGGCAAGTCGCGAAGGGCCTCCTGGCACGAGCCGCTCTGCGCGTCGCGCGTGGCCCCGGCCGCATCGAAGTACGAGGTCTGCCACTTGCCTGGTGTCTTCGTCGAGCGATGGACGACAGCCATCTCGCTCGGATCGATGCGGCTTTGGAACTGGGCCGACTGCAGCCGTGCGTCGCAGGTCCAGCGCTGGCTTTTGATGCCGAGCGCGAGCCGTTTCGTCTCGACGCGGACAGGAGAGCGCTTCGCCATCAGCGGCGACGACGCTTACGCTTGGAGCGCACGCCCTGAAACGTCGCCGCGCTCGGCTCGATTTCCGTCGGGCAAGCGTGGCCGACCTTCAAGAAGTAGAACCGATCGTTGTATGGCGTCTCGCGATGCGCATTGCTGCCGGCAGGCGGGGGAGCTGCCACCTCGCACACCTGGATGTTTCCGCCCTTGATGAGACGAATCATGTTGGTGTGGTACGACGGCTTGCTTCCCGTGATTGCGCGCGCATACGCGAGCGTGTTCGAGATGCGACCGATCGTCTTGTCGCTCGGTGCGCGGAGCTTCTCTAAGAACGCTTCGAGGGATGGCGTCAAGCGAAAGGCGGGCTTGGTCTGCTGAACACGCTTGACGTAGTCACCAGGTCCGCTCGTGTTGCGAATCAAGTAACCGGTGACGTCTTCGACACGCGCCATCGTCAACTCCTCTTGGCACACGACAGGTCGCGAACGAGCACCCAACGTTGTGTGCCCGATACGTGCAGCCCTCGCGCCTTCGCTGCCTGCCGAATCCGGGCTACTTGCTGCTTCGTGTAGCCCTCAGTGTCGAACGTGACCTCGCGCTGGCCGCACCGCACGCGGTCCAAAATCAGATCGAGCTTCGTCTTGGCCATCGTCAGCTCCTCTTCGCCGTCGCCCGCCCGATCATGAATCCGAGCGCGGCCACCGCAACCCCCAACCCCACCGACTTCACGGTGTACCACCACACGAAGTAGTCGGGCGCCTTCTGGATCGCGGTGCGCGCGTCGTCGGAGAAGCCCTGCATTCCGACCTGTGAGAGCG
>Ga0213879_10000058_pt1 | contig 15224 bp, 13 predicted proteins | sample VelepicoBEBS_R03_FD_161046 | JGI IMG/M metagenome (GOLD analysis project Ga0213879, IMG submission 161046) | Vellozia epidendroides bulk soil microbial communities from rupestrian grasslands, the National Park of Serra do Cipo, Brazil - BS_R03 | ecosystem: Environmental > Terrestrial > Soil >...
GCTGCGTCACTTGTTGATGGATCACCAAAAACCCGATGCGCAGCGCGATCGCTTCTATCTCGCCTGGATCCGCGACGACGATCTTGTGGGCCACTCGAGCATCAACCAGATCGAATTGGGGAAAGAAGCGCACTTTCACCTCCACCTGTGGAAGGCGGACATGCGTGGCGCCGGTGTCGGGGCAGAGCTCGTCCGCCTCTCCGCAGCCTTTTATATCGAGCGTTTTGGGTTCAAACGACTCGTCTGCGAACCGTACGCGAACAACCCGGCGCCCAACCGCGTGCTGCCGAAGGCCGGTTTCCGCTTCGTGAAGCGCTACCGCACGGTGCCGACGACCCTGAGCTTCGAACAGGACGTCAATCGCTTCGAACTGGACGCCGATGACTGCACCGGATCGACTCTAAGTGTGGACCATTCCATTATGCCGACCTCCTCCTGAATGCGCGCATTGGCGTTCCGATCTGACGGCTGACGCTTCCTAAGAGAAAAACATCCGCACCCATTCTCGCGCCGATGTCTGATGGACGTTTCAACGTGAGCATGCACATGAAGTACGCGCCACGCGTTGGCCGATGACAAGAAACCTCGGCTCTAGCGCAGAAGGTCGCGCATTGATTCTTTTAATGAGCGAGACTCTGGAGGCACTGTTATGAGTAAAAACCCGCCGATGGAAATCCAGACCCTAATCGAGAATCACGTCAACGCGTTTAACACGCAAGACGTCGATCTCTTCCTGACGGTTTTTGGAGATACCGCGATCATCATCGACGGTATCGCGCCCTACCGGTGGTTGAGCCCGAACGCCCCGGCCAATTGGCTCGCCGACGTAGAGAAGTGGCGCAAAGATCTCGGCGTCACGCACGAACAGCTGACATTCGAGATGGGATTCTGGAATGTGGAGGGCTCGCACGCGTACGCCGTCATATTGGGAAGTCTTGCGGTAACGATCAAGGGCCAGTCCGTCGTTCGTAAAGGCACTCTCGCATACACCTTTTCAAAGCATGACGACCTGTGGAAAATAGACGCCCAAGCGTGGGGGCGCACGTCATAGCGCGCTTTCTGTTCGGCGCGCCGCGCGGACCGCACGCAGCGCGGCGCGACCGAGGACATTAGCGTAGGTCGGGAAAGAGAGCGAGATTGCGGCGAGGGTATCTACGGTCATCCCGGCGGTCATAGCGATGGCCGCCATCTGTGTGATTTCGACTGCCTGCTCACCGATAACGTGACAGCCTAAAATTGTCCCGGTCGGTGGATCGACGATCAGCTTGCAGAATCCGCGGGTTCGCCCGTCAATGATTGGCCGCGTCGTTTCATCGTACCGCCCAACCGAAACCAGAACGTCATGATGCATCTTCCGCGCTGTTACTTCGGTGAGGCCGACTTGGGCATACTCGGGGTCGGTGAAGCTCCCGATCGGATTGATCGAGCCGGACCGTGGAATCCGCGTATCGCTTACCGCATTTGTGCTCGCGACGAATCCATCTTGCACCGCTTGCGGCACGAGCATGAGGCGTCCCGTGACGTCTCCAGCGGCGAATACGTGCGGCGCAGACGTTTGAAGAAAGTCGTCAACCCGTACCGAACCACGCTCGTTCGTCACGACGCCGGCACGCGAAAGTTGCAGACCGGCAACGTCAGCGACCCACCCGACAGCAGCCACGGCCAGCTCCGCCTCAACGGAGTTTTCAACGCCGCTCTTGTTAAAAACCATCCTGACGCCCGAAGGTGACCGTTCGAAGCGTTCGATCCAGCCGAAATCCTCGCGCACGGTGATACCGTGCTCGCGAAACGCCGTCGCAACCTCGCGTGAAACGTCCTCGTCCTCCGTCGGTATAATGCGCGGACCCGCTTGAAAGAGCTCGACATGAGTCCCGAAAGCGTTGAAGATCGAAGCGACTTGCACGCCGGTCGCGCCGGCGCCGACGACAATCATCGATTTGGGAGCTGCCGTCAGCCCGAACGCATCGGCGGGCGTCGCGGTCAGCTCAAAACCCGGCACGTCCAGAGTGCGGCTCATGCCCCCCGCGCAAATGACGATCTTCTTCGCACGCAGGGTGGGACAGCGCTCGCCGCCGATCGTGCGCGCATCGATGAAGCGCGCCGCTCCCGCGTGCTCGTACACCTCGACGCCCGCGGCGTCGATCTGGGGGCGCAGCGTCGAATGCGCGGCCGCCTCGGCGACGACTTCGCGCGCGCGTGACAGCAAGACCTGGTAGTCGACCTTAATTGTCCCGGTCGCGATTCCGTAGCGAGGAAGCTGCCGCGCCTCGCGCAAAAGCCTCGCCGCGTGCGCGAGGGTGCGAACCGGTATCGGGCCATCGTTCGCAGCCATGCCGCCGAATGCTCCTCGCGTTACGAGGGCCGTCTTCGCTCCCAGATCGGCCGCACGAAGCGCAGCGGCCGTTCCTGCCGGGCCGGCTCCGATTACGACAACGCCCACGTCGCGCGGCGTCATTCGCTCGTCTCTCCAAGGAGGACGCTGCCGCCGACCGTCAGAGTGCGCGAATAGGTTGTGCCCTGGGCGCGAACGACGCCTTCGAGCGGATTCGCGAGATCGACGGAACCGTCGACGCCGCCATACGTCGCCTGAATTTGAAATCGCCGCGAGATCAACTGGGCAGTATTCAACAGCAGCGGCGTCGCGTTCGTGGTGAAGTTGTGCGAGACGACCAGTGCCAGCAGCGTCCCGCCTGGCGATCGCCAAAAGGGAACGGCTTGTGGGACGAAAACCCACGCCCGCTCGACGCCTGAGGCCGTGCTCGTAGCGAGGTTCGAAATCGGAAAGGCCAGGCTGACGCCCATCGTTCGAGACTTGTTCGTGGCGATGTTCAAAAGCGGATTAACGGTATAAGCCGGACCCGGCGCCGCAAGCCCCGGAGATCCGCTCGGCGCCTCATAGGTTAGCAGCAGACCTCCGAGGATGCCGCGAGCGCCGTCGACGTAAACCAGCTGTTTGTACCAGAACTGCATATCGGTCGCCCCGGCCACGAGTATACCTCGGGGCGCACTTTGGATCTGTGAGAACGACGGCGGCAGGATTGTTATCTGCGCGTTATGGGATACGCCGATATTGAGCATCGCACCGGGGTAGCCGAACGCCGACCGGTTCGTGCTGACGTTAGCGCTCGAATGGCCCAAGTCGAGCCTCACGTTCGCCGGGATGTACGTGCTCGCATATGTCGCCTGAACGCTCGCCTGACCGGCGACGAAGACGCACGGCGAAGCCGCCAAATATTTCTTCAGCAGTTCGTGCGAGCCGCCACACGGGTCTCGCGAGGGGCTCGTCGCGGCCGGCGGGGCCGCGCTCGCCGTAGGCGTCGGAGAAGCTTCCGCCAGACTCATGAAAAACGACAAGGCGAGGGCTACCACGGTACCGTAAGTATCCACGATCACGTCGAATTTTGCCTGCGCGGTTTACTTCATAACAGAGGAGTTGCGAACATGAGTTCAGCTGGAGGCGACTGGACTAAACCGGCCGCCATGGCCATCCCAAAAGAAGGATATGTTGAGTATCAAAAGGGCGATTACGGTCCGGTTTTTCCGCGGACGCCCGCCTGTTACGGCTTTACGATAATCGCGAAGGCGAAGCCGGGTCGCGAAGCGGTCTTCTATGAGTATGGTAAGCGCATTGAAGCGGCCCTACGCGACAATCCAAACTATTTGGCTCCGCTCAAACTACACTACCTGAAATGGGTGCTCTTTGATATCGGCAACGACAAGTACTTTATGTATCAGGGCATCTTCGATACCGACTTCGACAAATATACCGACGATGCCGTAGCGCTTTTCAAGAAAATCGGCGTCGACACGGTTTTCGAGAATTTGGAAGGGTTTCCAGAGGACTGGAAGACGAACGTGCCGGCGTTCGTCAAATTCGTTCGCGAGCATCATCGGCCCAGCTTCATGGAATACGGCGAATACCCGTATGTCAGCGCCGACGAGATCAAGAAGGCGCTGCACGTCAAGCAGGCCCTGGGCGATATGCTCGATCAAATGCAGTAGGGAGGTCATATGGCCACGCTCGGACGCACTTACAACCAGAGTCACCTGCCCCGCAAATACGAGCGTGGAAAGCGCCGGTTCAGCGTGTACTGGACGTGGAGCTATCCGTGGGAATCGAATGCCGACGTTACCGAGCTCGACAACCGCTTCTCGACGATGACCGAGGTGCGGCGTGTCGGGTGGCCCACGTACGAAACCGAAGACTATTCACGCCGGATGTTCCTGCAGGGGATCGAGGGAACTCTCGAGCTTTTCCACCTCTCCCTCTTGAACTTCCAGCGCGTCGTCGGCGAGGTAACGGGCCAGCCCGTAGCGGTCTACCAACGCGTCGACCAGGCCGGCCAGAAATTGCCGATCGACCAGCGGATACTCGACGACACCGATACGATGATGATCTTCGGGCTCGACCATATCGTGACCGAGCAAGAGGCCGCACCCGAAGAGATCGCCGCGCTCAAGGCTTTCGTCGCGCGCGAAGGCACGTGTCTGCTGCTGGCTCCCCATCATGACGTCGGCGTCTCCGACGATCCGAACGTGCGGAACATGGAGTACTTTCACCACGGCGATCCCCTCGTGCCACGCCAGCAGCGGTTTGCCAAGTACGTTCGTTCGCTGATGCGCGGGCTAGGCGTGCCCGTGGAAAATCGTTGGGGTCTTCGGCCCGCCACGCTGCCAGGCACGACGAAGACCGTGCCGCTGGCGATTAACGGCGACTTGGATAAGCGCGGCTGGCTCACGAACGTCAAGACGTTCGTCTTTCACATGCATCTGCCACATTATGCCGTCACGAAGGAGGACGCAAAGGACATCCACGTTTTGGCGCGCCAGCCGATCGATCTGTGGAAACCGCATCCGTTCACCGAGGCGGGAAACCGGGAGTTCAACATGTTTTTGTGGATGCCGCCGTCCGGAGATCGCGCCGGCGATATCCTGCTCGCGGACTCCACGATCTTTACGACGCTCTTCGGCGGTGACGAAAGCCTCGAGAATTTCTGGAAGAATCTCGCGACCAAATGACCGTGGCGCGGTTGCAACTCGACGACATCCAAAGCGGCGTGCTGCGCCCGCGTCCCACCCCGTTTGTGGCAACCTACATCATTCTGCGCATCGACGACCGCGAAGCAGGGCGCAAGCTGATGGGCCGGCTGAGCGAAGTCGTCGCCTCGGCCGCGAATCCCGAAAGCGCGGCGCGCGACACCTGGGTGAGCGCTTCCCTGAGCTACGCAGGGCTCGAGGCGCTTGGCCTTCCGCAGGCATCGCTCGAGAGCTTTTCGGAGCCGTTCAAGCAGGGGATGGCAGTCCGTGCAAACCGATTGGGTGACGTCGGCGAGAGCAGCCCCGAGCACTGGGAGAAGCCGCTCGGCTCAGCCGAGATCCACGTAGTACTCACAGCGATCTCACCGGATGCGCCGAATCTCGAACGGGCCCTCGATCGCGCTCGCAAAGCTTACGCGGAGTTTACCGGCATCAGCGCGATTTGGCGGCAAGACTGCCACGTGCTTCCGGGGGAGCGCGAGCCGTTCGGCTTCAAGGATGGCATCAGCCATCCGGCCATCGAGGGCAGCGGCATTCCCGGCACCAATCCCCATGAAACGCCGTCCAAGCCCGGTGAATTCGTACTAGGTTACCCGGACGAGATGAGTGACGCTCCCGCGATGCCGCACCCGAGCGTCCTTGGGAGAAACGGCAGCTACATCGTGTTCCGTAAACTCTATCAGCGCGTGGCGTCGTTTCGCCAATACTTGCGCGCAAACGCAACGGATTCCGTGCCCGAAGAGCTCCTGGCGGCAAAGATGATGGGCCGATGGCGAAGCGGCACACCTCTCGCGCTCAGTCCGAGCACAGACGATACAAACATCGGCGACGACCCGCGACGCAACAACGCCTTTCTTTTCAAGGACGATGATGCGCTGGGCTACAAAACGCCGCTCGGATCGCACATCCGCCGCGTGAACGCTCGCGATGCCGACATCGCAGGAGTCACCCGGATCCACCGCATGATCCGTCGAGGGACCGCGTACGGGCCGCCCTTGCCCGACGGCATGATGGAAGACGACGGGGTAGATCGCGGGCTGATGTTCGCCTTTGTCGGCGCGAACCTGGCCAGGCAGTTTGAGTTCGTGCAATCCGAATGGATCAATAACAGTGCCTTCTTCGCCGGACCCGCCACCGAGCGGGATCCGATCGCCGGCGCGGGCGATGGAAGCGGAACGTTCGGCATCCCGCGCCGACCGATTCGGATGAAGTTGGAGGCTTTGCCGCGCTTCGTCGTCACGCGCGGCGGCGAATATTGTTTCCTTCCGAGCTTAAGCGCACTGCGCTGGCTCGCAGACGGCAAAAATTACGCGACTTGAATGCGCTGGCTTTAACCGAGAATGTTTACGGCGCGAGCGGCGGCGATCGCGATGGTCGTCAGTGAGATTGCGGATTCGAGCATCATCAACATTCGCGCCCTCGTGGTCACGGGCGGCGTGTCCGTTGGACTGAATGCGGTCGCGGTCGTAAACGAGAGAAAGAGGTAATCCAAGAAAACGAGCGGGCGCGCAGCGATTCCCGCCTTCTCGGGAAAGATGAAGTCCTCCTGACCGATCCACCGGTAGAAGACGCCAAAAAGGACGACATTCGAGATCCAGATCACAAACGCCGACCCCAGCAGCTTGACGCCGTCGATCTTGCTGGCGTGAAAGATGACCCGGTAGACGATATTCGAAAGACTTCCAAAAAGGATTAGCGTTAACACGGCCGCCACCGAGATCATCGCGATTCGCGCGCCTCTTCTCGTGCCGCTAATGGTCAGCACGATGGACAGAACACAGGCCATGGCCAGCAGAATGCCTAGCACCAGCGTCACGCCGGGACCACCTACCGTATACCGGTTTGGTATGCCGACGTAGAGAGCGAGCACGAACACAAATGCGCAACTTTCGCCCCAGTCGCGGTGAAAAGAGCGCCGCCTGTGTTCCATCCTACTCGGTGTGCGCCTCGATCGTGCCGGCCCCTACGGCCTCTCTCAACGCATGGTGATCTCGTTCGGTTTGATCGGCGTACGCGAATGCAAACCTCGTTACCGCTTCTTCGAATGCATCGCTCTTTCCAAGGTAGCCGCTCATCATCTGCGGATTCCCGGACTTGGCGTGAGCGCGAGCGAGGTTCCACCCGCACGCACGCGCATACGCGTCGAAAAGAGGCTCGTCAAAGCTCTCGACATTTGCGCTGATCTTTGCGTCACGGAGCTGCCGGACGTAGAACTCTCCGTTCGGTCCGGAAGTCCACCCCAAGAAGATGTCGGAAGCCGCCTGCATCAGGCGCTGGCCCGCTACCACTCGCTGGCCGTGATGCGGGTACGTGCTCTTGCCCGCAAAAGGCTCCAAAACCGAAGGATGGGCCTGTTTGAACTGCAGAAAAAGCGGCTCGTTCGCCGATGACATGAACAGAGCGATCCAGCAGCGCGTACCGACGCTTCCGATGCCGACGACCTTGATGGCAGCGTCGACGAACCGAAAATGGTCGAAAAGAGAGCGCCGATCGTCGGGAAGTGTTTCTCGGTACTCGATTAGGATTTTCTCTACCCGCCGTGAAAATTTCGCGGCACCTGGAATCTCGGGATGAAATATGAGGGGAGGGCTGTCGTGAATACGGAGCACTCCGTTAACCGCTTCGGCGAGCTTTGGGTAATCGACGTCGGAACCGCGGCGCGCGCCCGCCTTCGCGATTCGTCGCGCGATCCTGTCTCGAGCTGCCGTGGGAACGTAGGCCAAAAAATCCTCTGAAGACACTTTTGCGTACCAGACTCCAAGTGGATCCATCTTGGAGAAAGCGCGAATCCCTTTGCGGTACGAGCGAACGCACGTGATCGCGACGGCGCGCGCAACAGCTTTTGGCAGACCGTTCTCGCGAACGGCTAGGACGAAAGAGACTGCGAGGCGCTTGACATCCCACTCCCATGGAGCGGGGAGTGTCTCATCAAAATCGTTGATGTCGAAGATGATGGCCCTCTCCGGCGATGCGAAACCGCCGAAGTTCTTCAAATGACAATCGCCGCACGCCTGAACCGTGAGACCAGTCGAGGGCGTGCGGGCGAGATCGGCGGCCATGACCGCAGCCGATCCCCGAAAGAAGGCGAACGGAGACTGCAGCATACGACCGTATCGGATCGGAACCAGCTCGGGAAGGCGGTCGGCATCGGCATTGCGCAGGACACCGAGTGGATCGCGTCGCGACGCGAACCTCGGATCGGCTTGGCTTGAGGGTGGAACGGCGTCTCGCAAGGCCTTCCCCGCGGCAACAAGGTCCTGCGGCGACATTCGGCGCGCTTCAGCCGCGTCGATCCTCCTCATGAGCGTCAACTTCTCAAAAAATTAAGGAATATCCCGTAGATTTGACCATCGGGACACGCCCTAGTAACGTCCGGCTACGTTAAGTCCGTTCGCAACACCTTGACCACCATCTTGAACAGGGCCAAGCGGCTACGGCTTATTACTACGAACCCCACCGAATTCGTCGACCACTTGCGCGTGCGGCGAGCCGAAATGCGATCGCTCGATCCAGCGGCGGCGAGCCAATACCTCGCGGTTTTCGATGGGAGCGAACTTGGCTGTGCCGTCGCGGTTGCGATCGGCAGCGGCTGCCGGCGAGGCGAACTCCTCGCGCTGCGGTGATGCGACGTAAACCTGGACGACAGAACGTTACGCGTGGCCCAGTCGCTGGAGCGGGTGACGGTCAGGACTACTAAGCGCGTGCGCTATTATGTAGGCGTCAGCGCCGCGCTGGTTCTAGGCTTTAGCGACCAGCGCCGCCGTATGGCGCGCGATCATCGCATCTTCATCCGTGGCCACGACCTCGACCACGGCGCCAAGGTAGCCCAAGCCCCCGCAAATCGCCGCCCGAACGTCGGCGGCGTTTTCCCCGATTCCACCGGTGAAGACGAGCCGATCCAGACCGCCGAGCGCCGCCGCGAGCGCGCCGACCGCCTTCCTTGCAATGTAGGCGAACAACTCGAGCGCTTCGGCGGCAGCAGCATCGGTGCTCCTTCGGGCCAGCAGCTCCCGAACATCTTCCGTTTCTCCTGAAACCCCGAAGAGGCCGCAACGATTCGTGAGCAGATCGGTCACCTCTCCGAGCGTTCGACCGTCCTGAAACAAGCGCAGGACGACTCCCGGATCGAGATCGCCGCTCCGCGTTCCCATCATGATCCCGCCGAGCACCGTTAGTCCCATCGTGGTGTCGACCGGCTTTCCGTCGCGTAACGCCGCCATGCTCGCGCCGCTACCGAGATGAGCGATTACGACGCGACCATTGGCCCGCTCGCCGAGCTGCGAACGGACGTACTCGTAGGATAAACCGTGAAAGCCGTAGCGCTGAATTTCGGGATAGAGCTCCCGTGCGATCGGCAACCTTCGGGTCACAAGCGGAAGCGATGCATGAAAGGCCGTGTCGTAACAGGCGATCTGGGGTATTCCGGGGTAGGCGCGAGAGGCCGCTTCAACGGCGTCAAGTGCTATGGGCAGATGCAACGGGTCGTAGATCGCCTCCGCGCGCAGGTCGGCGATAACGCTCGGGGTGATGATTTCGTGCGCGAGGTGCCGCGGGCCACCAAAGACGATCCGATGCCCAATACCCTGTGGCTCGAAAGCGGATTCGTGCAGGCGCCGTAGGACTTCGGAGACGGCCAAAGCTTGAGCTTGCGAATCCGACGAATCGACTGTTATCGCGTCGCTTAAGAGCTCTCGCTCGTCCTCGCTGGTCGCTTCGAAAAAGCCGTACTTCAGCGTCGACGAGCCGGCGTTCAGTGCGAGAACGCGAATCATGCGGCGCTAAAGGGTCGCTCGCGCCGCTGTCCGGCCTGCGGCCACTTCACCGCGCTCCCGGCCTCGTCGGCGACCGCCGTCAAGCCTTTCTGATTCATCGTTGAGCCGACGCCGTCGCTTTCGCCGAAAACTGCTCAGTAGGGCTTTTGTAAAACAACAGCTTGGCCAGCTCGATCAAGCCGAGATAAGCCACGATCATTAGCCCGAGCACGATGAAAAAGAACGGCGGCAGCGGGACGAAACCGAGCGTATGGGCGAGCGGCGTGAACGGTAGCGCAATCCCGATTGCGACGACGGCGAGCGTCGTTGCCGTGAGCTGCCAGCTGGCGTGGCTGGTGAAAAACGGAACCCGGCGCGTGCGGATCAAGAAAATCACTAGCGATTGCGTCGAGAGCGACTCGACGAACCAACCGGTATGGAAGAGCTCCTGGCCGGCGTGGAATATGTTCAGCATAACCCAGAAAGTGAGAAAATCGAAGATCGAGGAGATCGGCCCGAACACGAGCATGAAGCGCTGAATGAACTGCATGTCCCAGTGTGCGGGGCGCTCTAGCTGGCCCTCATCGACGTTGTCGGTGGGGATCGTCATCTCGCTCGTATCGTAAAGCAGGTTGTTAAGCAAGATTTGCGACGGCAACATCGGCAAAAAGGGAAGGATCAGCGACGCGCCGGCGGCACTGAACATGTTGCCGAAGTTGGACGAAACGCCCATCAGCACGTACTTCGTCGTATTAGCAAAGATACGACGGCCTTCGACGACACCGTCGGCGAGTATGTTGAGGTCCTTCTCGAGCAAGACGATGTCGGCGGCGTCCTTTGCGACGTCGGTTGCCGAATCGACGGAGATGCCGACGTCGGCATCGTGGATCGCCTCCGCGTCATTGACACCGTCCCCCAAAAAGCCGACGTCCTTCTTGGCGGCGCGCTGTAACTTGATGATACGCGACTTTTGGTCGGGCGTGACGCGCGCGAAGATCGTCGTCCGATCGAGAGCGCCGCTGAGGGCGGTGTCGCTCATCGCGGCGACCTCCTTGCCGGTGAGCACGCCGGCAACAGATAAACCGAGTTCGCGGCAGACGACCTGCGCGGTGAGATCGCTGTCCCCGGTGACGACCTTGAGCTGCACGCCGAGCGCCGACAGCTTCCGCAGGCTATCGGCGGCGCCGGGCTTCGGCTCGTCGGCGAACATCAGGAGACCGACCGGTGTTAGGTCGCGTTCGTCCTGGGGGGAGATCTTCGTCAGCGAACTCGCTTCCCGCTGCGCGACAGCGATCGTGCGGCTTCCGCTCTCGAGCTCGCGATCGCTCAGCGCCTTGAACTGGGAGTTCACCTCCCGGCAGCGCGCTTCGATTGCCTCGGGCGCGCCTTTGGTTACGAGCAGCCGGCGTCCATCGGGCGCCTGGACGAGGACCGACATCATCTGGCGCTCATAGTCGAACGGCGCACGATCGAGCTCGTGATACTCTCCGGCGCCCTGTCGTTGCGCCGGTGTCGCAGCCTCCCAGAGCGCTACGTCTAGGGCACTTCCACTGACGATGCTCCCGTCTTGGAAGACGACGTCGCTGCAAGATAAGCCAAGAACGATGCAATCCTGCGAGGTCGTTCCGCTCGCGTCGATTCCGTTGCGGAACGAAATCTTCCCTTGAGTTAGCGTTCCGGTCTTGTCGGTGAAGAGGATTTCGACGTTGCCGAGATCCTCGATGCTCACCAGCCGCTTGACGATGACCGACTTCTTGGCGAGCTGGCGCGCTCCGGCCGACAGGCTGATCGTGACGATTGCCGGCAATAACTGCGGCGTTATGCCGATGGCGATAGCGAGTGCGAACATCAGCGATTCGATCAACGGATGGTGGAGCAGCGCGTTGCCGGCGAAAATGACGATTACCAGAATCACCGTGATTCGGACGAGGAGCATCGAAAAGTCTTGCAACCCGCGCTCGAACGCCGTTTGTGGAGGGCGTTCGGAAAGTTTGTGCGCGATCGAGCCAATCGCCGCGGAGCGTCCAGTCGCCACCACGACCCCGGTCGCTACGCCGTTCGTTACGACCGTACCGGAGTACGCGCAGCATTCGAAGTCCGAGTCGCCGCGGCTTTGGGCCGCGATCGATTTTTCCGCCGGCATCGCCTCTCCGGTCAATGCGGCTTCGTTGCACGCCAACTCGCGAACGTCGACCAGCCGCAGATCGGCCGGAACGATGTCGCCGACAGCAAGTTCGACGATGTCGCCGGGAACGAGCTCGGCAACGTTCACGCTCTCGCGCTTGCCGCCGCGCACGACCAGCGCCTTGCGCTGCACGCGTGCGCGCAGATCGGCAACCGCTTTCTCGGAGTTGAACTCGTTGGCGAAGCTCAATCCGACGCTGAGCACGACGATCGCCAGGATGATTAGCGCATCGGAACGGTCGTGGAGCCAGAGCGAGAGCAGCGCGGTCGCGATCAAGAGCAGAAGGAATGGATTATTGAACTGCCGCGCTAGAGTCGCTAGCGGATTGGGCCGGCTCTCTTCGATCTCGTTTCGTCCGACGTTTCGAAGACGCACTTGCGCCTCCGCAAGCGAAAGGCCGGCGGAGGAGGTACCCAGCCTGCTCAGCACCTCTTCGGGGGTGAGCGTCGACGCGGTTTTTAGATCGAGAGGCTCCGTTGCCACCTTGGAATTAGGCGTCGCTGAATAGCCCTGCACGAGGTTGGCCCTTTGCCGGCGGCGGAGGAACATCCGACTCGCTAAAATCGGCCGTCCATCGCCAGTTCGTGATCTCCGGCATATCGTCCAGATGCTGGCGAATGTAATCGTGGTGTTCGTAGAGCTTTCGTTCGAACATTTCGACTACATCCGAACTCACTGAACGCAACCTCGGGACGTATTTCAGGGCGGCGATGGCAAGGTGAAACCGGCTCATCTCGTTCACGACCACCATGTCGAAAGGCGTCGTGGTCGTTCCGCGATCGATGTAGCCGCGCACGTGAAAACGCTCCTCGCTGGAACGCCCGTGAACCAACGAGTGAATGAGCCAGCGGTTGTTGTGGAAGGCGAAGATAACGGGCGCGTCTTTCATAAAAAGCGCGTCAAAGGACATGTTGTCCAATCCATGCGGATGATCGTCGGGCATCATCAGGGCGCTCAGATCCACCACGTTGACGACGCGCACCTTGATGCCCGGGACGTGCTTCTGCAGAAGCCACGAGGCCGCACACGTTTCGATGGTCGGCACGTCGCCCGCGCACGCCAGTACGACATCGGGCGCTCCGCCCCCATCGTTGGTCGCAAAGTCCCAAATCGACGCACCCCGCGAGCAATGCTCGAGGGCCTCGGTCATGTTCAGCCATTGAAGCTGCGGCGCCTTGCCACAGGTTACGATGTTGACGTAATTACGGCTTCGCAGGCAATGGTTGAAAACGCTCAGCAGACAATTGCTGTCCGGAGGATAGTACACGCGTATGACGTCTTTTCTGCGGCCAAATGCATTGTCGACGAATCCCGTCGCCTGATGGCTGAAGCCATTATGATCCTGTCGAAATGCATGGCTTGTGAGCAGAACGTTCAGCGACCCCAACGGTCGGCGCCACGGATACTCGCGGCACTGCTCGAGCCACTTGGCGTGCTGCGTCAGCATCGAATCGACGACTTGCGCGAAAGCTTCGTATGAAGACCACAGTCCGTGCCGCCCGGTCAGTAAATATCCCTCGAGCCAGCCCTGGCAGCAGTGCTCGCTCAATACCTCCATGACGCGCCCATCGGCGGCGAGATCGTCGTCGATCGAAACGATCTCCGCAGCGAAACGGCGCTTAGTGACCTCGAAGACTGAGCCTAAGCGGTTGGAGTTCGTTTCGTCGGGGCAAAAAAATCGGAAGTTCGCCGGGTTTAGTTTGAAAATATCTCTGAAGAAGTCGCCCAGCTTTCGCGGGGCTTCGGCAATCACCTGACCCGGTCCGGGAATCTCGAGCGCATAGTTTGTAAAGTCGGGGAGGTCGAGCTCGATCAATAAGCGGCCGCCGTTGACGTGCGGATTGCCACCCATGCGGCGGTTGCCCGAAGGCGCGAGCTCCGCCAATTCGTCGATGAACCTGCCGCGCTCGTCGAAGAGCCGCTCAGGTTCGTAACTTCGCATCCAGGCTTCGAGAATCGCCAGATGCTCGGGGTTTTCGCGAACCATGGTGAGCGGAACTTGGTGGGCGCGGAACGTTCCTTCGATCGGGATTCCGTCGACTTCTTTCGGACCGGTCCATCCTTTAGGCGTGCGCAGGACAATCATCGGCCAGACGGGCTGCCTCCGAAACCCGGTCCGGCGGGCTTCGTCCTGAATCGCGCGAATCTCCGCGTAGCAATCGTCGAGCGCTCCGGCAAGGAGTTGGTGAACGATCTCGGGATCGTCACCCTCGACAAAATACGGCTTGTAGCCACGACCGATATAGAGCGCCTTCAAGTCTTCGTCGCTCGTCCGGGCCTCCACGGTGGGCGCGGAAATCTTATAGCCGTTCAGGTGCAGAATCGGCAGAACCGCGCCATCGCACACCGGGTTGAGAAAGTTCACCGACTTCCAGCTTCCTTCGAGCGGGCACGTTTCGGATTCTCCGTCACCGATCACGCAAACGACGATCAGATCGGGATTGTCGAACGCCGCGCCGAACGCATGCACGAGCGAGTAGCCGAGTTCTCCGCCTTCGTGCATGGAGTTCGGGACGTGCGGTCCGCAATGGCTCGCGAAGCCGCCCGGCGTCGAGAATTTCCTAAAAAGCAGCCTCAGGCCATTCTCGTCCGGCGTCATTTCCGGGTGGACTTCGGTAAACGTCCCTTCCAGGTAGGAGTTTGCGTTGAGCGACGGGCCGCCGTGTCCGGGACCAGCTATGTAAATGATATTTGCGTCATGTTCCTTGATCAGGCGGTTCAGGTGAACGTAAATGAGGTTCTGTCCCGGTGAAGTTCCCCAGTGCCCGAGCAGCCGCGGTTTGATCTGCTCGGCTCTGAGCGGCTTGCGCAATAAGGGATTCTCGAAAAGATAGATCTGACCGACGCACAGATAGTTAGCGGCGCGCCAGTACCGGTCCATCTTGTCCAGCATCTCCGGCGCGAGCGGTCCTTTGGGGACCGGGACCGAGACTTGCGGTTGCCCATTCGCCTCAACAGCAGTAGACAACGCCGCATCGAAGACAAATCGGCGGGTGCCCGCATCGTTCTTAAGCGTCATATTTGAAGTAGGTTGCAGCGGGTGTCAGCCCGGTTGCAATTCGTGGACGCACTCGTAGACGTCGTGATGTCCTACTTTAGGTTCGCAGCGTACCTCGGTGTGGCGTGAAACGTGATGGTCGTGGACACACGCCGCCTCCTGGCAGATCTTACCTTCGTCGGAAGGCTTGCACTGAGGGCTCTTATGTTCGTGGCGTTCCGTGTGGGAAGTCATTTTGAATTATCCTCGTTTT
>Ga0213879_10000059_pt1 | contig 15202 bp, 15 predicted proteins | sample VelepicoBEBS_R03_FD_161046 | JGI IMG/M metagenome (GOLD analysis project Ga0213879, IMG submission 161046) | Vellozia epidendroides bulk soil microbial communities from rupestrian grasslands, the National Park of Serra do Cipo, Brazil - BS_R03 | ecosystem: Environmental > Terrestrial > Soil >...
TCGAACCCGTCCTCGGCGGCTTCCCCGCAGTGATCGCGCGCACGGGGTATACCGGCGAGGACGGGTTCGAGCTTTTCGTCGACGGCGGATACGCGCCGAAGCTGTGGCGCGAGCTCCTGCGTGCGGGGGCCTCGGCCGGGCTCGAAGCGTGCGGCCTCGGCGCCCGCGACGTCTTACGGCTGGAGGCGGGGATGCCGCTCTACGGACACGAGCTCACCGAAGAGATCACGCCCGTCCAAGCCGGCCTGAGTTGGGCGCTCAAGCTCGCCAAGCCGGAGTTCATCGGCAGGGCCGCGCTCGCCGCGCAGCGCGACCGCGACGACTATTCGCGTATCGTCGGCCTGGTCATGGAAGGGCGCGTGCCCGCGCGCGAGGGATATCCGGTGCTGCTCGACGGCCGGCGGGTCGGCGAGATACGCAGCGGCTCGATCGCGCCCTCGGCCGGAAATAGGAACGTCGCGACCGCCCTCGTCGCGCCGGAGGCCGCAACCGACGGCACGGCGCTGGCCGTTACGATTCGGGGCGCTTCGCACGCGGCGCGCGTCGTGCCGCTGCCGTTTTACAAGCGCGCGAAATAAGGAAGGGAATACCAAGTGGCGCAGCCGGAAGATCTGCTCTTCAGCAAGGAACACGAGTGGGTGAAGCTCGACGGTGACACGGCGACGATCGGCATCACCGACTACGCGCAAAATGCGCTCGGCGACATCGTTTACGTCGAGCTGCCGAAGGTCGGCGCCACGATCAAGCAGTTCTCGCCGGTCGGCGTGATCGAGTCGGTCAAGGCCGTCTCGGATCTCTTCACGCCGCTCTCGGGCGAGGTGCTGGCGATCAACGACGCGCTCGAGAACGATCCCGCCGCCGTCAACCGCGAGCCCTACGGCGGCGGATGGCTCCTCAAGCTCCGCGTCGCCGATCCGAACGAGGCCAAGACGCTGCTTCCGCCGGCGGACTACGAGAAAATCGCAACGGAATAGCCCAATGTACGCACCGCACACCGAGCGCGACGTCGCGAGCATGCTGGAGACGATCGGCGTCGAGTCGCTCGACGCTCTGCTGCGCGTTCCGGACGCCATCGCCTTGAAGCGTAAGCTCGACATCGTCCCGGCGCTGCCCGAGTATCTGATCGCGCGCCGCTTCGAGAACCTCGCGGCGAAGAACGCCGGCGCCGAGTATCGCTCCTTCCTCGGCGGCGGCGCCTATCGCCACTACGCGCCGCCGGCGATTGCCGCGCTCGCAATGCGCGGCGAGTTTCTCACGGCCTATACGCCGTATCAGGCCGAGGTCTCGCAGGGCTATCTCCAGGCGATCTATGAGTGGCAAACGTACATCGGCTTGCTCACCGGCATGGAGATCGCCAACGCCTCGGTCTACGACGGCGCGACCGCGCTTGCGGAGGCGGCGATCATGGCGCTCGGCGCGACCCAGCGGCAGAAGCTCCTCGTCTCGCGCGCGATCCACCCAAACTATCGCGCCGTGCTGCGGACGTATTGTGACGGCTTGGACGTCGCCATCGAGGAAATACCGCTTACCGCTTCGGGCACGTCCGATCTCGACTGGCTCGCGCAGGCGGATCTCGGCGGGTATGCCGCGGTCGCGGTGCAGTCCCCGAACTTTTTCGGCTGCGTTGACGCGCTGTCGCCCGAGGCGGCACAAGCGATCGCGACGAGCGGCGCAGTGCCCATCGCCGTCGTTGCTGAGGCGCTCTCGCTGGCGGCGCTCGCGCCGCCGGGCGCCTGGGGGGCGCAGCTCGTAGCCGGCGAGGCCCAGAGCTTCGGGGTTCCGGTCGCCTTTGGCGGACCGTATGCCGGCTTCATCGCGTCGGCGAAAGAGCACATGCGACGAATTCCCGGGCGCCTCGTCGGGAAGACCGTGGACGCATCAGGGCGGACGGCTTACGTGCTTACGCTGCAGGCTCGGGAACAGCACATCCGGCGCGAACGCGCGACGTCGAACATCTGCACGAACCAAGCCCATTGCGCGCTGATCGCGACGATCTACCTCGCGTTGATGGGCGAGACGGGGCTGCGCAACGCCGCAGCGCTCAACCTCGCGCGCTCGCGCGAGCTCGCCAGCGCCGTCGCCAACGTCCCCGGCGTCCGCCTGACGTACGATGCGCCGTTCTTCAACGAGTTCGTCGCCGACGTGGGCCGGCCGGCCTCGAGCGTGCTCGAGGAGCTGCAGGATCGCGGCATCCTCGGCGGCATCGATCTCGGCAGATTCTATCCCGAGCTCGACACGTGCATCCTGATGACGGCGACCGAGCTGACGACCAGCGGCGACATCGAGGCGCTCGCCGCCGCGCTGCGGGAGGTGCTGCGTGCCCACGCCGCCGTCTGACTCGCGCGATGCAGGCGTTCCGCTGATCTTCGAGCTCGGACGGCGCGGCCGAGCGAACCGCTATCTCGAAGAAGGCAAGCCGCTCGACGCGTTTCTCCCCAGGCCCGTGCTGCGCGACGAGTTGCCGCTGCCCGACAACAGCGAGCTCGACGTCGTACGTCATTACACGAAGCTCTCGCAGCGCACGTTCGGCATCGACCTGGGATTCTATCCGCTCGGCTCGTGCACGATGAAGTACAACCCGCGCGTTAACGATGCAATCGTCGCGGTGCCTGCGTTCGCGCAGCTGCATCCGTTTACGCCCGACGATCTCGCGCAAGGCGCGCTGATGGTGATGTACGAGCTGGAGAGGTCGCTGAGCTCGCTGTTCGGCATGGCGGCATTCTCGCTAAACCCCTCGGCGGGCGCGCACGCGGAGCTCGGCGCGCTGCTGATCGCCAAGAAGTATTTCAAGGAGCGCGGCGAGACACTGCGCGACAAGGTGATCGTACCGGACACCGCGCACGGAACGAACCCGGCGTCCGCAGCGATGTGCGGCTTCAGCGTCATTTCGTTGCCCAGCGATGAGCGCGGGCGGGTCGGCGTCGCCGAGATTCGCAAGGTGCTCGGCCCCGACACCGCCGTCTGCATGATGACGAATCCGAATACGCTCGGACTTTTCGAGGAATCCATTGCCGAGATCGCCGCGGCGGTGCACGAGGTAGGCGGCCTTATGTACTACGACGGGGCGAACGCCAACGCGATCATGGGATACACGCGCCCCGGTGACATGGGCTTCGATCTCATGCATCTCAACACGCACAAGACGTTCACGATTCCGCACGGCGGGGGCGGCGCCGGCCACGGCCCGCTCGGCGTCGCCGCCCACCTGACGGAGTACCTCCCAACGCCGGTCGTCACGCGCGAGGACTCGATGTTGCGGCTGGACTTCGATCGCCCCAAATCGATCGGCCCGATGCGCTCGTTCTGGTCGAACTTCGCTCATGCGGCGCGCGCGCTTGCGTATCTGTATGCGAACGGTGCAGAGGGCCTCAAGCGCGTCTCTGCGCTGGCGGTGCTTAATGCGAACTACGTGCGCGTCAAAGTCGCGGAGTTTCTCGAGACGCCGTACGCCGAGCCGTGCCGTCACGAATTCGTCGCATCCGCACAGACGCTCAAGCGCGAGCACGGCGTGCGTGCGCTCGATCTCGCGAAGGCGCTACTCGACCACGGCTACATGGCGCCGACCATCTACTTTCCGCTGATCGTTCCCGAGTGTCTAATGATCGAGCCTACGGAGACAGAGTCAAAAGAGACGCTCGACGCGTTCGTCGCCGCGCTCCGTTCCATCGTCGAGACCGCCAAGCGCGATCCCGAGGCGTTGTTTGCGGCACCGCTCACGACGGTTGTCGGCCGCGTGGACGAGACCCGCGCCGCGCGGCAGCCCGACCTCCGCTGGCGGCCGAGCGCGGAAGGAGCCGCCACTCGAATCCCATAAAAGGTGACGTGAGTCATCTTCGCCGCTACTCTCGCGATCGGTAGGGGCCTAGGGAACCCGGGCGCTGGGTGGCTCACCCATTTGACAACAGGGGGTCGCCTTTTCGCATGAGACGGTGGCAGGGGAAGTGGCGTCCTTGAGAAAAGGTGACTCCGGTCAATAACTAAAGTCTTCTTTTTTGTGAGGGAAATCGAGTGCTTCGGCAGCTCGTGGATGACTTGCGGTCCGAGCCCCCTTCTGGGCGGGGCTTCTTGGAGATGGCCCGGCTGCTGCAGCGGGCGGGTGTCCGGTGGGGCGACCGTCTGCGGCTGATCTCGCGGCGGGACGCCTATACCCGCACCTGCGCATACCGTGATGACGGCTTCGAGGTGCTGCTGCTCAACTGGTCGCCGGGCGCAGCCTCGCCGATTCACGACCACGGCGATCAGGACTGCTGGATGCTGGTGCTCTCCGGCATGTTGCAGGTTGACGATTACGTGCGACTGGACGCGGGCGACGTGCGCGGCTACGCGCGCGTCGAAGAGGGCAGCTCGCGGATGCTCGCGGCCGGCGGACTTGACACGCGCGGTGGCCGCTTCGACCTGCACCGCGTCTCCGCTCCTACCGCGCCGGCCGTCTCTCTTCACGTGTATTCCGCGCCGCTGCGCGAGTACACGACCTACGACAAGCTCTCGCAGCGTTGCGAAACGGCGTTCGGTAAGTATGACGACGTCATCTCTCCCTATGCGGCGGCGCGCCGGCGATGATCGATCTCGACGTCGCCATCGTCGGAGGCGGTTTTAGCGGCAGCGCCGTCGCCGCGCAGCTCGCTCGCCACGCGCCCGATGGGTTTTCGGTTCGGATCTTCGAGCCGAGCGAGCTCGGCCGCGGGGCGGCGTACGGTACGCGTCACGCCGAGCATCTGTTGAATACGCGTGCCGCCGGGATGAGCATGTTTCCCGACGATCCCGAGCATTTCGTGCGCTGGCTGGGGCGGCGGGCGGATCGAGCGGCGTTCGTGCCGCGCCGGCTGTACGGCGACTACGTCGCCGAGATCGCGCGGCGCGCGCTCGAGCGGCCGCATTTTCGGCTCGTGAACGGGAGGGTTCGCGCGATCCGGCGCTCCGGCCGCGGCTTCGTCGTCGAATCGGCTGCGGGCAGCCGAATCGAGGCTCGCGCGGTGGTTCTGGCCACCGGTAACGCTCTCCCCGCCGATCACTTCTTGCCGGCCGAGGTAACGGCGCATCCGGGTTACGTCGGCGATCCGTGGCGATATGACTATCGGTCGGTCGGAGGGCACGTGCTGCTGATCGGCTCCGGTCTCACGGCACTCGACGTGCTCGTCGCGCTGCGCGCGAGCGGTCATCGCGGGATCGTTCACATCATCTCGCGACACGGACGCTATCCGGCGGTCCACGCGGACGTCGCGCCTTACGACGTGATTCCCGCGCTCGACGCATGAGATGCGCGGTCGGTGTTGCGCGGCTTCCGCCGGCATGTGGCCGAAGCGTGCCTGCGCGGGTTCGACTGGCGTAGTGTCGTCGACGCCGTGCGTCCCGAGTCCGAGTCGATCTGGCGGCGCCTCCCGCCGCTCGAGCGCCGCCGCTTCGAGCGGCATCTGCGCACGCACTGGGAGCGCCATCGGCATCGCGCGCCGGAGCAGGTGGATGCGGTGCGCGACGTGTACGCGCGCTCGGGCAAAGCGATCACCTATGCGGGCCGGCTCGCGGCGCTGCAGCGCGGCTGCGCGCGCATCGCGCTCAACGACGGCACGACCGTCACGCTGCGGCCCGATTGGATCGTGAACTGCTCGGGTGTGGGTGGCGTCCGCGTGATGGCGCGCGATCCGCTGATCGAAGGCATGCTCGCCGACGGCATCGTCTCAGCCGAGACGCGCGGCCTCGGCTTGCGCACGACCTGGGAGCTTGCCTCCATCGACGCGTCCGGGACGCCGGTGGAAGGGCTTTGGATCGTCGGCCCCCCAGTGCGCGGCTCCCGCTTCGAGGCCACCGCCGTTCCCGAGCTTCGCGTGATGGCGGAGCTCGCCGCTTCGGAGATTCTCGCGAGCCTGCGCGGCAACACCGCACCTATGTCATTAGCGGCTCAGGCGTGATTCGCACCAACTGACTTTCCGGTCGGGCCAAGGCCGGGCCGGCATACCCGTCCCATGCACTTCACTCTCAATGAAGGATCATTCACATGAAAAAGAGCCTTGTCACCTTGGCCTTGGCCGCCGTGCCGGCGCTGGTGCTCAGCGCCTGCAACGGGGGTGGTTCAGGTACGTCCGCTGTCGCACCTTTGCCGAATGCGCCGCAGCTAGCGAACCACGGCCGCGCGCATCCCAACGACAACGGAACGCAAGATCTGCACGCCGGCGGCGCCGACTTTCCGGGCTACGCGTACAACCTCGATAGCCAGCCCGTCGGTCTCTACAGTCAGCCGCAATCCCCGCCCGCAGGCGGGTCACTTTTTTACGCGGTGCCGACCAAGGGCACGATCTACTATTGCATCACCGGCAGCACGTACGGCCGCGCAGAGTTCATCCAAAACAACGGCACGGCAACCACGGCGTGCGCGGCGCTCGGTCAAGCCGCCACCGGCTTCGGTGGCCGTCAAGATCCGCTCGATTTCGTCGCCTCATCGGTGGGACTCAAGTCCAGCGAGTATACGACCTATAAGTCGAACCGCGAGTCCGGCAGCGTCCAGTGGGGCGAGCCGTTCGAGTTCCCGCAGATCGGCGGCCCCATCGTTATCCCGTTCCGTCCGAGTGACTTCGCGGTTTCGCAGATCAAGCTCTCGACCTGGACGTACTGCGCAATAGCCAACGGCACGGTCAGCGACTGGAACGACGGCGCGATCACCGCCGACAACGGCGGCACATCGGTGACCGGAGGCGTCTCGCAGACCATCAAATTCTTCTTCCGCGGGGACGGCGGCGGAACGACCTACGCATTCGAAAACCACCTGAACACAGTTTGTAACGTGTCCTTCAAGTCGCCCTATTCCAAGCCGCCGTACGGCGGAAACGGCCGCAGCGCGGCGTGGGCGTTCGGTGTCGGCACCACGTGGGCCGGGCCGGGCTCGTCGGGCGATCCCGACCCCAACTTCGTCGGGGAGCAGGGCGATCCGGGAATCGTGAACGCCGTTCAAACGACGGCATTCGGCACGGGGTACGTGACGGGCGCCTACGTGCGGGCGGGCACGAGCCCACGGCTCGCCCAGGCGCTCCTGCAGAACGGTACTAACAGGACCGGCGCTGCCGTGTTCACCGATCCGACCAACAAGAAACAGGTCGTCGCCGCGCTCAAGAGGGTGACGGCGCGCGCGATCACTTACGGCGAGGGCAGCGACGGACAGCCGCTCGGGACGAGCGCGCCATGGTGCGTCCTATACGTCGATCCGAAGAACTTCGTCAATCCGCCCAAGGGCGCGTATCCAATCGTCACGATCAGCTACCTGCTGTTCTACGGGCAGAACAACGGCGTCCACACCGCCGATAAAAAGACGCTCGTCAAGTGGCTCCAGGGCAAGGCTGCCAATACCGTCACCAACCGGCTCGAATATGCGCCGATGTCGTCGGGGATCGAGACCGCCGTCCTGGCGGCGCTCAACGGCAACGGGGGAAGCGAGCCCGCCTGCTTGCGCTGACCCAAAAAAGGGCTGCCCTGCCCGCAGCCGCTTCTTGGGGCGGGACGTTATAATGGAGGTAACAGGGGGCTCGCAAGTGGCCCCCTTCCCCATCCACGAGACGGAGCGCGATGCGGATCAAGTACGAGGTTTCGGCGGGCGGATTGCTGTTGCGCCGCCGTGATTCGACCTACGATGCGCTTTTGATCGGCCGCGGCGCGCCGCCGCGCATCTGGACGCTGCCGAAGGGTCACGTCGAGCACCGGGAGTCGACCGAGCAAGCGGCGCTTCGCGAGGTTCACGAGGAGACCGGTTGCTGGGGAGAGATCGTCACGCAGCTCAGCGAGATCGCCTACTGGTTCTACGTGGGCAAGGCCAAGCATCGGAAGTCCGTCACGTTCTTCTTGATGCGCTACCTCTCGGGAGATCCGGCGAATCACGATCACGAGGTCGACGACGCTCGCTGGTTCGACGTGGCGCATGCCCGCAAGACACTGAAGTACGTCAATGAGAAACGCTTGATCGACCTGGCTATGGAATTCTTGGCGGCGAACCCCGCGGCGCTCGGAGAGCCCGCGGTCGCCGCGCAAACGTCGCTGTCCTCGTAGCGTTGTCGAGCGAAACGGTCAACGACGCCGCGTTTTGCGTGCGGCTCGACGCGTTCGACGGGCCGCTGGATCTGCTGCTGAGTCTCATCAAGGAGCAGCAGCTCGACGTCGCCACCGTCCCGCTTGCCGTCGTGGCCGAGCAGTATCTCGCCTACGTGCGGACGATGCAGGCGCTCGATGTCGAGGTCGCCGCCGAGTATCTCGTGATCGCGGCGACGCTCGTCTTCCTAAAGTCGAAGGCGCTGCTGCCGCCGATTCCGGAGGAATTCGCCGAAGAGCCCGGCGAGACGCCGGAAGAGGTCGAGGAACGGCTGCGCCGTCGCCTGATCGCGTACTCGAAGTATCGGGATTTCGGCGAGGAGCTACGCGACCGCCAGGAAGAGGCCGCATCGTTCTTCTATCGCGAGTCGGGCGATCCGGCCGGCGAAGTGGTTCAGCGCTACGATATCAATCCCGAGAAACTCAAGCGGGCCTTCATCACGATGCTGAGCCAGGCGCGCCCCGAGAAGCGTTCGATCGCGCGCGAGCGAATTTCGCTGATCGCATCGATGGATTACATCATGCGCCGAATCAAAGACGCCGGCGAGGTGTACTTCTCGCAGCTGTGCAACGAACTGGGAATGACGCGCGACGTCGTGATCGTCACCTTCCTCGCGATCCTCGAACTGATTCGCCGCCGCCGCATCCGTTTCGAGCAGCCCGTTGCCTTCGATGACATCCGCCTCTGGGCGAAGGCGGCGGCGTGACCGCCGAGCTCGATGAGGCGATCGCGCGCCTGCAGCGTCCGGTGGAGGCGCTCCTCTTCGTCGCGAGCGAGGCGCTCTCGATCCGCGAGTTGGCGAAGCTTCTCCGCGCCGAAGAGCACGAGATCGCGGCGGTACTGCAGCGCATCGAGGCCGAGTACGCGGACCGGGGTGTCGTGCTGCGCGAGATCGCCGGCGGCTACCGTTTCGCATCGTCGCCCCTCGCGCGTGATGCCGTCGAGGCGTACCTGCTGCCGCCGAAAACGAGCCTCTCGACGCCTGCGCTGGAGGCGCTCGCGATCGTGGCACACCTCCAGCCGGTCACCCGCAGCGAGATCGAGGCCATTCGCGGCGTCAACTCCGACAGCGTCGTGAACACGCTGCTCGACCGCGGGTTGATCGGCGAGGCCGGCCGCAAAGACGTGGTAGGACGGCCGATGCTGTACGTGACGACGCCGTTCTTCCTCGAATCCTTCGGCCTCCGCTCGCTCGACGATCTCCCGACGCTCGAGCTGGAACCGGGCCAGGCCCTCGAGTTCGATCTCGAAGCAGCGAAAGTTTCCTAGGGCATTCGATGCGGATAGGGCTGCACGTGCACGTCGCGGGCGGCTATGTAAGGGCCGTCGAGCACGCAAAGGCGGCAGGGTGCTCCGCGATGCAGGTGTTCTCGTCGAATCCGCGCAGCTATCGCCCCGCGGCGATGGATCGAGCCGCGCTGGAATCCTTCGCGCAGTTGCGGCGCGACGCCGGGATCGAGCCCTGCGCGATTCACACGCCCTACCTGATCAACCTCGCGAGCGCGGATCCGAAGATCGCGCAAGGCTCGCTGCGCCTGCTGCAGCACGATCTTGCCGTAGCGGCGCTCGGCCGGATGCGCTTCGTCAACACCCACCTCGGCTCGTATGGCGGGCGCGATCGCGCCGAAGCGTTCGGCGCGACGTGCCGCGCGCTGGAGACCGCGCTGGGTGCGATCGAACCGGGCGTGTTCCTCGTGCTCGAAAACTCGGCTGGCGCGGGTCAGCTCATGGGCGGGACGCTCGAAGAGCTCGGGGCGTTCTCGCGCAGCTTGCCGCATCCGCAGCTGGGATTCTGCATCGACACGGCCCACGCGTGGGCATCGGGCTACGAGCTCAACTCGGGTGCCGGCGTCGATCGTTTCGTCGATGAGGCGGAGCGCCGGATCGGCGTCGAGCGCATCATGCTGTTTCACTTCAACGACACGCAGGTGCCGCTCGGCGCCGGCCGCGACCGGCACTGGCACATCGGCGAGGGCAACATCGGGTTCGAAGGCTTCCGGGCGATCCTCGCTCATCCCGAGCTGCGCGCGAAAACGGCGATCTTGGAGACGCCGGGTACGGACGAGGACGACCTGCGCAACATGCAGACCATCCTCGCAATTCAAAAGGGAGCCGCTTGAGCTCCCTTTCTTGCTACATCACCCGCAGGTGCGGGAGGCGCAGGTTGGACTCTACGAAGAGTGCGGAATCAGCCCGGTTGATCCTCAGGCGAAGATCGACGTCGCTGATGTCCGAGACGAACGGGGCGGTACGAATGGGATCGCGGAACATTGTGAACCTCTTGACGAACGGGTAACCTTCAATCATTATATAGTGGTGACAGTAACTTGTCAATCGGTTTTGGCGGTGAAAGCGCCGACCGGTCGGACCCCGTGAGCGCGGCCGCCGATCTGGCGCCGGGCGGCCTCGAGCTCGTCCGCCGGTTCGTCAACACGGTCGAGCTGCCAAGCGGGCCCGACGAGCTGGATTCGCTCGAGGGGGCGCGCGCGTGGTGCCTGAGCTACGGGCTAGCCCCGGCGAAGGATGCGGCACACCTCCAGCTGTTGCGGGGCTTCCGCGAAACACTCCGCGACCTGCTCTTCGCCAACAACGGCGAGGGCGATGCGTCCGATGCCTGGGAGCGCCTGCGGCCCTTCCTGGCGAGCACGCGTCTGAGCCTCGCCGTCGATCCCCAGCGTGGCCTCGAGCTGTCTCCCGAGGACAAGGGGCCGATCGCCTCGCTGCTGGCGACCGTCTACGAATCGCAGCTGTTGGGCACGTGGAATCGCCTGCGCGCGTGTCGCAAGTCGAGCTGCCGTTTTGCGTATTACGACCGCACGAAGAACGCGTCGCGCGCCTGGTGCAGCATGGCGACGTGCGGCAATCAAGCCAAGGCGCAGCGGCGCCGCGAGCGTGAACGCCAGAGATAAATTCGTCGCGCACTTCGACGTGGACGCGTTTTACGCGAGCGTCGCGGTGCGCGACCACCCGGAGTTGCGCGGCAAACCCGTCGCGGTCGCAGGCAGCAGCCGGCGCGCCGTGGTTCTGACGGCCTCGTACGAGGCGCGTCCCTACGGCGTGCGCTCCGCGGTTCCGCTGTACAAGGCGCGCATGGCCTGCCCCGACCTGATCGTCGTTCCGCCCGACATGCAGAAGTATCGCGCGATCTCGCGCGAGATCTTCGAGATCTTCGAGCGTGACGGGCGAACCGTCGAAGGCATGTCGATGGACGAGGCCTTCGTTGCCGTCGAGGCCGCGACGCTGGACGAAGCGCGCGAGAGCGCGGCGCAGATTCGCCGCGAGATCTTCGCGTGCACGCGGCTCACGGTCAGCGCCGGGGTCGCGAGCGGAAAGATGATCGCCAAGATCGCATCCGACTCGTGCAAGCCGGACGGCCTGCTCGCGATCGCGCCGGGCGACGAGGCCGCGTTCCTCGCGCCGCTGCCCGTCGGAAGACTCTGGGGGATCGGTCCGAAGATGCAGGCGCGCCTCGCAGTCTTCGGGATCGCGACGATCGGCGAGCTCGCCGCCCTCGACGACGCGCGCATGCGCGAGCTGTTCGGCTCGTGGTGGCGCGAGGCGCGCGAGCTCGCCCATGGCATCGACCGGCGTCCGGTCGAGGCGGAGCGCGAGACGAAATCGATCTCGACTGAGGAGACGTTTGAGTACGACGTGAGCGACGAACGTCAACTCGTCGGCGTGCTGCGCGCACAGGCGCTGGAGTTGGCCGAGGCGCTCGAGCGCGCGCACACCGTCTGCGCGACCGTCGGGGTCAAGGTCCGGCGCGCGGACTTTACGGTCGTCGGCCGCCAGGCGCACCTGAGCGAGCCGACGCGCGAGGCGCGCCGCATCTTCCGCACCGCGGTGCATTGTCTGCGCCGCGTCGAGCTGCAGGGTGCTCCGGTGCGTCTGCTCGGGACGCGCGTCGCCTCGCTCGTGGAAGGCGACGCGCGCCAGACGAGCCTCTTTTAGAAATGGAACGCGCCGTGGAGTATGGGCCGGTGCCGTTGCTGCTCGGCGTCGTAGGCCATCGCCGCCTGCCTGAGCCCGCCGACGATCTGCGTCGCGTCGTGCGCGGGCTGCTCGATGGTTTTCGCTCGCGCTATCCATCGACGCCGATCGCGGTGCTGTCGTCGCTCGCGGAAGGCGCCGATCGGCTCGTGGCGAGCGAGGCGCTCGACGCGGGCTTCTCGCTCGTGGTGCCGCTGCCGATGCGACGCGAAGAATACGAAAGAGACTTCGTCACGCCGGAGTCGCTCGCGGAGTTCCGCAGCCTGCTCGACCGCGCCGTCGCGGCGTTCGTCGTGCCCGCCGAGGCGCACGAGATTCGCGCCGACCGGCGCATGCTCTACGCGAATTGCGGCGCGTATATCGCTCGGCGCTCCTTCGAGCTGATCGCGCTCTGGGACGGAAAGGAGTCATCGAAAGTCGGCGGCACGGCGGAGACCGTCAGGTTCCGCCTCGAGGGGATTCCGCCGCCGTTCGTGCCCGAGGAGCGTGCGTACGACCCGTCGCTGTGCGGGCCGGTCATCGCGGTGCTAACGCCGCGGGGACCGGCGGCAACCGCCAGCGCGCCGCATCCGGTGACCGTGTTATACCCCCGGTCGGCGCTCCTCGATCCGGCGACCGCATTCGAGCGCGCGAAGTACGATCTCGACACCTTCAATCGCGACGCGACGCGCGGGCCGTTCGCGAGCCGCGTCCGCGGGCTCACGCTACGGCGGCAGACCGAGGGCCTCGCCAACGGCTATCAGCGCCTCACGGCTCGCTCGCTGTTCGCGATCTCCGGACTGGTCTTCATGGCGGTCGTCGCGTTCAACGCTTACACGATCTTCCCGAGCCATCCGGTCGCGCTGCTCGCAGCGTATGCGTTCTTCACCGCGGCGGCGTTCGTGGCATATCTGTTCGCGCGCCGCGGCGAGTGGCAGCTGCGCTATCAAGACTATCGCGCGCTCGAGCAGACGCTGCGCACGTGGGAATACTGGCGCCTCGCAGGCATCGAGCGCTCCGTGGCGGCACGCTTTGCAGAGACGGAGCGCACGAAGGTCGACTGGGTGGCCGTTGCGCTCAAAGCCGTCACGGAGCCGTTCGAGCCGGACGCCCCCTCGGCGCACCGCGCCTCTGCGGAGGACCTCAAGGCGGTCTACCAGGACTGGATCGTCGACCAGCAGCGGTACTTCACGCGAGTTGCCGGGCGCCGCGAACGGCGGCGCGAGCGCATCGCATCGCGAGTGGTGACGACGTGCGTCGCGCTCTCGATCGCGTTTACCATCGCGTCCTCGTGGCGTTTCTTCGGTGGGGTTGCCAACGCGGTGCTGTTCGGAGCGACCCTGTTCGCCGTCGCGGCGGCGCTCGTGCACAACTTCGGCGACAAGCGCGGCTGGAGCGAGCACGCGCGGCACTACGAGCTCATGGCCGCTCTGTTCGGCTACGCCGCGAATCGCATCGCGCCGCTGTTGGAGAACCCCGGGCTCGAGCCGGCAGACGCCGCAAAAGCACGGGCGATCCTCATTTCGCTGGGCGACGAAGCGATCCGCGAAGACGTCGCATGGCTGAACCTGCACCGCTCGCGCCCCGTGAACGTGCCGCGCGTGTGATGCTCAGCGTTCGAGCACCCGTACTTCATTGTCGTTGTCGTCGTTGAAGTAGACTTTCGTATCGGCGGCGCTCGTGCCGGTGGCGACGATGCCGAACAGCGCTCCGGCGGTCCCCGTGTCGACGTTGCGTACGTCGAGCACCTTGCCCGCCGCAGACAGCTCGATCAGCAGATTCTTCCCGTTGGGATCGAGCGTGTTGCCGACGACGAGGTTGCCGTTGGGGAGCAATGCGGTGCTGATGGGCCCGTTGAGCGGACTGCCCGCGAGGACGACCCGCGCGTCCTTGGCCGACGGTCCGCCGAACTTCATGCCGTCGCCTCTGGCGGTAACACCGCCCGCGGGGATCTTCGTCACGTCCTTGAACGCGACGACCGTGTTGTTCTGGCCGTCCGCGAAGTAGAGCGTGTCGAGGTTGGGGTCGTAGGCGAGTCCGGACGGCGCCAGAGCGGTTCCAGGCTTGCCGTGGTTCACCGGAAACCCGGTGGCGATCACGTCGTACGTGAATTTCGACCCGAGATTGATGCGCACGATGGTGCCCGTGCGTGCGTTCGTCTCGTAGAATGCCGGCGGGCCCTTCTTGGGCGCTGCGAAAATCTGTCCCCACGGCTGAGCGAATGGTTTGCCGGATATGTTGGTGACGAGCTTGCCGTTGACGTCGAGCACCGGATTGTCGTCGGCGACCATCGAGGCCGCCCAAATGGTGTCGTCGCTGCCGAGCGCGAGCGCGTCGCACCCGAAGAGCGTTTTGTCCGAGCTGACGTGCAGCGGCTTCGATCCCGGTGCCGGATGGAGCGCCACGATCGAGCGGCCCGTTCCCTGGACGTTGGATTTCGCGTTGAAGTTGCAAACGACGAGATCGCCGGCGGTGAACTTGCCGGCGGTGACCGGCGCGACGGTCAGCCCGTAGGGATTCTGAGCGCCGTTTGCCGGATCGACCGTGGAACCAATGACTTCTTGTTTGCGCAGCTGCTTCAGGATTGAAACGCCGCCCGCGCCGGCGTCCGCCGGCACGGCGCGCGACATCGCCTGCGGCAATGCCGCGGACGTTCCGCCGCCGGGACTGCAGCCGCTCGCGACCAACGTCGCGCCAAGCGCCGTGACGAATACATGCGTAGCTTTCATTCGACGCACGTTAACGGCGCAATGTAAAAAAACTCTGAACTTTACAATTCTGAATTTTGTTTCAGATGTGATCGGTCGGCCAGGAGAAGTCCGCGTTCGAGTTGCACGAAAGCTTTTCGATCAGCCGCTCGCCATCGCCGCTCAACGGAGCCATCATGAGCGTCGCCGTCTTGCGATGCCGCGTCGTGCCCTTCGGCAGCGTGTGCCGTGCGCCGTCGGGCGGCAGCCATCCGGCAACCCGGCGCAGATCGCCGGCGGCGGCGCGTAGCAGAGAGGGAAGCATCGCGGCTCCGGAATCGTCGGAGAAGCCGAACTCGTCGTACACGTACGTATCGCGTTCCGGAACGCGCACGCCGAGCACGTAGGCGCGCAGCGTGCGTCCCAGTCTCACGCCGATATTCGTCGCATGCCCGGCGGAGTGTTCGGAGACATGCGA